>Ga0209542_10001561_pt1 | contig 53420 bp, 50 predicted proteins | sample RifCSPhighO2_01_FD_184028 | JGI IMG/M metagenome (GOLD analysis project Ga0209542, IMG submission 184028) | Soil microbial communities from Rifle, Colorado - Rifle CSP2_plank highO2_0.1 (SPAdes) (version 2) | ecosystem: Environmental > Terrestrial > Deep subsurface > Rock core/Sediment ... | reverse complement strand
AGTTACCACTACAGGTTTGTGCAGTGGGCTAATGTCTAGCCCACTTTTTCATAATCATCAAAGTAGAAATAGATTACCGCAATTCATCTCACAGCTAAAGCAACGAGAGTTCTTGCGGGAACTTTAAGAAGATCTGGAAAATGTCCTTCAAATTTAGACATTTCATCTTCAAAAAATCCAGGATATTCTTCAAGCATCTTAAAGTAATCTTTGGTCCCTCTTAATCTAAGCATGAATTTTTTTTTCATTCTTCTTTTTGTTTCTTCATCTGTCTCTTTTATAATAATTTTACTAAGCCCTCTCAAGCCAGAAACAAGATTTGCGGCAATATCTCTAAAATTGCAGCAGCTATATTTAACGAGAGGGTTAAACTGGGTTTCATACATTTCCAAATATCTTTCGGCTACTTTTCTGTATAGTTCGTCTTCCATAATTAATTTGAAAAAATTAGATATTTAAACCTTCCTATATGTAACTACTAAAAAGTCATAGCGGGGGCGGGATTTGAACCACGCGACCTCCAGGTTTCCTATGCGTTCTGCGCAGGATGAAAATCCTACGGATTTGCTTATGGGCCTGGCGAGCACTCCAGGCTGCTCTACCCCGCTATAATATTAGTGGTATGAGAGGACTTTTAAAGTTTGTTATCTATAGTATTTTATGTCAGGACCTGGAGAAGGAAAAATAAAGCTAGGGAAGGCGGAGGTTTATCTGCATCTGAAAGGAAAGAGCGGGGCGACGGTGACGCATGTTGATATTGAGCTAGACGAGCTAAATGATATTTTGAAACCTGGTGAGAATTCTTATGTTGGGGCTAAGAGGGGCGGGGTTTTTATTGGATTGAAGAAAGGGATGATTGAGAGGGCTGAGAAGAAATTTAAGAAATGATTAATTACTCGGGAAAGGGAAATTGGTAATAGGGTGAATATTGAAAAATAATTATTGCCTAATTCTGGCCGAATCTAGTATTTACATACCCATTTACTAAATCGTAGACTGGGGTAGGACAGCCTGCTTCTCCAATTCTACCTCCTTCGATAAGCAAATATTTAGGATTTTCACCTTTTTGTATTTTAATAAAAACATTTCCGCTTACTGGACCAATTGTTCCTCTGGTTGTTAAAAAATCTCCTTTTTCTGGTGCGTCTAACTCAGCGATCTCTTCTACTGCAAGAACAGCTCCTGTTCCATGAGTTTCTCCAGCATTAACCGGAGCAATAACAACATAGTCTCCTTTGTCTAAAAAATGTGTTCTTCTTGGTCTCATGCCTAGCAGTTCACAGAAATCACTAACTCTAATTCTTCCATCTCTGCAAGAGTTCTCTATATCTATTTTTAATGCCATCAAAAATTAATCAAAGATTCCTTTTTAATAATTTGTGCATCCGACTATATAGTAGATTATTCAACAATAAACTTGCCCCACATGCCGTTTGCCCTGTGCTGTCCGACGCTGCAGTAATATTCGAATGTTCCTTTTTTGTCCGCGACGAACTCAACTGAGGACGCTCCGCCTGCGCTGACTCGCTCTATTGCCGCGCCGAACTCGTCGACAACCCAGTCATGGAATCCTTCGGTGCTTGTGAATTCAATTCTTACTTTGTCCCCTTGCTTTACAACGATGTCTGGATTTTCAACGCCGTTAATGTAGAATCTTAAATGAGAGCTGTCAACAACAAAAACTTTCACGTCCTCATTTTCTCCGCTGTTAACAATATTTCCGGTTACGTTTGCGTCGGATCTTGCGAGAAGGTAGTATCCTCCGACAACAACGACCAAGATGATGATTAATGAGATTATTAATTTGCTCATTGCAGGTTTAGAACGTTCAGATATTTAAATCTTATGAAAAATTGGAGAAAAGAAATAGTTATGTTGGTAAAATCACGCAGGGTTGCGGGAGTTGATTTTTTGTGTTAAGCAGGATGGACAAGATTTGTTTTCACATTAATTATTTCTTAGGAATTCAGTAATATGGTAAAATCACGCTGGGTTCATCTGTGAATTGTTTGATGAGCGTAATTTGATTTTGCATTAATTATGATTTTTGTGAGACGGTTAATTTAATTTAGGTTAATTGCTTTGAAATATCTTTTATCGAGGCAAAAATCGTCGGGGCCATTCAGGAAGACGGCAAGTGTTGCAATGGTTAGTCCGAAATCTCTGATTCCTAGTGGGTTAAAACCAATTGAGAGGGAAATTACTAACAGATGAATTGTCAGAAGCGCGGACGAGACTCTTGTGAAGAGCCCTATCAGCATGAAGATTCCGAATATTAATTCGACAAGAGAATTAATTATTACAATATTGAGCGCGGAGATTCCAAAAGAAAGCGCGATATCTGGGACGAAGCCGGTCCAGTCAGCTGGAGAGATTATTTGTTTGAAGCCAAAGTAAATGAAGACAAGGCTCATCGCTATTCGCAGCAGGGGAGCTGAATATCTTTTTAGAGTTTGCATTAGATTATACTGCTTGAGGGTTTTAATATTATATCTTTTTAGAGTTTGCATTAGATTATACTGCTTGAGGGTTTTAATATTTTTTGATAAAGAATAAGGTTAAAAATTCTGATTTTATAGATAACAGATGAAAAAAATATGCTAATGAATTTGACGCTGATTTGCCGTCGGAACATCTGACAAACAGGATGGCTGCCGAGGAAAGAAAGTTGAGGTATGATAAGAATATAAAATGCTATGTTGATGAAGATGGATTTTTAATCTGGGACAGGTTTGGACAGATTTTGTAGAATGACAAACCTTATAAGTTATGATTATTGAATAATCTTATGCCCAGATGGCCCAGCGGTTACGGCGCGAGGTTGCTAACCTCGTTTCACGCAAGTGATTCCCAGGTTCAAATCCTGGTCTGGGCGTTCAACCGTCTGACTTTTGCCGGTTGGGGGCGTAAATTCGTTATAAACTGATTGTAAAAAAATTTATAAAGTTAGTATTAGTAAGAAATGAATGAAAAGAAGAGGATTGGCTGTTCTGGTTTTTGTTTTGCTGGCTTTGCCGTTTGTTTTAGGCGCGACGGATATTAAGGTTAAAACTCTTCCAGGATACGATGTTCATGTAAATTTTGCTCAGACTGGAGATACATATTCTTTGGTAAAAAGTTTGAATTTGGGAAAGGCTGATAATGACGGATTGGCGGCTGGTGTTTTTGACGAGGGGGGAAATACTGAGGTTAATGCTTATGTTCAGATTTCAGTCAATGGCGAGAAAGTTTTGTTTGAAAAATTTGAAGATGTGGCGACTGGAAGTCCAGTATATTTCACTTTGACTGAGGATGAGGCTTCGGTTGATTATATTGAATCTGAAGTTGAGGAAAATGCAACCGAGGTAGTTAATGAAACGGTTGAAGAAGTTGTGAACGAGACGGTTGAAGAAGTTGTGAACGAGACGGTTGAAGAAGTTGTTGAGAAAGACGAGGCGATTACAGGATCTGTTGTAGATGATGGTTCAGGAACTGGAATTCCGAAGTTTGTGTATTACATAATAGGTATCATTGTTATTGCTGTGATTTTGGTTTTCTTTGTTGTTGGGAGATTGAACCATCGAGGCAAACTTGCAGGAACAAGCGGTATGAAATTGGCGAAGGTTTCTGCGCCGACTGATTATGGGGCGAAACTTACTGAGGCTGAGAATAAAATTAAAGCAGCGCAGGAAGAAATATCGAGGTTAAGAAATCAGAATAAAATTGCTGAGATGGAAAAGAGGATTGAAAAGGAAAGAGAGGAATTGGAAAGATTGAAGAGGGGAGAGGGCGGAGGGCTTGGGTTCTGATGATTTGTTGGGAGTTCTAATATCCTGAAAAAGGAAATAATTAATATAGTACCTATAAGAATTCCATAACCGTAAAGTTTATCTTTTATTTAAACTTTGTTGTGGTATAAAACAGACGACATACACCTATTCGTGGTCGAGCCACACTATGATTCGTCGTTGTTCTGTTTTATTTGAGGGGTGCCCTAATCAAAATCACGACTTTGAAAGTCATACCATATTCCAGGGTCACCCTTCATCCTCATAGGATTATGAATATCTGAATTCTTCCTTCTTGCGGAGCATTGCGTGGATTGTGCAGCAAACTTTTCTTGCAGCTGCGCAGATTGCTTTTTGTTTTCCTTTTTTCTTCGTGAGTTTTTTGTAAAACTCCTGAAAGCAGTTGCTTTCTTTTGTCCTGGTTAAAGACCAAGCAATTTGTACAAATACATGCTTCAGTGATTTGCTTGCCTGCTTCATCAGTCGTCCAAACCTTAACGATGAGCCCGACTGTTTTATGCTCGGCACTAATCCGGCGTAACTGCAGAGTTTGTCTGCCGTCGGAAAACGTGTTATGTCTCCGACTTCGGCAAGGATTTCCATAGCTCTTACCGGACCTACTCCTGGAAAACTCATCAGTATTTTCGCTTCTTTGTTATTTTCTGCCAGAGCTTCAATTCTTTTTTCAACAGAGTTTTCTTTTTGTCTTTGCAATTCAATCAAATCGAGATATTCTGAAATTGAAGGGTCGTTAAGTTCTGTTAGAAATTCAAATGATTTTTTGCAGAGAGTTTTCTTTGGCAAAAAAATTCCCCGTTTTGTGAGAAGTGCGTGCAGTCTGTTTTCTGTCTGTACTTTCTGCTTTGCAGCCATTTTTCTGAGTCTTGTTATTTCCCTGAGTTTTCTTACTTCTTTTGTCGGGATGTAACTTTCTGCAACAAGATTTGCTCTCAGCAAATCTGCTAAAGTAGACGCATCTACTGCATCTGTCTTGACTTTTGCATAAGCAATTGCTTTTGTTTTTACAGGATTCGCAAGTTTGACTTCATAATTCATTGCTTCCAGAATTTCGTAAATGTATTCCCAGACTCCAGTGCTTTCCATAACTATTTTTGTTTCTTCTGGTTTGTATGGCTCAAGAAATAGTTCAAAGTTAACACTGTCGTTAGTGAATTTGTCCTCGGCTAATCTGTTTCCCTGACTGTCTTTGACAACTGCATATGTGAAATGTTTATGCACATCCATTCCTATGTAATTCATTTTTATTTTTCCTCCTTTCAGCTAATCAAAATTAAAGCCGAAGGCTTTAATTTAATTTTCGAGAATTCTTATATCATCAAAATCAAGGAGGTTGTTAGATTTTTATTTTGAAAGGGAAGAGTAGTTATGTTGGTAAAATCATGCTTGGTTCATCTGAAAGATTTGTTTTTACATTAATTATTTTTAGGAACTCGGTAATATAGTAAAATCACGAGGGGGTTCATCTGTGAATTGTTTGATGGGCGTGGTTTGTTTTCATATTAATTATTTTCTTGGGGTGAGCAGGCAAAGCAAATCGCTTCGCGATTTTCATTCATTCGTCTGCTGACACAGCCAAATGAAAGCAAACAAGAAGTTTTCATTCCTCGCGTTCGCGAACGCTTTGGAAAGCGACATCAGGAGCGGCTGCTCGCGGGTTGTGGTCTTAGGAGGTGGGGGCGGGGCGGTTTGTTGGGCGGGGGCGGCGGGAATTGTGAATCATCTTACAACAACTAAAGATTTATTAATTTAAGCGTTTTCTAAAAAATATGCTGAGCCTGCAGGAAATAAATGCTTTGATGTCGCGTCTGAATGAGTGGTCGCTGGAGGATGGGGCAATAGTAAAGTCTTTTGGGTTTGCCAATTTTAAGGACGGGCTTGAGTTTGTAAACAAAGTTGGCGAGGTTGCGGAAAAGATGAATCATCATCCTGATATTGTTCTGAGTTATAATTGGGTGAGAGTTAGCTTGACGACGCATTCTGAGAGGGGATTGACTGGGAAGGATTTTGAGGCTGCGGAGGAGATTGACAAGATTTAATCCAACCCAAAAGAACTCGTGAACGCCTGAATCGCTGAAAACTCCTCGAGGTACTGCATGCCTTTTTCTGTCACGGAATATGTCTTGCTGTTTTTTGTCTCGGTTTCTATGATGAACTCTTTTTTCATGAGCTCGTCTAGATATTCCTTCATCATTTGGTGAGAGAGATTAGATTTGTAAAGGATGTGTGTTGGTTTTATCTTGCCGTTTTTCTCTTTTATCACTCTAAGTATGTCTCTTATTATCTCCAGTTTGTTTCTTTTTCTTTCCATCTTGCATCACTTTTATAAGACTCGCGACTATGAAACCATAACCTACTAATTCGCTAATGTGAGATACAACATAGGTAGAAATAACTTGCGTTTCTGGCAGGAAGACTATGTTGCTTATGAAAAGGAATAACATTCCAATTAAAACAAGAAGAATGTTTGTGTTTTGCTTTTTCCTGTATTCCATGTAATAATGATAATTTATGAAAAGGAGAAAGAGAGACGAGACAAAATAAATCATGAAAACTTTGTTGAAAGAAAAGTTGATTGCTGTGAAAGTCAGAAGGATGAGCAGCCCGTAAAGCCTTGCCCTCTCGATTCTCAGAGTCGTGTACAAAAGAGTTACAAAGCCGATTATGAAGAAGACTATGTAGAGGGCGATTGCAACGTTTCTTACGTCCATTATTCTTTTGATTACCAAGCCAAAAGTGTTGTTTTCTGAAACTGTTATGAAGAATATGTTCACGATTGCAAGGACGAGATATGAGATTGACAGAGACGCGAATGATATGCCAAATAATTTCGGCTCTCTTTGGCGCGAAATTCTGTAGATTTTGTAAGCGTAGAATGCGACGAGGGCTGTCGCGAACATGAAAAGAATCTCAAACATTACGTTAAATCCGGCAAACCAAGTAGGAATAGAATGAAGCTGGGCCATTCTTTTATGAAGTCTCCGGCTATTTAAGTTTTATGAAAGTAGTTTCTGGATAAAAGCTTCTGAATGTATTAATAAAGGAATTTCTTATATTTATCATGAGAGATGATGCTATATTTTTTAGGGAAGGTAAGGCGCTTGCCGGTCAGAGCTCAAGGGAAGGAGGTGCAGCGAGTCAGTATAAATTTTCTGCTGTGCCTCCGCCCCTTCGGGGGAAACAAAATTTAATCTAAACTAATTCTTTTGCCTTTGCCTCATGATTTCTTTTTTTTCGCTTCCTTTTTTCTGATAATTTTAGTTCTGTGTTGAGAATATTAAGAAATAAGCAAGAGTTATAATAGTAAAATCAGGTATAATCCGCGGTTATAGTTAAAGACATTAATTTTTCATCAATATCTTACACATTTAGCCACAACTAGTCCTAATTAATTTGAAATACCGTCGGTAAATAATGAACGTATCGAATTTGTATTAATCATATTTTTATTGAGTAACTATTTACGTCTTATGTTATAAATTTGTTTGATAATTATTTCTTCTTTTTATCTTTTGATAAATCTACGCCAAGTTTTTCCAGTTCTTTTGCGTGCGCCTGCATGAGATTTTCTGTTATGTTTATCATTTTTATTAGTTCTACTCTTTCGCCTGCCAGAGTTTGGATTGCGCCTTTGTGAAATCCTATTTTTTCATCTTTAGATATTTTTTCTGCTGCCATTTTTTATAAGATTTTGGGGAATAGTTAATATGAAAACAATCTTGTGAAATGATGTTTAATGATGGGATATTATCTTTTTTCATTTTATTTTATTGTGTCTGCGATTGCTCCTGAAAGCGATGAAGGAAATGCTACGATTATTGTCCGCTTTAATGCAAGTATTGAATCTGCTCCCCATGGGGCAACGCCTATTAGCGTCAGAATAATTGCGACTATAATAAACGCGATAAGATAAGTTGCGATGACTCTTTTTATGAAAATGTTTGTATGATGTTTTGGCAGATGTTTGTGGTAGTGATAATGAGTAAACATTGCGATGAAAATTATGGACAATAAGAGAAGTCCTAAAATGTTTATTACCGGAAGATTGCCTCCCAAATCCCACGCCTCCTTAGTGAACCCAACTGGAATTGAAAGGATTGAGGCTCCGACTATTACCTGCAGGACGTCTCTATAATCAAACTGGGGGGTCAATGGGTCTAACTTTTGCAAAAGTTTTGAACCTCTTTTCATTTTTTATTGAGGCGATGAATGTTTTTATAGTTTTGGTTTGCAATTGTTTTCTAATTAGCAGAGATACATTCGGTAATATGACAACCGCACCTGATGGCGTTGATTATAATAAAAGACATTAAATTTTAACCAATATTCTTTATCTAAGCTGCGGACAATCTAAATTAATTGAAAAACACCATCGGTAATAAACAATCGTATCAAGTTTATGTTAATTATGTTTTTTGCAGTGGGCAAACATTTACGTCTTGTGTTATAGATATTATACTTGATTATTGCTTATTTCCCCAGATTTGCTTTAATGTTTCTTTTCTGCCCGAACCTGCTTCATAGGCTTTATATTGGAGAACGCGCTTTTTATAAAAATCCTGATGATGTTCTTCAGCTTCGTAGAATTTTTTTAGAGGGAGAATTTGGGTTGCGACTGGTTCTTTGAATTTTTTCTGGATTTCTTTTTTTGAGTTTTCGGCTTCGGCTTTTTCTTCCTGAGTTTGATAGAAGATTGCTGTTCTGTATTGAGAACCTTCATCAGCAAACTGCCCTTTATCATCGGTTGGGTTGATGTTTCGCCAGAAAAATTCTAATAAAGATTTGTAAGTTATTTTCCTTGGGTCGTAAATTATTTTTGTTGCCTCGTAGTGCCCTGTCTCGCCGGATGAGACTTGCTCGTAAGTTGGGTTGGGAAGATTTCCTCCAGTGTATCCGTTGATTGCTTCTTTTACTCCGTCTAATGTTTCAAAAGCTGATTCAATGCACCAGAAACAGCCGCCGGCGAAATATGCTGATTTCATTTTATTATGACGGGGAAGAGATATATAAAATTTAGGAATCAAGATAACTGAATAGAACAAGAATTATCTGGATTTGATTTATCGTTGGTATTGATATACTTTACATTATCTTACGACAAAAAGGTTTTTATATCTAAGAGCATGTAATTATTAGTTTGCACATGAAAAAGCAGGTGGTTGTGATTTTGGTGATTCTGATTGCGTTGTTGGTAGTTTTGTCTGTTGGTTACAAATTCATTGGACAAGATGCGCCGGTGGAAGAAATATCGGAGCCTAGTGATGAAGATGTTTTGCAGGAAGAAGCAGGAGAACCAATGCAAGAGCCTCCGGCTGAGGAAAAATTTGAGATATTTAATCCTACGCTAACTTACGAAGGAGCTTACAACGGCCCGCTTTATGCTACGTCTGAACAGGTTGGTTCGGCGTCAATGGATACTTACTTTGAAAATCTTGACAGGAACGGAATAAACTTTTTCATTGGCATGTTTGGAATTTCCGGTGAGCCTGACGCAGAGACGCTTATGAGTGATCAGGGATTAGGAGAAGTGATTGGCGCTGCGCAAAAGCATCCTTATCGTATAATTCCGTTCTTTAATCCTGGAATCGGCGGAGAAGAGGTGGAGCAGTATCTTGGGGGTGAGTTGACCGGGATGTACTCAGGCACACTGTCAGCATCTAAGAAAATAGTTGGAAATGATTTTATCAGAGGATTTGGCGAGGTTGAAACTCAAGAGTGGGGCGTGCGCCACAATGATCCCAGAGTCATTGAGTTGATTGAAATAGCTGACAGCAATAATATTAATTTCATGTTCCATCCGGTTGCAAGCAAGATTGACGATGTGGAAAAAATTGTTAAGGCTTATCCTGGCAGGACATTTTTGATTCACATGTATAGAGAAGACTTGTCGAAAAGCATGAGCAAGCTAATAAAAATAATGCAGGAGAATGACAACTTGTATTTCAGCATTGACGCTGCCCACATTCTTCACGATAACGGCAGGGACATCGTTTACGAATTTGACAGCTCTAATAAACAGTCGTCCATTAATCAGTTTGTTTCTACTTTTAACAGCAAGGAAAAATCTATGACAAGCAATGCCATCAATGCATACAAGCCGTTGGTTGACGCTGTTCCTGACAAAGTCGTGTGGGGCACGGAGATTGGGCCTGAATATGCATTTGATTCGGAAGTGTTTGATCGCGCGGTAAAAATTTCCAGATTTGTAATCGCCGGATTTGACGAGGAAGACAGAGAAGCGGTTGCGTATAAGAATGCCTTGCGCGTGTTTGGGGAAGGTGTTGTGGCGGATGCGAGCATCGAAGTTCTTGACACAAGCTCCTGGTCAGAATGCACTAATTCGCAGATGGATGAGTGCGATACTTCATGCGAAATTCCAGAAACGGAATTTCTAACTCCTGAACAGGAGGCGTGTTTCTTTGAATGCCTAGCTGATAAAAGATGCAGAGAAGTGCTTGAGATGGATGTGGGGTGAGTTAGGTAAAATGATTATTAAGATAATTATATTAATTCTTGCAATCCCTGCCGGTTTTTTGATAGCTTACTTGTGCAAGGATGAGCTTGCTGTTGGGAGGAAATGGTTTAGAATTTTAGCTGTTATTGGATTTGTTTTAGGAGCTGGTTTTTGGGTTTATGGATATTATTCTGAAGCTTGGACTTCCTTGTTTGTTATGATTGTTTCTTTTGTGAGTTATGCGAAGAGTTTTGATAAGAGACGATTGAAGTAATTTTATAGTAGTTACAATAGAAAGATTTTTATAGTACTGTTTTTGTTAAATTCTATGAAAAGATATAATACTGGCATGGGAAGAGAGAACTTAAGCGAAAGTATGCTAACTTATGTGACAATTGCTTTGCCTTATATTTTAAGTGCTGTTATAGCTATTGCCGGCGGTTTGATTTTGAATAAAGCTAATGATAATTTCGAAAGAGCTATCCTTGAAAAAACACAGGTTGAAAGCCGGAGATAATTTTAAATATCAGAGAGTTTTGAGTAAGTGATGGCTATGAAACAAATATCAAACGGGAAGAGTTCTATCGTAGCTATTATTATCTGATTCGCAAGCTTAACTGACTTGCCGGAGTTTCAATGAGTTTTAATTTAAATTCTAATGCTTCTGAAGGCGGTTTTTGCAGAGGGCCGAGCGATGAAGAGATACAACTTTATGCTTTGAGAGATGGCTTGTTATTAATAAGGACTGAAGAAGCTAAGAGGGTTTTGGATGAGATGGCTAAAGATATGGCTGCAAAGATATATGACGTTGGAAGATACTTGGCGAGATATGAAGAGCTGGGAGGAAACGGCGATTGGAAGAAAGGATTAAAAAAGGAGGAAACGAGATAATAAAATGCTAGACTTCAAGAATATTGAGAAAGAGGTTTTGAGGTTTTGGGAGAAGGAAAAGATTTATGAGAAAGTGAAGAAGAAAAATTCTAACGGAAAGAAATTTTATTTTTTGCAGGGGCCGCCGTATGCGAACGGGAAGTTTCACATCGGGCATGCTTGGAACAACGCGATGAAGGACATGGCGATGCGATTCTGGCGGATGCAGGGACGGGATGTTTGGGACAGAAACGGATATGACATGCATGGACTGCCGATTGAGAATGCGGTGCAGCAAAAACTTAATTTGAAGACGAAAGAAGAGATTGCGAAATATGGAGTTGAAAAATTTGTGAAAGAGTGCCTGTCGTTTTCGAGTGCGATGGCTAATCAAATGAGCACTGATTTGTGGAAGCTTGGCGTTTGGATGGACCACGAGCACGCGTACAGGCCGATTGAAAAAACTTACATCAGCGGCGAGTGGGCGTTTTTCAAGAAAGCGTGGGAGCAGGAAAGACTTTACAAAGGAATGAAAGTCATGCATTGGGATGCGGAGACAGAAACTTCTCTGGCGAAACATGAGCTGGAATACAAGAATGTCAAAGATGATTCTATTTTTTTGAAGTTCAAATTGAAGGACAAGAAGAATGAGTATTTTATTATCTGGACGACGACGCCGTGGACGATTCCGTATAATCTTGCGATAATGGCGAATCCTGGGCTGGATTATGTTAAGATTGAGACGGATGGAGAGAAATGGATTTTGGCGAAGGCGCTGGTCAGCGGTTTGATGAATATGGTTCTGGAAAAGAAGTACAAGATTCTTGAGACGTTTAAAGGGAAGAAACTTGACGGGCTGGAGTATGAGCATTTTCTTTCTGATGAAATTGATTATGCTTCTCTCAAGAAAAAATGGAAAAGAGTGCACAGTGTGATTTTGTCGAAGGATTATGTTGACACTTCTGCCGGAACTGGATTGGTTCATTGCGCGCCTGGGTGCGGGCCTGAGGACCAAGAAGCCGGGGCAAAGTATGGGATTGGAGCGTTTAACAGTTTGAATGAACAGGGAAAGCTGGAAGACGCGGGAAAGTATACGGGCTGGACTGCTAAAACCGACGATAAAAAATTTATTGAGGAGTTCAGGAAGAGAGGAGTTTTACTGGCGACGACGGAAGTTGAGCATGAATATCCGCATTCATGGAGGTCGCACAAGCCGGTTGTTTTCCGCACGACAGAGCAATGGTTTTTGAAAACTGCTGATATGTCCAAGGAATTGCTGAAGTTTAACAAAAAAGTTCATTGGATTCCTGGCAAGTCGGGAGAGAGTTATGAACGATGGGCTGATAATCTTAGAGATAATAGCGTTACGAGGCAGAGGTTTTGGGGATGCCCGGTTCCGATTTGGGTGAATGAAAAAGACGAGAAAGATTATTTTGTCGTCGGCTCGGCGGAAGAGCTGGAGAAACTTACTGGAAAAAAGTTTGACGATTTGCATTTGCACAAGCCGTGGATTGACGATGTTGTTGTTACGAAAGGCGGGAAGAAGTACAAGAGAATTGAAGACGTCGCTGATGTGTGGCTTGACTCCGGGACAGCGTCGTGGAACTGCCTTTACAATGATGCAAAGTTGATAAAGAAATATTTTCCTGCTGATTTAGTTCTTGAGGCGACGGAGCAGACTCGGCTGTGGTTTTCATTATTACAGATTTGCTCGGCTGTTATGTTTGGGAAGTCTGCTTATGAAAATGTTTACACGACGGGAATGATTTTTGATTTTCAAGGCGTGAAAATGTCTAAATCTCTGGGGAATATTATTTCTCCGTATGAGGTGATTGATAAATATTCTGCTGACATTCTAAGGAATTATCTTTGCGGGGTTTCGGCGGGCGAGAATATTAATTTTTCGTGGGAAGATGTGAAAGTGAAGCAGAGAAATCTAATAATTCTCGGGAATATTGCGAATTACATTGTTGATTTGGAGAGAGCGAAACTTAGGAAAGGAAAAATTGACGTTGAAGAAAAGTGGATATTAAGCAAGTACAATTCTACTCTGAAGAAAGTGACGAAGTTGTTTGAAGAGTACAGGCTGGACGAGACTATTCCGCTGATTGAAGAACTGTATATTTCCTTGTCGAGAGATTACATTAAACTGGTGAGGGAAAAATCTTCAGAGAACGGCGCGGTTTTGGAAACTGCAAAGGAAGTTTATCTTGGAATCTTGAAAATGCTCGCGCCTGTCACTCCTTTCATTTCGGAACATTTATTTGGGAAGATGGGACAGAAGGAGAAGAGCGTTCATCTCTGCTCGTGGCCTAAATTTGACGGGAAGAAGATTGATGGTAAATTGGAGAAGGAGATGACTCAGGCGTTGATGATTGTAGAGAAGGGGCTTGCTGTCAGAGATAAGGAGCAGATTGGGTTGAGATGGCCTTTGAGCAGAGCGGAAGTTGTTACCGCCGGGAAGGTTAGTTTATCAGAAGACATGAAAGAAATAATTGGGAGACAGTTAAATGTGAAAAATGTTTCGTTCGTTTCAGGAAAGGAATTATCTGTCAGTCTGAATACAAAAATGACTTGGGAGCTTGAGGCAGAAGGCTTTGCGCGCGAGCTTGCCCGCAAGGTTCAGGCTGAAAGGAAAAACGCGGGGCTTAAGAAAGGTGAACTTATTAATTTGAGAGTGAGCTGCGATGTTGAATTAAGGAAAATGCTTGAGTGTCACTCTGATTTTCTAAAAGAGCGGACAAACTCGCGGAAAATTAAGTTTGTCGACGGTAAACTAGGTTCTGGGGGGGTTGTATTTACTATCAAAGGAAAACAACTTTCACTTGACTTTTCGTAATTTTTAAGGGGTTGTTGTAAAAAGATTTAAATAGTAAATGTTCTTTGAAACTGGGAAGAGGTTAAAACATGATAATAAAAGACGAATTTTTAAGCCAGCTCAGGAAGATTTTTGACCTGAACTTGTACGAGGCAAGAGTCTGGACAGCGCTTTTGTCACGCGGAGTTTCGACTGCTGGCGAGCTTAGCAATATTTCTGATGTCCCGCGCTCAAGAACATATGACATTTTGGAGAGTTTGGAGAAGAAAGGGTTTATTGTGATGAAGATGGGCAAGCCGATTAAGTTTATTGCCCTGAAGCCGGAGGAGGTTGTCGACAGAGTCAAGAGAAATCTTGTGATTAATGCGCAGGAAAAAAGCAAGAGACTGGAGGAGTTGAAGGGAGACAATGTTCTTGACGAGCTTAATGGGTTGTTTGAGAACGGCGTGAAGTTTGTTGAGCCGAGCGATTTGTCTGGTTCTTTGAGAGGAAGGCAGAATATGTACAATCATCTTGACATGATGGTTAGGAACGCTGAGAAGAATGTTGTGATTACGACAACTGAAGAAGGATTGAACAGGAAAATGGAAACTCTTATGCCTACATTTGAGAAAGCAAAGAAGAGAGGAGTTAATATCAGGATTGCTGCGCCTATAACTGATGGCAATATTAAAATTGCCAAGGATTTGGCGAGAGTTGCTGACATTAAAGACACAAAGGGAAGCAACATGCATGGGAGATTCGCGATTGTTGACTCTTCGCAGTTGATGTTCATGCTTATCGACGACAAAACGGTTCATCCAAATTATGATGTTGCTGTTTGGCTGACGACTGAGTATTTTGCAAAGGCGATGGAGCAGATGTTTGACTTGGCGTGGGATTCGTTTACGCCGATTGGGAAGATTAAGAAGAAGTAAAAGGAGGTAGAATAAATGATAAACTGGATAGATGTTGTTCTGAAATTAATTGGATCATTTTTAGTCGGATTAGGGTTAGCTTGGTGGCTTGGATTTAGCCCATATGAGGGAAGTAATCTTTTGCAAATAATAATGTTTGCAGTTGGGCTAACTTTGGTGACGAGCAAATTCGGGAAGAAGTGATTTTTAAATCGGGCGGAGAGGAATTTTACGATTAATAAAAAATCTAATCGTCAATAATCAGAAGCACAGAGTATGATTTTACTGAGATAATTATTTTCCATGGCTATTGTTATCAATAACCTTTTAATTAAGAGTTTCCAGAGATATACATGTTCATTGACTTGCACTGCCATTTAGACTCGCGGTTCTTTCCGCTTAACGAAGTTGAGAAGGTTGTCAGCCGAGCTAGGAAGGCTGGAGTTGAGATTATTTTAGCGAATGGGATAAATGTAAAAGAAAACAGGGAAGTTTTGGAATTGTCGTCGAGGTTTGAGGAGATTAAGGCTTGTCTTGGGATTCATCCGACTGACATTGACAAGCTAACGGACGCTGAGATTGACAAGGAGATTAAGTTTATTGAAGCAAATAAAGATAAGATAATCGCTATTGGTGAAGTTGGTTTGGATTTCAAGGAAAAAGGTGTTGATAAAAAAAGGCAGGTAAAAGTTTTTGAGAAGTTTGTCAAATTAGCAATTAAATTGGATAAACCGATTATTGTTCACTCGCGAAAGGCAGAGAGAGAATGCATTGAAATTTTGGAGAAATTAAAATGCGGCAAGGTTGTGATGCACTGCTTTTCTGGTAGGAGGAGTTTGTTTTCTAGGATTATTGATAACGGATGGTTTGTTACGATTCCGGCTTCCATTAAATATAACGCACAGTTTCAACTGCTTGCTCAAGAAATGCCATTAGACAGGATTTTCTGCGAGACAGATTCTCCGTTTTTGCATCCTGACAGAAAAGATAAGAATGAACCTTGTTTTGTCGTCGAGGGATACAAAAAAATTGCTGAGATTAGAGAATTGAGTTTGGGGGAAATTGAAAAGAAGATTGAAGGAAATTACAAGAGGCTGTTTGGTTGATTATTGGGAAGGGAATTTGTTATTTTAGTAAAATCATACTTCGTGAGCGTGATTGGATTTTGTGTTAATTATTTTTTTAGGAATTCGGTAATATGGTAAAATCATGTTTTGTGAGCGTGATTTGTTTTCATATTAATTATTTTCATGGGACGAGCAGGCAAAGCAAATCGCTTCGCGATTTTCATTCATTCGTCTGCTAACGCAGCCAAATGAGAGCGACGTGAGGAGCGGCTGCTCGCTTTTGGGAGGGGTTGATGGGCGGGCGGTGGAGGGCGAGAATAAATTTATTTTCTTTTAATAAAAACAAAATAAAACACTATGAACACTGCGAATAAAACTAATTCAAAAGAAAGTATGGCTGAAAGCACGACTGGCGAAATTTTTTGCCTTATTTCTTTTGGAGCCTGCTCGACATTGCTGTTTAATTCCAAGGTATTTGCCGTTTGAGACGGAAGCTGAAATTCTGTTGAAGAGGTTTTAATGCACTGGATTTCAATTTCTTTTGAAATTGTCTCAGTTTTTAAACTGTAAGATGCTCTTGCTTCAAATGTGTAAGTTCCATCTGCGTCGTCGGGAATTTCGATTGTAAACTCCCTTGAATCTTTGTTGTCTCCCTCGTAATCTTCGAGAGTCAAAGAATAACTTTTTGATATGTCAAGCTCTGAATTTTTCAGCGACAGCAAGATGTCCTGCTCGTCTGCTCCTACATTCTCAACTTCGACATCAGCAGTTATTGTCTCACCGCACACAGCATGAGAAGGCAAGTCGAATTCTGACAGGACAACTTTGTCTTCCTGGCGGTAAATTTCTATTGGAAGATAAACCTGATTACATATATCATCTTCTGCCTTAACAAACAGCACGTAATCTTCTGCAGTATTTATGTCGTCTGAAATTGGCAAGTCGAACTTGACAGGCCTTGAGCTTCTGGAACTGACTTTAATGTCTGTCTTGACTTCTTCAACTGATTTTGCCTTGTCTAAATTGTAGAGATGAACTTCAATTTCAAAATTCTGCTCTTCATCGTTATTATTCTCAACCTGAATTTCCACTTCAATAGTTTCTCCTATTTCTATTTTATCTTCGGTATTATCTGTGTCAGGATGCTTTATTTCTATTTCTAAATCAGAGTCCAGCAATTCGCACGAACCGGCATTGCCGAAGTCTGGAATGCACTGAGTTGAACAGCATGAATCTGAGTCCTTGACTCCCAGGATTTCGCCTGCGCACATTTCATTTTCTGAGCATATGAATCCTGATGCCTGCGAGCATGTAAAAGATGAAATTGGCATGACCAATATATTCCAGAAATTAGATTCTGAATATTCTTCGTCTGAGATTATTGCTTGAAGGGTGTAATAGCCGACGTTTGATTCTGAGAATTCAAATTCTTCTGAATCTTCATCCTGTTCTGCTGAATCAAGAATCCATCTTATGACAAGCTCTGAATCTACGTCTGATACATCCATGGAAAAAGTTTTTGCTGTGCCCTGCATTAAATTGACGACTGATGCTGATGGATTTTTTGATATGACTTCAGGAGCGTCGTTTATAGGAGAAACTTCCACCTGAAATTCCAGAGTGTCTATTAATTCTCCGTCGGAAACCTGCAGTGTGCATGAAGCGTCTCCGTTGTAGTTTTCTTCCGGCTCATAAGTTAAAATTAATCCGTCCAGGGAGCATTTCAGATTGTCTTCATCTGCAGCTGAGAATTCCAAATCTGATGAGTCAATGTCTGAAGCTGAAATTGCACAGGCGTAGGAAGAATCTTCTTCTATTTCTGCAAGGCAGTCAATTTCGTCGAATGAAGGAGGTTCTGGCTGGTTTGCAACTTTCAGTATTATTTTGTTTGAAACAGCATTGCCTTCTGCGTCTGATGCTTTGAAGATTACCCAGTCGTCGCCAAACCAATCTTCGTCTGACTCAAAGCTTACTACGCTGCCGTCAAAGAAAACCTGTATATTAGAATTGCTTGAACTTGAATGAATGCTGTAAATTAATTCGTCGCCTTCATAGTCTGAGAAATAATCGGCTAAGTCAATTTCTTCCGGCTCTGAGTCTTCATCCCATGTTATATCTGATATGACCCCTGTGAAAAATGGAGCGTCATCGATGCAGTTTTGGTTTATATCGTCCAGGATTTCTTCTGCTCCTGGATTTATTTCAGAGTCTGAATCGTCGCAGTCCTCTGGCGTGAAATATCCGTCTCCGTCCAAGTCTTCTCCGACGAGCCAGTTGATTGAATTAGCAAATAATTTTTTTGTGTTAGCCGTCCAATACTGAGCTTCTGTTATTCCGAAGAAGACGCTTTTCTTCTCAAGTGTTTTTCCGTTGAGGAATTTTTGTCCTTCGTTAAGAGAAGCGACGACTGAATCTGAGGAAAATGTTCTGTATGCATGGATTGCAATTCCTGTTGGCTTCTTTCCTTTCAATATGTAAATTGGCTGTGAGGTTGTGTATGCAGTAAATTCCTGAGGCAAACCATTCAATATCTGATGCCCTGAATTTGATATTTTAAGAATTGAGTTTGTGGTTGAGGACTTGTCGACAGACCAGCCAAATTGAGGATTGCTAAATTTGTTATAATAATTGTATGAGTTTATAAAAATAGTCTTGTGCTTTTCAACCGGGATTAAAGAAGGATTGTCGAGATTCTGATTTCCAATTATCAAGAATAGGTATTGCGAGAGGTCAGTTGATGGGACTTGAGATTCGTAGACTATGTCGTAAGTGTAACCTAAAGAAGAGATTTCATTTAGCAGGAAGCTGTCAACTCCTGATGATGATTTCACTATGTAGGCGACATCTTCTGCTACGGCAAAAGATGATAGGAATATTATTGCTGTGATTAATATAATTAATTTTTTAGCCACGGAGCCTCCCAGCCCCTTTTCTTTTTTTCATTTTTGAATAAAAAACAATTAGCAGGATGAAGATTACTACGAGAGCAATTGTTGAGACGAGAAGTATTGAAGTTGGTGAGAGATTTAGTCTGCTTTGAGAGTCATCATCTTCGTCCGGGGAGTTTCCGAATCCTACGCTTAAGTTGTCGTCGTTATCTGAGTTGAAGTCAAATACAGAACCGCCGCCTTCACCTGATGTTATCAAAATCACTGTTGAAGTCAAGCCGACTCCGTTTCCTTCTTCAGGTGTAAACTTGACGTTGATTTTTGTCTCAGTTGTGCCTGGCTCGTCGGCGTAGATTGTGAAATATGCCTTTTTCTCCTCGCCCGGCTGAAGGACAAATGTGTCTTCTGTAATTTCAACATTTTCTGCTAAATCGCCGTCGGCGCTTAATTCAATTGTCAAAGAAACGTCATTTTTGTTTTTAACAAGAATATATTTTTCCAGCTCTTCACCAACTTCCGGGCGGAGAACCATTCTTGAGTTGCCGATGCTTCCTGTGATGGCGAGAACGCTTGAAGCTGAGATTAAGAAAAAAAGAATTGTTACAAGGATTAATGTTGTTCGTGTTTTTGAGTTCATTTTTGTTTGTGAACAGATTATAAGAGTTGCTGTTTTATTTATAAATAAGTTTGTGTTTTGATATATGTTTTCAAGGATAGGTTTGTGTATCTACTTTCTGAGGTGACATTGCGCTGATGAATTATAATGGGATAAATCATACTTTATGGCTGGCTAAAAATTAGAGAAGGGAAATTGGTAATGAAGTAGAATCACGCTTTGTGAGCGGTTGACGTTTTTGGAAAGGAAGTTGTTATCTTGGCAAAATCGTACTTTGTGGTGAGTTGATCAGGGAAAGGGAATTCGGTAATAGGGTAAAATCACGTCTTGTTAGTTCGGTTGGATTTTCTGCTAATTATTTTTAGGAATTCGGTAATAGAGTAAAATCGTACTTATCGAATGTGATTGGATTTTATATTAATTATTTCTTGATTTGTTTACAATAAATCATCAACGGCAAATGCAGAATCCTGCAATGCAAATTCTTCCCAAGCCGCAGACTTTTGTTTCACTCCATTCAGTACAGCCATCGTCGTTAAAATCACCGCAAACCTGGTATCCTTTGTGCAAGAGCGCGCATCTTCTCTGCCCGTCAAGACATTGATTCTCGCATACTTCACAATCTTCGTTTACAATTCCGTCGCAGTCGTTGTCTAATTCATCTTCACAGATTTCTTCTTCTGGATTTACTGCTCCGACGCATTTGTCCCAGACTCCTGCTGAAGTGCAGATTTGCGAGCCTAATTGACAGATTCCTATGTCTGACACTCCGCAGTCTCTTACATCGCCAGGAGTGCAGTCAAGAGGAATGTTATTGCAGTAGGATTCAGATGTTCCAGGGTTTATGCAGACATCTTTGGTGTTATCTTTGCTGTCGTCGCAATCATTATCTTTGTAGCAGATTATTTCTTCACATTGTCCGTCTATGCAAATGTCTTCGCATTCTTCTTTTGTTTCTTCATTTAAGTCTGCCTTGCATTCGCTTTGCGGCGTGCCGGGACTGAGGCAGGTGAATGATTGAAATATTTGCATGACATCTTTGTCGTCTTCGGAACAGAACAGCTCGCCGAGATATCCGTCGATTCCACAATCTTCATTTTCGTAGCAGGTTATGTCGACGCATTCTGCGTTTACGCAGGTCTCATCACAGGTTTCCTGAACTATTTTTTGTGTTGAAGATGAGCAGTATGATTGGGGGGTTCCCTTGTTATTGCAAGTGTATGTTTTATAATCTCCTGTGATGTTCAAGCCGAAGCAGACTGGTTCTGTGACAAATCCGTCGATGCCGCAGTCTAAGTTTTTGGAGCAGGGTATTGGCACGGGCGTGTTTTGGCAGTAGCTTTCAACTGTGTCTGGGTTTTTGCAGACGTCTGTTGTTAGAGGATTACTGTCATTGCAATCTTGGTTCTGGTCGCATCTGACGCAGATTCCATCTGTGCAGGCGTAGTCACATTCGTCTATAAGTTCTGGCGCTACTTCCTGGCTGCAGTATGAATCAAGTGTTGAAGGAGCTATACAAAGAGATTCCTGATAGTTTTTGTAGACGTTGTCATTTAATCCGCAGAATTCTTCTCCTAAAAATCCGGTGAAGCCGCAGTCATTATTTTGCGCACAATTTATTTCTGTGTTTCGGCAGAAACTTTGCGGAGTGCCAGGGTTGAGACACTGGTCAAATGTTAATGAGTCGGAGTCATCGCAATCTTCGTCAGTACTGCAGGTTATGTCTATGCATTGTCCGTTGACGCAAAAGTCTGAACATTCTTCCTGCAAGATTGGAGAAGTTGATGAAGTGCAGGAAGATTGAGGTGTTCCTGGGTTGAGGCAGGTGAATGATTTGTAATTTTTGTAGACGTCATTCTGTGAGCAGAAGTCGTTTCCAATGAATCCGTCTTCACCGCAGTCAAGATTTGCATCGCAAGTTATTGAAACACACTCTGCGTTAACGCAGGCTTCACTGCAAGTTTCCTGAACTTGAGGAGTTGTTGACGATGTGCAGGAAGATTGAGGTGTTCCTGGGTTGAGGCAGGTGAATGATTTAAAGTTTTGAGTTATATTTAGTCCTGAGCAAACTGGTTCGCCGATTAGTCCGTTTGTTCCGCAGTCAGAATTTTTTGAGCATGTGATTTGGATTGGAGTGTTCTGGCAGTAACTTTCAACTGTGCCTGGCTTTTTACAGATGTCCTGAGTTAAGGTGTTATTGTCATTGCAATCTTGGTTCTGGTCGCATCTGATGCATGCGCCGTCAAAGCAAGCGTATTGACAGTCTTTTAGTTTAACTTGGTTTGTATCAATTTCGCATGAACTTTGCGGCGTGCCTGGAAGAAGACATAAGTGTTCTTTGAAATTCTTGTAAACGCCGTCGCCAACGCAGAATTCTTTTCCTGTGAATGTATTGGTTCCGCAGTCAAGATTTGCATCGCAAGTTATTGAAACACACTCTGCGTTAACGCAGGCTTCACTGCAAGTTTCCTGAACTTGAGGAGTTGTTGACGATGTGCAGGAAGATTGAGGTGTTCCTGGGTTGAGGCAGGTGAATGATTTAAAGTTTTGAGTTATGTTCAAACCGGAGCATATTGGTTCGCCGATTAATCCATTGGTTCCGCAGTCTGAGTTTTGAGAGCATGTGATTTGGATTGGAGTGTTCTGGCAGTAACTTTGAGGTGTTGCAGGATTGATGCAGACATCTTCTGTTGTGGAGTTGTTGTCGCTGCAGTCAGAGTTTGTTATGCAGGTTATGCATGCTCCCTCGAGGCAGACGTCTGAACATTCATTGATTAATTCCGGTGAGGCGTCGATTTCACAGAATGAGTTTAGTGTTCCGGGGTTGTGGCAGACAACTGTCTGGTAGTTTTTGTAGACGTCGTTGTTTAGTGAGCAGTATTCTTCTCCAATGAATCCGGTGAATCCGCAGTCAGCGTCGGAGGCGCAGTTTAATGGGATATTTTGGCATTCGCTGATTATTGTTCCTGGGTTGACGCATCTGTCTAGAGTTAAAGGCGTGAAGTCATTGCATTCTTCGTCTTCATTGCATTCTATTTCTTTGCATTCACCGTTGATACACAAATCAGAGCAGGTTTCCTGAGTCTCAGTTGAGATTGACTGCTTGCATTCGCTTTGCGGCGTGCCTGGGTTGAGGCAGTCATAGACAATGAAGTCCTGAGTTATGTTCTTAGCAGAGCAGTATGCTTCGCCGAATTCTGTTTTCTCTCCGCAATCAGAATCTTGGAAGCAGGTTATTGAAACACACTCGCCTTCAAAGCACGCCTCTGCGCAGGCTTCAATTAATTGAGGTGTTGTGTTGTCTGTGCATGATGATTGTAGTGTTCCAGGCAAGAGGCAGGAAAATTCCTTAAAGTCCTGGTAGACGTCTTTACCCTGGCAGAATTTTTCTCCGACGAGCCCGTCTGTTCCGCATTGAGAATCCTGAGAGCAGATTATTGACTTGCACTCTCCGTTCAAGCATGCTTCGCTGCAAGTCTCAACCAATTTTTGAGTTATTGAAGATGAGCAGGATGATTGGGGCGTGCCTGGATTTGAGCAAGTAAACGCCTTGTAATCCTGAACTATGTCAAGGTTAGAGCAGACTGGCTCGTTGATGAATCCGTCGATGCCGCAGTCAGAGTTTGCGAAGCATTCTATTGGCTCGTGGATGCATTCGCTCTGCTGTGTTCCTGGGTTGAGGCAGGTGTCTTTTGTTGATTGATTATTATCGCCGCAATCTTCATCATTGAAACATTCAATATCGACGCATTCTGCGTTCACGCAAATATCTTCGCAGTCCTCGACAAGCTCGTCGTCTTCGTCTTCAACGCATTGCGACAGGGCTGTTCCTGGATTTTCGCATGTCCATTTGCTTTTTGTTTTATAGACGTCATTGTTTTTGCAGAACGGCTCGGAAGTTTCCTCTCCGCCGCAATCTGAGTCCATTGAACATTCTGAAGCCACGAATTCAACACAATCCTCAAAAAGGTCTTTTGCATTTTGCGTCCAGAAGTCTGATTCAATTATTCCGTAGAAGCATAATTTTCCCTGCTGTGTTTTGCCGTTCATCATAACAGAATTTGGATAAGCGTAGGAGATTACGTCGCCGAACTTGTATCCTGAAGATGTTGTCTCTGTTCCTGCAACCTGCTCCATTGCCAGAGCCTTGTTTTCCTTGTCTAAGTAATAGTAAGGAATTGCGACGCGGCTTTGGTCCATTGCTTCCGTGTAAACTTGGAATGTGTGTCCGTCGACGAGGACAGAAAGAGGATGTGTTGCTCCGAGCTGACTCACGCCTTCGTTGTCTGTCAGACCCCAAGTGTCAGCGTGGTAATAGCTTGAGACAATTGAGGGATAATTATTAACCGGAATATTTTTCTTGAAATTTTCGTCGCCGACAAAAAGAAATCTGTAAGAGTTATAGTTAGACGGCTGGGCTTCTTCCTGAATTAAGTCAACTGTCAAGCCGAGGCTTTCAAATATGTCTATTATGTTTTGGTCAATCTTGTATGATTTTTTGTATAAGTATGCGACGTCGCCTGCTGCTGAAACGAGAACTGATGAAAGTAATATTAGAAAAAATACTGCGAGGATTGCCTCTTTTGCTCTCATTCTTTTTCTACTGGTTCGTATTATATAAACTCTGCTTACTACTTTTTTTTGATGACTTTTTGTTTTCTGACGATGGGAAAATGAAAGGAAAGAGATTGGTTTAACGAAGGTGATTTGAATTATAGAAAGGATAGTGTACGTTTGTTTATCTATACTCTTCGATATAGTCCAGATTTAATTTTCCCTTAATTAAATCTTCAACATCATCGATACATCTTGAGATTTTCCACTCGGCATTTAGTTCATTACAGATAGTTTTATCTTTCTGCAGATAGGCTATAGTCTCAATACACTCATCTGGTTCTATAATATTAACGGTTTTGCATAATGACACATCCCCAGTTTTCATAGCAATCTTAGAGATACATTCATCTCTTTTTTGTGGATGTTCAGTTAACTCGCAGATTGATAAATCTACCTGATTAAATGCTACCTTGATTATACAATCATCTTTGAATCTTGTGTCATAGTTTTCATGATTAACCAAAGAATTGCAAGATTCTAAGGTGTTTCCAACAAAATAAGATTTGCATTCGTCATATTGAGAATCTGTTTTTTTAATATTCTCACATAAACTTATATTGTTTGTGTTTTTAGTAATTGCGATAATACAATCTCCATACGTATATTCGTCCCAGCTTGTAGAAGATTCGTTTGGTTTTTGGCATAAGGAGATATCATTCCTTTGGATTCCAATCTGCTGAATACAACTCTTTTTAGCAGAATCTAAAACATGATAATTACAGATAGTGATATCATCTAATTCTAATGCAACTTCCTGAATACATATCCATTTTGAAGTTTTCTCTACACATTCCTGCATTTGGGGATTGGCGAGAATAAAATTATTTCGTGCTTCCTCTTGCTCTTTTGGGAGAAGTGGGGAAGAACGACATTCTTCTTTAAGAGAATCGGTGGTGAATATCGAAAGCTGTTCACATACGGAATAATCTGAGATGAACCACCCGTCTGCTCCAAACCTGTATTCAGACATTATCTTTTCATCTTTATTCTTTAAATGATGACTATAAATTGATAAAGGAGAAATTAAGATGATTATTATCAAAGTAACAAAAATCTTCTTTTTCCAAGAGATTTCTTTAGATAATAAAAATCCTATGAAAGTTCCTATTGCAAAAAATAAGATAAATGAGAATACTAAAAAAGAATATCCGGATATATTTTTTAGAAACCAATAGAGAATGTAGTCTATACCTATAAATTGCATTATGTAATTGGGAACAAGATAGAAAAGTAGACCACAAAATTCGCTGGATTGGATTCTACACCATATCTGAGTAAAGATGTAACTGACAATGAATATCCCAGTTCCAATCAGTCCTCCTTTTAACCAAGATTTCATAATTACAATAAGAATATTCTGTTTTAAATAATTAATGTTTTCTGTGTCATCATCTTATGGCTGTTTAAGCAGAAGGGCAGGTAACATGCACTTGTGTTGTCGCTGTGTTGTCTGAAGGATTGCTGTCAGTGTAATTAGACAGGATTGCTTCTACAATCAAGTTGTAGGTTCCTTCCGGCATGGTGAAATTAACTTTTCTTGTTTTTTCTTTTGTGACATTCAATTCGAAGTTTGTTATTTTTACATGTGAGAAGTTAACCAAACCGCCGACGGTGCCGTCGAATGTCACGTTTTCAAGGAAGCTGCCTTTGTTTGTTGTGCTGATTAATACGTTGTACTGCTGATTGCAGGTTAATTCATTTCCTGCTATGAGCTCGCCTTCAAGGTCCTTGATTAACAAGTCAAATAAAGATACGTCGTGGATTTCTCCCTGCTGGCTTGTGCACTGATTTGCTTCGCAGGTGTAAGCGCATTGCTCAAATAGTATTTCCGACATTGACTGGACGCATTGATTGCTTAAGCAGTTGTATGAGGTTTCTGTTTTGTAAAGGGCGTCTGCATTGCAATGCGGTTGTGAAAGAGACGTTGCCGGGCAGTCAGCGTCTATTGCGCATTCCAATTCTTGAGGTGGGACGCATGCGCCTTCTGAACATTGAAATGAACATTCTTCTACTAGGACAGGCTCCTCTTCTGCGACGCAAGCGCCTTCAACACAGGAGTAAGATGTTTGGGTTTTTGTTACGTCATTTTCAGAGCAGAATGATTCTGAAAGAGATGATTCAGGACAATCTGCGTCTAGCTCGCATTCTGGCTCATCGACGGCACCGCTGCTGACAAACTCAGCGCACTCTTTGAACATTTGCCTTGCTTCCATCGTCCAGTAATCTGATTTTACAATTCCGAAGAAGCAGAGGTTTCCTTCCTGCGTTTTTCCGTTTGCCATTTCAGAGCCAGCGTCTGCGTATGAAATTACGTCACCGATTTTCTTTCCGGATGATGTTCTCTTGATTGCTGCGACTTGATCCATTGCAGGAGACTTGCTGTTTTCTCTGAGGAAGTAGTAAGGCACTGAAATTTTATTTAAGAAGAATGATTTTGTGTAGACTTTGACTATGCTTGAATCTTGAACAACTGAAAGAGGCGAGTTAGCTCCGAGTTGGCTTGCGCCGTTCCTGTCTGTCAAACCCCACATTGCTATGCGATGATTGGCGACGATTGACGGATAATCGTTAACAGGAATTCTATTCTGGTTTCTGAAATTTTCGTCTCCGACATAGATAAGCTTATAATCGTTGAAGTCAGCAGGAAGAGAGTTTTCGTTGATTAAGTCAACCTCAAGGTTTAACCCGTCAAACACGCTGAGCACGTTGTCGTCAATTTTGTTTTCTTTCCTGAAAATGTAAGCGACGTCGGATGCCGACGCCAAAGTTATTGAGAAAGCGAACATGAGAAATGTAAAAACTAGTATCCCTCTTTTTGTTTTCATGACTCAAGTTAATTTTAGGTTTTATTTAAACATTACTTACCACTTTTGTTTAGTGAAAATTGGGAGAAATAAGATTAGGACGGGGGAAAGAGGAAATTGATTATGTTGATAGCGTCGGCAATTTAGCAAAACGTGATTAATTGTACAATAGAATTTCTTTCAAGAACTTTCTTTTTTAGCATAATGAGGCTCACCATCTTGGCGACTTGAAATCTCCAGATGGCTACTTTAATTACTGCTATAAGACGGCATTAATATAATTTTCTATTTGCACTATTCCTGAAATTATAGAAAGATTTATATAATCAGTTGATAATATCATCAATGTGTAACATGGCGAAACAAGAACTTAAGAAAATGAATTTTAACATAGACAAAATAATAGTGAGAAGTCCCCGTTTGGACACTCTGATAATGGTAGAGAGATTTATTAAAGAGCATAGCGGAGAATATAAGAAGACAGAGTTATTCAACAGATTGCCAAAGAAAATGATATGGGGAACGTTTAATGTAATTTTACAGTATTTATGGGAAAACAACAAAATTGGGGTTGATAAAAATGATTATGTTGTTTATATCTGGAATCCTGGTTTGGTAGAGAAACTTAAAAATAGAAAAGCATACTAATATTTATGCTGACTAAACCTGCGCGAGAAGTTAAATTCATACAACAACATTTAGAAGAGTATTTTGTTTCTCTTCCTGAAAATCATCCAATAAAAAAAGGAATTCAAAAAGCCATTGACAAGCTGAAAGAAAATGCTTTTTGCGGAGAGAAGATAGAAAAAAGATTAATACCTAAAGAATACATTCGGAGGTATGACATTGACAACTTATGGTGGTATCCTCTGCCCGATGGCTGGAGATATGCTGAAGAGATTTGTTACTCAATGAAATAATAATTAGATTGAGAAGATGATTAATGAGGTAAAATCATACTTATAGTACAAGACATAGATGTTTGCCCATTGCAAAAACTTAGTTAACATAAATTCGATACGATTGTATATTACCGACGGCATTCTCAATTAATCTGGATTGGCTGAAGAATAGATGAAGAATGTGCCGTCATATTGATTAAAGTTCATATAGAACCAATTTATTATAAACAATATTCTCACTCAACAAAAAACAAAACCTTTTCTTCGTCGGAATTGCCTGCCTTGTCAAGAGCTCTTACCTTAACTTCATGGCTGCCCTCAGTAAATCGTTTTGTCTTTGCCTTGGAAAAGCCGTATTCGTTGCAGTTTCTGCAAAGTGTTCTCCATTTTGGGCTTGAGTCAAGCTCGTCGTAATACTGCAGTGTGACTTTCTCGCTTATTGTTATGTTGAGCGGGGCTTTTTGCCAGTATGTTTTGTTTTCTTCCGGCAATATGATTGTTAATTCAGGAGAAATTGTGTCAACGAAAACTCTTGTTATTGTTGAATCGGCAGAATTTATTTTGTCTGAGATTGTGAAGTAGTATTCAATGTAGTGCCCTTCAAAGCCGGAGAGATTAATCTGCGTTGAGCAGAGCTGGCTTTTTCCTGAGGTGCAGTTTTGGAGCGTGACGTTTGGATTCCAGAAAAGCATTGCAGACTGCACGTCGTCTTCGGTGTATTTTACTTCAAAGAAAGAGCCGTTTGTGACTTCGCTTCTCGACGGCCTTGTTCTTGAAATTTTCGGAACCCTTGAATCTATGAAAAGCAAAGTGTTTTGCTCTGCGCTCATGCCTGAGGAGAGCGCCCTGAATGTGATGTTGTTGTATCCTTCTTTGAGCGTCTTTATTTTATTCTTTGAGAAGCCGTATTCGTTGCAGTTTCTGCAAAGTGTTCTCCATCTTGGATTGTTGTCTGCATAATTTATGTATTCGAGTGTTTCGGCTTCTTCTGACATTGATATGTTAAAAGGAATTCTTTTCTCGCCTGAAATTGTTAAGTTCGGCGAGTGGACTGTCAGGGTTAACTGCGGGGTTGTGTTTAATGAAAAATACCAGACTGCCTGGGAGAAATGCCCTGCCTTGTCCGATGCCTGAACAATTACTTCGTGAATGCCTTCTGATAAAGGCGCTGGCGGAACGTAAGAGACATCTGCGTCTAAGGTGTCGGCTGTTTCAACTTCTGCGGGGACTTCAGCGCTGTCAAGAAACATTTTTACCGAGGACAAATTGACTCCGGAGTTTGACTGGTAGATTTCGTCTATGTAAGCTGAGATTGCCGGCTGGAAGTTGTTGTAAATTGTAAGAGTGTCCGATGGCTGGAAATTTTTTATTTCTGGAGGCGTGAAGTCAAAATAGAAAGTGCTGTTTTTCTCTGACTCTCCTCCGCAGACATCGCTCCAGTATTTTAGGACAATGATTCCGCCTGTTAGGTTTCCGTTGTTTGGCGTGCCTTCAAGTCCGAACGGGCTTGTGTAGTCAAAAAAGTTGCCGTTCCACCTGTATGAGATGTTTCCGTCGGGATTTGTCAGCGTGAAGAGTGGCTCTGAGATGTACCAATTGTTTAGTCCGTCTGGAATTGACGGGTCAGTTATTAGTTCAGTTATTGAGTTTATGTAATGAGAGTTCAGTCCTCCGAGAGTTAAGTTTCCTTTTGTGTCTTTGACTATAAACTGCCAGTAAATAAGAGACGACGAATTTAGATTTGCTGATTGAATTAAGTAATTGTAAATTCCGCTTGGGCTTTCGGGGAGAGTTGTGTTTTGCCATGAGCCGTCTGTATTGAGCGAAAGAATTACTTCGTCGATTGAGCCGTTGATTTCTGCTTTCAGAGCGATGTTGTTTGTCTGAATGGCGCACTCTGGCAGAGCAGGAAAGTCAATTATATTTATCGGAAAGAAAGGAAGTTCGTTTGCCGAGTTGAAAGTGCATTTTGTTTTCGTGAAGTCGGCTTCGTCTACGCCGGTGTCGGCTGCGTTTGGAATTCTTGCAATGCATTCGTCAAAGATTGCGCCTGAGTTTCCGTCGGGCGCGTTGTCTGGTATGTTTCCGTCGTTATAACTGCCGTAGGAAACTGAATCAATTAAGAGCCCTGAGCTATGGATTAGTCTGATTTGCCCGTCGTTGTTTTGAGAGCCCTGCGGGTTTAGTATTACCATGTAACTATTTGGCTGGAGGATTCCTGAGAGATATTCTATCTCTTGGTTTATATCTATCAATTCCAAAGCAAAGTTTTCAAGGTCAACTGGAATTACGTCGTTGTTGTATAACTCTATCCATTCGTCTGCTGAGTTAATGCCAGTTTGATTGTCCCAGTCTGTTTGCGGGTCGACAACAAATTCGTTAATTATTATATCGGGAAGATAAACTACTTCAAATGTCACGTTTTGCGTGACGTCTAATGCCGAGGATAAATTTGTTAGGAGTATGACGAGAACTAAAGCTGAAATGAATTCACTCTTTTTCATGTTTCTTATTAGCGAATGGTTTATTTAAATTTCATTTACCCCTTTTGATTGGTGAAATTGATTGTTTATTTGGGAGAAGGTAATGTTAAAATAGAATTGGTTGTGAGATTAACATAAAACAGGGGAATATATTAATGCGGTAAAATTAGACTTTGTTGTAAGTTAATTAAAGATAGAGAAATTGATAGTATGGTAAAATCATACTTGGGAGCGTGATTGGATTTTTATTAATTATTTTTTGGGCGTGCAGGAAAAAAGCGAACGGCTGCTTGCGGGCGGGGTTTCGGGGTGAGAATTATCTTATGTTAATCGGCTTTGGCGTCTGGGGAATTGTGTTCCTTCTTTTATAGACGATTATTGATATGACTGCTATTAGTATTAGCGTTATGATAACTATTGAGAAGTTTCTTTTTATCGGAGAGCCGATTGCTGCGCCTGTGATTGGTGCTACTTCGGAGGTTTGTTCATCTAGTGAGGTTTCGTTTTCTTGGGGGAGATTTTGGTTATTGCTGAGTGGTTGTTCTTGGGTGGTAGTGTTGGTTGGAGAGGCTTCTTGGTTTTCGTGAACGGTGGTGTTGGTTCGGGGGATTCTGCTTCCGCCTCCACCTCCACTGCTGGAAGTTTGTGAACTACCGCTGGTTGAAATAGGTTGGGATGGTTCTTCAACTGTTAATTTAATCCAAATTCCTACACCGACACCGGTTCCAATATTTTTGTCTGTCCCCGATAGTGCGTAATAAGAAATGTATCCTCGATAAGTACCAATCTCTTCTCCACTAATGCAAATCTCTGCCTCTGTGTCGCCATCAAAATCACTTATTACTTCTGGATATTCTACATTTAATTTAAGCTCTTCAGAGGTAAAGTTAAAATTATTTAGATTCTCTACAAAATTATCCTTACCAGACCAAGCCAATCTTGAACCCAATTCTCCTGAGTAGTCATCCGATGAAAGAAAGATAATGGTGCATGTTTCTTCATTTGGACCAGCTTGTAATACTATCGAACCTGGAGAACCTGACAAAGAAATTGCTGCACTAGTCTCAATCAGAAATAAAAAATAACAAAAATAAAAAATAAAATAACGTTTCATCTTAAGGCTGCGCAGAAACAAATGCGGTGTATAAGATTGTAGCAGATTTTACACCTGGTTGTAACGGAACATCTGATCCTGGTATCTGCAATTGTGTGTTTAATTGGATAGTGGTCGTTTCTGGAATAATTATTTCTGTTGCCTCTATGTCCTCATAGCTTCCAGAATTTACATTATCCTCAATATAAAGATAGTCAGCAAAAAAACCATTTGTATCTGTCTGTATAGTTACATAAACATATACACTATCGCTATTCGTACTACTACCTGAAGTATTTAACGTGGTCTCAGAATCTGCATTATAATTACCTGCATTCTCTCTTGACACAACACCATAAGACACAGCAGACGGGCTTATTGAAAGTGACACCACTTCATCTGGAACTTCCGCATCCTGATCTTGAGTTTCATCGGCGATAACACCACTCAACCCAAGCATCAGCCCGAGAATCATCGCAAAAACTAATATTTTGTTCATCCTCTTTTTACCTCCTTTCAAAGTTATAAGCATATCTATTATTTTATGAACGCTTTCGTCTATTTAAACATTTTTTACCCCTTTTGATTGATGAATCTTGGGGTTTAACGTGAGGAATTAATTTTGAAAACAAGTCGGTGATATAAAACGCATCGGATTTAGATTAATCAATTTTCTATCAATAATTAAATATCAACATGTTCTTCATGCCACACAACCCAAGCTAATCAGTAATACAAAATCTATCGAGTTTATGTTAATTAATTTCCGTCAGTAGTCAGATATTATCCAGCAAGCCCATCAATAACCCAGCAGTCAGCTTAAATTTTATAATATAGGAGACAGGTTGTCCACTATCCTAAGGAGATTTTTTATTCCATTTTGCTTCTATTTTTTTATATGGTATGCAGTTTGCATCTTTAAAGAAACTTATGAATTTTTTAACTAATTCTTTATCTCCAGAGATAAAAAAATCATCTTCATGGGTTATTGTCAGTATCCAATCTAAGTTTATGTCTGCTACATGAGTATTTGTATTAGTATCGACATTTTTTGTTAAAAATTCTTTTAATTCAGTTGTTTTTACAAAGGCGGAAGGAATATCAAAAGTTAAAGTTGGATCTGGAAAGAATAAAATCTCTTTTATTTTTTGGTTTTTTAAGAATTTTAATAGACCCTCTGCAAAATTCTGTAAATTAATATAATCAATCACAAACTCTTCTTTGTATTTCTTCTTAAATTGTATATAAAACCAACCTACTCGAACGTCTAAACCCTTGCTTGTTAATTTTTCTTTGATTTGTTCTTTTGATATTTCTTTCATAAGATTAATATAAAATTCTTGTTAATATATTTTGCTGCTTGCATGAAAATAAGATTCTCACGGTAAAGTTAATTATTTCTTCTTTCCCTTGCCATTCCCATTGCTATTCCCCGCACTCAATTCTTCAACAACAACGCACTCTCCAAGATAATCTCCGTGCCCCAGATGCGCCTCAACAGCATCCGCGCCTACTGAAAGAGTGTGCGCATTATCAGGATTTCCAGGAGGCAAATGACAAATTGTAACTTTCTCCCCGCCAGTTTGCTTAGCTAAAATCTCAAAATCATCTCCAGCCGTCGCATCCTCGTCCCCGTCGCCGACAACAACTATCTCACTCGAATAATTACCTTCCTCAAGTTTATTGCTGTTCAAAGAAATATTATACGCCAAAGCTCCCTGCCCGTATCCGTAACCATATCCGTAGCCATACCCAAAACTCGGCTCAGAAATCAATTCAATGTCCATGCCCTCGCAAACCTCGAGCTTGTTTCCTTCAGCGTCAAACTCACAGCTATAATTAGTTGGTCCGGCGAGATTCAAAACAAGTTTCTCCAAGCCGTCAAACTCGTCCTGCGTCAGCTCAACCTCAACAATAAACTCAACTCTCTCGCCTTGGACAATTGAAGTATCAGGCACAGACAATGAAGCAGCCCACGCGCTTGCAGGCCCAGTCAATACAAGCATAACTAAAACAAACGCAGTCAAAACAATCGAGATAATATGCGCTTTCGCCATAGATTCCCGAAAAAACCAGCGTATTTAAAGATTATGCCACTCAAGTGTAACACTAATTTCCAAAAAAACTTAAGTCAGATACCATTTTATAATTACTACAAACAAAATATTTAAAAACTCTGTCTGCACCCAATAAACATGAGAAATAAAATAATCTCAGTTGCTTTAGTTTCTTTAATCATGGTTCTTCTAGTTTTATCAGGCCCGGCAGACGCCTACGAAGTAAAAATCAATGCAAGTTCAGACGAAGCCAAAGTCGGAGATAAAATAACTTTCACTGTTGAACTCAACTCCGGCGAATCAGAAGAAATAAAAGAAATCTACCTGCACTTCGACGGACCAAAACAAAAATTCTGCAAGTGGCGTGAAGACGGAGAATTCATCGGAGACTGCCAGTGGATGAAAATGAAAGAAGTCACAGACCAGTCATATATCTACAGTTATAGATATGGATACGGCTACGGAGGAGACAAGGAAATAAAATATGTCATCGAAGTAGACACATCGGAATTGGGAAAAGAAGGAACCTATAATACAAGCATAGAAATCAAATCAAAAACCGGAGAGACAACAACTGTCGACGGCTCAGACATTAAACTTACAAGAAGGCATTCAAGCGGCGGAGGAAGCTGCTGGACAACTTGGGAGTGTTCAAACTGGAGTTCTTGCATCAACGGAGAGCAATTCAGAGTTTGCAACAAAAAAGTTCTGAACTGCCCGGCAGAACCAGAACCGGAGCTTTTGCGGACGTGCGTCGTCGAAACACCCTTGCAGATGGATGAAGAAGTCATAGAACTAAATGCCAAAACTAAAACTCGAACCCCAAACCAAACAGCCCCAATTCAATTATCAGTAATGACTGGGGCAGTCGCAGGACTGGCAAGCCCGCTCAAAAATCCTCAGCATCTTAACATCGCGGTTTTATCTTTCCTGATAATAATCTGTTTAATCGCAATTATTCATCTGGCAAAATCCAATCACTACTTTTATGTCTAAATAAAAAATTAGTTTTTTATCATCGCTGTTCATTTATGCCCAGTCAATCTGAATTAATTGAAATACCATCGATAATAAATAGGTAGTATCGAATTTAGATTATCATATCTTTGTATTGCTAAAATACTTCCTTACAATATTATAACCTAAAATACCGCCGATAATAAAGAAGTAGTATCAAGTTTATGTTAATTATGTTTTTGTATTGGGCAAACTAGAGTATTTCCTCATTGTGTTGCAATTGAAAACACCGTCGATAGTACAAAAATCGTATCGGATTTAGATTATTTATCTTCTGTACTACAGCCTTTCCAAACCCCAATTTTCACCAAAAATATCCTAATTCCTCGTATGGTAATTACTGAAAACCAGTGAATTACCGACGGAAAGAGTTATATAAACCAGACACTTTAATAAAGCATGCAAAAAGGAGGTATGCATATCCGGCTATTAGCAGTTGTTACGACACTATTAGTTTTATTTCTTTTAATTATTGCCGGTCCTGCAAATGCTTTTTCGCTGAACATCTTCGTCTCAAACACAACTCCAAATATCGGAGACACAGTTTCTTTCACAACAACTTTAGATATAGAATCAGGAGAAAGACTTCCGGTGGAGTTTTTAACTCTAAATCTTTTCGGTCCTGTTAACATTAGCTGCGAATTCAATCCCGACGGCTCGGTAATTTCCGGCTGTGACAACATTCAGATACAGCCGTTTGCATCAGCCAGCTTCACAAATGGAAATAGAACAGGAAACTTCGACGGAACAGATTACAATTTTGGCTACGGTTATGGATACGGCTATGGGTACGGATACGGCTTCCCTGAAAAACTTTCTTACAACATCACTCTGAACACAACCGGCTTGGAATTTGGTTTGTACGAAACAAGATTTGACGCGCATATCGGAGCAGTGAAATTTTATCAATACGGCGAAAACGTAACAATCGCTTCAACAGACGCAGCCGACGTCGCTTACATCTACAAAAGAAAAAATAAAATTGACCAGAACATAATAAACATCTTCAACGAGATGGGATTGGAAGTTGATTTAATCAACGAAAATTCTCTTCCTGCAAACTTCAAAAACTACAAGTTCATCTTCGTCGGAGACGAAAATTATAAAACTAAAAAGATTCTTCCGATAAACGATTATCCGTCGGTTGTGATGAATCACCTTCATGTAAGTCTTTGGGGAATGACAGGAAAAGGCGGAGCAAGCCAGCTCGGAGCAACACGTCCGCTTTCAGTAATCGTTGGCTCTGATTTAGTCAAAGTCTACACAAATGCATTCACTTCAAGCCGCGTCGCAGTTCCTTACTACTTCCTCGATAAAAGGAACAAAGCTCCGGCAATGGAGCAAATCGCAGCAACCCAGACAACATCGTCTGGAAAGAAAATCGGCGACGTAATCTCCTATGCAGATGCCGGCTCTGAAATGGCAAACGGAAAAACGCAGGAAGGAAACCTCTGCTTCTTCGGAATTTCAAAGACAGAATTTTGGACAGAAGACGCGGAACAGCTGTTCAAGGATTGCGTTGAATTCGTCGCGTCTTAGCTTTCTTCCTAATCGGCTTTGCCATAATATACAACTTATCAGTACGAATAGTTAATGTGAATTGCCCAATACAAAAAATAATTAACATAAACTCGAGATGAGCGGTGAGGAGATGCTCATTTGATGATGAAATTGATTATGTAAATTCATATGGTTTTATGTTACCGAGGTTTGGGCTGCGGTATAATAAGGAAGATTGTAAGTTTTGTTATTTCTCTTTTCCAGTGAAAATCGGAAGATTTTTAAGGGCTGATGTGGGAAAGTTTATATGAGAACTGTTATTAGTTATAGGGATATGGGACTTGTAAAGCCGAAGAAGAAAGTTAAACTGGTGATTAATATCCCTTGTTACAACGAAGAGAAGACGCTTCCTCTGGTTCTAGAAGAGTTGCCGAAGAAGATTAAAGGCGTTGATGTTATTGAGGTTCAGATTATTGATGACGGCTCGAGCGACAGGACGATTGAGATTGCAAAGGAGCTCGGGGTTACGAGAATAATCCGGCATAAGAAGAATAAGGGGCTTGGGATTGCGTTCAAGAATGGAATGCAGGCGGCGCTGGCTGAGGGGGCTGATATTTTTGTGAACACTGACGCTGACAATCAGTATCCTTCCAGATATATTCCTGAATTGGTGAAGCCGATTGCTGAACACACGGCGGATTTGGTTATCGGGAACAGAAGGCCGTGGAAAGTTAAGCATTTTTCTCCTTTGAAAAGATTTCTTCAGTGGTTTGGCAACGGGATTACCAGGAGAATTTTGGGGAGCAATGTTCCTGACACGGTTTCGGGGTTTAGAGCGTACTCGCGTGATGCGATGCTAAGGATTAATGTTGTCACGAAGTTTAGTTATGTGCTTGATACGATAATGCAGGCGGTGCAGAAAGATTTGAGGATAGAGAGCATTGACATTGAGACGAATCCGCCGACGAGAAAATCAAGGCTGTTCGGAAATATATTTCAGCACATAAAGAAGTCAGGTTCTAATCTTGTGAGGATGTTTTATCTGTATGAGCCTCTTAGGACTTTTACTTACGCGGCTTTGGTTTTTCTTTTGCCTGGAATGATTTTAATGATGAGGTGGTTCTATAAATATTTCATGGGGACTGGCGGAGGAAACATTCAGTCGTTGATAATCGCAGCCATCTTATTGATTACGGCTGTGCTGCTGTTTGCTTTGGGAATTATTGGTGATTCTATCAAGACAAGCCGTATGTTAGTTGAAGATGTTTTGTATAATTTGAAGAAGAAAGAGTATGAGGGGAATGGGAGGGAGTAGGTATGAAGAAACTTCTTGTATTCGCGTCAACATTTCCCAGATGGAAGGTTTTCAACTTCTCTTGTCGCATCATGTGATAACGATACTTCGGCGTCAGCTGTATGTGCTTCTTGTTCGCTCCGATAGAGCTCGCGCTATGTTTGTATTTATATTCCATTTTTACCTCCCGATAAGTTTATTTAGAACGAGTCAGTTATCACTATGAATTTTTGATTTAGTGAGCGTCAACTCGCTAACCTTTTTACATTCATTTTAGAATAAATATTTACGCAATTCATCCATCCGCTAAACTGGATGGGGTTCTTGCAAAATCTCTGAGAGTTGCATATTCAACTAACTTCAAAACTGAAGACCAAAGGTTGTTTAAAACAGAAATGAAATTAGCAGAAGAAGCAAGAAAAAAAGGATGTAGATATGTAACAAACATTGATTATTGCGGACCATGCATAGCCGCGGCCGGATTAAGACCAAAAAGATAATCTCCCCAACATCGAGCAAAAAACAAAATTTATATATCATCTCATCCACTAACAAGCATGCAAAAAGACGGTGACAACGAAATTCTGTTCGTGAGCACATTTCCTCCAAGGGAATGCGGAATAGCCACGTTCACAAAAGATTTAGTCGACGCAATAGACAAGCGCCTTTCTCCGACGCTAAAAACCAGCGTCTGCGCGATGAACACCAACGGAACAAACATCTACAACTACGGAAAAAAAGTCAGATTCCAAATCAGCGACACAAACATCCAGGATTACATCGACGCCGCAAAAAAAATAAACAGCTCAAGAAAAATAAAACTTGTCTCAATCCAGCACGAATTCGGAATCTTCGGCGGCGAATATGGCTCTTACCTTCTGAGCTTCCTCAAAAATCTAACCAAGCCAGTTTTCATAACTTTCCACAGCATTCTCCCAAACCCCGAGCCCGAAAGAAAAGAAATAGTAAAAAAACTCGCAGAACACTCGTCAGCATTAGTCGTGATGACAAAATCAGGCGTCGACATTTTAAGAAATGACTATGAAATACAAACTCCAATCAAGCTCATCCCGCACGGAATCCCCGAAGCAAGCTTCGACTTTCAGGGAGCAGAAAAGAAGCGATTAGGACTTGAAAAAAAATTAATCCTCTCTTCATTCGGACTAATCAGCCAAAACAAGGGATACGAATACGTAATCGAAGCCCTGCCAAAAGTCGTTGAAAAGTTCCCGAACGTTCTCTATCTCATCGTCGGGCAGACACATCCGATTGTAAGAAAAAACGAAGGCGAAAAATACAGGAACATGCTCGAAGCCATCATAAAAAAACACAACCTCAAGAACAACGTAAAATTCTACAACAAATATCTGACAAAGGAAGAAATCATACAATACCTTAAAGCATCAGACATCTACATTTCTCCGTCGCTGACAAAAGAGCAGATAACTTCAGGAACTCTCGTCTACGCAATGGGCGCAGGACGCTCAGTCATCTCAACTCCCTTCACGCACGCGAACGACATAATCACCGAAGACAGAGGATTATTGGTAAAATTTGAAGACGCCGAATCAATTTCAGATTCAATAATCCATCTTCTATCAGACAACAAGCTAAGAAGATTTCAGGAAAGAAACAACTATCTCTACACAAGGCAAATGGTCTGGCCAAACATCGCCCTGTCATACGCGCAGGCGTTCAAAGAGCACGTAGAACTTCCTGAAATCAGCACAATGAGAATACCGAGAATAAATCTTTCCCATTTAAACAAATTAACCGACGACTTTGGAATAATCCAGTTCGCGAACTTCGCAAGCCCGAACAAAGATTCTGGCTACACTCTCGACGACAACGCGCGCGCTTTAATGCTCTGCGCCGAACTCCACAAACAGCCGAGAAAACAATTTCCCCTCAAGCTCATGAAAACCTACCTCAACTACATAAAATACGTCCAGGATTCCGACGGCAAATTCTACAACGTCGTAAATAAAGAAAAGGAAATAAACAAAGAAAAATGGAGCGAGGAAGCGCACGCAAGAGCCCTGAGAGCATTAGCTTACACTTCATCAATCCGCTCACTGCCAAGAGAAATAAGAAAAGAATCCGAGCACCTTCTCTCAAAATCGCTCAAGCCGATAAAAAATATGAACCACTCGAGAGCAATCGCCTCAATTCTCGCCGGACTTTACTTCTACAACAAAACAAAATATTCAGAAAAAAACATAACACAAATAAAAAAACTCGCAGACAAACTTCTATCCTCATACGAGCACAATTCGTCGGCAGAATGGAAATGGTTCGAGCCAATGATGACTTACGCAAACGCAAAACTTCCTGAAGCGCTTATGTACGCTTACATCGCAACGCAAGACAAAAAGTATCTCATGACAGCAAAAGAATCATTCGATTTCCTTATAGAAAAAACTTTCCAGAGAGAAGTATTTGTCCCTATAGGGCAGGAAGGCTGGTACGACCCGGCGACGCATCAAAGGGCAATCTTCGATCAGCAGCCAATTGAAGCAGCATCAATGACAAGAGCGGCAATCCTCGCCTACGAAATCTTTGACGATGAAAAATACAGAAGATGCGCGTTCAACAGCTTCAACTGGTTCCTCGGGCAGAACATCACTAACACAGTCGTCTACAACGAGCAAACCGGCGGCTGTCATGACGGCTTAGGGCACGAAGTCATAAACACAAACCAGGGCGCAGAATCCACGCTCGCCTATCTTCAGGCAAGGCTTTCCCTTGGTGAGACGATTTAGAATCCAACAAAACTTTATGTTTTCAACCCACTAAAAAAATACCCACCAAGAAAATAATTAACATAAAACAAATCTTTAAGTTAAATAAGTCTGATTTTACTAAGATAACAAGTGCGCGAAGCGCACCCAACAATCAAGACGCGAAGCGTCCAATTGTGCGTCTTATACCTTATAGTTTACACAGTATCTCCGCATAGGAATTTTCTTGCCTGTTTTTTCAAGGTCTCCATTAATCAGATATTACTTAAACGAACTGCTTATCGAGGATAATGAAATTATGAAACTGAAAGAATATGATTGTTAATACTCTATTTTAGCTGTTTTCAAGTCTGTGCGGAGATACTGTTACATCCAAAACCCTTAAAAACATCTAGCCCCTAAAAATAAAATGGACATAAAAAAAGAGGCATACGAAAAAGCAGTCGAATCCTTAGAAAAATGCGCAACCCCAAACGGATTTTACGCCGCCTTCCCAGGCTACGACGCCGTCTGGTCCCGCGACTCCGTTGTAACCTCACTCGGCGCATCATTAGTAGGAAAAAAATTCAGAGAAACATTTAGAAACTCTCTGATAACTTTAGGAAAACATCAGGCAAAGTCAGGGCAAATCCCAAACGCCGTCGACATCTGGTCAAACACTAGAAAACCGCACGTCGACTTCACAACCCTAGACTCATCACTCTGGTTCGTCATCGGACACCACATCTACAAGCAAAGATACAAAGACAGCTCACTCTACAACAAAGAAAAAGTCAAAATAAAAAAAGCACTAAGCTGGATTTCCCACCTCGACACTTCAAACGACGGACTCCCAGAGCAGCAGCCGACATCCGACTGGCAGGACGCCTTCCCTCACAAATACGGGCACACAATAAACACGCAGGCATTGTACTACAAATCCCTCATCTTGGAAAACAAAAAGAAAGACGCAGAAAAAGTAAAACACATCGTAAACTGGGAAGGCGGAATCGCTCTCTGGGAGGAGCCTTTCTATCTCCCTTGGCGCTGGAAAAATCACAACGCCTTCCACGAAAGAGGAAACTGGTTCGACTCCCTCGGCAATCTTCTCGCAATCGTCTTCAATCTCGCAGATTCAAGGCAGACAAACCTAATCCTTAACCACATCAAAGTAAACGAAATAGACAAGCCATACCCAGTAAAAGCAATCTACCCGCCGATAAGAAAAAAAGACAAAGACTGGCATGACTATTTCGAAGATTGCGAAGCCCGCGCACCCTACCACTATCTCAACGGCGGAATCTGGACATTCATCGGCGGCTTCTACGTCCTCGCGCTAATCAAGGCAAAACAATTCAAAGAAGCCGAACAACAATTGGAAAAATTAGCGCACGCAAACATAAAACTAAAAGTCAAATTCCCAGAATGGATAGACGGCAAAACCGGCAAGATAGGCAAGTCCCACTCAGGTTATCAGGAAGGCAATCAGGCGTGGAACGCGGGAATGTATATCTTAGCGTATGAATCTTTGAAAAGGAAGAAGGTTTTGTTGTAAAAATGCTTAATAAAAAATAATTATAGCAGAAAACATTAATCCTTTACCAGCATTCTTCATTCATATGATAAGCAATCCCGTTTAATTGAAGATACGCTCGGTAATATAAAACATATCAAGTTTGCATTAATCATGTTCTTACACTAGAAAGCGTTTACATCATGAGCCATAATAATAAAATAAATCATCAATACTGAATAAATATGATTTTACTAAGATAATCACTTCCCTCCCCCAACCCCAACATTCCTCAGAACATCCCCGCCCACCAAAACCCCCTCCTGAGCAGCCCCCTCAACAGCCTTCTCCTTCATAACATATTCCTTAATCATATCTCTCATCCGCCGCGCAATCAATCGATAATCAAAATTCTTCATAGCATGCCTCGCTCCTTCCTCGCCCATCTTCTCCCTCAACTCATCATCTTTCAAAAGTTTCAAAGTATATTCAGCAAGCTGCTCAACATCCGCCCGGTAAGCAAATGTCTTCGGAATCGGAAAGTCAATCATCATCTTCTTGTCAAATCCCATGTGCGGATAAACCCATTCCCTCTCAAGCTTAACCTCGTAAGCAACATCAACCAAATATCCAGTCTTCCCATGAATAACCACATCGCGAGGCCCTCCGACGTTAATCGAGATAACCGGCTTCCCGCACGCCTGCGCTTCAAGCTGAATCATTCCAAATCCTTCAAGACGCGAAGGCGCAGCATAAACGTCGCACGCATTAAGCAAGACAGCCATGAACTCCGGCGTGTAATCTTCCTCAAGATAAATAATCTTATCCCGCTTCAATCCAAGCTCCCTAATCAGTTTCCTCTCTTCAATGCCGTGAATCTTCGCCGACTTGCTCGTCATAACTTTGCACACATACTTCCACTTAGGAAATTCCTTGTCAATCTTAGCAAGAGCTCTAAGCATTTCCTGCGCGCCCTTCGAAGTCACGTCGCCGCCTGCAGTCAGAATCATCTTTTCATCCGCCTTAATCCCAAGCATCTCCCTGAGTTTCATCGCCGCAGAATTTTTTTTCTCGCGCGGATAAAACATTTCCGGATCAAATCCAATTGGACAAACTTGTACATTATCGCCTTTCACTCCATCTCTCATGTAAGTCGACTTAACCCAGTTGCTCGTCGCAACCAGCAGGGGAAGTTTGTTAAACTCATCGTGGTAATTAGCAACCCACCCATCGGCATTCACCCACGGCACCGCCTTGACTCCGTACTCCTGCGGCTCAAAAATTAATTCCGGAGCGTCTCCCCAAAATCCAATCCCAATCGCAACATCCGGCTTGAAGTGTTCAAAAATCCAGCTCTTCTGCAAGCTCCCCGACCTGTCGCACGGTATCACGTCCTCTCCCAACTCCTTTAATCCTCTATACAAATAATCTCCCTGCAAACTTTGCCCGTCATTCTCGACGGGATACGGGTATAGTACTGCTATTTTCATCACACTCTTGTAAAGTTTTCCTTGCCTCCACTGCTCAAGTATTCAAAACTTTCACTAGTAAAACCATAAACGTCTTTAATTATCTTTCGCTTTTGCTCGAGCTCGCTCTTTGTCAGCGAAATTCCGAAGTCCGCGCCGCGCGAGTCAGGAATTTTCTTTCCGTCTTTCATCTCATAAGAAAAAAAGAAAACGTTCTCGCACTGAAGCTCGCCCTTTCCGAACATTCTCTTCACAGCCTTGTGAGTTTCTTTGTGCCTTATGTGTCCGTACTCTCCATTCTCGCCGTGCGTGAAAATATAATCGTATTTACCGTCGACATTTTCCTTTATCTTGCCAGCAACTTCGTCAATCTCCAAATCTTCCAGGACTTCATCATCCAAGTCAGAGATAATTGCGCGTGCGCCGTAACCAAAGCAAACCTTCCTGAACTTCGGCGCCCTGTCCAAATCAGCCGCGCGGCATAAAGAACAAATCGTCCAATCCCAATCTTTGTTGCGCAGAATCATCCCGCCCATCCAAATCGTCTCATCGTCAGGGTGAGCGACAATCACGAGAGCGCGCTTCCTCTTGTCTTTGTTCATCACTCTTGATGCAATCACAAATATAAAAATCTTGCCACGCTCCAACAAATTCAACTAAATCAAGAATTATTAACGACAAAACAAATTGTCTATATATAATTATAATTTTACCAGGACAATTTTCTCTCTTCAATTAATTTTATTTCACTAATAACAAAATAAATCTATAACCGCTAACAAAGTATGATTTTACCAAAATATCAAGTGCGCGAAGCGCACCAATCAACAAGACGAGCGAAGCGAGTCCAATTCTCTCTTGCGCAATTATATCTTATTCACCCGCCGCCGCCCCATCCAACACCAGCAAAAATCTCCGATGCCGTCGGAGAAAACTCGCAGGCACCCCCGAACCAGTCCTGCCGTCAATAACTTTCCCAACAATCTCCGCTTTCCTCCCACCAAGAGCAGCCAAAACAATCCGCCGAGCAGACATAATCGTCCCAACCCCCATCGTCAAAGCATAACCAAACCTCGTCCCGTTGTCATGCCGAGTAGACAAACTCAATCTAACTCTGCGCGTCCTGCTCTTCAGCGACGAACCTGGCTCGTTAAATCCAATATGCCCGTTTCTTCCAACTCCCAAAATCTGCAAATCAATCCCGCCAGCCCGACGAATCTCCCCCTCAAATAGAGAACACTCCGACTTCCAATCTCGCGCCTTCCCATCCAAAAAGAAAATATTCTTCTCTTTCAAATTAACCTTCCCAAAAAAATTCCTCTCCATAAATTTCCTAAGCGAATCGCCGCCAGCATATTCATCAAGATTAAAAGTCTTCACCCTAGAAAAATTAATTTTCCTTCTGGCAATCTCGCGATAAATAGGAATCATCGTCTTTCCCGTCGCCAAACCCAGCACGCTCGTCTTCTTTTTCTTCACCTGCTCAGCTACCAAATCCGCAACTCTCGCAGCCGCCTCTTTTTCACTTCGCAAAATTATTATTTGCATGAATAAAATAAGACAAGACAGCTTAAATAATTAATCCTTAAACTAAGTTTGTAAAAAAACAATTTACTTTTTCAGCGCGTCGCCTTCGGCGGCGAAATCCGGCACCCCAAAAGCAAAGCCGTAGTAGCCGTCGCGCCAGCTGAGGCCGCCAACGAGCAGCCTGCCGCTGACTGCGAGCCTGCAGGAGCCAAGACTGACAACCTTTGAAACTAGTTTATCAGTTGGGTCAAATCTCCGAACATTAACTCCACGATTATAAGACTTTAATATTTTCGCAAGATTTTTTGCTCTCTTGCTTTCTGTATGTTCTAATGCTCTCGCTAATCCACCCTCTACAAAATCGCCCGCCTCTTGCTCACCTGTTATAAAAGAGCCATGTTCTGCATAAGCGAAGTCTCTCAAGATTCCTGTGTTTGGAACAATGTAAATACCACCCTTATTTACTCTGATTGGTTCCACTCCGCTTAATAAATTTTTCAGATAATGAGTATTTATGATGGGATTTCCTTTCACGTCTCTTGGAGGGTTAAAGAAGATTCCTTCTGAAGTTCCTATATATGGTCCTGCCTGCAGCCAGTGTGAATCAAAGATTTCGGGTTTTACTATTTCGCCGAATTTGTAATCTGCTGCTGAAGTTGATTCAGAAGTCGTTGCTGGTTTGAATATAAATCTTGGATGGTTTCCCAATCTTTTAGAATAATGAGAATACTGTCTCCGCATTTTTTCTACATTTTCGTCGTAGGTACCTGGTCCGAATACTGGCGATACTGCAAAAGGTTTGCCTAAATGCCTGACTATAAGCAAGTTTGTCGGCGTAACTATTTCTGGTTGTATTGTTTTAATTAATCCATATTTTTCCATAGTTTCTCTGAGAATTTTGGGTATAAAAACTTTTCTGCAGTCGTTACTTTAAAGTTAACTATAATTTTAAAGAATTTTAATTCATCATTATAGTCTGTCTTAGAAATATTAATCAAAATCTTATAACCCCAGCTTCTAGAATTATTCCTTGCCGCCCTTTCAATCCCACCAGTTAATTATCCGTCAAACTCCTCACCCTCGTACGATTTTACCGAGATACCAAACGCGCGAAGCGCTCGGGCGCATACAAATGAGCGAAGCGAATTTGTAATCAAACAAACTTTGCGAAGCAAAGTACAATTTGCGCCCACGTAATAAATATTTCCTCTCCTAACCTTTCATCACAGCCACAGGCTTCAACTTCGCAACCAATTTACCGATTCCCAACTCATCCGATACACGAACAACCTCGTCAACATCTTTGTAAGCCGCAGGCGCTTCATCCAAAATTCCTCTCATCGAACCAGCCCTAATCAAAACTCCATGCTCCTCCAACTCCCGCGCAACCTTCTCCGCACTCAATTCCTTTTTAGCGCGCGTCCTGCTCATCACTCTCCCAGCCCCATGTGCTGTCGAACCCCAGCTAATCTCTTCAGCTTTCCGCGTCCCAACCAAAACATAAGAATACGTCCCCATTGAGCCCGGAATCAAAACTGGCTGCCCGACTTTCCGATAATCCGCAGGAATTTCCAGTCGTCCAATGCCAAACGAGCGAGTCGCACCCTTCCGATGCACGCAATAAACCTTCCCATCAAACTCCTCAAACTTCGCGATGTTGTGCGCGACGTCATAAACAACTTCCAACTTAGCCGAAGGAAAATATCTCTTAAAACTCTCTCTAATCCAATAACTAATAATCTGCCGATTCGCAAAGGCAAAGTTCGCAGCCGCAGCCATCGCAGAAAGATAATCCTTGCCAAGCTGTGATGAAATAGGCGCGCAAGCCAGCTCCCTGTCAGGCAAATCCTTAAACCCAAATTCTTTCTCCATTTTCATAATATAGTCCGACGCTGTCTGATGCCCAAGCCCCCGAGAACCAGTGTGAATCAGCACGACAACCTGCCCCACTGACAACCCAAAAACTTTCGCAGCATTAGAATCAAAAATCTCATCAACAACCTGAATCTCTAAAAAATGATTTCCCGCACCCAATGTTCCAAGTTGCCTTCTCCCTCGAGCCTTCGCTCGAGGAGTAACCTTCGAAGAGTCAGCACCAGCAATACAACCGCCGTCTTCAGTATGCTCTAAATCCGCCCGAGAAGCAAAACCTTTCTTCAAAGCCCACTTGCTCCCCGTCTCAAGAACTTCATTCAGCTCTTTATCATCAAGTTTCAACTCGCTCTCCTTCCCAACACCCGACGGAACATCTCTATAAAGCTGGTTCAAAACCTCCGGGCGTTTTTTCATAAATTCTTCCTTCGTCAAGTTGCTCTGCAAAAGCCGAACGCCGCAATTTGAAACAACAAAACCATTTGCAACAAAGTTATGATTATCCTGAATATTAAAGTCATAAACAAGTACTCTCTCATTTTTTATTCTAATCTCTTTAATCTCGTCAAAAATAACTCCAAACCCTCTAATCTCATCTAATTTATCAGCACAAAAATCCTTGAAACTCATAAATTCAAGAGATATTCTCTGTCCTGCATTCTCGTAATAGTGCCTTTCAACAAACCTCGCATTAATTTCTCCTCGTAAGATACTTTGCACTTCTCCCAAACCTAATCCATTTTTCTTATAATCTTTAATTCTTTCAGCCAGTTTAATTCTTTTCAAATTTTCTTTTTGTTTTAACATTACATAAAGAGCAGATATATTAGCCATCTGTTGTCTTTTATAATTGTACTCAAAACCAATTGTCCGCCATAGCTTTAGCAAATCTTCTTCTCCTGAAATAATTAATCTCAAACGAACCGTCTTCTCCTCGTATCTGTTTTGATAATCATCCATCTGCGTCACTCTCACATTATTTATATCAAACTCCTCAAGCAGCAGCATTAAGTCAATAAGAAAATCTCTTCCGCTCTGTGACAAGCCGAAAATTTTATTCTGGTCAACAACTGCACAATAAAAGCAGGTCTTGGAACTTGTTTTCGGGGTGGACATCTCTGCGCCGAAAAATCCAGCCAAAAAAAGTCTCTTTATCAATTTACTTGATTCCTTAACCCATCTCGGAATCCTAATCTCCTGCCGCGTTTTGTTCCCAAGAGGCATTTCAAAATCCTCTAATTTTCTTAAAAATTCCTGGGAATGAACATGCAGCTCGTGATTCGTCGCATCAAAACTCTTCAAACCATATTGTGTTTTTATATTATGTTTTCTCTTTCTGGAATAAATTGAAGAACTTACTCCCAGCCTTGTCAAATCTTTCTTAAGGCATTCCAAATCAGATAAATTTCCATAAACTGCTCCAAATAATTTGTTTTTACTTTTATAAAAAGTTCCATCGCCGAGCATATAGCCAAATACTTTCGCAAAAATAGCCTGCTGAAAATCTGCATTCCCGCTCATCTCAACTCCCTCAAATAGATTAACTGCAACTTTATCACCTTTCTTCAAATCTCCTAACTGACTCATTCCACTCTTCGTTAAGAAAGGATGCTCTTTTGTCGCACTCACCTTCAACCCAGAATTTAATTCAAGCTCACAAATTTCTTCAGCTTCTCGGCTCATAAAAAAGTTAATGTTTTTTTCTTCAAATTTCTTGTCATTATTATTAAAACTAACAATTCCTCTATTAAACACAATTTTCTTGACTTTTCTGCCATTGTCTTCTATTTCTATTTCTTCCTTAATGCCTTCAAAATCTTTAATCTTCATCTTTCCACCAAACTCAGTCAAAACCTCTGCATCTCCAGTTAAACAGTTAATGTCATAACCTATTCCTCCGGGCGAAACAATTCCTTTCTTCAAGTCAAAAGCCGCAACTCCCCCGACGGGAAAACCATAACCCTGATGCGCATCAGGCATCGCAATGCTCTTCTCAACAATTCCCGGCAGGCAAGCGACATTCTTCACCTGCTCCAGCGTCTTGTCTTTCTTCATGTCTTCAAACAACTTCGCAGAAGCAAAAACTACCCCCGGCACATTCATCTTTCCCGTCTTCTTCAGCTCGTTTACGTTTTCCATAATTACTCAAAACCTCCAGGACTTTTAACACTTTCCAAAATTTAATTATGAAACAAAATGTAAATGTTTGCCCAATACAAAAACTAATTAACACAAACTTGAGACGACTGCTTATTACCGACGGTGTTTCAATTAATTTAGTATAGAACATAAATAGTTAGTCATTATAAAAATTGATTAAATCAAACCCGAGTTATTGTTATATTACCAATGACGTTTTCAATTAATTCAATTCTTCTGCCAAAACCAAAGCCACCAAAACATTTATAACCCTAATTTGAACTCTAATTTAATGAGAAACTACACAATCCAAAAAATCGCAGCAGCAAGTCTTACAGCAGTAACAGGCTGCATTCCGCTAGAACAAGAAAGAAACTATGTAGAAAATGCGTCAACCATAAAAGGACTAGTTGAAAATGTTAATAGCATTACAGGAGACCCCGACGACAATTTTGCTCTAATGACTTCTCACCAAGGACTTTCAGAAATTGAGTTAGCATTCAACAAGCCAGTAGGAAAAGCAGTAAGATTCCACACAGACCCTCTTCCGGAAGGTCCATTTGCTCCGATTCCATGTGCAAGAGCAGAAGTCCTCGCAGTAAATGGCAATAAAGAAATATACATAGGAGACTTAGAATGCTACGACGAAAATTCAAATCCAATCTACCAGCAAGAACTCAATATTCCAAGAGCCCAAAGAAATTCTTTAGCAGTAAGAGTTAGGCAAATAGAACCGGGAATTATGAGAGTTGACGCAGCAGAAGGGCTTCCTAATTTGTTAAGCTGGCAATACTAATTATCTAAGGAAAGGCAAAAGCAGTTTGCACTCAATTTTAATATCTTCAAGGTTCTCCATGCATTGGCTTTCATCTCCGTAATAACCGCAGGCTTCCTCATCAATCGCATCACATATTTCTTCCTTAAAATCTGGCTTCTCAATAGCCAAAAGTCTCAGGCAAGTTATCGGTTCATTCACACTTCCTTCCTTGCAAAGATTAATCAACAAATAAATATCTTCTTCAGGGACTTCCTCAAAAAACTCATTTATCTTTTCTGTGTCTCTTCCCTCACTCTCCTGCCAATTAGCAGATGCTTCTCTAATCTTGTCTTGTTGTTCTGGTGAAAACTGAGAAATAGCAGGAGCTCCTTCCTCGTAAGTAGTTGTTATTGGCTTTGGCTCTGTCGTCATCACCAAAATTACCACAGCAACTGCCGAGATTATTACAAATACGGCCGCAAGTATTATTTTTTTATTATCCATTTCCATCTAACCCCACATTTCTTTTTAATAGTTCTGGTTCATTCTGATAACCAGGATCAAAGTTAATGACTGTAGGATGTAAATCAGCCCTCTTAAACCACTGCTCTTCCATCATTTTTCTGGCTGTAGTCGAAGTGTCCATTATAGAATCTTCGTCTTTTGTGTGCCTCAAACCTAAAAGATGCCCTGCTTCATGTGACGCAACATTAGATAAAAAATTAGTCATTTCCTGCAAACTAGGATTCAAAACCATATACAAACCAAATGTCTCAATAAAAACCTGGGCTTCCGACAACTCATTATTTTTATTTAAATTATAACTATCAATCTCATCAGCTAAACCTAATAATTGATTATCGTATCCGCCAAAATAAACAGTTATATGATCTCCTTCGATTTCAGAAACCTCATCAGTTGAATAAACCTCAACATTATAATCGGCATAATCTTCTCTAACTTTTTGCAAGATACCGTCCTTAATCTGCTGTGTATAAGATGCAAAGGACGGATCTATATCTCCTGCATCAAAAACAGGAATATCAAACCAAGGTCTCCTCCATATCTGAACATTCTCAGCACCATTGAAATCAAGCAATATCTTCTGTACAGGTCTGTACAATTCAAAACACGCATTTGTTATAATTAACTCAATTTCATATCCCTCACTAACAGCAAGATCGCCGTTGCCATGAACAATTAAATAAACATAATCTTTCTGGATTCCGTTATTATATAATTTTGGCCATAAGCTAATAGGATCAGATGCTGTTACATATCCGATATCAGCCAAATCTACGTCTTCATAAAACATACCAACACGAAGATTATTATACGGATCAGCACCATCATTTCTGAATCTGACAAAAACAGATTCATCACCGCCAAATGGATAGACTATTTTGTAAATATCTATATCTTCAAAGGAGGAAATTGTACCTTCAATCATAATCTCCTGATTAATAATTAGAGAGTTTATCAAATCTGCATCACTCCAATCATCGTTATTCTCTGTTTCACTAATAACTAAACCTTCGCCCCAATTCCCCCATCCCCCAGAATAATATCCCTCCGAATCAACCAAAGAATAATCACAGTCATAATCACTTGTGTCTGTAAAACACTGTCCATTTGCCAAGCACTCCCCGCTATCACACCCGCAAACCTGGCAATTATCAACCAAATCAAAATTAGAATCACAATACAACGGCTTGTTAGAAGAACATTCGCCAGAAGAAGAACCGTCAGAGCAAGCATCATCAAAACTATTCCCAAAAATAGAATTAATCAATCTCTGAATAAAATCAATCAGCATCGCCAAAAACCCATTTCCCGAAGCCCGATTGTTTGTAACAACATTTCCCTTGTTGTCAGCATAAAACCTAAAGCCATATTCCCCATTATCATTTGCTTCGTTATCATCGATAAGCGAGGACTCAACGCCATAAAGATAAATCCCATCCTTCTGATTTGAAGAAATTATATTTTTCTTTATTGTATTGTTTTTCGTTGAGCTCAAAATCAAACCAGAAGCAAGGTTTTCATTTATTGTATTCTCAGCCAGCGTCAGATTCTCGCCCTGATAAATACGAATCCCTGCAAACTCATTAGAAGTAGATTTAGTCAACCTCACGATATTCCCTTCAAATAAAGTATGAGACGCTCCAGATGAATCAATTCCATACCAATTATTTCCTATGAAGTTATTCCCTCTGATAACATGATTCCTGTTGAAATAGCTCCCTAAACTAGGCGTTAATCTAATTCCATTCCTGCCATTCTCATTTATTTCATTCCCGACAACCAAAATATTCTGCGTGTCGCTGTTCAAAAGAATTCCGTCCTGAGCATTATCGTTAATCAAATTGTTTTCTATAACAGAATCTTCAACCTTATAATAAAATGTTATGCCATTTATGTTGTAGTTATCGTTAACCTCGTTATTTCTAATAACAACCCTCTTACTTATCACGCTGTCTCCAGCGTAAATTCCTCGTTTGTTTCCATTTATCTTAGAATCTTCAATCAAAACATCTTCAACTCCAGCAAGCCATAAACCACTCGCAAAATTACTTACACTCAGATTTTTTATCGTCAAGAGATTATTTCGCGAAGATTTCACCCCATTCCCAGTCCCATCCCCCGTAATCGTAAAACCATTTCCATCAAGAACAATATTATCAGCTTCAACTAAGAAACAATCTCCACTGGCAGAAATATCCTGAACCAGTCTGTAAGTTACGCCAGTCTCATCTAACACTCTGCACCCGCTGACTTCCACAACATTCCCTTCAACAATTTCAACTTCTTCGTACCTAAATCTCACAGCATCATAAACTCCAATAGAATTATCAAATATTCTCAAAACACTGACGTTGATTCCTCCGACAATCGCCGAATCCCCAATTAGTTTCCAACCTTGCCCGACTATTCTCCCATCCCTCATCTCAAACTCCTGCCCATTAATTGACAACACAATATAATCTTCCACCTCATTAATTCCCGTCCAAGCAACAATGTAAGTCACGCCGTTAACAACCAAATCTAAAGAAGTGCCGTTGAAGAGCTCGCAGACATTTCCATAACACACGGAAGTTACGTCTACAGTCGCCCCGTTCAAAGATTTAACAAGAGCCATGTCTATCAAATTAACACTTCCATCCAAGTTTACATCAAACCTCAAATCAGAATTATCCCCGTTCTTTGACTTAACAAATGCCATGTCAATCAGATTAGTGTCTTTGTCTCCATTCACGTCTCCAACAATTGCATCAATAACTCCGTCTCCATTAATATCCCATCTGATATCTGCAGGAGAAAATTGTACTTCGTCTCCTTCGCCAGTTATCCTGTCCCACAAATCACCCCAAAACCCCGCGCTAACCAGCCCCCCAAATAACAAAATTGCAAAAACCAGAACAAATAATTTCTTCACCATCTTTCCTAATCAATGATTATTTGGGTATAAATAAATATCTATTATCTTCTAATAAAAAATCTAATCAAAACTGCACATCCCTCTCCTGTTGATACCACTTAAGCAATTCAGAAAATTCTCGCCTATGACGCCCATAAAGTCCCGCGCGTCTAGGACAAATAGGATTAGCATAATCAAGAGGCAAGCCATATTCCATAATCATAAACCTTGCTACAACTTCGCGAACTGGGTCAAACCCGCGAGCGTCTCCAGGTGGATGCTCCTGAGCAACTCTTAACTTTTCTCTCAACACTGGCTCAACAAACTGTTTCATCCTCATCTTCTCCAGAAAAGTTAGTTCAATCCCAAACGTTTTCTCAGCACATTCCACAGATTCTGCTATTGTTTCGCTTGTATCGTATCTTCCTATCTTCATAAGAAAGACATCTACGAGCTATTATTAAAACTTCCTAATTTTAGAATTAATTGACACTGACGACTCTTTTGCTTCTCTTCCTTCCGACTGTCCGCTCATCAACCAAAAAGCTTAGCCTAACCTTCCCCTTCACGCCATTTACATCCAGCTCAGCATCAAATCTCATCCCAGAAAATTGCCCCATAACCTCATAGTCCCTATTTGTCCAAATTCTTCCTTCATAATTCTCACCCCTAACTCTGGACTTATCTTCCTCATCCAAATACATTGATGTAGCTATGTTTAGAGAAGTTTGAATAATTCAATTTCAAACCAGTAATCTAAAATATAAAATCCATTAAAGAAAAATCTGAGTGGAACTCAGATTTTTTGTTGTACCCTCTTTTCTTTTATTAGTCAGATATTATT
>Ga0209542_10001560_pt1 | contig 53462 bp, 61 predicted proteins | sample RifCSPhighO2_01_FD_184028 | JGI IMG/M metagenome (GOLD analysis project Ga0209542, IMG submission 184028) | Soil microbial communities from Rifle, Colorado - Rifle CSP2_plank highO2_0.1 (SPAdes) (version 2) | ecosystem: Environmental > Terrestrial > Deep subsurface > Rock core/Sediment ... | reverse complement strand
AAAGCAAGAGTTGAAGAATCAGTATAACTTGCGGGAACGTCAGTTTCGCCACTATATTGATAGTGCGTTGGAAAAAAGCGGCGTGCAAAACGCAGAGGAACAACTTTTGCAGCATTTAGAGAGGCGTTTGGATAACGTGGTGTTTCGCATGGGCGTGGCGGAAACACGCAAACAAGCCCGTCAGTTAGTTTCTCACGGACATATTCGGGTAAACGAAAAGAGAGTTCTGGTTCCTTCTTATCAGACAAAACGCGGCGACAAAATATCCGTTCGCCCGAATTCGCGGGAAAACATATTTTTTAAAAACCGAAAACTGGCGCTTAAAAAATATGAGTCTCCAAGTTGGCTGGAGCTTCACAAGGAGAATTTGGAGGCAGAAATAAAAGGCGTGCCGGGGCTGGAGGAAATAGGAGTTACGGTCCAGATTCCTTTGGTCTTTGAGTTTTATTCCAGATAATCAATTAGTAATTTTGCATATGATTCCTTTGCCGCAACCAACAAAAGTGGTCGAAAGCAAGCAGAACTTAGGTGTATTCGTAATTGAGGGTCTTTATCCGGGCTATGGCATTACCATTGGGAACAGTTTGCGGCGCGTGCTGTTGTCTTCCCTGGAGGGTGCTGCAATAACACAGGTAAAGATCAAAGGAGTAGACCACGAATTTTCTACTCTGCCGGGGGTGCTTGAAGACGTGATTATGATTTTGCTTAATCTCAAGCAAATGCGATTTCGCATGTATGGCGAGGAGCCGCAAACGGCAAGCTTGAAGGTGAAAGGTGAGCGAGAAGTAAAGGCATCTGATTTTAAACTTCCGCCTTCCTTGGAACTTGCGAATGGCGATCTTACGATTGCGCATACCACGGATAAATCAATAGAGCTTGAAATGGAAATTCAAGTGGAAAGAGGCATTGGGTATGTGCCCGCAGGCGATCGAAAAAAAGAAAAACAAGAAATTGGAAGTATCGCGCTTGATGCTATTTTTACACCCATGAAACGCGTAAGTTCAAAAGTGGAAAATATGCGCGTGGGAGATCGTACCGATTTCAATCGTCTTACTTTGGAAATCGAAACTGACGGCACCATAACTCCGGAAGAAGCGTTTTATCAGGCTACTGATGTACTGCTGAAGCAGTTTGAGGTAGTGATGAGTGGTGTAAAGGAAATTGCGGAGGCCCGCCTTGACTCCTCGAGGCAGGCGAAAATGGCGCCCGTGAGTGAGGAAGAAAAAGATGAGGGTGAAAAAAGCCCAAAGAAATCGGGAAAGAAAGCAAAAACCCCAAGGCAGACAAAGGGGAAAAAGGCGGCCAAGAGCAAAGAGTAATTTGTATGAAGAAACGAAAAGCGGGAAGAATACTTTCGAGAAAGAAAAGCGTGCGTAATGCTCTGCTTATTTCTGTTATGCGTGCGCTAGCGCAGAAAGAAAAAGTGCAGCTTACTGAAGCTAAAGCAAAAGAAGTAGCGCCTTTGATGGAGCGCTTGATTACGAAAGCGAAAAGCGATAGTTTGCACTCGCGCCGCGAATTGCTTCGGTATTTTTCCGCTTCACTCGTGAAGAAAATGTTGGAAGAAATAGGCCCGCGGTATCGCGAGCGACAGGGCGGGTATACCCGAGTTATAAAAACCATTCCCCGAAAATCTGACGGAGCGAAGATGGCTATAGTGGAATTTGTGAAATAGATTTATGGAAACGATTGAAAGAAAAACTCATACCATAGACGCGACTGACCAGAAGTTTGGCCGTTTGGCAGTACGCGTGGCCCTCTTACTCCGAGGAAAAACAAAGCCCGCGTTTGCTTCTAATAAAGATGTGGGGGATTTTGTGATTGTGAAAAACGTTCAGCACATGCAGTTTTCCGGAAAGAAACTGGGGCAAAAGTCATATTACTATCATTCAGGTTATATAGGCAGTTTGCGGGAAGCAAAGTTGGGAGAGCGGTTTAGTAAGCGGCCTAGCGAAGTTTTGAGGAAAACGGTATGGGGAATGTTGCCGAAAAACAAACTTCGCCCCAAACAGATAAACCGTCTTAGTTTTGAATAATATGCCACGTGTTTCACCCGAAAAAATATCATATATTGAAGCGGTAGGAAGACGTAAAACCTCCACCGCGAGGGTTCGGCTTTCTTTATCTGACAAACCGCAATTCGTGGTGAATGAAAAACCCTTTGAGGAATATGTACAGGAAGCTGCGTATCAGGTTGTCGCCAAAGAATCTTTAGAGAAGGGGAGTCCTGACAAGAGTTTTGCTGTGAGTGTGCTGGTGTACGGCGGGGGTCCGCATTCACAGGCTGAAGCCATTCGGCAGGGACTTGCGCGGGCGCTTGTGAAGATGGATCCAGAGCTTCGGCCGAATTTGAAAACCCTTGGATTTCTTACGCGCGACTCCAGAATGCGGGAACGGAAAAAATTCGGTCTCAAGCGCGCTCGAAGAGCGCGACAATGGAGGAAGCGGTAGCCTTCCAATTTGTTGGTTTTACCCGCCCCTTGAAGGGGCGGGTTTGTTTTCCTTGCAAGATTCTTGTTTTTGTGGTATGGCATATACAGTCTAGCGACTAACGGAGGAGGCACGTAATGACGATAGAAGAGCAGGCGGATCGACTGTATTCGGAAGGGAAGTATCGGGAGGTGATTGCGATACGCACCGACTGGCGCCGCGAAAACCCGGACGCGCCAATGGGTAGGATAGATCTACGCGCCGCGTGGGCGCACTATCAGTTGGGAGAATTCCCGGCTGCAGAAGAGATTGCGCTTCCTATCGTACCCCGTTACCCGGTCCGCGACGCCCTTGAGGCGAACGCGGGATTGCTTCTGGCGCACTGCGCTGAAAGGCAAGGGAAACTGGTAGAGGCGGATGAAAGGCTAGTGGTGCTTCCTGCGAGCAGGGGGCGCGACAATCTCGCCATGACCATTATGCTTGCAAGAAAACGCGCAGGCGCGGTGACCAATGCGCGCGTGCTGCAACTGGCGGTCGATGCAATGATGCGTGTGCCCTACGACGTTGTAGATGCGCACATCATCAACAACGTTGCTTGGCTGCTCCATCAGTCACGCGGTCAGGCGGATGTGCCGCAAATACTCCCCATTCTCCCTGGTCTGGTGGAAATGGCTATCGGCATTTACGATGCCGTCGGAGCCGCCGACAACCACCGGGCAGGCGTTCGATACCGGGCTGCGCTTATCTTCGAGGCTGCCGGTTGGCTGGAGGGAGCTCGCACCCTCATCCAGCAATCGGTGGAATTGTGGCGTGCGCTTGTCGCTCGCGAAGGCGGCGATCGTTTCGCCAGTAATCTCGCCGGCGCCGAAGAGGTATTTCGCCGACTTGGCGCATAGTTTTCCGAAACCGGTAAAGCGCCCGAACTGCAGATGCAGTCCGGGCGCTATTTTTTTACAAAGAGATTCAACAGATCAAGGCAGGAGGTTTTTGGAGGCGGTGATTTGGCCGCCGGTGTACACGAGGAGAATTTTCTCGCCGCTCTGCCAGACAAGAGTAGGGTTGGGGAAAGCGGCAAGCTCCACAATATTAAGGTGATCTCGCGTATCAATCTCCGATACGACAATTGTATCGCCCCGCGTAAAAATAAGGTAATGCGAGGTGAACCAGGAAAGATTTTTGATGTCCTCGCTGAATCTCGTGAGGAATATTCGTTCGTTCTTTGCGCGCGCAGGTTGTTCCCGGTCGTCTTCAAAATAATACAGCCACAATTCTCTTCCGCTTGACAGCGCGAGCTTTTTCCCATCAGGGCTTAAGGTCATTTCGGAAAAAGGCGTAAAGAATTGTTCGAATGCTTGTGTTTGGCGATTGAGCAGATATAATGTTTGAGCTTCCTGAATAAAGGATTCATTTCTAAGTGTATAGATTGTATATGATGTTCCTGCGCGTACAGGGAACGGTTTTTGGTTAAGCTGCGTAGCTTGGGAAGCGGTGTTTCCCTGCTGCCAGAGGATACCATTTTGGTCGAGCCACACAATGTCGTTTTCACTTTCGAGAAAAGCAGCAGCTTGTTGAGCGCGCGGATCAATAATGTATTTCTCACGCAGTTGTGCGGCGGTTTGCAGCGTTTTTTCAACAGTTGGTTGCGTGAGCAAGCTGCGGTCAATTCGCTGAATAAAGCTTTGCGACACTCCTGCGGATACGATCCGCATAAGGAAAGAATTGGAATCGGAAGCCCAGCGAATTTCTAGAATTTCATCTGTTGCAGAAAGCGATTTATAAAGAGGATATTCAACATTTCTAAGAGAATCCCAGAGTACAAGAGTCCAACTGGTTTGCGCGTCAGCCCGCGGAGACTTTTGTATGATTGCCTCGGTTTTACGAGGTGAAGGCCAAAAGGCCAGAATTTCGTTTTCCAGCACGGTAAACGGAGGATCTACGGGTATTAAGGTAATGTGTTTTGCCTCTGTCACTTGCTTGGCAGAAACGGTTAATAGTTTTTCCCAAGGGTGATAGCCTTCTTTTTGTATTCGAATTTGATAGGTGTCGGGAGGAAAATTCTCCGTGAGGGTAGTACCCAAAATGCGGGCAGTTCGTCCAGTTAGCTGCCCATTTACAAACACCTCCGCGCGTGTTGGCATTACGCTAAAGTAAAACGCGCCCACCTGTGAAAACCACCGTTCTTGCCAATCAAATCGGTAGCCTTGAGAATATAAGATTAAGAGGGGTGCTGCGAGAAGAAAAAGGATCCCCAGCAAGATGAATAACGATGTCCGCGCGCGTTTGCTCATTGTGTCCATTATATGCATTTTTGCTAGTGTGTGCTAGCCGAGGAAAAGAGAGGAGGGATGCGCGCCTTTTGAGAGTTTTATATTTGCTATGTTTATGCAATGCTTTACTATTTCAACGGTCGTCAAGTTATTAAAGCGAATTGAAAACGAGTGAAGCATACTCAGAGAAAAAACTTTTTTCCCAAAAAATCATCGCTGCCGATACTCCTTGTTTCAATAAGACGGACTTCGCGTTCCGTTAGGTTAAAAAATCCTCGAATGGCTTCAATTTCTTTTATGCAAGGGAATGGCTGAATCCACACGCTTTTTTGCAGGTGAACAAAACCAAGCTGTTTGAGCATCCCCCGGAATGCATTGCGTTCAAACCGTCGTAACTCGGAAATATCAAAACAGACGATGCGCCAGAAGCCATCCCACTTTTTCTGTTTTTTTATTGCGAGTTGGGTAATCTGTAAAGCCGCTGCGGCTTCCTTGCCCTTGGATGTTAGCACAATGCGTACTTCGTGCCCTCGTCGTTCCGCCGCGATAAGGCCTCGATGCTTCATGCCGTGGAATGTATTGGAGAACATTCGCTTTGCATATTGTTTCTTCTTCTGAAATGATTTCCAAAGAACGATCCCCGCGTACGGAGAGGTGGCGGCTAAAACAATTACTCCGGATACGAGGAGTACGTTCAGAATATCTTTTACGATTTCCGAGCGCGGTTTTCGAAGAGAGTATTTGTATTTCTGCATATATTTCGCTTTAGTAATTATACGATCGTTTGAATAATAAAGCAATGAGATTGTCTGATAGCACGGCGCGCCAAATGGTGAGGATGAGCTACATGTGGTACGCTCCTTTTTGTGGGAGGGGACTGGGCCTTTTCCTCCTGCCGCATTTGCAAAAAGGCTGGCCTGCGGGTATAATAAGGCATTCCTATGGAGCAATTTGTTATTCAAGGCGGCAAGCCTTTGCGAGGCGCTATAGATGTTCGTGGAGCGAAAAACGCGGCATTCCCGATTTTGGCCGCTACTATTTTAACCGATGAAGATTGTATTGTTGAAAATCTGCCTCTCGTTGAAGACGTATATCGTATGCTAGAAATTCTTGAAGGGATGGGAGCAACCGTGGAATGGCTTGAGGAGCGGACAGTCAAAATAAACACTCGGGCAATCAATCCCGCGAAAATCAAAAAAGACATCGTGGCTCGTTTTCGAGGATCAGTTCTTCTGATGGGGCCTTTGCTCGCCAGGTTTGGAAAAGTAAGCTTGCCTCGGCCCGGCGGCGATATCATCGGCGCGCGGCCGATCGACACCCATCTGGACGCCTTTTCACAGCTCGGCGTAAAGATTCTTGCGTCGAACGGAAAAGTGGTGCTGGAGAAACCGGAGCAATTGACCGGCGATACCGTAATTTTAAATGAGTTTTCCGTGACCGCCACGGAAAACGTGTTGTTGTTCGCGGCCTTATATCCCGGCGTCATCACGGTAAAAACCGCCGATCAGGACTACCCGATTCAGGAATTGATAAAGGCGTTGGAGCGTATGGGGGCGGGCATTTCGTTGTCTGCGTTGCATGTAATTGAAGTGCGCGGAAAACAGCAATTGGGCGGAATGAAGCATAGACTGATGTTTGATCCGATTGAAGCTGGCACTTTTATAGTAATGGCAGCCGCGGCAAAAGGTGAGGTTCTCGTGCAGAATGTGGAAACAAGTTTTCTCGAACTTTTTTTGAAAAAATTGAAAGAATTTGGCGTGCCCATGCAGATTGAAGCGAAGCAGAATGGTTTGGCAAACATAAAAGTGTTGCCATGGAAAAAGCTCAAGATAGACTCTATACAAACATTTATTTATCCTGGCATCCATACTGATCTGCAGAGCCCTTTGGGGGTGCTGGCAACACAGGCGGCCGGGTCGACATTGCTTCATGATCCATTGTATCCCGGCCGCTTGAAATATCTTGAAGAACTAAATAAGATGGGGGCTGAAATCTATATTGCCGACCCGCACCGTGCTATTATTAACGGACCGTGCCGTTTATTTGGCACTGACTTGGGAACATTTGATTTGCGGGGAGGCGCCGCTATGATTATTGCCGCATTAATCGCAAAAGGGAAAAGTACTATTAGTAATATCTATCAAGTGGATAGGGGATATGAGAAAATCGAAGAAAGACTGCAGAAATTGGGCGCGGATATCAAAAGAATAACAGTTTGAGTGAGAGTTATGTTTATAACCAAAATCGGCATAGACCTTGGAACCTGCAACTCGCTGGTTTTTGTTCCCAAAAAAGGAGTGGTGTTGTGCGAGCCTTCGGTTGTCGCAGTTTCTTTAGCCGATAACCGTATTTTGGCGGTAGGGGAAGCGGCCAAAGAAATGACCGGGCGCACTCCCGATACTATTCAGGTATACCGGCCCTTACGCGATGGCGTGATTGCGGATTATCGAGTGACTTTGGCTATGATTCGATATTTTTTGCGGCGCATCATTCCGAAATACCAATTTATAAAGCCCGAAGTATTGGTTTCCGTGCCGGCCGGAATCACCTCAACTGAACGCCGCGCCGTGATTGAGGCTACACGTCAGGCTGGGGCGAGGGCCGCGTACGTGGCAAAAGAACCCATATTGGCTGCGATTGGGGCTGGTATTCCCATTAACTCTTCTTCGGGGCATATGATTGTGAATATCGGTGGAGGCACTACCGAGGTTGCGGTTATCTCTTTGGGAGGGGTTGTGGTGGCAACATCGCTTCGGGTGGCTGGCGACAAGATCGATGAAGCGATTTCCGACTATATAAAAAGGAGCCATAACCTTGCGATAGGGGAAACGACCGCGGAAGAAATCAAAATAAAAATTGGCACCGCAATGCCGGAAAAAACAGAAACCATGCTGGAAATCCGCGGGCGCGATTTGATCCATGGGCTTCCCAAAAATATCAAGATTTCTTCCAATGAGTTGGCTGTGGCGATTCAAGAGCCACTCGATGAAACCATCGCTACTATCAAGGCGGTGCTTCGCGAAACACCGCCTGAACTTTCAGCCGATATTATGGATAAAGGAATGATTTTGTCGGGCGGAGGCGCGCTTCTGCGAAATATTGATCAGCGAATTTCCCAGGCAATCGGGGTGCCGTGTTTTGTGGCAGACGATCCTTTGACATGTGTCGCGCGCGGCGCGGGCGTCGTGCTCGATAGCCTGGATATTTTCAAACAAAGCATTATGAGTAAGCGGTAATTTTGCAAAGCGCAAATGGTTCAGAATTCACAAATGGATAAGCGGACATTGTTTAAGAGATTAGCGGAACGGGGTGGACTGTCGCATGCGTATTTATTCTCCGGGAACGATGAAAGGCAGAAAGACGAATTGGTAGCGGATCTCGTCGCGTCACTGCACATTCAAACCGAAGATCGCATGATTCTCGAACCGGATCGAGATGAAATTACTATCGCACAGATACGCGGGCTCTCTTCGTTTTTCAGTATGACTGCGTGGAACTCTAAGTACAAAATCGCGCTTCTCCGCAGAGCGCATAGTATGAATCGAGAAGCGCAGTCGGCCTTCCTAAAGCTTCTGGAAGAGCCGAAAGGGGACGCGCTATTTTTTTTGCTTACTGAATACCCGGATATGCTTTTCGAAACTATCCGTTCGCGCGCGCAGGAATTTAAGTTTTACTCATTCGCTCCGCCTGAAATTTCCGACGATGCGATTGGCGAGTTCCAGAAACTTCAGAAGGCGGACCTTGGGTCGCGTTTTGCCTACGCGAAAAAACTTGCAGATGAACCGGAACGTATTCAGCGCCTTTTACATCAATGGTTGCTCGCGATTCGGCAGATGCTCCGTACCCAGCTCGCAGAAAACCCTCAAGATGTTTCGGCGACAGTGCGGGCAATCCGAACCATTCAGGAAACTCTTTTGCTTTTGCGTACCACCAATGTCAGCCCGCGTCTCGCCCTAGAGCGCGTTATGCTTAACCTCGCGGCAAATTGATAGCCTCGACATGGGCGAACGGTTTTGGTACAATGCGCGTATGTATCAAGAAATTCTCCAAACAGTGGAGCCGGAAATGGAGAAAGCCCTAAGCTTTTTTCAGGGTGAGTTGGGGAAAATCCGGACTGGGCAAGCAAGCCCCTCTTTGGTAGAAGATGTGCAGGTAAACCTGTTTGGTCAAAAAATGCCCCTGAAGCAGTTGGCGGGGATTTCTTGTCCCGACCGCCGCCAAATTCTTATCCAACCGTGGGACAAATCCTATGTAGAACCCATTGAAAAGGCGTTGCAGGCAGGATCTTTGGGAACAAGTCCGGTAGTAGAGGGAGCTACGGTACGCGTCCATCTGCCTCAACTCACACAGGAGTATCGTGAGCAGCTAGCGAAGCTGCTTGGGGAGAAAGCGGAAGAAGCAAAAAAGACTATTCGCAGATGGCGGGAGAGCGCGTGGGAAGAGATTCAGGAAAAAGCAAAAGAGGGCGAAGTTCGAGAAGATGACAAATTTCGCGCGAAAGATGAGCTGCAAAAAATGATCGATGAGTACAACAAAAAGATCGAAGAGTTGGTCGAGCGAAAGAAGAAGGAAATCGAAGTTGTATGACAATTTTTATTGCGCTTCTATCTATTGGTATTTTAGTCATCCTGCACGAGCTAGGGCATTTTTTTGCCGCTAAAAAATTTGGCATAAAAGTGGAGGAATTTGGAATTGGCTTGCCTCCGCGCCTTTTCGGAAAAAAGTACGGGGAAACCATATATTCTGTAAACGCTTTGCCCATAGGAGGGTTTGTGCGCATGGAGGGCGAAGAAAAACGGAGTGACAGTCCCGACAGTTTCAACAAAAAACCTCTCTGGCAGAGATTTCTCGTGGTGACAGCTGGGGTAGTGGTATTTTGGATTGTTGCGGTTGTTATATTTACTCTTTTGGGCGCGACTACCGGAATTCCCACCGCGCTGAATGACGATCAAGAAGACGTGGTAAATCCGCACGTGCGGGTTATCGGGGTTGCGGCCGATTCTCCCGCTGCTTCTGCGGGATTGCAGATAGGCGATACTATTACTCATATTTCGGGTCAGGCGGTTTCCACCGTGCGCGAAGTACAGGAACTTTCTGTCGCACACACCGGAGAAGAAATTTTGCTCAATGTTCAACGGGGTGAAAAAACTTTTGAATTATCGCTTGTCCCCCGGGAAACGCCGCCCGCGGGCGAGGGGCCCGTCGGGATAGCGCTCACGAGGGCGGGTTTCGTGCGTTATGCGTGGTATGAAGCTCCTTGGCAGGGATTGGTGCGAACATGGCACATCACAACCTCTATCTTTGCGACGTTCGGTGCGCTCATTTCTCAAGTTACAGGCGGGGAGGGGCTTCCTGCCGGAACCCAGGTTTCGGGGCCGGTTGGGGTTGTTGATTTGCTCAAAAATTCTCTTGCGCTCGGCGTATCTTCATTCCTTAGTTTCGTGGCGATAATCTCGGTCTACCTCGCAATTTTTAATACGCTGCCCATTCCGGCTCTCGACGGAGGGAGAATGTTCTTTTTGCTGCTGGAGGGAATACGAAGAAAACCTCTACCCGAAAAACTTGAACAACGACTAATCCTCATTTCGTTTTTGGTACTTGTACCATTTATTCTTTGGGTTACGGTAAACGATATTCGCCGGCTATTCTAGTTATACTATGCGCCAGTCCAAACTTTTTACCAAGACGCAAAAAACGCTTCCGAAAGGCGAGGAAAGCAAAAATGCCCAACTTTTAATTCAGGCTGGGTTTATTCACAAAGAAATGGCAGGGGTGTACTCGTTTTTGCCTTTGGGCAAACGTGTAATGGAAAACATTATGCGCATAATTCGCGAAGAAATGAACGTCATTGGCGGACAAGAGTTGCTCTTAACCGGGCTTCAAAATCCTGAAATATGGCAAACATCGGGCCGTTGGGCAGACGAGGCTGTGGACATATGGTTTAAAACAAAGTTAAAAAACGATACGGAAATTGGGTTAAGCTGGACGCACGAAGAGCCTTTAACCGCGCTTATGCGCAACCATATTTCTTCGTATCGGGATCTGCCAGTGTACGTGTACCAAATGCAAACAAAGTTTCGGAACGAGTTGCGCGCGAAAAGCGGCATTATGCGCACGCGCGAATTTATTATGAAAGACTTGTACTCGTTTTGCAAAAATGAAGAAGAGCACAAGGCATTTTATGAAAAGGCAAAGCAAGCATACATAAAAATATTCGATCACGTTGGTTTGGGCCACGTAACCTATGTTACCATGGCTTCTGGCGGAAGTTTTGCGAAATACTCGCACGAATTTCAAACGCTAACCGCGGCAGGTGAAGACATTATTTACATAGACGAACAAACGAAGGAGGCGGTGAACGAAGAAATAATAGCCGACAAAGATTTGGGATACGACAAAAACAAGCTGCGAAAAGAAAAGGCGGTAGAGGTGGGAAATATTTTTACCCTGGGAACTAAATACTCGGAAGTGCTCGGTTTGCAGTATCAAGACGATCAAGGAAATAAACGGCCCGTGTTTATGGGCAGTTACGGAATTGGTCCGGCTCGCGTTATGGGTACAATTGCTGAGTTATTCGCCGACGAAAAAGGGTTGGTGTGGCCTTCTTCGGTAGCGCCTTTCCTCGCCCATTTGCTTTGTTTATCGGACTCAGTGGAAGAAGCCGACGCGCTGTATGAACAGTTGCAAAGCGTGGGGATTGAGGTATTGTATGATGATAGGCACGGCATGAGCGCGGGGGAAAAATTTGCCGATGCCGATTTAATCGGCATTCCCTGGCGCCTTGTTATAAGCGACAAAACACTTGCTTCAAAAAGCGCAGAAGTGAAAGCACGACAAAGTAAAGAGATTGAGCTTGTGCCGTTGCGAGAACTGCCAAACTATCTGCAATCGAAAATTTCTTGACTCATTTATGCGATTTATCAGAAACACATTATCCCGATTGGGGAATGACATCGCGATTGATTTGGGCACTGCCAATTCGTTGGTTTATGTGAAGGGAAAGGGGATTGTGATTCAGGAACCCACGGTGGTTGCTATTAATCAAAAGACTGGAAGGGTGCTTGCCATAGGAGAGGAAGCGAAAAAAATGGTGGGGCGCACTCCCATTCATATTGTGGCAATGCGGCCGTTGGCAAAAGGCGTTATTTCGGACTTCGAGGTTACCGAGCAAATGCTTAGGTATTTCATCGCTAAAGCGTGTCCCCGGAAGTTCATCCTTAGTCCTGGACCTCGCGTGATTGTGGGAATTCCTTTTGGCGTAACTGAAGTTGAGAAAAAAGCAGTGCGAGATGCCACGCTTTCCGCGGGAGCGCGCGAAGTTTTTTTAATTGAAGAGCCTATGGCTGCTGCCATTGGCGCGAGGCTCGCGGTGCAAGAACCTGGCGGGAATTTCATTGTGGATATCGGCGGGGGCACTACCGAGGTTGCCGTCTTGTCGCTTGGCGGAGTGGTGTACGCAAAATCACTCAGGATCGCGGGCGATAAATTAAACGAAGACATTATTCACTTTGCGCAGGAAGAATACAAGCTTTTCATCGGGGAGCGCACCGCGGAGGCGCTCAAGATTGGAATTGGTTCTGCGTATCCCTTGAAAGAGCGGAAAGAAGTGCCCCTCCGGGGCAGAAATTTGGTTACGGGTTTACCCGAAGAGATTATGGTTTCCGATACAGATATTCGCCGCGCAATGGAGCGTTCTGTGCGGCAAATAGTCAACGAAGTTAAGGCCACGGTAGAAGAAACGCCGCCCGAACTTCTCGCAGACATTATGTGCAGAGGAATTTTTCTTGCGGGAGGAGGAGCGCTTCTTCGTGAGCTCGACACGCTCATTACGAAAGAGACAAAAATTCCCACGCGCATTGTGGAGGATCCTTTGACCGCGGTGGTGAGAGGTGCGGGTTTGGTTCTTGAAAATCTCGATGAACTCTGCGATGTATTGTCAGAAGCAGAAGATTTAGAGCCGCCCAAATAGACTATGATTTCTCCCAAAGAAGTGCGACATATCGCAAAACTGGCTCGGATAGGATTGTCAGATCTGGAGCTTGTAAAGTTTCAGAAAGAGCTTGCTGCTGTTCTGGACTACTTTGAGATTTTGCAAGAAGTTGACGTTTCTTCCGTGGCACCCATGACTCACGCAGTACCTTTGGCGAACGTGCATCGGCCCGATGAAACAAAAACCAAAGCCAATGATATGGCTTCTCGACTTTTGGAAATGGCTCCAGAAACAAAAGACGGCTATTTGAAGGTGAAGCCGATTTTATAAAACCTACGAATTACGAATACTTGCGAATGGACGAACTTACGATTCGACAACTGCACGAAAAACTGAAAAACAAAGAATTTTCTGCGCAAGAAATCGTAGAAAGTTTTCTCAAAAATATTGAGCAGAAAGATGCAAATCTACATGCTTTTATTACTCCGACAGGGGAGTTGGCGCTCGCGCAGGCAAAGAAAGTTGATGAAAAAATCGCTCGAGGCGAAGAAATTTCTCTGCTCGCGGGAGTTCCGTGCGCAGTGAAAGATTCTATTCTGGTGGAAAGCGTGCGTTGCACGGTCGGATCCAAGATTTTGGAAAACTACATCGCGCCTTACGACGCCACGGTTGTCCGGAAGCTGCGCGACGAAGGCGCGGTCTTTGTCGGGAAAACAAATCTCGACGAGTTTAATATGGGTGCTTCCACTGAAAACTCTGCTTTCGGCGTTACAAAAAATCCTTATGATCTGACACGAGTAGCCGGGGGAAGTTCCGGAGGATCGGCAGCAAGCGTAGCCGCGAACGAGGCTCTTGTGGCTTTGGGAGCCGATACCGGCGGCTCTATACGCCTTCCGGCCGCGTTTTGCGGCGTGGTAGGGTTAAAACCCACCTATGGTACTGTTTCCAGACATGGATTAATCGCGATGGCGTCTTCCCTCGATCAGATAGGGCCGATCGCGAAAACCGCAGAAGACGCAGAAGCAGTTTTTGAAGCGATCTGTGGGAGAGACGCGTTCGACGCAACCTCCCTCGCCTATCAGTACGAATCTCTTTACGATTTTGATGTGAAAAATCTCCGCATAGGTGTGGCGAAAGAGTTTTTCGGCGAAGGGCTCATGCCCAAAATCGCAGAGCTAGTGAAGGCGGCAATTAAAAAGCTTGAGACCGCGGGGGCTACCGTGCGGGAGATAAGCCTTCCTCACGCCAAATATGCATTAGCGGCCTATTATATCATTAACACCTCTGAAGTATCGGCGAACCTCGCGCGTTTTGATGGCATTCGTTACGGCAAATCTGCCAGTAGGGGGCAAAACTTACTTGATGTATATCTGCAAAGCAGGGGAAAATATCTAGGCGCGGAAGTAAAGCGCAGAATTATGCTCGGTACCTATGCGCTTTCCGCCGGCTATTACGACGCATATTACCTGAAGGCGCAGAAAGTTCGCACTCTTCTTCAACAGGATTTTGCGGCCGCCTTCGCTGATGTGGATGTAATTATGGGGCCGCCCAGTCCGTTTCTCCCTTTCAAGATCGGAGAGCGCACGGAGGATCCGTTAACCATGTATCTTGTGGATTTGTATACAGTGCCTGTCAACCTTGTTGGACTACCGGCGCTCTCATTGCCGGTAGGATATACTCAAGAGCTTCCAGTGGGTTTGCAGATTATTGGGAAGCCGCTTCAAGAAAATTTACTGTTTGCGGTTGCAAAGGATTTGGAAAAATTGGCATAGGTGCTACAATACTGGAATGGAACAGCAAATTTTGGATTTTATTTTAAAAATAAATTCGCCGGAACTTCAAGCGAAACTTTTTGGGATTAAACTCCTATTTCTTTCGGTAACCGGTTTTTTCATTGCTGTCATTGTAATCGCGCTTGCCAGAACTCCATATATTAGTTTGAGCATGATCGGAGATGCCGTAGAAATCGCTACCTTTCGCCCTTTTGGATTTCCCAAAATGCGGCGCCGATGGCAAAAAATTATGCAGCGTTTGGATGCGGATGATGAAGCCGAATACAAGCTCGCGATTATTGAGGCAGACACTTTGCTGGACGAAATGCTCAAAAAAATGCGACTTGCGGGAAACAATGTGGATGAGCGCCTGGAGAAAGTTACTCTTTTTATGCTCCCTAGCGTAGAAGAGCTCAAAGTTGCTCATCGGACGCGCAGCAGTATCGTGTATGATGTCGATTATAGGCTGAGCTTGCAAGAAGCGCGCCGCGTGCTTTTAGCGTATCAAAAGGCTTTTGAGCAGCTTGATTTTTTCCACTAAAAAGCGTATGCTAATTGCGCGGGGTAGTGGAGTAGTACCATGCGAGGCCCATAACCTTGTGACGCCGGTGCAATTCCGGCCCCCGCAACATACAGGCAGTAGGGATAACAGGGCATTTCTTAACGGATTGCGGTCGCCTCGACGGCGACATCGCAATCCTAAAATGCCCCACAAAATTCAAGCAGTTGAATTTTGTGCCAGGGTAGCTCAGTTGGTTAGAGCGAAGGACTCATAAGCCTTAGGTCGTGGGTTCGATTCCCACCCCTGGCACACGATTTTTGTCTAAACTTCTTAGTTTAGGTATAAAAATCAGCGGCCTGAGATAGCCGAAGGACAAAGTCCCTCGACTTCGCTCGGGACGCTAAATTTCGCAAGCCAATCACATTTCGCTTCGCTCATGTTCTTGGGCGAAATTTGCGGGCGTAGCTCAGCTGGTTTAAAGCGCTTCCCTGTCACGGAAGAGATCGTGGGTTCGAATCCCATCGCCCGCGCCAAAAAACTTGAATAATGGATTCTGGATTCTGAACTCCGGTGAGGCATTGACTGGAAATATTCTTGGGGGTATTCTCATGGAATATGCGGATATCCTGTTTTATTTGGCTGCAGGAGGTAAGCTGTGGTACAGATTCTTCAGCCGCAACGCACCTTTCAATTTCGCAGGCGCGCCGCACGTAGAGCATACGCGTGCCTGCGAAAATCGCATCTTCCGTTACCCAATCCATTCGTACTGTGGAATTCGCGAAAGCTCGATGAATGGGCAGGCCAGGGAGGATGGCAAAAACTACCACACCCCTGCATTTGTAAGGATGGGGCCTCCGGTTGCCCTGCCGCAACAATCTTCATCCAGTTCGCCCAAGGAGCCGTGCAGAACGTTTACCGAGAAGTTATTATTCGGATCATCGGTCCGCATTTAACTGTTGTTGGGCGCGTAACGGTTGCGCTTCATCGACGCGGAGCTCGAATCGACGTATTGGACCTCGAATGGCGTATTGGGGAGATACCGCAGTTCCTCAGTGGGAACGGACGATGACGCTTGGGTCGTTTGACCAGCGCCCTCCCTAACACGGAAGGCGCTTTTCTTTTCGGTCTGGAAAACTAAAAAGCTATGTGATACACTGTTTACGGAACAACAACCAGATAGTCTTGAGGGGGGAAGCATGGAGAATATGCTTGTGCTTTTGGTGAATCCTTGGGATCCCCAAGTTCAGAATCCCACCTTGGCGTCGGACCACAAACCCGAATTCGGAATTGTACAAATCGTACTCGATAAAGCTGGCGTCCGATATGATGAGCGTCGCTGTGTGGTAAAACATGGCGGGAAAACCTCCATATTGCCAGTGGGGCAGCTCATTCCACTTCTAGAACTTTCACCTGGAGATGCACGTGCACTAACTGCAGACGAGGCGTTTATCAAGCGGGCTGCTGAAATCGTGAAGAAGAGGGCATTCCAGCATATGCCACCCTCCCAACGCAATTTCCTCCTTGAGGTGATATCTTCAAAAAGAGGGTGATAGCGTAAGCTACCACCGCTCCAAAAGGCTATGCGTTCTTTTCGTTCGCACAGCCCTTTCTTTTTTGCTGGAAAAATAATGAGAAATGAAGTAGGGTAGATGAATATTATGAAGCGGGCGATTATTGTCCATTGTTGGGGCGGGAATCCGGAATATTGTTGGTACCCGCAAACAAAAAAAGAGCTCGAAGAGCAGGGTTTTGAAGTTATGGTTCCTGCGATGCCAGATACCGAACATCCAAAGCAATCTGCTTGGGTTCCGGTTCTTCGCGAAGTAGTGGGTACTCCAACCGAAGAAACGTATCTTATTGGTCATAGTTGTTCCTCTAAATCGTGGAGACATTCTCAAAAACGAGCTTGGCGCCGAGCTTATCGTCAAAGAAAACATGAACCATTTCTCCGGCCCTTCCGATGATTTGCCAATGTGCACCTCTCTTCCAGAAGTTTCAGAGGCGATAAGGAAAATGACGGAGTCGCCGGGGAATGGAGTCTAGCTTCCTTGACAAGATTTTCCAGGTGGTATATACTAACTTTGGTTTAAAAAAACCAAATTCTCGACTTGGAAGATGTGTGTGCTCCTGTTTGTTGTACGCGCTATTTCGATGCTTGAAACTCTGAATAGCTTTTTTTTTTGCACAAAAGTGATTCATACATATCTTTCAAGTCGAGAAGGCTAGCTCTTTAACAGAGTAAATCTTCTTAGGCTTGAGAAATTTTACATGGCAGAAAAGGAGGTGAGTATTTGCTTGTTAGCTAATCTTGGCTAAACAATTGTTTCTCGGTACCCTATCAAAAAACAACAGGAGAAATCAATGACATCGGGCAAACAGTTGGTAAGGAATACCACCGTTCTCGGCTCAGTGCTTATGGCGATGGTGCTGGCGTTTGTTGTCCTGATGCCTCAGGTGGCGCAGGGCGCCAACGGCGATCCGCCCAGCATTTCGCCGTCCTCGGTGGTGGTGGATATTCCGCAGGGCGGCGAGACGGTCATTGAGAAGACCGTCCAAACGTCGACAATCCCACCGAAGGTGGACATCTATTTCCTCTCTGATACCACGGGGAGCATGGGGAGAGCCATCGCAGCAGTCCAGGGTGGCGCCGGTGCGGTGCTTGCTACTATTGATGCTGCGACTCCCGACGCCCGCTACGGCGCCGGTGACTACAAGGACTTTCAGTCGCCCACGCAGCTTGACCCGTACGCCTTCAACAATGCCGCGCCCATCCCGGGCGTGGACGACAATGGCGCCGCCGCTTTGGCCGCCATCGGAGGTTGGGCCGCCGCTGGCGGGTTTGATGGTCCTGAAGGCCAACTGTATGCCTTACACCAGCTTGCCGCTCACGGCGCTGCTGCTTTCCGGCCCAGCGCGACTAAGGTCGTTGTCTGGTTCGGAGACATCAACGGGCATGACCCTGTGTGCGCCGCCATTTCTGGCGACCCGCACGCCGTGACCCTAGCAAGTTTGCTCCCCGAGCTCACGACTGCGGGGATCATAGTTAACGCCATCAGCACTGTCGGCGGTCCCGGATTGGATGGGGTCTTCGCAGGCGGCGACTACGCGGCAGCGTGTGGTCCTGAACCGGCTCCAGCAGGCGGGCAGGGATTGGCCATTACAGGCGCCACGGGTGGCACCAGCTTCGTTGGTGTCGCGCCAGCGGCCATTTCCGCCGCGATTCTGGCGGGGCTCTCAAGCCTTCCCGTGACGGTGTCTATGGCTAGCGATTGTGCTGCCCCGATCAGTACCACGTTCGCGCCTGTTAGCGTCGGGCCGGTACCGTCCGGTTCGGCGGTTAGCTTCCTGGAGACCATCTCGGTGGCTCCTGGCGCAGTGCCCGGCGTCTACGAGTGCGACGACTGGGCTCTGATCAACGGCACGCCGATGGTGGACGCTTCAGGTGAGACCATCAAGGAGCACAAGAAGATAACGGTAACTGACGTGACGCCACCGGCGGCGTCTTGTACCCCAACCACGAATCCTGCCGGGGAAAATGTGCCCACGGCTCCCGGTAAGGGCGCTCAGGGCCAGAACCAGGACGGGTTCTACGTCTTGAATGCCTCCGACGCGGTTGACTCGTCGCCCGATATCTACCTGGTAGACGACGGCACGGGTACCGTCTTCGGGCCGTTTGTAAGCGGCACTAAGATTAAGTACGCCGAGGCCAATGGCGCGGTTCCTTCCCAGAAGCCCGGGAGTGGCGTCATCAACTGGAAGATCAACGGACAGGGCGATGCCCAGGTATACGCCGTTGACGCCTCCGGCAACAAGTCGGCGGTCGTATCCTGTTTGGTGCCACCAGAACCCAAATAGGCAGAACCAGCCAGAAGATTTACTTTTCCTGGTCAGCGTTAGACGCTAGCTAGGAAACAGAGCGAGCTCTTTAGCTCTTTGATCCAAAGGGCAGATGAGATTCGAGTTTCTCGAGTCAATTCTGCCCCCTTTTTTTAGACACCCGTTTTGTGTTAGATGCACGTTGACTATACAGAAGAAATAACCTATGCTTAAACGCGGTACAAAATTTGAGGAGGTATCCCATGCGACACCCTTTCCGTAACGGTCTCGGGTTCCTGGCGGTTCTTGCGGTTCTGGCGGCACTCATGGCGCTCGCGGTCACCCCGGCTATTGCGGCGATTCCCCCGGCAGACCGTGATGGCTGCTACACGATCCAGGGTGGGACCGTCACGGACAGCGCCGGCAGCTCGCTCGCCACGGGCTATGACAAGTTCGGGTACAACTACCAGGCCCACCTGTTTGTGGGTACGTACGATTCGTCGGATCGGAACATCGACGGGACGTACTGGGGATCCACGGGAGACTACGTGGACGATGGTCTGATCATGAAGTGGTCAGACTCCTGGCTCGCGAACGTCGACTGCAACGGTGACGGAAAGCTCGACCGTGGCCTCGTTGACGGTGTCGTGGGCGGCACCAGTCTCGGCTGGCTTACAAACCAGAACGAGGGCGATTACGACTCTGACGGCGATGGCACACAGGATGCGCACTACACGTACTTCGCCAAGATCGTGTGGACGGGTCCCGGAAGCCCGCTATGGGGCCAGTATTCCGTCATCGAGCAGGTCTACAATGACCCTGTTGGCGGCGCGACCGGGCTCCTGGGCAAAGTGAGCGCGCCGGGGCTCGGACTCAACGACCAATGGACGTCTTTGGCGCCCTAGAGAGGGGGTGCGGATCCTCTGCGCAAAAGGGGCTGTAGCGGAAGCTATGGCCCTGCTTTTTTTACGATTTTTTGATAGAATGAAATATACAAGGTCATAATGAAAAAATAAATACATATGAAAAATATTCTTATAGTCGCGGGAGTGATTGCTGTTGGAGGCGTGATAGCATTTATGATGTTTGGAAGAGGAGAGACGCCTAATTCACAAACTGAAAATCCTATGGTTACTGTAAAAACAAACAAGGGAGATATCACGCTGGAGCTTTTTATGGATAAAACGCCGATTACCGCGGGGAATTTCGTGAAATTAGCAAAAGAAGGATTTTACAACGGCACAAAGTTCCACCGGATTATTGCGCAATTTATGATTCAAGGCGGGGATCCGAATTCAAAAGGTGATGATTCGAGCGTCTATGGCACGGGCGGATCTGGATATACTATTCAAGATGAATTCGTGGAAGGTTTGTCGAATGTGCGGGGAACAATTTCCATGGCAAACACGGGAGCTCCGAATTCCGGCGGAAGCCAATTTTTCATCAACCTTGTAGATAATATCGGCCTTGATTTTAACAAAGAGCCGTTCACAAGCCGACATCCCGTATTTGGCAAGGTAATTGCCGGGATGGATGCCGTAGACGCGATCGCACAAGTTCCGACTGATGCTCGTGATGTTCCGGTAGAACCAATAGTCGTTACCGAGATAATCGTAGAAGAAAAATAGCTTTTCCAACCGTAAAATTATTCGATAAGTGGGACAAACATGAAACCGGGGAATTTTTGAATATCCGTTTTGGTTTCTGAAATTTTGCGCACCCGAAGTATATCTTCTCTTACAGGAATTACTAAAATTCCCCCAACTTTCAGCTGCTGCACCAATTCTTTTGGAAGCGAACTCGCGGTGGCTGAAGCTAAAATCCTGTCGAATGGCGCCTCTTGCGTCATGCCGAGTTTTTTAGCTGCCTGAACTATTTGCGCTTGCGGAAGTCGATACTTTGCCAAATTCCGTTGCCCGAACGTCACAAGCTCCGGGATAATTTCTGTCCCATACACATGTCCTTTTGAACCCGCAATGTGGGCCAAAAGAGCAGTGGTCCAGCCGGATCCTGATCCCACATCCAGAATCTTTTCTCCGGATTTTGGCTGGAGCAATTCAAGCATAAATGCCACGGTGTATGGCTGTGATATAGTCTGCCCCGAGCCAATGGGAAGAGGATAGTCTTCGTACGCTGCTTCGCGATAATCCGGCAACACAAAATCTTTTCTATCAATTGCGCCAAATGCCGCAATAATATTCGGCTCCTTGAGCACTCCAAGACTTGTGAGATGTTGGATAAGTTTATCCATTACTCTATACAAACATGTATAGTTCACTCATTCAAGCGTACGCCGTGTGTGGACAGAGGCTGTTTCGCGTGGTATGAAACGGATAGTTCCCGCTGAAAATCGAATACTGGAAAGAAAGCGAGAGAGCAATGGGCACGAAAAACCCGAAAAAGCTCCAGATCATGACATTCGTGTGGACGGTGGGGCTCTTCGGGCGCCTCGCCGTCCTGCTACTCCAAGTTTTGGGACTAGTTCGGGTCGAGGGCATCCGAAATCTCCGGGCGCTTCTCGCCCAAAACGAAGGATTCTTGGTGATTCACCGGCATCCCTCCATGAGAGAGACGGTGCTCATTCCACTTCTATTCGTCCCGTGGGCGCTCCGGAACTGGAAGAAAGTCCCGGTGGTCACCCCTGATAAACACAACTTCTATGACCCTTGGTGGTGCGCGCCTTTGCGGTCGCTCGCCATTCCCGTGCCTCGCGGAAACGGCAATGGGATGATGGCTGCTCTCTTGCAAATGCGCCGCGCGCTTTTTGCGGGCAGAGTGCTCGTTCTCGCGGCAGAAGGCGGCAGAACCTTCAAGGGGAAAAACTTTAAATATTTAACTCCCGAGGGGCAGCTGTACACATGCGGACGACCGGAAGCAGGAGTGGATCTCTCGCAGTGCGTCATCCGGCGCTTCCAGCCAGGCGTAGGCGCCTTATGCGGCAACGGAAAGATCCGCATCCCCGTACTACCCGTATGGGTCGATTTAAAGGGTTGGCATACAACGATCATATTCGGCAAGCCCACAACACTTCCTCCAAACACACCGGATAAAACGGAGGCACTGGAGAACTTGCTTCTCCGCACTTCCCAGCCGCGTTCGCCATAGCCACAAACGGCGCAGGGTCATCCTGCGCTTTTCTATTTATGGTATTATGGCAAAATGAAAACAGATTTTACCTATTCAGGGACCGTGCAGCCGGGGCGCGGAAGAGGAAACGCGCTCGGTTTTCCAACCGCAAATCTTTCCTGCCGCATACCCGATAATACTTTGGCAGAAGGCGTATATACCGCTCTTACCCGTCGGGGAAACGATACCTTTCCCTCGCTCGCGTTTTTTGGGGCCGCGCGCACGTTCGGAGAGCATGAAAAACGACTGGAGGTGCATATTCTTGATTTTCAAGGACAGCTCTATGGAGAAACGCTTACGGTAACGCTTTTGGAAAAAATGCGCGGGAACATACATTTTGCCACCGAAGAAGAACTTGTCGCCCAAATGCGGCAGGATGAACAAGAAGCTCGATCATTTTTTTCAACTATTGCATGTTTACAGGCATCATAAAAAACATCACGACGATCAAAAAGCAGCAAACGATTGGAGGATCGCTATTTCTTGCTATCGAAACTCCAAAGGACTGGCGCGTGCAGCAAGGAGATTCGATCGCGACGAACGGAGTATGCTTGACCGTAAAAGAGGTTGGCGTAGATTTTTACACCACAGAACTAATGCCGGAAACCCTCAACAAAACTACATTTGGGAAAAGCGTACCTACTCGCGTAAACCTTGAATATTCACTCACGCTTCAGGATCCGCTCGGCGGTCATCTTGTGCTGGGTCATGTTGATACCATCGGAACAATCACCAAGATTGAACGCGCCCAAGCCTCAAAAATATACCATTTTTCGTGTCCAAAAAGCTTTGGTGCGCTGATTGCGGAGAAAGGATCCATCGCGGTCGATGGCATAAGTCTTACGATTGTGGAAGCGAGCGATGCCTTCTTTACCGTATCACTCGTTGACTACACGCTTTCGCGCACAACCCTCGGAGAAAAACAAGAAGGCGACCTCGTTAACATAGAATTCGACGTATTAGCAAAATATATTGCTCGCGCGCTGGAGCGAAGAATCATTTAAACAAAAGCAAACAGGGGATTGTTTTTTGCTTTATTTTCAGGTATAATAAAACAATTGTGGAATACTTGAATATGGTCATTTTTGCGCTTAAAAACAGTGCTTTGGAAGCTATCGAAAGAGCTCAAAATCTCGCGGAGCTCGAGACCTCGTATAAAGCGTACTTGGGCAAAAAAGGGGAGTTAACCCTTATTTTGCGTTCTCTCGCGAATTTGAACGAAGCGGAACGTAAGGTCCAGGGAAAAGAGGCAAACGACTTGCGGAATTTACTTGAAAAACGCTTTGCTGAAAGAAAAAAGGAAATTCAACGCGAAGAAATCGTAATCCAAGAAAAACTCGCCATCCGCGAGCATGTCGATGTTACTGCCCCAGGTAAGCGGCTTCCCAAAGGGCACACGCACCCGCTCACGCTCGCGCAGACGAAAGCGGAAGAGATTTTTCAAACGATGGGATTTACCGTAGCCCAAGGTCCGGAAATTGAAACCGAATGGTACAATTTTGACGCGCTCAACATTCCGGCCAATCACCCAGCCCGCGATATGTGGGACACGTTTTGGCTCAAACCAAAAAATGCGGGGCATCTTCTGCGGACACACACGAGTCCTGTGCAAATTCGATACATGGAGAAGCATAATCCGCCATTGAGAATTATCGCGCCGGGCCGCATCTTCCGATATGAGGCAACGGACGCAAGCCACGGATTCAACTTTTACCAGCTCGAAGGACTAATGGTAGGGAAAGAAGTTTCGGTTGCGAACTTCAAAGCGATTATTGAGGAATTTTACCGCCAGTTTTTTGGCAAGCCGGTAGCCATTCGCCTGCGCCCGAGCTATTTTCCATTTACCGAACCTTCGTTTGAAGTTGATATGCGCTGGAACAAGGGTGCTTGGCTGGAAATGATGGGGGCCGGCATCGTGCACCCCAACGTATTTCGGGCAGTTGGTTATATTCCAGCAGAATGGCGCGGTTTCGCGTTCGGAATGGGATTGGATAGATTGGCAATGATGAAATACCAGATACCGGACATACGGTTATTATATTCAGGAGATTTACGATTCCTCCAGCAATTCTAATATGCTTTTCTCTTATAATTGGCTTCAAGAATACATAAAAGGCAAACTGCCCGCGCCCGTCAAACTGGCTGAACTTTTGAATATGCACGCGTTTGAGGTAGAGGGAATGCAGAAAAAGGGAAGGGATACAATTTTCGACATTGCAGTGCTGCCGAATCGAGCGCACGATTGTTTATCTCACACAGGCATGGCGCGCGAGATTGCGGCAATCTGCAAGTTAAAACTGCAGCTTCCAAAAACAAAACAAATAAAAGTTCAAAAAGGCAGGCTTACGCCTTTGAAAGTGAAAATTCAGCCTGCCTCGCCGAAGACGACGAGTCAAGGCGGGCCTGCCTCGCAGCAAGGCGGGTCCGGAGAACTTGTGCCACGCTATTCAGCATTGGTTATCGAAGGCGTTAGCATTAAAAAATCACCCAAATGGGTGGTTGATTACTTAGAAGCCGTGGGAGTAAACTCCATTAATAACGTAGTTGATCTTACGAATTTTATAATGCTGGAAACCGGCCAGCCCTTGCACGCGTTCGATTATGAGCAAATTGAAGGGCGCACTATGAATGTGCGTGAAGCCAAAGAAGGCGAGAAACTGGAAACGCTGGATAACCAAGTATTTTCGCTTCCCGAGGGCGCGCTGGTTATCGAAGATGCCAAACGTCTCATTGACCTCGCGGGAATCAAAGGAGGAAAGGTAAGCGCAATTTCTTTGAATACGCAGAATATCGTATTGCAAGCGGCAAACTTCAATGCAGTCGCTATTTACCGAACAAAATCACAGCTCAAATACACGACACAGGCAGCAGATATGTACGCTCACCAAATTGATCCCAATCTTGCCATGGAAGCGCTGGAACGCGCCTACGCGCTTTGCGCAGAACTTGGCATAGGAGGAAAAATAGCGCAAGTTGTCGATCTCTACCCAAAATCCGCCAGCTGGCGGATCAAACGCATTACGCTCGATATGCAGTTTGTCTCATCGATCCTCGGAATACCGCTTTCGCAAAAAGAGGCAAAACGAATTTTAGAAAGCCTGGATTGCCAAGTCGCGCTCGCTAAGAATCGTCTGCAAGTAACTTGCCCCACGCGACGCTTGGACCTTACAATGCAAGAAGATTTGGTGGAGGAGATCGGCAGAATTGTCGGATACGAAACCATCCCAGCTGCGTTCCCCATAGCCCCGATAGCCCCGCCATCGAAAAACACCGAGCTACTCTGGCTGTCGAAAATCCGCAATGCCTTTAAGGGGCTTGGCTTCACGGAGGTCTATAATCATTCTTTCATAGGGGATAAGGATTTTTCGACATTCGCGTATTCCGCGGCAGATAAAGCAAAGCTTGTTGAAGTTGAAAATCCTTTGAGCTCTGAATTTTCTCATCTGCGCGATTCTTTGCTGGAAAATCTGGTGAAAAACGTGCGCGACAACCAGAAGCAGGCCCGCCTTGCCGAGTCGAGGCAGGCCGAAACCATACGCATTTTTGAAACCGGGAATACATTTCGCCAACACAAAGGAAAATTCGCCGAATTCAATATGCTCGGCGCGCTTATATACAATGGGAGTTTCTATGAGATAAAAGGCGTGTGCGATTTTATCTTAAACAGCCTTGGCATTTCGTCAGCATGGTACGACGAATACCAGGCGACAAGCGAAGAGAGCCGAGCCGAGATGTGGCATAAAGGGAAATCCGCAGAAATCAAGGTGGACGGCGAAGAAATCGGTTTTCTGGGAGAAATTTCAAGCCGCGTAAACACCGCTTTGAAAATTTCAAAGCCGGTTGGCGCTCTACATCTGAATTTGGAAAAACTTATTCTGCTAGCTTCAGAAGAAATATCATATCGGGCGCCATCGCGATTTCCTGCTTCCACGCGCGATATTGCCATTTTGGTGCCTTCCCAAACAAAAGTTGCTGAGGTAATGAACGCAATGACCGGCGCGGGAGGCGCGTTGGTACGCGATATTGATTTATTTGATATGTACGAAGGCGAACATCTCGCGCAAGGAAAGAAAAATCTCGCCTTCCACATCATATATGAATCTGCGGAACGAACGCTTACCAGCAAAGAAGTTGATACCCTGCACAATCAAATTATCAAAGCAGTCGAAGAAAATCCCGAATGGGAAGTAAGAAAGTAAGTATGCAAAAAAACACACAAACAAACTCAAGCGACTACGGAGCCAAGGATATACAGGTTCTTGAAGGGCTAGAGCCGGTACGCAAAAGGCCGGGAATGTACATTGGTTCCACCGGGCCAGATGGACTTCATCATTTAGTTTGGGAAGTACTCGATAACAGTTTGGACGAGGCAATGGCCGGTTTCGCGAAAAATATTGAAATTACGCTTTTGCCCGGTAACCGCGTGCAAGTTACAGATGACGGCCGCGGAATTCCCATAGAGAAGCATCCTCAAACCAAAAAATCCACCCTCGAAACCGTACTCACCGTATTGCACGCGGGAGGGAAGTTTGGTTCGGGCGCGTATAAGGTTTCTGGCGGCTTGCATGGAGTAGGCGTATCGGTCGTAAACGCGCTTTCTATATATTTGAAGGCGGATGTATCCCGCGACGGCGCGAAATACCAGCAGGAATACAGCCGCGGAAAACCAAAGTACCAGGTGAAAAAGGTTGGCGCGAGCCGTCAAACCGGCACCACAATTATATTTGAACCCGATCCTGAAATATTCAAAGAAATTAAGTTCGACGAAAAGCGAATTCTTCAGCACTTGCGCCAGCAGGCGTATTTGACGTCAGGAGTAAAACTCACGTTTGTTGACGCGCGTGAATCCACAAAAGGCGCGGCAAGCGGGTTTGAAACTTACACATTTTATTTCGAAGGCGGCTTGGCTTCGTATGTAAAATACCTCACGAATGGCGCTGTGCCCAAACACGAGAATATATTTTACGCGACAGGGGAGAAAGACGGAATTCTCGTGGAAGTTGCCATGCGCTATACCGAGGAATTTGAAATTTACGAAGAAGGATTCGCGAACAATATCCACAACCCGGAAGGCGGCACGCATATCACGGGCTTTCGCTCCGCTTTAACCCGCATGCTCAATGATTGCGCGAAAAAGAATAATCTTTTGAAGGGGGAGGAAGCGCTTACCGGAGATGACGTACGCGAAGGTATGACTGCAGTCGTTTCAGTAAAAATCAAAGATCCGCAGTTTGAAGGCCAAACCAAGGCGAAACTCGGAAATCCGGAAGCAAAATCGGCGGTGGAAGCCGTGGTAGCAGAAGGCCTTGCTGATTTCTTCGAGCGCAATCCGCAGGATGCCCGAGCCATCGCCGAAAAATCGCTGCTCGCGGCAAAAGCGAGAAAAGCGGCCAAAGCTGCCCGTCAAACCGTATTACGAAAAGGAATCCTCGAAGGACTTACGTTGCCGGGAAAGCTTGCCGATTGCTCCTCGCGCGATCCCGCAGAATCGGAACTGTATTTGGTGGAAGGGGAGTCTGCCGGCGGATCTGCCAAGCAGGCGCGCGATCGCCGCTTCCAAGCCATCTTGCCTCTCCGCGGAAAAATCCTTAATGTCGAACGAGCCCGCCTCGACAAAATTTTGGAGTCCAAAGAAATCCGGGCGCTCGTCATTGCGTTGGGAGCTGCCATCGCGGAAGATTTCGATATCGAAAAGGTGCGTTACCACCGCATCGTAATTATGACTGATGCCGATGTGGATGGTTCTCACATCCGCGCTTTGCTTCTTACGCTGTTTTACCGATATTTCAAACCCATAATCGAACGCGGCTACCTATATATTGCCCAACCCCCACTTTACAGCATTCAAGTAGGCAAGAGCGATATACGATACGCCTATGCCGAAGAAGAAAAAGACCGCATTGTAGCGGAGATTAAAAAGCTAAAGAGCGCAAAGGCGGTAATCGCGAAAAAGGCGGAGTCGGTTGAAGTGGAAAAAGTGAGCGGAGTAAATATCCAACGGTATAAGGGCCTTGGAGAAATGAATCCCGACCAACTTTGGATTACAACTATGGATCCCGCGAACCGAATTCTTCTGCAAGTGACCATTGAGAACGCGAAAGAAGCAGATCGCATCTTCGACATCTTAATGGGAGACGAAGTCCTTCCGCGCAAAAAGTTCATTCAAACCCACGCTAAAAGTGTGCAAAATTTGGATATCTGAAACCTTGACATTTAAACTGTAATTTGGTATCTTGGAGGCACTGATAAAAGAGGCCTCCCAAGGCCTTTTTAAAAACCATTTATCATGAAAATTGTGAATCCGTTAAAGCAATTGCCCGGAGCCCTAAATTTTTTACGCGAAGTAAAAACCGAAGGGATGCGGGTAAACTGGCCCACACGGGAAAAAACAATCAAAGACACCCTTATCGTTATCGGGTTTGCCGTCGCGATCGCCGTGTTTTTAAGTGTATCTGACTATATCTTTCAATCCGTATTAGATAGATTTCTCTTGTAATCATGCCTAAACAACAGACCGTAGGAGAGCGAAACTGGTACGTAATTCACACCTATTCCGGATACGAAGACGCCGTCGCGCGAAACCTCAAACAGAGAATTGAGTCTTTGGACATGAGCGACAAAATTTTCAACGTAATGGTGCCGAAAGAAAAGAAGATTAAAATCAAAAATAGCAAGCGCAAAATCGTGGAGGAAAAAATCTATCCAGGATACGTACTCGTAGAAATGGTAGTGACCGATGACTCCTGGTATGTGGTGCGGAATACTCCGAATGTAACGGGATTTGTAGGCTCTGGCACCGTTCCTATTCCGGTTTCCCAAGAAGAAATTCAATACCTGCAAAAACGCATGGGCGTGGAGTCTCCGGAGTATGAAATCGGGGTAGCGCCGGGCGACAACGTGAAAATCATCGATGGCCCGTTCAAGGATTTCGATGGAAGAGTTGCGGAAACGGACAAGGAACGCGGCAAAATAAAGGTTTTGGTGAATATGTTTGGCAGAGATACACCCGTCGAGTTAGATTCACTGCAAATTCAGAAGCTGTAGAAAATTCGTATATTCGTATAAATTCGTAATTCGTAGGATCGTATGGCAAAGAAAATCAAAGCAGTCGTAAAACTTCATATCCCGGCAGGCCAAGCAACTCCTGCCCCTCCGGTGGGCCCAGCTTTGGCGCAGCACGGTGTGAACATCGGAGAGTTCACGAGACAGTTCAACGAAGCAACCAAAGACAAACAGGGATTCAAACTTCCTTGTGACATTATTGTGTATGAAGACCGGACTTTTACGTTCAAACTTCATCAGCCGCCGGCATCCGCGCTTATCAAAAAAGCTATAGGAGTGGAGAAAGGTTCTGGCACTCCTAACAAACAAACTGTGGGTACAATAACCAAAGCCCAGCTCAAAGAAGTAGCGGAGAAAAAGATGAGCGATCTGAACACGAAAGACGTAGAAAGCGCAATGAAGATTGTCGAAGGGACAGCCAAAAGTCTAGGCATAAAAGTAGTGTAGAAGACTTCCCCCCGCCGCAAGGCGGGGGGTTTTATTTTGTCTAAATTTGCTTCTCACTCCCGCTTTTTGTATAATGGCAACGTATGAAACTTCGGATCCAACGGCTAAACTTGGATGCAAAAATACCAATTTCACCCTATAAAGGAAACGCGGGGATGGACGTGTTCTCCGTTGAAGAGGTTGATATCCCAGCCGGTGAAAAAATTGCCGTGAAAACCGGGCTCAAGTTGGCAATCCCCGAAGGATACGCGGGCTTTGTGTGGGATAAATCCGGCCTCGCGCTCAAGCATCATCTAAAAACCATGGCCGGTGTGATTGATTCCAACTATCGGGGTGAACTTATGATTGTGCTTACCAACCTGGGAAAAGAACCTTATCATGTTGAAAAAGGATCAAAAATCGCGCAGCTTATTATAACCCCTGTGGCCAGCCCGGAAATCGAAGAAGGCATAGTCGCAGACGATACCGAACGGGGGACCGCGGGCTTTGGAAGTTCAGGAACCGTGTAATACATATATTTATGGAAAACAACATTCAAGAGCATATTCCGCGGCCGACTTGGGATGAATACTTTATGATGCTTACCAAGCTTGTGGCGGTCATGGCCACATGTCCAAAGCGCAGAGTCGGAGCGGTTATTGTAAAGAACAAACGCATCCTCACAACAGGATTCAACGGCGCTCCGCCGGGCATGCCCCATTGCACCGAAGTCGGTTGCCTTAGTTTTGAGGGAGAAGGAAGCTCGTGCCGCCGCGTGCTGCACGCGGAACAAAATGCGGTACTGCAGGATTCCCGAAATCTGGAAGGAGCAACGCTCTATACAACATTTCTTCCCTGCGTGGACTGCATGAAAGAAATCGTAACCGCAAAAATCGCGGAGGTTGTATATGAAGAGGAGTACCCGGGCACTAAACCGCGCTATACCTATGCCAAAGAATTCGCTCAAACTACACCGGTACGTCTTCGGAAAATACCGCCGGTCGATATTATGCGCGTCCTCACTAGATATTATTCATAGCATTCGATGAAAATTTATCTCGATTTACTTCAAGATGTTCTGGAAAGCGGGGTGGACAAGCCGAACCGAACCGGTATTGATCAGCGTACCGTGTTCGGACGCCAGATGCGTTTCAATATGGCGGATGGTTTTCCGGCGATTACCACGAAAAAACTCGCGTTCAACGCGGTAAAAGCAGAACTGTTGTGGTTTTTGAGTGGAAGCTCCGACGTAAAAGATCTTCAAAAACTCGGTTGTCATATTTGGGATGCGAACGCGCAAGCCGATTACTGGAAACCAAAAGCCCGTTTTGAAGGCGATCTCGGCCGTGTGTACGGCGTCCAGTGGAGATCATGGAACGCGCCGGGCGGAAAAACAATTGACCAAATAAAAGAGGTGATTGAGAAAATCAAAATCAATCCCAACGACCGACGCCTCCTTGTAAGCGCGTGGAATCCCGGTGAACTCGACCAAATGGCGCTTCCTCCTTGCCATGTATTTTTCCAATTTTTTGTGAGCGAGGGTCAACTTTCCTTGCAAATGTATCAGCGAAGCTGCGATATGTTTTTGGGTGTTCCATTCAATATCGCATCCTACGCGCTCTTACTCCACATGATAGCCCAGGTCACCAATTTAAAGCCCGGCGAGTTTATTCACATTCTTGGTGATACCCATATTTATCACAACCATTTTGACCAGGTAAAAGAACAACTCAAAAGAACTCCATATCCTTTGCCAACACTTTCGCTCAATCCCCAAGTAAAAGATATTGACGAGTTTGGTATGGACGATATCCAACTGCGGAATTACCAGCACCATCCTGCCTTAAAGGCGGAGATGGCAGTATAAACCTATGACAGTATTTCTTATCGCGGCGCTTACGGCAGATGGGTTTATCGCGCGAGGCCCCGCGCATACCCCTATGAGCTGGACGAGCAAGGAAGACAAGCAATTCTTCACCCAGCGCACAAAAGAAGCGAGAGTCGTGGTAATGGGGCTGAATACGTATAAAACCATTGGAAAGCCCCTTTCCGGGCGCCAAAACATCGTTTATGCGCCTGCCTCGCCGGCAGGCGGGCCCTCTGGAACGATCCTTGAGGGAGTCCAAGTTACTCAAGACGACCCAAAAACTCTTATCTTAAAACTTTCAGAAGAAGGGTTTCAGGAGGTAGCAATTTGCGGGGGCGCTACGATTTATACCATGTTTATGGAAGCCGGCGTTGTGAACAAACTGTATCTTACGTTGGAGCCAATACTTTTTGGATCAGGGATTCATTTGTTCAACAAAGAACTTCAGGTTAATCTCAAACTCGAGTCAACAAAAAATCTTTCTGAAACTACAATACTCTTGGAATACAGCGTACTAAAGTAGGTAGTATGGCGCAGTCTCAAACGAAAGCAAAATTTATCGCATTTGAAGGCTTAGATGGATCAGGGCAATCAACCCAAGCGAATCTCTTAAAACGCTTCTTAGAATCACAAGGGGAAACAGCACTTTTGACAAAGGAGCCAACTTTTGATTCTGAAGCCGGGAAAATAATCCGAAAGGTTTTGGACAAACAAGAAACTAGAACCCCCCAAGAGTTTCAAGAGTTATTCGCGCAAGACAGAAAAGCGCATGTGAATTCTGTAATACTCCCTGCGCTCGAAAAGGGAATATGGGTTATAACCGACCGTTATTTTTTTTCTTCCATGGCCTATGGCGCAGCAGCCGGAGTAGACTTAGAATGGATTATTCAGCGAAATAACGAATTTTTACTGCCGGACATTACGTTCTTACTCAACACTCCTCCTGCGGTGTGCATCGAAAGGATCCAAAAACGAGGAGAGCTCCAAACGCTTTTCGAGCGCATAGAACGCCTGAAAAAAGTATGGAGTATATATGAATCTTTGCCAAATAGATTTCATAATATTATTACAATACAGGGAGATCAGCCCATTGAAACTGCTGCCAAAGACATTCGCGAGGCACTTGTTTCACAACTTAATTTACGGTAATATCAGGGCGTCATGAAATATATTCCTACAATCGGATTAGAAATACATGCTGAATTGAAAACCAGCAGCAAGATGTTTTGTTCGTGCAAGAATGATCCCAATGAAAAGCAGCCGAACGTGAACATTTGTCCAATTTGCATGGGGCATCCGGGCACTTTGCCCGTACCGAATGAACAAGCAATTCATATGGTGGTGAAAACCGGTCTGGCCTTACAATGCGAGATAGCTCCGTATTCGAAATTCGACCGGAAAAATTATTTTTACCCCGACCTTCCCAAGGGTTATCAAATAAGTCAGTACGATTTGCCTCTTTGCCAAAAGGGTAAATTGCGAATAGGCCTGTCTGCGCAGACAGGGGAGCGTGATATTCAAATTACCAGAATCCATTTGGAGGAAGATACGGGACGTTCTCAGCATCTCCTCGAACGGCCCGAAGGAACCGATTATTCATTAGTAGATTTTAACCGAGCCGGCGTGCCGCTTATGGAACTTGTTACCGAACCCGACTTGCATAGCGGTCAAGAATCTGTCGCATTTGCCCAAGAGCTGCAAAGGCTATTGCGGTATCTTGGCGTTTCTGACGCGGATATGGAAAAAGGCCAAATGCGCGTGGAAGCGAATATTTCCATCCGGCCTGAAGGCACCGAAACCCTGGGCACGAAAGTTGAAGTCAAAAACTTAAATTCGTTTCGCTCTGTTCAGAACGCCATTGACTTTGAAATACAGCGGCAAACGCAAGTATTGGGCGCGGGTGAAGAAGTAAATCAGGAAACGCGCGGGTGGAATGAAGCAAAAAAGGAAACCTTTACGCAGCGCGAGAAAGAATCGGCGCACGATTACCGCTATTTTCCTGAACCCGATATTCCGCCACTCACCTTTACGCCCGCGTTCATCGAAATGCGGCGCCTTGAAATCCCGGAACTTCCGCAGGCCAAAAACTCGCGCATGCAGCGTGAATATAATCTTGGCGAAAAAGAAGCTGCCTTGCTCGTAAAAGATAGGGGATTGGGTGAATATTTTGAACAAGTGGTAAGCGAACTTGGCTCCCGGCTATCCGAAGAAGAACTCGCGAAACGCGTGAAACTTGCGGGCAATTATATTGTTTCGGATTTGCAGGGCCTCCTTGCGGGCAATTCGGTGGAAGATAAAAACTTCAAGATCACCGCAGAAAACTTCGCGGAATTGATCAACATGATTGCGACAAACAAAATCTCTTCCCCGGCCGCAAAATCTCTGCTTAAAAAAATGTTTGAAACAGGCGGCGATCCATCCCAGCTTTTGGAATCTGAAGGCCTAACTCAAGTCTCAAACCAGGAAGAAATTGAGCGTATTGCCAAGGAAATCATCGAAAAAAATCCCAAAGCTGTGCAAGACTACAAAAACGGCAAGGCAAACGCTTTCCAATTCCTTGTCGGAGAAATGATGGCAAAAACCAGAGGTACGGCCAATCCCGAAACTGTCCGCACAAGCATTCTCAAAATTATTGAAGGTTAAGCTCAACGAGCCGTTTAGCTTCCGCATATGTGGAAATCCAATGGATGCGGGGATCTTTTTTAAACCAAACCATTTGGCGGCGGACAAACGCTTCACTTTCTTTTTGAATGCGCGCAATCATTTCTTGCTTTGTGATTCTTCCCTGAAGAAATTGCGCCACATATCGATATTCCAAGCCGAATTCCTCGAGCCTACGCCATGATACGCCTTGCTTATGGAGTCGTTCTACCTCTTTTACCATTCCTTGTTTGAAGCGTTTGTTCAAACGCTGCTGGATTCGCTTTTTGAGTTCTTCTGGCGAACGCCGAATGCCAAGCATCAAAACATCGAGTGGCGAAGCATTTTTTCGTAGCGGAGGAATCGGCTTTCCCGTCGTTATCACAATCTCCAAAGCTCGCACAAGGCGTCGTTTGTTTTTCTGCTCAATGGTGTTGGCGCGCGCAGGATCGAGCGCTTTGAGCTTTGCGAGAAGTTTCTCAACGCTCAACTGTTCCAGCTCTCTGCGCAGTTTCTGATTTGGTTTTACTTCTGGAATTGCTATCCCGTCAACAACTGAATAAATATAAAAAGGGCTTCCGCCAACCAAAAAGGGAAGTTTATGCCGTCGGCGTATTGCTGCTATCGCCTTAATAGCACGACGCTGATACTGAACTACGGTAAACGTGCGTTTCGGCGAAACTACATCTAAAAGATGATGGGGAATACCCATCATTTCTTTCTGCGTAATTTTGCCGGAGCCGATGTCGAGACCGCGATAGACCTGCCGCGAATCCGCGGAAACCACCTCGCCATGAAAGCGTTTTGCGAGCGCTACGCCCAATTCACTTTTCCCCGAGGCAGTTGGGCCCATTATAGCTATCAAAGACGAAGATTTTGCCATCGTTGAGTATCCTACGAATAACGAATAATCACGAATTTACGAATTCGTATATTCGTACAGATTCGTAATTCGTAGAGTTAATGGATTTCGTCTTTTTTCTCGCGCAAGAAACTTCGCCATTGCTCCAAGAATTCTACGAATATCTGGAAAGGCGCTTCAATAAGAAAATTGAGCACAAGGACAAGCACATTGTACCGGCCTATCTGCCCGGAAAGCCATCGTCCAACCTGAATCATCGGCAAAGAGAAAATATCAAATACGTTGTACAAAAATCCCTCTTTAGTGGTTTCCACCATCAGTTCGCGCGCCTGCTGGCGAATTTTCGTCCCTGCGAAAAGCACGAGCGACATAAACATCAAAAAGATAACCATGGAGAAAGGCGAAAATTCAAGTTTTTGCAAAACCCATATGAGCGCGCCGAAAGAAATGATAAAACTTAAAAGATAAAAGACATAAACTGTGCTCGCCCCAAGTCCGGCTCGTTTGCGCGGCGGGAAAATATTATGCGGTTCTTGACTTCCGCGCACCTGAATAATCTTTACAACCTCCATCATCACGCGCTCGAAGTTGCGCTGCGTGCTTGTCCGCACGGTGGCAACCAAACCAAACAGCACGATAGCAGGAACCACAACACTCAAGCCGATTGCGACATAGTTAAGTTCCGACTGCAAATATCGATCCACCGGGACTTCAATCGCGAGCGCAATCAGTATTTTCGTGATAAATATTGATAGGATACTGTAAAAAGCCGCCCGGCCAATACGCCTCCGCAATCTCGCATGGCGCTTATCATACGCGTGCCGAATTGCGCCTTCCAAACTTGGAGGATCGTTCACGAATTGTTCGAAACGGTCGGTGTCGTCACTTAGTATATCGTGCAAAATAAGATAAGGAGTATCGTATTTCTCCGCGAGCTGGTAAAAACGCTCGCTATACGGGTGGGAAATGATTTTCTCGACATTTTCGCGCAAGGTATCGAGATTCTCCGCAACATACGCAAGAGTTTCCTGCGATGGAGTTTCCCAATCCGGATAAAACTTTTCGAGAATATGGTACGCAATGCTAAAATTATCGAGTTTAAACAATGTCTTCTGCACGGCCACATAAATCTGCAGCCTCTTTTCGCCTTCCGCGAGCGGCCTTTCCAGATCGCGTTTTCGGGCAACCAGATTTATGTTTTTCTCCAAGTCTTCAGTCATTAACTCGATAAGAGCGCGCTCACGCCGCGGCACAGAAAGAGCCTCTTCAATTTCCACCGCGGCTATGGAAAGAATCCAATCGGCAGAATTCCTCCCTCCATTCTTCTGTCTATTTCGCGAATGCTCCGCGATAAATATGTATTTCTCGATAACGGTCTGAATTTCGTCAACCTGCGCGAATGAAATTTTCTTGTTTGGAAAATGCCCTCCGCGCACAAGCTCGGCAAGAAAATTCTCCGCAAAGTCTTCGCTTACCTTATGTATAGCAAGCCGGCGCTTGAGAATACGTTCAATCGCGGTTTTTCGAAGCAAGTGTTCGGCTCTCCAATCCACGATCTCCCGAAGCTTTTCATAAAATAAAGCTACGCGAGCCACGATCTCGTCCACAGAGATTACCTCCTCTTCCTGCCGAACTTGGGCCCTTCCTCTCCACAATTCATATTCTGCGATAAGTTTTCGCACTCCCGGAGAAATTATCATACGCGTATATGAGTTTTTTGAACAAACGCTTCAAGTTTCATTACACCAAGATTGCCTTTGCCGCGCTCACGCACGCTTATTTCATTGTTACTCATTTCTTTTTCTCCAACCACAAGCAAATAGGGTATTTTCATTGTTTCACCTTCCCGAATTCGTTTGCCCAGCGTTTCGTTTTCGACGTTCACTCGAACGCGAAAATCTTTATTGGCGGCGAGAAGTTTTTGCTGAACCTCTTGCGCGTAGCCCGCGAATTTATCCGATACCGGTAAAATCCAAATTTGTTCGGGCGCCAGCCAAAAAGGAAATGCGCCGGCATAATGCTCAATCAGCACGCCCAAAAAGCGTTCAGGCGAACCCACGATAGCGGCATGAATCATGACCGGAGTTTTCTTTTTCCCTTGTTCGTCAACATATTCCAAACCGAAGCGGCCCGGCATATTAAGGTCAAGCTGAATAGTGGACAGCTGCCACTCTCTTCCAAGAGAATCTTTTGCCATCAAATCCATTTTGGGACCGTAAAAAGCGGCCTCACCCTGCGCTTCTTTGTATTCTACACCCTTCTTCTTCAAAAGATTTCGCAGTGTGGTTTGAGATTTCCCCCAGGTAACGTCGTCTCCCAGATACTTTTTTTTGTTTTTCTCGTCGCGCAGCGAAAGTCGAATCCAGTACTTCATTGCGTACGTTTTCATTGCTTTTTCCACCGCGCCAAGCACCCGGTTAAACTCATCTTCTATCTGATCTTCTGTGCAGAAAGAGTGGCCGTCGTCTTGCGAGAATGCCCGGAGCCGCGAAAGACCATTCAGTTCTCCCGGTTTTTCGTCGCGGTACAAATTGGCAAAGTCGGCAAAACGCAACGGCAAATCTTTATAGCTGCGCAGTTCTGAAGCATATAGCTGCGTGTGCTGCGGACAGTTCATGGGTTTCAGAAAGTATTCTTCCTCGGTATAGTTGGAACGTACGTGAAACATACTTTCTTTATACTTGTCGTAGTGTCCGGAAATCTTGAAAAGCTCTGCCTTGTTTATTTGGGGAGTGTACACCTCTTGATATCCAATTTCTTTCCGCAGCTCTCGGGAATAATCCTTTATTTTTTGCAAAACCGCCGTTCCTTTCGGCGTATACACAGGGAGCCCGGGACCAATGAGTTCAGAAAACACGAAAAGCCCAAGGTCGCGGCCGAGTTTTCGATGATCGCGTTTTTCGGCTTCTTCTTGCCGCCAAAGGTAATCATCGAGTTCCTGCTTAGTGGCAAACGCCGCCCCATACACGCGGGTGAGCATGGGATTTTTTTCATCACCTCGCCAGTAAGCTCCTGCAACGCTTGTAAGTTTGAAAGCATCAAGCGGCAGTTCGCTCGTATTTTTTACGTGTCCGCCGCGGCACAAATCCAAAAACACATCGCCCATGTGCACCATTCCAACTTTAGTGAGGATGCGTGAAGCTGGAGGCCGCCGGAGCGCAGTTCGGGCCTGCCTCGCGGAGTCAAGGCGGGTTGGCCGTGCGAGTTCCTGAATCAAATCAAGTTTATACGGCTGTTTTAGTTTCTTGTAGTGCAGCGATGCCTTAGGCGCTGGCCACAGTTCCTTTTTGAAAGCCAAATTCTGCTTCACGATATTCCTCATTTCCTCCTCGATTTTGGGCAAATCCGCCTCGGTAATTTTGAGTTTTCCAAAATCATAATAAAACCCGTTTTCAATCACGGGCCCAATTCCCAATTCCACCTTGGGATAGAGCTTTTTTACGGCCGCCGCGAGCACATGCGCGAACGAATGCCTTATATTTTCAATCGGTGAATCTGCCATATCGAATTACTCCACACTACCACAAAAAAGCTGCAAAAACCAGTAGGGGAGTGAAAGTAAGGTTTAACCTTACCCAAAGAAAAACCGCTCGTGTTGCACTTACTTGTTGAACCCACCAGACAAAAAACTTGACAAATTACACAATAATAGGTAAAATTCACTCCGTTGCGGTGCATTACTACTAGAGCCGGAGGAAAAATGAAGGCAAAATTCTACCAACTCCAGTCCAAACTTGGGCTTGTGAAGTTCCTTGAGATGGGTGCTGGAGAACAAGATGCAGAGACTACTACCGGTAAAACTGATGCTCTTCTCGCCGGAGCCTGCTACCCTCCCCTCGATCTTACTAGCATAGGATTGGGGAAGGTATACGAGTACATGTTCCGAGGCTATGGGGAAGGCGTCGCGGGCTTACTCCTACGAATTGCCGATGCTCTCAACCAAAAAGAGGTTCGTCGCCACGAGATCTGGACAGTAGATCAAACAAAGGACCCTCCCCTGCTTATTGGCGTAACTTTCACACTGTCGCCGCACGAGGTGTTATTCATAGTTTTAGACGAAATCAATGCTCTTGCTAGTTAACGAGGGGACACAAGAACAACAGGGGCAGGCGACGAGAAGTCCAAACCTTCTTTCGCCTGCCCACTCTTATTGAGTTCATCAACAAATTGATGGGTTCAACAGGAGTTCCAGTACTTTTAAATATACATCCGCCGCTTCATAGCGGCGAAACGGACATTACTCCAGAAACGCTTAAAACAATTGATTGAAGGAAGTGGAAACAAGTGGTAGTGTTCGTATCACTGCTATGAAGCAGGGGAGCGCGGCTTCGGTCGCACCTCTGCTGCTTCTATCAAAGTTCACAAAAGTAAACAAAAGCAACTACTACGAAATATTGCATATGCGGAAATTCGTAGTGCTGTAGTACGCATTATGGTAGTGAGGCAATAAAGCTTTTATGGATTTTGATAGAAACAAAACCTGACAGTTGCTGTCGGGTTTTGTTTTAGGAGGCGACAATTTCCTCGACTTCTTCGGCGAGGAATTTTTTTTCGCCGTCTCGGCTGTCGAGACGCCCGGTTATAAACACCATCTTATTCTCTTGCAGGGCGGTCGGATAGCGCTCAATCACCGAAGGGAACACCACGACTTCGATACGGTCGGTTAAATCCTCCAGATTTACAAAAAGCATGGGCTTCCCAGTCTTGGTAATAATTCTTTTTACCGAAGAAATAATACCTCCGATGCGCAAACGCTCGCGTTGCCGGCTAAACTGAAACTTATACCGCGTATTTTGAATCTCCTGCACTGCCTCTTGCAGCGAGTGGATCGCCAACGCCCTGCTCTCCAAAATGTTTTTGATCGCTTTCAAAGGATGAGAAGTAACATATAATCCCAGCAGTTCCTTTTCCCAAAGCAAAAGCTCTGACTCTTTTGCGGGTTCTGTGGCTTCCAGCACGAGTGAAGAATGATTCTGTTCTGCCGGCTGGCTGTCGAACAAACCTTTTTGCCCATTGGCTTTTGTTTTCTGATTTTCACGCGCAACAGTGAGCAATCGCTCCATGTTTTTTAGGAGCTGATTGCGCTCGCCGAACTGATCGAATACGCCGGCTTTTACCATGCTTTCCATTGATTTCTTGTTCAAATCTTTTGTTGCCACGCGCGTTACAAAATTTTGAATCGCCAGATAAGGGCCGTTCCCTTTGCGTTCTTGAATAATGGACGCCACAATCCCTTCGCCCACGTTTTTGATGGCCAATAGCCCAAAGCGAATCTGATTTTTGGCCGGCACGGCAGAAAAAAAGGCGAAGCTCTCGTTCACGTCGGGAGGCAGCACTTCAATGCCCATTTTTCTCGTTTCCTCGATCAAGAACGCGATACGTTCAACATCGTTGCGTTCTGAAGTTAAAAGAGCGGACATATACTCCAAAGGATAATTTGCCTTGAGCCAAGCGGTCTGGTAGGCAATGGTGGCGTAGCACGCCGCATGGCTTCTATTAAAACCATAGCTCGCGAAAGGCTCGATAAAATCAAAAACGCTTTCCGCGATTTTCTTTGAAGTTCCGGCGGCGACTGCTCTTTCAACAAATTTTACTTTTTGCTCCTCCAAGAGCGTCTTTATCTTTTTGCCGATGGCTTTGCGGAGAATATCTGCCTCTCCATAGGAAAATCCGGCAAGTTCTCGCGCCACCTGCAGAATTTGTTCCTGGTACACGGCAATCCCATACGTATTGCGTAAAATGGGTTCTAGCTTTGGATGCAAATACCGAATTTCTTTTTCTCCATGCTTGCGGGCGATGTAGTCGGGAATAAGTTCCATGGGACCCGGCCGATAAAGCGCAACCATCGCGATAATGTCTTCAAACTCGGTTGGCTTCAATTCTTTTAAGTATCTCCGCATACCGCCACTTTCCAATTGAAATACTCCGGTTGTATCGCCCGCCTGCAAAAGCTTATACACTTTTGGATCATTCAAAGGGATAGTATCGATATCAATATTTTTGCCGCGAATGGCGTATATGCGCTTGAGCGTTTCTTCAATAATGCTCAAGTTTTTCAAACCCAGAAAATCCATTTTCAGAAGGCCGATGTCTTCCACGCTGTGCATTTCGTATTGGGTAACTATCGCCTCGTCGTTTTGCGTGGGGTGCTGCAGAGGCACGCGCGTATCCAAGGGTTCCGCGGCAATCACCACGCCGCACGCGTGCGTGGAAGCATGGCGCGCGACGCCCTCGAGTTTTTTGCCCAAATCAATCAGGCGTTTTGCCTTTTCATCTTCCTCATACAGAGTTTTAAATTCGTCTACCTGTTCTAAAGCCTCTGTGAGCGAAGATCCAAAAGGAATCATCTTTGCCGCGCGATCGCAGTATCCATACTCATATTCAAGCGCGCGCCCTACATCGCGTATCACGGCGCGCGAGGCCATCGTTCCAAATGTAATAATTTGCGCCACGCGGTCCCGCCCGTATTTTTGAGCCACGTATTCTATAACTTCGTCACGCCTGGTGTCCGCAAAATCCAAATCAATATCAGGCAGAGAAACGCGCTCTGGGTTCAAAAATCGCTCAAACAAAAGCTTATAGCGAATCGGATCAACGTTTGTAATCTTGAGCAAGTAAGCCACAATGGACCCGGCGGCAGATCCGCGGCCCGGCCCCACCACAATGCGGTTTTGTTTTGCCCAATTCACAAAGTCTTGCACAATTAAAAAGTAGGCGGCAAATCCGGTTTGGCGAATCACATCGAGTTCATATTCCAACCGGTCGACTGCTTCTTTGGAATCTTTATATTGCGGCTTCTCTCGCAATCCCTGATAACAGAGTCCTTTGAGGTATTCGTTTGCCGTCTTTCCTTGAGGGAGCGGGAATTCTGGAAGCAAATTTTTCCCGAGCTCTATTTCGAGGCTGCACGCGTCAACTATTTTTTGGGTATTTTCCAAGGCTTCCGGAATATCTTTGAAAAGTTCTGCCATTTCTTCTGCGCTTTTGAGAGAAAAGTCGTCTCCCTTAAGGCTTAAGCGCTCAGAATCCCCGTTTTTCGCGCCCGTGTTAATGAGCATTAAGATGTCTTGCGCTTCCGCGTCGTCTTTTCGCAGATAATGCGAATCGGCAGTTGCCACCAAAGGAATACCGGTGCGCTTGGAGATTGCGATCAATTCTTTGTTTACTGTTTCTTGTTCTTTGATATTCGGATGATTTTGCAGCTCCAAATAATAATTCCCTTTGCCGAATATATCTTGGTACCGCAGAGCGATTTTCTCCGCTTCAGCAAGTTTGCCTGCCAAAATCGCGCGGGAAACTTTTCCCGCCAAACACGCAGAAAGAGCAATAAGACCATCCGCGTGCTGCGCCAACAACTTTTCATCCACGCGAGGCTTATAGTAGAACCCATCCAAGTGGGCGCGGGTCAAGAGTTTTACGAGATTTTTATATCCTTTTTCGTTTTTGACGAGAAGAATTAAGTGATAAATCGTGTCGTCCACGCCCGGGCGCTTATCTGCCATATTTTCAAACGCCAAATAAATTTCGCATCCCAAAATTGGTTTAATGCCCTTTGCTTTCGCTTTTTTGTAAAACTCCACCGCGCCATATAGATTGCCGTGATCGGTTAGAGCCACTGTGTCCATATTAAGCTCCCGCACCCTATCCAAAAGCTGGTCTATTTTCGGCAGACCATCCAAAAGGGAATAGTGACTATGCACATGGAGATGAGTAAATTGAGAAGACATTTGTCTTATTATTGTATCAAATCAAAAGTAACGATACAACGAAGCACATTTGTAGCTTTTTGCGCTAACATTGACTTCTCTATAATACTGTGTTATAGTGTTGTTGTTCTTTACAACTACATACTGTGAAGAAGGAGGTGCGCCTTGCGCGTAGTTACGTATAATACACAGGCCGGGCTCCCAGGGCGCACGCTCTGGGAGAGTCTGAAGGCGTACCTTTACGTCTTCAAGATTCGGAAATTCGCGCCACGGCCCAGTGTTGGTATGCGGCGCGCCATCCAAATGGTGGGGGAGGATTTCAACGCAGACATCCTTTGTCTGCAAGAAATTCCTGCGCAGTGGATGAAAGCTGTGCAAGACCTGCTGCGCGCATCCGGCTATCGCTACTTCTCGTCGGGTACGACGAAAAGTCGCCTTCGCTGGCATGTGGGCATCCTCATTGCCAGCAAAATCGCCGGCAGGTCGTTCGAAGTACACCTCCCCCAAGAGAACACTCTTCGGGGTGGAGGGGGTTCAGCCGGAATCTCCCTTCTGGGTGTGACCATCATCGGAACACACCTCGGTTGGGGCGGTGCAAAGATCCTAACGCCCCAATTCACCACCTTAGCATCGCTATGCCGAAAGGAGCATGAGCTAGGGCAGAAGGTTCTAATCCTTGGCGACTTCAATCGCACCAATATATCCCTGCTCGGATTGAGAGAACTAAGCCAGCTCACGCATCCGAGCTGGCGTCCAAATGCGCCTTTGGATCACATTCTTGTCGATCCAAGCGCACGAATCAAGCAATGCAATGTATTCCGCGGAGATTCAGACCATCTCGGTCTGTGCGCCGACATTGTATTCTGAGCCGAGCAAGCACCCGTCGCAATCGCTTCGGGTGTTTTTCTTTGGTACAATACCTCAATGCAGAAAATTATCGTCGGAATAGATGAAGCCGGCCGAGGCCCTCTTGCGGGCCCGGTGGTGGCAGCCGCGTTCACGGTCCTAAATCCGAAATTCGAATATCGAAATTCGAAACATGTTTCGGGTTTCGTGCTTGGTGCTTCGAATTTACAACTGCGAGATTCTAAGCTTCTATCGCCAAAACAACGCGAGTTGATTTACGAAGAATTATGCCGGAATCCTGACCTGGAGTGGGGAATAGGGCAGGTTTCAGAAAAACAAATAGACAAGATAAACATTCTGCAAGCAACCCGGCTCGCAATGAAAAGGGCATTCTGGAGCTTGCATCGGAATTTACAAAGAAAACTCTCAAAAAACTCAAATATAATAAAATCAAGCTATAGCAGAAAAATATTATATAAGTATTATGACGAGCTTGTTATTGTTGACGGAAATATACTACTGGATCTACCAGTTGCGCAAAAAGCAGTCGTAAAAGCGGATGCCACCATATTTCCATGCATGGCGGCTTCCATTATTGCCAAAGTTACCCGTGACCATCTTATGCTCAAACTCCACAAAAAATATCCGCTCTACGGTTTTGACCGCCACAAAGGGTACGGGACAACTTTCCACCTCCAAGCCCTTGAAAAATACGGCACCTCACCCATCCATCGTCGTAGCTTTTCTCCAATACGACAACTGACCAATTTCTAACCAAATCCCAATGATCGAATGTTTTAAACATTAAGGCATTTTGGCATTCATTAAAAATTAGTAATTAGACATTAGAAATTCCCACTATTGCAAAAATCGCAGTTTTTGCTATAGTGGGCGATATGGCGGTTCCAAAACAACATCGGTCAAAATCGAGACAAGGGCAGCGAAGAATGCATTTGTTCATCAAGAAACTTACACTGGTCGCCTGTAAAAAGTGCGGCAAGGAAGTTTTGCCGCATACGCTTTGCGAAAACTGCGGCACCTACCGGAGTAGAACATTCCTCGACGTCCTTGCGAAACTCACCAAAAAAGAACGCAAGCAGAAACAAAAAGAATTGACAGCGCAAGAAGAGCATCCGCCAGCTGGCGGACAGTCGAAGGATTTAAGCGCAGAAGAGTTATCTAAGCGGTAAATCATGGCTAGCCGGCACCTTGCGCGTTCCATAGCAATGCAGTCCTTGTACGAATGGGACTTTTACGGCAAGCAAAAGGAATTGGCAGAAACAGTAGAACGCAATATCAAAGAGTTTGGTCCGGGGCTGGAAGAAGGAAATAAAGACTTTGTGCGGCGGCTCGCCTTGGGCGTACGTGAAAACCTGCAGTCGCTCAATTCCATTATTGAAAAGGCGGCGCCCGAATGGCCGCTCGATCAAATAACTCTTGTGGATCGTAATGTATTGCGCCTTGGCCTTTACGAACTTATATACGGCAACAAAGAAGAAGTGCCGCCCAAGGTGGCGATTAACGAAGCAATCGAACTTGCAAAAAACTTCAGCGGCGAATCATCAGGCAAGTTCGTCAATGGAGTGCTGGGCACCGTATTCCGCGAATTAGAAGCAACGCAACAACAAAATGGCTGAACTTTCTCAACTTGAATCAACATTGAAGCTGCCCTTCAAAAATAAAGACTTGCTACAACAAGCGTTCGTTCACCGTTCGTATCTCAACGAAAATCGAGACTTCCATCTTCAACACAATGAAAGGCTCGAGTTTCTGGGAGACGCGGTGCTCGAACTGGTTGTTACCGAATATCTATACTCAAAGTACCCTGATAAGCCGGAGGGGGAACTTACCGCCTGGCGCGCCGCGCTGGTAAACACCAAAATGCTTTCTTCTATTGGCAGAGAACTGAACTTTAGCGATTACTTACTGCTCTCGCACGGGGAGGCGAAAGAAGAAGGCAAGGCAAGAGACTATATTCTGGCAAACACGGTGGAAGCCTTCATTGGCGCCCTATACCTTGACCAAGGCTTGAAAAACTCCGGAAAATTTATTACAACATATATACTGTCCAAACTTGCGGGAGTGCTGGAGGACGAACTATTTTTAGACTCCAAATCTCGCTTTCAGGAGTTAGCACAGGAGAAAGCGGCCATTACCCCCACATACACCGTATTAAAGGAATGGGGGCCTGACCACGCCAAGCATTTCCACATCGGCGTATATCTGGATAAAGAACTGGTGGCAAACGGAGAGGGCTCTTCCAAACAGGAAGCAGAGCAAAATGCAGCAAAAAATGCCCTCGCAGAAAAAAACTGGAAATAGTAAACATTATGCTAACAATTCGTTTATTTCGCGTAGGAAGAAAAAATCAGCCGGCGTTTAAGATTGTCGTCTGCGACAAGCAAAACGCCGCTTCAAGGGGACGCTTCGTGGAGGAAGTGGGTTTTTATGATCCCTTAACTAAGCAGCGCAACCTAAAAGGGGATAGGGTAAAATACTGGTTATCCGTAGGCGCAAAAGCTTCTCCCACGGTTCACAATATGCTTGTAACAGATAAAGTGGTAGAGGGGCCCAAAATAGCCAAACATAAGCTCTCCAAGAAGCCTGCCTCGCCAATCGGCGGGCCTGCCTCGCCGAACGCGAGTCAAGGCGGGCCTGCAGAGCAGGCCACGGAGCAAGCCGTACCCCCGAAAGCCGAGGAAACTCCAGATGCACCTGAAACAACCTTACCAACAGCTCCTGAAAATTCTCCTTCCGAAACTCCGCAGAAAGCTGCCTAACTTACAACTAACTTAGACAGCTTTTTGCTTTTATGGTATAATGCATGCATGTACAACTGGTCAACAAACGAAAAGGCGCTGAAAAAAAACAAGGAACATTATGCCATTTGGAGACTGGAACAAATGGTGAATTTTGGTTTGCATGGGAAAAAGCTAAAGATAAGCGAGCTACGAAAATATTGGGACAAACTGCAAATTGATCCTGTGCGAAGGCAATTTTTGCAACTATTTTTGCATGGAAAACGGAATCCTTAGCCAAATCCAGCTTGCTTTTCTCGGAGAACTTGGTAAACAAGAATTTATCCGAAAGAACTTCTATTTAACTGGCGGCACTGCGCTCGCCGCATTTTATTTAGGCCATCGATATTCAGAAGATCTTGATTTTTTTTCCGAGAAAGAGTTCGATATTTTGCAGATTGACGTGCTTTTAAAAGGTTTTCAAGTAAAATTTGGCATTCTCAATATTGATTTCCAAAACAGCTTTAACCGCAATCTCTTCTTTCTGCACTTGAAAGATGAAATTCTAAAAATCGAATTCACATATTTCCCCTTTACGCGTATCGAAAAGGGAATACAAGAATGGGGGATAGAGATAGATTCGCTTCTTGATATTGCGGTCAATAAACTTTTTTCCGTTTATCAACGCACAAAAGCCCGCGATTATATTGACCTCTATCTTTTGTGCAAAGAAAAGAGCTTTACCATAGGAGAGTTGATGCAAAAAGCACGGCTGAAGTTTGACTGGCATATCGATGCTCTTCAGCTTGGTACCCAGTTTATGAAAGCGAAAGATGCACAGGATTATCCCCGAATGATTCGGGAAATCTCACCCAAAGAGTGGCAGAATTTCTTTGTGGAAGAAGCAAAAAAACTTGGACAGGAGATTATTGAGTAGCACAAATGGTGTTTGAATGTGTGAAGCCTCGCTTCACACATGTCTTCAAAAACCTCCGATGCCCAGTGAACGGAGAGTGGCCTGAACCGAGAGGTTTTCGGTGTTTTGAAGTTTCACGTTTTCTTCGCCAAAACGCTCGCGCAGCGGCGTGAGAAATTCGTCTGCCCACGAGGGAGATAGCACCACAACCTCCGCAAAATCCACGACGACAGAATCTGTTCCTTCCGGAAGCGAATATGCCTGCGCGGCAAGCCAAACCTCGCGCCCCGCAGGCCTTGAAATCAACATTGTGCCGAATTTTTTGAGGAAAATAGTGGTTGTCATAGGGAAGCGTACGCAACACCTTTACCCTCCAGCGCAAGGCGAATTTGGTCAAGCCTTGCCTGAAAAATATCTCGAGTAAGACAATGTTCTTCGCCGCTTAAAATACCCTCTCCCGAGGAATGCTTCACCCATTCAAAAGCTTTCTTCAAAAACCTATGTTCCATAGTTTTATATTAAACCGCGGGAATCATTCTTGCAATAGAAAGAGCGAAAATAAGCTCAAATCTCTCAATTCTTGCCTTATTTCACCCCGAAAACGCCCTAAGTGGCTTGACATTTTTGGGGAAGTATGCTATACTGTAGGCAACAATAAAATACTGGCTTTGCGGGTGGAAGGAGAGAGCCACCGGCAAATAATAAAGATACATACGATTGCACATATCACAATTACCCAATCAGCTCTCCCCAAAAGGAGAGTTGATTGTTTAAAGGAGGAGGAACAGAAGATTCTTCCCCCATACCCTTCAGCCCATCATGCAGCGCATGACGAATTGAAGGGTAACGATAGCACCCAAAACTTGAGAAAGGAGGAGGCCGTGAATACGTACTTCGTCGTCAATGGTCTCGTCTTCACGAAGCGTGAAGACGCCGTGGCCTACAAGCAATCTTGCAAGTAGGTCGCGGGGGATCGGGGCGACGCGGTATATATACATGCGACTCTCTCCGATCCCTTAAGCTCAAGACTATAAGCAAAGCTCGAGGCCGTGAGTTTGAGGGATCGGATAGAATTAGAAGAGTTCAACAGGGGTTAGTACATAAAAATCAAAAACCGTGCTTTCTCTACTTAATTCGTCTTCAGCGATTTGGCCGAGGTATTTGGCTGAATCGTTGGAGACGAGAAGTAGGGTGAGATGCGACTCGTCGAAGATCTCTTCTTGAGTGTCGAAGAACGACAAAGAAAACTCACGAAGAGTGCCAAGAAAGGCAGAAAAAATGTCTACAGGGGTTTTTTTCCTGGTGCTGTGTCTCCTGACCGCCGTGGGGGTTGGCGGGGTTATCGCCATTGTCACGTGGGCGGAACGGCACCCCTCGTTCCGCACCGTGTTCGGCTTCAAGCCAAGCACGAGAGGGTCCAGGCTCCGCACTGCGGAGCAGAAGCGGGTCGAAGGCCAGCTATCGGCACTGGCCATCGATTACGCCGCATGGGATGCGGCCGAGAGGAGGGCCCCGAACTCTCCAAGCGGACAGTTCAAGAGATGGCACGAGCAGGAGAGGCGGCGCCTCGCGAATGTGAGGCGGGCCCTGGAAGCCGCGAAGGCGCGTTTCTGGCGGGCCCACGGGCTCGCCGCGAAGAAGGAGTTCAGTGTATGTAATAAATACACTGACTATCTTCAGAACGCAACCCATCGGTAAAGCATAGAAGGATGCGTCTCACCACGCATTCTAGGCGAGAGAGCAAAGGTTAATCCCTTTCTCTCCCGCCCCCATACTTGAGTCCATGAGTAAGTTCGTGGGCTGAAGAGTGGATAGCTCTTTCAAAACCTTCGGGGTGGCGATGAGTCCTTAGACAAGCTAAAGATTCATTGCCGCTCCGGAGAAAATCTGGAGTGAAGGAGAAAAAAATGCCCGAATGTTTTGAGAAACAGTGGGGGACCGTGTGAGGGGGAACTCGTCTATGCAGACGAGTTTCACGCCTTCTTGTGCGAGAAGCACCTGAAGGCGGCGCGCAGGAGGGACTAGGATCCTTCCGCCCGAGGCGGAAAAGGGTCTAAGGCGGGGGAACAAAGGTTAATCCCTTTCTCTCCCGCCCCATACTTAAGCCCATGAGTAAGTTCGTGGGCTGAAGAGTGGATAGCACTTTCAAAATTATAGTCGCTTCATAGCGGCGAAGTGAACATTAGCCAGATACATTCAGAAAAATAAAATAGGAATGAAGAACGAAGTTAGTGTTCAGCTCGCCGCTCTGGAAACGGAGTGAGTTTCAAAAGGAGGTTCACCATGAGAATCAGAGTAAAATTCCATGGCCTGCGCCTCCTTAAGAAAGGAGGTGCTGTCACCCGAGCGGAGGTGCTCGGGTGGATCAAGGAGTTCCTCGGGGGGCATGACTTCGAGGGAGACCTCGAGGTCGTGTTCCTCGCAGTCCCGTCGCTCGACCACCCAGAGTGTCGAGCGTGGGGGATCTATCGAACTGGAAGAAACCGCGTCGAGGTGGCGCTCGGTTTCCCCGAGCGGCCTCGATCGCGTCTCGAGCTCATGCTCACTATTGCGCATGAGCTGGATCACCTCCTGTGGGAGTTCCAAAAACTCCCATGGGACTACGCTCCCGCATACTGGGAGCGTAAGCATGAAATTCGGGCGTTCGCTTCAGCAGAGGCGTTCGCCGGGAGAAGGTGGACAAGAATGTAGGAGAAAACGGGGGGATTTCCAGTAGGCTTTACTCCCCTGAAAAACGAGAAGCCGCCGCAGTCATGCGTTAAATGATCTGGCCAGCGCTAGGCCAGCTTCTCACTTCTGCGAAGTGGGAGGAAAAAAGCTCCGAGGAGGAGCACCCTGAGGAAATCTCAATTCGTTGAAGCATTTTCTCGGGTAGAAGCTTCAACGGAACGGAGAGTTTCTGATTCCCTGCGGGCGCTGAGCACCCCCTGAAAACCGGATAGACACGGGGGGATAAGCAGGGACGCAAAGCGGGTACGGTGTTATTCCTTCACTGGGGCCCGCGCGGAGTTTGAAGAAAAGGAAATGGCTTCCGGGTGAGAGTAGCGGATATCTCAAAACCCGGATCAAGGTTCGCAAAAATGCGAGCTGCGTCCCCGGCAGAGCTGAACTGCCGGTGAGCTTGGAGAAGGGAATCCGTCGAAAGGCAGAGGAACCGACTCCAGGAAGGAGCTACACGCTCCAAAAACAGAAAGAAAGGGCAGGCTGTACGCATTACAACTGCCCACTCCATCAAAGTTCAGTACTAAAGCGTAATGGATTTTGATGGGGATCAGGGGGGCATTGCGGCTCGCGCCCAACGCGCTTCTCGCGCAAAAGGGCCCTAAGCCGCCCCCGGCCCCAAATCTCCTCCGGGAGCTATAAGATATATAGCTCCAGAGGACCCTCGCAAGAGGGAGAAGGAGGGCAAAGTCCCGAGGCAGTTTAGGCGCACAACCTTTTCTGCCTCGGGAGAACTCTTTGGGATTTCTTTAAGAATTGAACAAGGAATTTCAAAAGGTTTTACACCGAGTTTATCGCAGTGTTCTTTCAAAAACCATTCCTTTCGGACAATTAGATTCTGAATCCGCCAACTGGCGGATCGGAACTTGACTGTCCGGAAGGACCTTCTGTAAGCCCTGACTCCAAAGGAGTAGGCAGGAAGAGGAGGGCAATATGGAAATCAGGCTTTGGGGCGTCGTGAGCACATACGCTTCGGAGCTGTCCGTAGCCCAAGCGGCGGCGGACACGCTCCAAAAGGTTCTCGCGACGCGGCCCGAGGGTCGCGTCGAATGGACCCAGGACGATCCTGCAGGGGGGCAGGTGTCCTGGGAGTGTCCGTGCAACGTGGGGGACGGCGGCCCCTGCGAGCACGTCCACGCGTTCCCGTGGGTACGGGGGGTGGCTCTTCGCTCGAGTCTTCAAGCAAAGTTTGAGGATTCAAGAAGAGGAAAGTTCCTTGAAAACAGACTTATGGCGGCAAATTGCTCTTTAGCAAAATAAGTTGGAGACCAGTTTGCCGCTATAAGGCAAGTTTTAATCGAGGGGGCAAATCATGGCGCAGAAGGTTAACCTGACGCCCGAAGAATGCCAGCTCCCTACGGCGGAGTTGGCCAGGAAATATGGGGTTTCCCGAACCAGCGCCTGGCGCGCTGCAAAGCGCGGGTGGCTCTGGCAGGCCTTTCACGAGAAGACGATCCAGCAGGATCCTGCGTGGGCTGAGGCTCATGCGCAGGAGATCCTGCGGGATGCTCGTCGGGGGGCCTGGACAGTCCTCCGGCGATGGGCCGACAACGAAGGGTGCGGCATAGGGGAAATGCTTGCCCCCTTCGAATTCGAGGACGTGGTTGGACGCGCAGTCGTCCGAATCCTCGAGTTAGCTGGTTATCCCGACCGCGATGTGGCGGGCTGGCGGATCAAGGTCGCGCAGCATGCTGCGCGCGATTTCATGGATTGGCTCAAGCACCGACGCAAGAGCCAGGTCCAGCTCGATCCCGACGATGGCGAAGATAGCGGTCGTCCAGATCGAATCTTCGCCCGAGTACAGCCCCAGAACTCCCTCGTCGGGGACGAGATGGAGGCGGCTCGAGCCCGCCTAGTCGATCTCGTTCCAGACGAGATTCTGGACATCGCCGTCCGCGTGGCTGACGGCGAGAAAATCTCGAGAACGGAGACAGCAAAGCTGGCCAGCTTCCGCGAGAAGTGGAGCTGGCTGGTAGCATAGCGTTAAGGGCTGCGACAGGAGAGTAAACACTATCTCTTCTGTCGCAGCACCCAATTCATTTTGTAAGAAGTGAAAGGAATATAAAAACTGTATTTCATTCACTCCTTGCGAAAAGCGAGGAGAATTTCAATCGGAGGGTGTCAGATGACACTCGAGAACATCCAGCTTTCTGGTAACGCCAAACTCTCCGCGCAGCCGTGCGCGGACTGCGGGAAGTACTTTGTGTACTACCCGCAATACCTGCGCAGCGGGCAGGCGCCAAAGCGCTGTCCGCGCTGCAAGGACCTGCAGCAAGGGCGCCCCTCCGTGGCGGAGGAACGCCGCCAGATCGCCCTCTACGAGGACGTGAAGGTGGTCAATCTCCCCGGGGAGTGGACGGAATTCCACTCGGAGACGCACCGCGATACGCCGCAGTGGCGTATCGACATCAAGGGGCAGAAGTTCGGCGCGGCGTGGGAGGGCCGTATTGTGATCTATGCTCCCCGCCCTATCGGGGTGGGGGAGACGGTCACCATCCGTGAAATGGAGGTGCTGCACCGGGTCAAGGTGAAAACCGAGATTCGGCAAACCCTCCACCATGGCCCTGTGGCCGTGGAACGCGAGCTTTCCATCACTGGTGCCGAGGGCGAGGAAGCACTGCGCAGCCGGCGCTATCTCGTCCTGGAGTCCACGCCTGGCGTCGAGCCTAGGGCGGAGCTGGTGTGGGCTACGGCCCACACCAAAACCACGTTGAAGGGGTTCGGCCGTCAGTACTGGGCGAAGGTGGGCGGAACCCCTATTGCCCAGTGGAAGATCACGGGTGGGTACCGGTCGGGCCGGGCCCACACTGAGGGCGTCCTCGCCATCGTGAGTGAGGATCACCCACTCCTCGTCACGACGACGGGCGACATTCAAGAGGAGGTGATATACAAGTAGAATTTTCCAGTTCGCTGGACTGGGTAAAAGAAACCAGCAAACACAACAAGGGCAGAGCGCAAATCTGTAAGGTTGAAAAACCTTCTGCGCTCCTGCCCTCTCCAATTGAGTCCCGAATTCATTTCGAGATTCAACAGGGGTTCCAGTACTTTTCAAAACCTTCGGGGTGGCAATGAGTTTACAATGAAATTTTGCGAATTTATTGCCGCTCTGGAGAAAATCTGAAGCAGGCGGGAAAGGAGATCTCATGAAAAAAATCGCGTGGGTTATCTTGGGAAGCATAGCTTGGGGGGCGGCATTCCTCTTCCTCTCGTTCCTCCCGAACCCTTTGGAGGAGGTCGCATCCATGCTCCTCATCCTCCCCATGCTCCTCGTGGTGGTGGGAGGCTCTGTGAAGCTGTACGTGTCCCGGGGGCATCTCAAAGACCATGTGTGGAGGATTGCACAGACACACCCGACCCTGGCGTCGGGAGTGCTGGGACCCTTCCTTATCCTGGTAGGTACGGGGATCGGCATCTTCACGATGCTGATCGTTGTCGAATATGGGTATGTGGGAGTCGCCGACTTTTTTCTGGTTCAGATCCCGTTACTGACATCTTTCGGACTGATCGCCGGCTGGGCCGTCTTCGTCGGCACCATCTTCGAAGGTGTAGGAACCTACGCCCTGGGGTACAGGGCAGTGCGCTACTGCCTGACTCCCATAGTCTGCAAGTAAGTCGAGGGTCGTTCCGCCCGAGGCGGAAAAGGGTCTAAGGCGAGGGAGCAAAGGTTCAATCCCTTTCTCTCCCGCCCCATACTTGAGCTCATGAATAAATTCGTGGGCTGAAGAGTGGATAGCACTTTCAAAATTATAGTCGCTTCATAGCGGCGAAGTGAACATTAGCCAGATACATTCAGAAAAATAAAATAGGAATGAAGAACGAAGTTAGTGTTCAGCTC
>Ga0209542_10001559_pt1 | contig 53553 bp, 47 predicted proteins | sample RifCSPhighO2_01_FD_184028 | JGI IMG/M metagenome (GOLD analysis project Ga0209542, IMG submission 184028) | Soil microbial communities from Rifle, Colorado - Rifle CSP2_plank highO2_0.1 (SPAdes) (version 2) | ecosystem: Environmental > Terrestrial > Deep subsurface > Rock core/Sediment ... | reverse complement strand
CGAGAAATGAAAGACTTATTGTTGTTTCGGGTCAACCCTATCATCTCTTCTTTATGACTTTCCAGAAGCTTTTTAGAAAACTCACATTTGTTTATTGGATTGCTGATTATTTTCCGCCAATCAATCCCGTCTTGCGTTTGTTTGAAAAGTTTAAGGCATTTTATCATAAGAATATTGACTATGCCTGTTATCTTGGTGACGGGGTGAATAATATTATGAATGGAAAAATTATGAAAACAGACAGAAAGAGAACAATTATTTGGGGAGTTAAGCCAAAAAATATAAAACGAAATCTTATGGAAACTAAACATACAATTCTTTTTGTTGGAGTGGTGCGCTCAACAGTAGGGCTTGAGATTGCATACGAATTTTTAAAAGCAAACAAAACATATAACCTTAAAGTAATTGGCGTATGTGACGAAGCGCTATACAAACGACAAATAGCGATGATAGAAAACTATGGTATCAGTAAGCAAGTTTACTTTCCTAATCGATTTTTTTTTGACGACGAACTGAATAAAATTTCCAAAGAATGTTTTGTAGGAATAGCGCTTTATTCTATTGACAACACATCAACAATTTATTACGCCGATCCCGGGAAAGTAAAAGCATATACGGAAATGGGTCTGCCCGTAATTATGACCAAAACTTCAAGCATAGCGCCATATATAGAAAAATTTAAAGCTGGAGAAGTAATAGCTAGAGATGCAACATCCTTAAAAAAGGCTCTTAAAAATATACAAGGAAATTATAAATTATATACAGATGGAGTCGCGAAATTTAATAAATATTTTTACTTCGAAGATTATTATCGTAAAGGATTTAAATTTTTAGAAAAAGTCTATGACTCAGGAAATGTTATATAGTATGCTCTAGCATTAAGCTTATTAATATTATGTCTAAGAAAAATAGAAATTCCTTACCTCCGGTTTCGATTGTTATCGCTCATCGAAATTCTTCATCGACAATTTTATATACTTTACGAGGAATAAAAAAACAAACATATCCCATAAAAGAAATTATTATTGTTGATAACCATTCTACTGATGATTCATTTGACAAAATACGAAAATTTTCTTCTAAGAATAAATCATTAAACATAAAAATTATATTTCAATCAAAGAATAGAGGCGTTAGTAGTAGCTATAATTTAGGCGTTAAGGCTTCGAAATCTGATGGGGTAATTATTATGCATGCAGACGGCGTCTTACCCTCTGGTAGGGAAGTTGATCTTTTAATGGCTCCGGTTATTCAAGGGGATGATAATATTGCTGTTATTGGATCAATAACTCTAATGCCAAGATATGTTTGGAATAAATATAATTTTTGGGAGAAATGTCTGCTTGCGAGGTCTGTTGACAAAGAGGCAGAAGGTTTTAATGGTAAATTTAATTATGTTAATAAAAAATTATATTTAAAAGTAGGAGGATTTGATGAAAAAATCTTTTGGGGAGAGGACGCTGATTTCATAATGAGAATTAAAAAAATAGGTAAGGTTGTGGAGACAAATGCGCGCGTTATACACCTCCATTATATAGGCGATAACTATTCTATAGCGGATTGGATTCTTAACCGAAAATTACTTGCCAGAGATTATGGTAAAGTAATAAGAATGCATAAATTTAATTTGCCCTTAGGTATATTTTTGGTATTGATAAAACCTGCTTTGGCTTTTGCTTCTTTTATTCCATTCCTTTTTCCTTATAATTTTTTGACTATGATTATTTTCTCTTTTTTATATATGCAGATAATGTATACAACGCGTGAAACACTTTTAAACCCTCGGATATTTTTGCTTCCATTTATATCAATTGCCTTAATTTATTATGAAACATTTTGGATGCTCGAACAGCTCCTTTCTCCAGTAAAAAAATGGGAGGGGGTTAGATGAAAACTGTTATTTTGTGTGGAGGAATAGGTTACAGGCTCAAAGAGGAGACAGAGTTTAAGCCAAAACCCATGGTTCAAATTGGGGGTAAGCCTATTCTATGGCATATAATGAAAATCTACGCTCATTACGGATTTAATGATTTCATTATAGCGTTAGGATACAAGGGAGATTATATAAAACAATATTTTCTTAATGAGAAGAATATGGTTCATAATTTTAATCTTGATACATTAAGCGGAAAAACAAGAATAATAAGGAATGGTGCTCAATCGGAAGATTTTAAAATAACCTTTGTTAATACAGGGGAAGAAACATTGCCCGGAGAAAGAATATTGAGAGTAAAAGACTATATACCTAAAACCGATGAAAACTTTATGGTCACTTATGGCGACGGCGTATCGGATCTTAATGTTAAAGAATTAGTAAAATTTCACATAAAACAGGGGACAATTGGAACCGTAACGGGTGTTCATCCGCGAAGTAGATATGGGCTCTTAACTGCCGACAAAAATAAAATAGTAACTTCTTTTATCGAAAAACCTGTTTTAAAAGAAAGAACAAATGGGGGATTTATGGTTTTTAAAAGGAATTTTTTTAATTACATAAATCCTGCAGAGCTCGAGCACGAGGCCTTAAAAAGATTAGTTGCGAAAAAGCAACTATCGGTTTATGTTCACGATGGCTTTTGGCATTGCATGGATACATATCCGGATGTAGATAATTTAAATAGGCTTTGGCGGGAGGACCCAAAATGGAAAGTATGGCAATAACAAGGAATCAATGGGTAGAAAAAAAAGATTTAAACTATATTCTGAAAAAATCCAGTGAGGAATTACAAATTCTTGCAGGTAAAAAATTATTACTTACGGGCGCTGGCGGTTTTCTAGGATATTATTTTATTAAATCAATTCTTGCATGGAATGATAATAATCCTAAAAAATCAATACAGCTTACGAGTTTAAGCACTTTTAGAGATGGTATACCTGAATGGCTGAATTTGTTAAAAGGCAGAAAGGATTTAATAATTCTAAAAAAAGACATAACAAAATATACACTTCCCACAAGTCTAATATTTGATTATATTATCCATGCTGCGTCATTTGCCTCACCAACTGTTTTTAGGCAATATCCGGTAGAAACAATTAATGCAAATGTTTTGGGTTTATATAAAATATTGGAGTATATGCTTCAAAGAAAGAAGAAAAAGCGTCCATTTTCAGGCTTATTGTTTTTCTCATCAAGTGAAATATATGGAGATCCAACAGAAGGAAATATTCCGACTCCGGAAACATATCGCGGAAATGTATCCTGTACTGGTCCTCGAGCTTGCTATGATGAATCAAAGAGATTTTGCGAAACACTATGTATAAACTATGCAAAATCGTACGGTCTTCCCATAAAGTCTGCCCGCCCCTTTAATAATTATGGCCCTGGTATGAAAATTACAAATGGTAGGGTAGTTGCAGATTTCTCAAAAAATATTCTGGAGAATAAAGATATTATTATGTTTTCAGATGGCAGTCCGTCTAGAGTATTCTCCTATATTGCTGATGTTATTGTTGGTTATTTTAAAATACTAACAAAAGGTAAGGCAGGAGAGGCGTATAACATCGGAATTGAGGGACCTGAAATATCAATATTAAATTTAGCAGAAAGAATGGTCGAGATTGGGAAAAAGAATTTTTTCTACACAGGAAAAATAGTAATTAAAAAAAATAAAGACGAAAATTATTTAACAGACAATCCTGATCGCCGCCAGCCATTGTTATGTAAGGCAAGAAAAGAGTTGGGATATGATCCGCGAATCTCTATTGATGAGGGCTTACGAAGAGTTTTATATTGGTACAAGAATACTTATTATAAGGTTTGATTTTATGAAAATAGCTATTATTGGAACTGGTTATGTGGGGTTGGTAACAGGGGTATCTTTGGCCAATTTAGGGCATAGAATAATTTGTGTCGGCAGAAATAAAGAAAAAATATTCAGTATTAATAGCGGTAAGTCACCTTTTTTCGAGCCGGGATTAGATTCTCTGCTTGGGAAACTTGTGAAAAAAGGCTTGATTACTGCAGCGGACAATCTCGGGAAAAGCGTAGCGTCCAGCAATTTTACGATTATAGCTGTTGGAACACCAACGATAAAAGGAAAAATTGATTTATCGGAAATTACAACAGTGTCAAAACAGATCGGAAAAGCTTTAAAAAATATTAAGGAATATCATGTTGTTGCTGTAAAATCCACCGTTGTTCCCGGAACTACAGAGTTAACAGTTAAGCCCTTGCTCGAGAGATATTCAGAAAAAGTTATTGGTAAAGATTTTGGTCTCTGCATGAACCCTGAATTTTTACGGGAGGGAAACGCAGTGACAGATGCGCTTAATCCCGATAGGATTGTCATAGGACGGTATGATAATAAAAGCGGAATATGTTTTTCAAAAATCTTTGACAAATCTCCATGCCCTAAAATTCTTACAACCCTTAGAACTGCTGAAATGACAAAATATGCGGCAAATTCATTACTTGCTACTATGATAAGCTATTCAAACGAAATTTCCCGCATCGTAGAGAATGTTGGAGACATAGATGTTGTTGATGTTTGGAAAGGTGTCCATTTGGATGGAAGGCTTTCTCCTGTCGTAAGCGGTAAAAGAATTAGGCCTGGTTTTCTAAATTATATTTTGTCTGGTTGCGGATACGGAGGAAGTTGCTTCCCGAAAGATACAAAAGCTTTGCTTAATTTTTCCAAGCGAAATGGGTATACGCCTTCACTTATTCAAAGCGTTGTTTCGATAAATGAAACCCAGCCTGAAAGATTAATAGCGCTTCTTTCGAAAGAATTTGGTAGTTTAAGGAATAAAAAAATAGCGGTTTGGGGATTGACTTTTAAGCCCGATACAGATGACATAAGGGAATCGCCTGCCCTATCTGTAATAAAATTACTTGATAGAGAAGGCGCAAAGATTGCATGTCATGATCCAATGATCAAAAAAATAAAGGGGAAACTTACGCACCTTCCAATTGAAATAAATGAGTCAGCATTAGGCGCAATTAAAAATGCGGATGGATTAATTGTTGTGACGGCTTGGGGTGAATACGGGAAATATCTTCCGGAAACTTTTATTAAGGATATGAAAAGGCCAATTATTGTTGATGGCAGACGAATATTTAATAAGGAAAAATTTGAAAAAGCAGGAATAATATATAAGGGAATAGGTTTGGGAAATTAACATGAGTAAATTTTAAAAAAACAATTTTATGAATAAGCATAAATTATTAAAATCAGCAAATAATGTTAGGAAAAGTATTATGGATATGGCATATACTGCTCAAAGTGCGCACGCTGGAGGATCATTGTCATGCGTTGATATTTTGACGGTTTTATATTTTTCAATAATGAAAATTAATCCCCAAAAGCCCCTTGACCCTACGCGTGACCGCTTAATTTTTAGCAAAGCACATGATTGCAAGGCGCTTTATGCTGTCCTTGCCGAGAAGAGTTTTTTTAATAGCGAAAAACTTAATACTTATGAAATGGATGGTGGTTTGCCTGGTCATTCAACAAGAAATATCGTGCCCGGGATTGAGGCTTCCGCAGGTTCTCTTGGACATGGGCTATCAATTGCCACGGGTATTGCTTATGCAAAAAAACTTGATAAAAAATCACAAAAAGTTTTTGCAATTTTATCAGACGGAGAATGTGATGAAGGGTCAACATGGGAAGCAATTCTTTTTGCGGGACACCATAAGCTGGATAATCTAATCGCAATTGTTGATTATAATAAATTACAGGCATACGGAAGAATTAGTGAGGTTTTGGAGCTCGAGCCTTTTGCTGACAAATGGAAAGCATTTGGTTGGGAAGTAAGGGAAGTAGATGGACACAACATTGATGGAATAGAGTCCATTCTGATTAATCTTCCTTTTAGAAAAGGCAAACCGTCAGTTCTGCTCGCACATACCATCAAAGGATATTTAGGCGTTAAGAAATATGTTGACCAAGTCTCATCCCAATACAAACCCCCCACAGAAGAAGAATACGAAAAGGTTTTAGGGGGTATGAAATGAGGATCGCTTTTGTAAATACATTGCATAAATTGGCCGCGAAAAATCCGAATATTATCTTAATAACCGGGGATTTAGGATTTTCCGTATTTGAAAATTATATTAGAGAATTTCCTAGGCAATTCCTTAATGCCGGAGTTGCCGAGCAAAATATGACGGGGATTGCGGCCGGAATGGCAATGGAAGGAAAAATTCCTCTTATTTATTCTATTGTTCCGTTCGTTACAATGCGAAACTTTGAACAAATCAGAAATGATATTTGCTACCAAGGTTTAAATGTGAAGATTGTTGGAGTTGGCGCAGGTTATTCATATGGTATGTATGGTCATACCCATTATGGACTTGAGGACATGGGAATTTTGCGGACGATTCCCGGCATTACTATTATTGCCCCAGGGGATCCTGTAGAAACAGAACTTGCAACGATTGCTGCATTAAAAACTCGCGGACCTGTTTACATTCGTCTTGGAAAAGCGGGTGAACCGTTAGTCCACAAGATTCGTCCAAAATTTGAAATAGGAAAAGGGATTGTTATTACTGAGGGAAAAGACATCATGCTTCTCGCTTGCGGAACAATGTTGCCGGTGGCGCTTGAAGTCTCAGATATATTAAAAAATAAATATTCCGCTAAGGTTGTCAGCATGCATACTATAAAACCCATTGACGATGTTCTAATAAAAAATCTTTCAAGAAAAATGAAAGGAATCTTTACTCTTGAGGAACATGCTGCAATCGGTGGTCTTGGAAGTGCAGTAGCAGAAGTACTGGCGGAAAACTGTCTGAATGTGGTTTTTAAACGGTTCGGGACGCCTGATCATTTTAGTAAAGTTTCAGGTAAACAAAAGTATATGCGGGAACAAAATGGTTTGTCGGCAAAAATCATTGCAGGTGAAATTGTTAAAAAAATAAACTAGTCTTTATTTTTTGGCGAGTTTTTTCTTCCAATAAACATCACGGCAGGACTAAAGATGTATGTTTCAAATCCGTGGTCCCCGAATAATATCCGTAGAATGGGATTAATCAAGTATTCAAGATAACAAACTGCCTTGAGTAGATAATATCTTGCATTTTTTTTCTCCATTGGAAATCGGAATTTAAATGTTCCATAATTTTTGCAAAATAATTTTTCAATACGCGGATCACGACACGCTTCTTCAAGCTTGTCTTCATTCATTACTTTCAAGTTGTGAAGCGGGATAAGCTCAGGCCTTAAGAATTTTGTTTTGAGCAAATTAAACCCTCTAAAACGCGGTATTTGAATTATTACATATCCGCCGGGTTTTAAAATATCGTAGTGTATTTTAGCTGCTTTTCTAGGAGGTAATATGTGCTCTAAAAATCCGTAAGAAAGCACTACATCAAAATAATTTTTGTATTTTGTCAGGAATTTTTTATCAAACGCGTCGGCCACAATGGTTTTGATTCCATTTTTTTGAGCAATCATTGCCGCTTCTTCTGAATATTCAATACCAATTGGCTCCATGTTAAGCATTTCCGCAAACTTTTTCAGTAATTTTCCGTCTCCGCTACCTATTTCTGTAATTTTGTTTTTTTGTTTTGTGCGACCAGAAAAACTCGGGACATTTTTTAAAATAATGTTGTCGCATAGGAAAATATCATAAGAAGTAAAAAGCCCCACCCTTGGCTTTATATGGATTTTTCGTTCCCCTGTATAATAATTTTCCCAGTCAGACTGATCGAATTTATTTACAACTCTCATAATTAATATCTAATGGATTAACCCATTTATTATAAGGAATTACTGATTTATTGCAATGGATACTATTTTGACTGATGAAGATGAAAGAGTTATAATTGTAAAAAAGCCTGCTGCCAAATTCGTTGATCCGGTCTTATTTTGCAAATTAAATGTTTAATCTAAAGCAGAGGATATGTGCTCTCGGATTACCTATGTTTTACAGCCCTTTTTAAGAAATAAATGAAAGCAAATATTGTAAAAAAAGAATTTACTAATTTTAAAGTTTGCATTTTATCGGTAGGAAAACGCAAAAACGACCCCTTAAGAAATGAAGATGGATGGGTAGCAACAAAAAATACATTTGGAGTTATTGATGGCTCTGCTCCTCGTGTAGATTTAAAATTCGAAGGAAAAAGCAGTGCAAGATTTGCAACAGATGCCTTAAAAAATGTTTTACTAACCACATCTCCAAGTGTTAATGGTAAGAAATTAGTTTCGGCTATGACTGCTTTTTTTAATGAAGAAATTAATAGAATAGGTTATAAAAATCTTATTCAGCAAAACAAGGAAGCCTCTCCTGCAGCTCTATTTACTGTAGCTCGAATTGTTGAAAATCAAATTATAATTACTGCGATTGGAGATGTTTCCTGCAGGATAAATAGTAAGGTAATTCATAAAGATAATTTTAAATCAGAAGATTTGATGATGAAAAAAAGAATTTTGGCAATGAAAAATGCTAAAAAGAAAAATCCCAGTATTTTGGATGAAGAATTAATTCGGATTGGCCACCAGGCAATAACGCAAGATTTAATATGTCAAGTGAATAATTATTTTAACAAGCCAGATATTGATTTGGGACTTGGCATTATTGACGGAAATGAAGTTCCGGAAAAATTTATAAAAAAGTACGTATGCAATTTAAAGAGCATTAAAACATTAGAGTTGTTCTCCGATGGGTATCATATTTTACCGCATTCTCCGAAGATTAATTTATGGGAAGAGAAATTTTTCGAAGGAGAAAAAGAAGATCCCCTTAGATGGAAAAAATATCCGTCTGTTAAAGCATCTTCTTCTAACCAGTTCTCGGATGACAGAACTGTTTTAATTGTTGATTTCAAAAACTAATAAAAAAATGAAAAAATCAAAAGCAATGTTAATAATTATATGTTTATTTTTGTTTATTATTCCTTTATTCTGGTTAAAGCCGGGGGAAATGGATTTGGGTGGAGATTCAACCAGACTTTACTATTATGATCCACAATCTTACATAATTAACGCTGTTTTATATCCGCTATTAGGCAATACTACCGGAGAAATACAATATGGTACATATTCTCAACTTCCGCATATGCTTTTGTTGTTACTTCTCAAACCCTTGCTAGGTTCTACCCTTTTGATAACACTATTTAATAGTCTAAAGCTTAGCATTGGTTTTCTCGCTACATATGGGATTTTAAAGGAAATAATTTCTAAAAGCGCTATTGATGCTAATCGTAAAAGGATTGTGGAAATATCAGCAATATTGGGTGGACTTTTCTATATCTTTTCAAGGCATTTGGTGGCTAATTATAATATGGCTCTTCTTTATCATAATCAGGTATTTTTAAATCCTCTTATGTTTTACCTGTTCCTTAAATATTTTCTTACTTTACGCAAACAGTATCTATGGTTTGCGCTTTTATTAAGTTTTTTATTTGCCCCGAGTTTCGCGTTAATTTCAGCTCCGGCATTTTTTTCCTTTTTTCCAATCTCACTGATATTTTTATTTTTTTATATTAAGTTTATTAGAAAACAGAAAATAAAAGTTGGATTACTACTTGCGACAGTTTTAATTTTTATCGGGCTTAATGCTTTTCATGTAATACCACAGGTTTATGATGTATTCAGTCCAGGCAACCCGATACATACTACGGTTTTTAACCAGCAAGATGATGTTGTGCGGAATCATTTTTACGGCATCCTTGCAATTTCACAACCTGTAATTAATATCTTTCTTCCCTCATGGGAAAAAGGACTCGAAATCCTATCTCTTATAACGCCTCTGATTCTCGTTATAGGTTTAATTTTTAACAAATATAGGAATAAAACAATCCTTCTTACGGCAATCTTTTTTTTAATCACTTATTTTTTAGTATCAGCGAGGATAACATGGACGGGAATACAATTCTATCTTTCTCTCTTTTATATTCCGGGTTTTGCAATGTTTCGTAATTTTTCCGGAGTTTTTGCGTATGTTTACTCATTTTTCTATGCACTCCTATTTGGTCAAGCGCTTTTTTTCATCTTTTCAAAGCTAAAACTTATCAAGATAAAAATATTAGCTTTATTTATTGCAGTAGTAATAGTTTCATCTTCCTGGCAGCTAATTAACGGAGAATTAGTAAACCAGACACTTACCAGATCAAATAACGTAAAATCATTCATGGTTATGGATCCCAAGTATGAGGAGACACTTGCCTTCTTTAGGAATTTTAAGAGTAATGGAAGAATACTTACGTTGCCATTTACAGACTCCAGTCATCAAGTGATTCATGGAGCAAATAACGGAGCCTATGTCGGCGCTTCTCCAATCGCTTTTTTAGCCGGGAAAAATGATCTTAGCGGTTATCCTCTTATATTGCCATACAGTGAAAGCTTTTGGGAATTATCTAAAGAAGCAAATTTCGATTCGATAAAAAAACTACTTGGTTTACTCGATATTCAATATATATTTCATAACAATGATCCCAAAGTGTATGATGCCACTTTTCCTGATTATCCGTATTCGCCGGATTATGTCCGTAAATACATGCCGGCGAATCAAGAAGAATATAAAGAATATGTTAAAAAACTTACTACAGGGAAAATTTTTGAAAAAGGCACATATAATTTATATAAAGTTGATGAAAAGTATTTTTTGCCCCGTTTTTATATACCCAGTCAAACTGTCCTGTATAAGGATGATCCTAATTTAAGTGTATATGCTAAGTCAAAAGCATTCCTATTGGATCAAGAAACTGCTAATGAGGTGCGAGTTATGTATGCCAAAGAAAAAGTGTGTAGCAATGTTTCCCTAGAGGAGATGTGTAGTGGAAAAGTTATGAAAAGTCTTCCAAAAATTACCTTTGAAAAAATAAATAATATAAGATATAAAGTGAGAGTTTTCGGCGCTAAAGATTCCTATACATTGGTATTTTTGAATCAGTTTCATCAAGACTGGAAACTTATTGATCTGGAAAAAGAAAACAATATGGCTTGGTCAAAAGTAGTGAGGATAATTGCAAATAAGGCAAGTATAATAATCAAGACTTTTATTAAAGAGCCGGAAAATAATAATACAAAGCTTGCAAATTATTTTAACGGCGATATAAGTGAAAAAGCTGGTGCAAATAATTTCTTAAGCCCATCGACTTTTAATACATGGGGAAAAGTAGCAATTGCCAACAAGAGGCATTTTCAAGTTAATGGCTACGCAAATGCTTGGTATATTATCCCAAGTGACATGCAAAATAGAGAAAACTACGAATTGATTATAGAAGTAAGCGGACAAAAAGTTTTTTTTATATCCATGCTCATTTCTTCTGTTTCGTTACTAGGGTTTATAGTTTGGGGACTTAAACTTTTTCTTACAAGGAATAAAGGAATGGATTATGAAAAATAGAAAATGTATCATATGCGGTTCTTCCGATTTTATTAGTCTATATTTAACACATGATAGGATGTTTGATATCTCAGGAGAATACAGGGTTAAAAAATGTAAAAAATGTTTATTATTATTTATAGATCCACAGCCAACTGCAGCTGCTCTAAATCAGCATTATCCGAGCAAAAAATATTATTCATATACTGTTTCTCAAAAGAGAAATGTTTTTGGAGTTTTACGCAGTTATCTTGTAAAAAATTATTATAAACCTAATCTTATAGCAAGTATTTTTTCAAAATTAGTGAAAAATGTTCCGGCAATGCCCTCTTACAAAAAAAATGGCAAAATACTTGATATTGGCTGTGGGACGGGCGATACCCTCATCCTCTTACAAGAGCTTGGGTGGGAAGCATACGGGATAGAAATAGATAACAATGCGGTAAAAACAGCTCGGAAACGGGGATTAACCCGTGTGCAACTCGGAACGCATAAAGACATTTTTAAATTTCCGGATAATTACTTTGATTCCATAAGACTTTACCATGTGATAGAGCACTTAGATGATCCGCTAACATGCCTTGAACTTATTCATAAAAAATTAAAGCGAGATGGAGAGTTAATTCTCGGAACCCCGAATTATTCAAGTTTAACAAGCAAGATCTTTGGGAAATATTGGTACAATCTTGATATCCCAAGACATGAATTTGTATTTTCTCCAAGGAATCTACAGGAATTAGTTAAGAAATCAGGCTTTAAAATTGGAGAAACCGAATTTTGCTCGGCTGGGGGAGTAATAGGGAGCATGCAATACATAATTGACGCATTACATATTACAAAAATTAAATTACAAAATAAATTTTGGATTTTTCTCTTTTTTTATCCAATCGAATGGTTTTTAGATAAAATAAAAATAGGCGATATATTCATTCTTCGAGCCTCTAAATTAAATAAAATAGATCTTGTGATATAATCCATTTTTATGCAAATAGATACATATAAACAATTTATTAAAAACAATTTTTCTTATCTTAAAAACTACAAATCGTCCATGTTAATTGTAATAGTGCTAATTATAATGATTGATATTTTTTTTTCGAATACAAAATCAGATGTTATTGTCTTTGGAGTTCTTGGTTTATATTTATTTTCCATAAATTTCTACAAACTTAAAGCTAAGACAGCGTTTTCGATATGCCTTTTCATTTTGGGGGCATTTTCTATTCAGTTTATTTTTAGTAGTACTTCCGATCATACTGAAGAAGCAGCAGTTTGGCTATTTTTATTTTTATTTACAGGTATTATTCAAGGGTTATGGCAATTACAAAATGAAAAAAGCTAACATACTGGTTTTTATTATAGCGACTTTTCTTTTTTTTATTCCTTTCTTTTGGCTTAAGCCTGGGGAAATGAATCTGGGGGGAGATTCCGGAAGATTATATTTTTATGATCCCTTTTCCTACTTAAATAATACGATACTTTACAGTTTTTCCTCATCAGGAACAGGATCTGAAAATTTTGGTTATCCCCCCTTCTTCTTTATGTTTCTTTTAATTGTATTTAAATTAATTTTTTCTTCACCAACAATAATAATAGATATTTTTAATGGAATAGTATTAAGCTGCGCATTTTTATCCATATATTTTATCGTCCGAGAGCTTTTGGATAATTTAAAGAAACCAATAAGAGAATTTATTGTCGTTTGCTCATCGATTATGGCAGGATTTTTATATATATTTTCTCAACTGTCTATATATAGCGGTTGGGAGAATCCCATTCTTTCTCATAATCAAATTTTTCTTAATCCCCTTATTTTTTTACTGCTTTTAAAGTACTTTATAACCCGGAAAAAATTATATATGTCTGCTGCAGTCTTAATAAGCGTAATTTTCGCGGCGAATTTTTCTTTTCAAGGCGCGCCTACTTTTTTTGCATTCTATCCCCTATCGCTTACTTTTTTAGTCTGCTATGTAAAGTTTATTAGGAAATTATCGATTTCGTTTAAGGGATTAATTTTTGGGATCGTCTTACTCCTATTTGCTCATTCCTTTCATTTAATTCCGGAGATAGCTAGTTTATTTTCTTTTGGATCATCGCTTAACAAAGCTGTTTTTATTAAGGAAGGAGAGAGTAGTCGTATGGGGCTTGCATATTTTATTGGTGTGGCATCGAGCGTTAAAGTAAGTCTAATCTGGCTTAGCGCTGCGCAATTTCAACATAAGCTTATATTCTCTATTCTTCTTATATTTCCTATCACTTTTATTCTGGGATTTTATTTTAACAAAGGGAAAACACTTCTTTTAACAGGAGTATTTTTTCTGGTCGCGATGTTTTTTACCTCGGCAAATATTACAGATACTGGGTTTTTTCTGTATAAACAGCTATTTAAAATTCCGGGGTTTTCTATGTTTCGTAATTATCATGGCCAGTGGTTGCATGTATATTTATTCTTTTATGTACTAGTTTTTGGACAAACATTTGCTATTATCACCAGTAAGCTTTCGCGTCGCTTGTTTTTTATCTTTATTTTTGTTTTTACTCTCGTTATTTTGGGATTTGGTATGCCACTCATTACTGGAGTTGCTTCAATAGTGACGCATAAGGAAAATAACATACGCTATGTTTTTCGCATGGATCCGATATACGAAAAAGTTTTAGATTACTTTAAGAAATATTCTGTGGATGGAAAAACAATATCTTTTCCCCTTACTGCTCCCGGTTTCCAAATCTTTCAAGGCAAAGACGGGGGTGTCTATCAAGGACTACAAACTATCTCATATCTGACTGGAAAAAGCAATTTCAGTGGATATGAAACACTAAAGCCTTTTAATGAAATTTTTTTCCAAGCGATGTACAATAAAAATTTTGAGACATTAAAGAAAATACTCTCAGTTTTAAGTATCCATTATATTTTTTATAATTCAGACCCCTATATTTATTCTGATAATTTTCAAGCATATTTATATAATTATATTTCTAAATTTTCGCCAAAAGACCAGGCTGAATATAAAAAGTTTATTGAAAACATTACTATGGACAAAAGAATTGATTTTGGAAAAAACTATCATATTTATTTTCCGAATGCCGATATGTATCTTCCGCATATATTTGTGGCAACAGAAACACTTTATACCAATAATCAAATTGCTCTTGCGCTAGACAGTGATTTTAGAAATGAATTACGCGCAGTGCCTGTTCCTATGCAAAATACGATTGATTATACAAAGAAAACGGTATTATATGCAGAGCCAGAAGATCTATTTTCTAAGATTATTAATAATAGTCATCTTCATCATCATGAGCCATTTATAAGTGTTGCAATGAATAATCCATTATATATTTTCATACCATTAAGGGAAAAACTTTCGCTATTCTTAAAAAGAAATAATCCTGACGACTATGTTGATTTAAGCCTGTACTTAATTGCAAAAAGAATTCTCGAATCTATAGAATTCAGCAGGAAATTGCCATTACACAGCGAATGGCAGCAGGAGCCAAGATTTTGGGAAGTTTATAAATGGAGATCATACAATAGCTGGGATGCAAGCATGGCACGGTACGAAAAGCAGGTAGACCGCTTACTTAGTTGGATCGATAACTTAAATATGGAACGGCTGCAGCAAGAGGCATATAAGATAAAACTAAACGAACAGATTTTCCAACATCAAGTAGTCTTGTTAAGAGCAATGAGAGATTTCAACAGGAGTGATGAAGAGAAGGAATATGTACTTTCGCTTATAGATAAAAGCTTCAATAGCATATTCCAAAAAATAAATATTCCATTGCATGATGTAAATCAATACATATATAATTTGCCGGCGTATCAATATCAACAAGGTAATTACGAAGTGTATCTAAGAGGTATTCCGGGGGATTCGGAAAACCTTACTCTGAAAATAGAAAATGAAGTTATAGAGACTAGGAGAACAAGCGCAGAGAATAATATTATTAAATTCAAAAATTACTTTATCAACAGCCAAGCTGACAGAAAAATTAGCTTAGATTTGCCCCCCGATAATCTTGTAGCAGGAGAAAAATGGAAAAGCACAGGGTCTGTAGTAGACGTTAATAATACAACGATTCTATCGGTAAGTAACAAAATCGGTGAAAATACAAAGGGCTTAGCGATAACTATACCTAAACTTAGTAAGAAAAATAAATATTTTATTACTTTTGATTACAAAACCACAAATGATAATTTTCTTGTATCTTTGTATGATGGGGAAAAAATAAATAACGCCGTCAAAAATAATACATATAAAAAACTTTTTGAAAAAGTTTTAAAATCTTCAACTTGGAAGACGCATCAATCTCTTTTTGATACTAATGATTGGGCAGATGAAGGATTCTTGCAAATAATTCCTTTTTCCTCGAATGATAATAGTAAAATGTACATAAAGAATCTAAAAATTACCCAGTTCAGTTATCCGGAAGTTATCTTTAAAAAAATTATTGACCAAGATAAAAAGCAAACATTGCCTAAAATCACTTTTACAAAAATAAATTCAACAAAGTATAAAGTAAAAGTTACAGACGCAATCAATCCTTATTCCCTAGTATTCCTGGAAACTTTTAGTGAAAATTGGAAGCTGTTTGATCCAGAAAAAAATACAGAATCAATACGAGGATATTTTTCTCGATTTTTAGGTTTCATAAGCAAAAAAATAGTTGGTATTTTTATAAAAAAAGATATAAATATGCAAATAATCACAAGCTATTTTAATGGAGATGTTAAGGAGGGAAAGCACACGAATACCTTTTTGGCCATTGATACTTTTGAAACATGGGGTAAAGAGGCTATTGCAGATGCGCGGCATTATGAGTCCTTTGGTTATGCAAATTCATGGGCGATAAATCCAGAAGACATAAATGGAAAAAAAGATTATACTCTGATTCTTGAGTATATACCTCAAAAGAAATTTTATTTCGCATTATTCTTATCGTTGCTTACGCTTTTCTGTATAATAGCATATATTGTAAAAATAATAATTTTTAAGAAATGAAGACAGTACCTTTCTTCATAACAATTCTTATTATAGTCACTATCTTTAAGAATTGGCTTACAGCTCCTTTTATTACTGCCAGTGATTTTCCGTATTTCTTCAATGAAACGATTGCTCGATGGTCGATAACTATTCCTTCATGGGACACCACACAAGGTAATGGTTTTGGCGGGGAACATATTTTATATGCCCTGGATAGCTATATGTATTTTCTTGGGGAACTTATGGTTAACCGGATTGGATTACCGTGGGAGGCTGTATATAAATTTTTTGTTTTTGGTCTTTTTATTATTCTTTCAGGATATTCAAGTATCTACTTGTTAAAAAAAACTTTAGAAAAACCTTGCATGCTTCAAATGATTATCAATGTACTGCTGTTTTTAGCAAATACCTATATTCTTATGATTACAGGAGGTGGGCAAATGGGAGTAGCTTTAGCTTACTCTATAGCGCCTCTAGTACTTGCTCGGTTCATCATGATAATTCAAAATTCAGACTTTGCTATCCAAGGAGTGAAATTTAGAATAAAACAGGTATTATTGGCAAGTTTTGCTCTAGCGGTGCAGATTATGTTTGATGCGCGGCTTGCTCTACTTACCCTAGTTGTTGCGCTGGCATATCTATTCTTTTTCATCTTTACAAGTCAATTAAACAAAAAAATAATAATAGAAAAAATTGTAGCTTTTTTTAGTGCAATTTTTTTGGCTCTTTTATTTCATCTTGCATGGATTTTGCCGACAATTTTTTCAAGAACAGATGTTTTTGGAGGGTTGACAAAAAATAATAGCGAAGAAGCGTTGAGCAAAGCGTTTGAATTTTTCTCCTTTGCGCAATTTTCGCAAACATTCTCTTTTCTTCATCCAAACTGGCCTGAGAATATTTTTGGAAAGGTATATTTTATGAGACCTGAATTTCTTATTTTACCAATACTTGCATTCTCCTCCTTATTTTTTATTAGAAAAAATAATAAAATAATTATATTTTTTGCGCTGGTTGGACTTATTGGAGCATTTCTTGCAAAGGGAGCAAAGCCTCCTTTTGAGGAAATAAATGTATGGATTATTATGCATATGCCTGCATCGGAAATCTTTCGTGACTCCACGAAATTTTATTTATTTATTGCTTTATCGTACAGTATATTGATACCTTTTAGCGTACATAATATTTATTATTTCCTTAAAACAAAGTTCAATTATTTACCTAGTACATTTTTGTTTTTTGTTTTTTTATTTTTACTTTTTCTGATTCGTCCTATTTTTCTTAATGAGCTTTGGGGGACATTCAAGCAATACGAGATGCAAAGAGAATATGTGGAATTAAAAAATTTCCTTGTTGAGAAACCTACTTTTTTCCGAACTCTTTGGTTACCTACGCAACACAGATTTAATTTTTATAGTCTTGTTCATCCGGCTATTTCGGCAAAAGAATTATTTACAGCAACAAATTCCGCCGGAATAATTACGCAGATGCATGATGAAAAAACCAAAAATCGCCTTGTCAGTTTAGCGATACAGTATATCGTTGTTCCTTACGATTCTTTTGGGGAAATATTTGTAAGAGATAGAAAATACAATGAAAAGGAATATGAGGATACCCTAGAAGACCTTAAAAAAATTTCTTGGTTAAAAAAACTAGAAGGATTTGGAAAGATAGGTGTTTATAATATCACTCAAAAAGCAAGCGATCATTTCAGACTGTATGGAGAGGGAAATATTTCCTATGAGATGAAAAAGCCCGACAGGTATAATATTAATATTTCTGCATCGAAACCTTTGAAATTAATTTTTGTAGAAAATTATAGTCCATATTGGATTGCAAAGATAAATAATAATGAAATAAAAAGCGAGAAAACAGAAGACAATCTTAACAGTTTTGCTATAGAGAAACCCGGAAGTTATAGCGGAAAGATTTATTTTTCCAAACAGGATATGTATAATTATGGAAAAATAGCATCATTGGTTATGTTGGTAATATTTACAATAAGTTATTTTGTATTATAATAAAAAGTACCAAACAAAAAGATATGAAAACTAATCATAAAGATTTATGATTTTAGTTTAACCCCTATTCCATAAAGAGCGCAATGAAGTGCCGCAGTTCCGCTATTTACAGCAACTGCGTATTTTGTGCCACAATACTTTGCAATTTCTTCCTCAAATTTCTCAACAAGAATTCCTTGTGGGAGAAAGCCGCTTTTAAGAACTTTAACCACCAACTCAATTGCCTCTTTTTCTATATTTGGTTTAGAGATTTCAATTACCTTTTTCATTAAATTAAGCTAGTTGCTCGGAGGATATTATATGTCACTCCGCAATCATTTTGCAAAAAGTAGTATATACATACCGTAGCTATATTTTTTTGTTCTGCTATTTCTATATTGACCATCTTATCCAACCACAACTATACTTTTCTTTTTATCCATATGCTATAATAATTTGATTACTCGACAATCCTAGACCTTATAATAACTATAGATACTTTAATGTACTTAATCAAATTAATCAAACAATTAAATCCTACATTTCATGAATAAAGCATCTATTAAAAACAAAGAACTTTCTAGAATGATGGATACATTGAATTCAGCGCCCAAAATATATGTGCCTTCCGATTTCTGGCAAATGTTAAATGCTGTTCATATAAATAAACTTGATGCAGGTGGGTTTGATTCTTTTAAACGGTCTATTAATAAAGCGTATTTTAATTGGGAAATATCAGGAATTTTTCTCCATCAGTTACAAATTTTTTTTTCCGAAATTTATCGTGGAAATATATGGCCGATAGTAAAAAGTAAATTTATTGATAAAAACTTTTCAGGGAGAGTATTTGTTAAGTTTGAATTCTTATCAAGACTTATCTATAAAGTATATGTCGCATATCTCTATGATTATGTAAGTAGGATTGATCGTCTTGAGTTGCTTAAAAAAATTTCCGAACCACTTCTTGGAGAACCTTTCTTAGTTAAGTATCGTAATAGGTTTATCTCTCAAGACCTCTGCAATTCTGTACATGAGTTTTATAGCATTACGAAAGAAATTAATCTGGACAAAAAACTTGAAATAGCAGAGATAGGTGCGGGATATGGCAGGTTAACATATGTTTTTCTCAAAGCGTTGCCAAAAACAAGTTACTGCATTATTGACATTCCGCCTGCTTTATATATTTCTCAAGAATATCTTCGAAGAATATTTCCAAAAGAAAAAATATTTTTGTTTCGCCCATTTAAGAATTTTAAAGAAATAGAACAGGAATTTAGGGATGCAAGAATTAAATTTCTTCTGCCACATCAAATTGAATATCTGCCAAAAAACTATTTTGATATTATGATAAATATCAGCTCTCTTCATGAAATGCGTAGAGACCAGATCAATAATTATGTAAAGCAAGAGAATCGCTTAACTCGAGGATTTATGTATTTAAAACAGTGGAAAAAAGCCAGAACGAAAGACAATAACTTTATAGAAGAACATGAATATTCTATTCCTGCAAGATGGCAAAAAATCTATCATCATACGCATCCAATTCAGAATCTATTTTTCGAAGCATTATACGCAACTAGATGATCATGCATAATCTGTTTTATTCTTTTTTTATAATTCTTGCATTGTCTATAGTCTTTTTGATAACCCAATTTACAAAAAATTACTATTTTATTGTCCTCTCCGAAAAGTCCAATACGTTAACCCTAATAAGTTTCTATGTTATCGTTATTGGAGGATTTATATTTAGTGTTGGATTATTGTTTTTCCGGCGATGGATATACATAAAAAAAAAGAAACTTCTCATGTTTCTTAGCATCTTCTTTCTAGGCATTATCTTTATTGAAATATTTCTTCATATCACCTATAAACGCCCAATGCGTTTTTCTCCGCATCAATATTTAAATTATATCGGTACACCAAACTACCGAAGCGCCAATGGATTGAATATTCATAACAGCCTTGGTATGCGCGGGCCGGAAATAATAATGCCAAAACCAGCAGGCAGAATCAGGATTGCAATTTTAGGTGGTTCTACTGTATATGAAGAATTCATACAGGATTGGAAGCAAGATTTTGCAAGACAATTCGAACGCGAACTTAAAAAAGCATATCTGAACAAGGATATAGAAGTTGTAAATGCCGGTTTGCCAGGTTGGGATTCATGGGAAGATCTTATTAACCTGGAATTTAGACTCATCGACCTAGACCTTGATGTTATTATTGTTTACGAGGGGGTAAATGATGTTCATGCTCGGTTTGTGAAACCAGATTCTTATAAGGCGGACAATTCCGGAAATAAAAGCCAATGGGCAAGAAAACCATGTTTGGTTTTATTATGCCTTAAAACAGTTCAGTTAATCACCGGATTTGATCCATATAATTTTGATTTCGGCACTCCTACCTATACACACCCCGCAACAAATGATTACAATGTAATTCTAGGTATGACGCCTATGGAAGCTTTAGAAAAAAATCTTCCTATTTATTTTGAAAGAAACCTGCGTAATATTATTGCAGTTGCTCGTGAAAATGGTATTGCCGTACTCCTTTCAACCTGGGCATGGAGCGATCAATTGCAGGATTATGCTGCAACCGCACATTATCAGAAAGGGTTTCGGGAACTTAATGAGGTAGCCAAAAAAGTGGGACAAATGAAGGATGTTCCCTTATACGATTTTGCCTTTGAAATGCCAAAAAATAAAAAATACTGGGCTGATGGTCCGCACAATAATTTAGCGGGTGTAACGTTAAAAGCAAAATTATTCGCAAATTATATTGTAAAAACTAATTTCTTTGATAATATTGAAACCGACAAAGAGAAAGAAGAATCTCTATGAAAGCATCAGTTTTATTGCGTATACTTAGGCAATTTTTAAAAAAGATTGCACGAATACAAACATTCCTTCTTCTAACAGTGTTGTATTTTATGTTTCTTCCCTTTTTTGCGTTACTTTTCAAAATTTTTAAAGGAAAAATATACAATAATAAAGGCATGTGGATATCGTGGAAGTTTAAAGCAGAAACAATCGGCGATCTTAAAAAACAATTTTAATGAATATTTTAGGAATTTCTTGTTTTTATCATGAGTCGGCAGCTGCACTTATTCGTGATGGTGAGATTGTTGCTTCAGGGGCGCTTGAGCGATTTTCGAGAAAAAAACATGACGCATCCTTTCCGCAGGAGGTTATCGACTTTTGTCTTAAAGAGGGAAATATTAGCGTTGATAATCTTGATTATGTTGTTTTTTACGAAAAGCCATTTCCTAAATTTGAGCGTAATCTCATTATGTCACTTAAATACTTTCCAAAATCGCATTTGCTTTTTGTCGATGCGATGAAAAATTTTCTTACCGAAAAATTGTGGATTAAATCTATTATCGCATCAAAACTCAATATGAATCCTGAAAGAATCCTCTTTATTCCGCATCATATTTCACATGCGGCCGCATCTTATTTCACATCTCCATTTGATAACGCAGCATTTCTTACGCTTGACGGCGTTGGTGAATGGACATCGGGTTGTTGGGGTGAAGCATCACAAAACAAACTCTATCCCAAGCAAGAAATTAGATTTCCGAACTCTGTCGGACTTATTTATGCGACATTTACTGCTTTTTGCGGATTTGAAGTCAACGATGGTGAGTACAAATTAATGGGAATGGCAGGTTATGGAAAACCAATTCATATAGATAAAATAAAAAAATTGTATAAACAGTATAGCGATGGGTCCATAGCGTTAAATCTTGAGTATTTTGCTTTTCATTGGTCTCCACAAAAAATGTATACCAGTAAATTCCAAGCGTTATTTAAAGAACTTAATCCTGCAGATATTGCCGCAAGCATCCAAGCATGCACAGAGGAAATTGTATTCATAATGCTTTCTTATATTTATAAAAAGACAAAGCAAAAGCAACTTGTCTTTGGCGGTGGCGTTGCTCTCAACAGCTCGTTAAATGGAAAAATAGTTAAGTCGACGCCATTTAAAGATTTATTTATTTTTCCGGCAGCCGGAGACGATGGCGGCGCAGTTGGCGCAGCGCTTTATGTATATCACCATGTGTTGGGCAATCCGAAAAAAAAATCACTGTCGCATGTTTTTTTTGGAAAAGAATTTACAGGTGCTGAGATAGAACAAGTTCTTAAAAAAGAAAACATTCAATATAGGAAATTAGCAAAAAAGAAACTGATTGAATATGCAGTAGGAAAACTTATAAAAGGTAATGTTATTGGTTGGTTTGAGGGAAGAGCTGAGTTTGGACCACGCGCGCTTGGTCATAGATCTATTTTGGCTGACCCGCGAAATCAAAAAATGAAAGATATTGTCAATAAGAAAATCAAATTTCGCGAAGAATTTAGGCCTTTTGCTCCTGCAGTGCTTACGGAACATGGAGCGGCATATTTTGACATAAATGCTTCAGCGCTTGTGCCATTTATGCTTGCGACATGCAGAGTAAAACCATCTGCCAAAAAAGATGCGCCGGCAACAGTTCATGTAGACGGAACATCTAGGATACAACGGGTTGATAAGGACTACGATGGACGTTTTTATGAACTTCTTACGGCATTTTATAAAAAAACATCTGTACCTATTCTCTTAAATACATCGTTCAATGTTAAGGGGGAACCGATTGTTAATTCACCGAAGGACGCGCTTAATACCTTTCGCAATTCCGGTATCGATGTATTAGTTCTTGAAGATTTTATCATTGAGAAGCAAAAGATAATATGATAAGCTACTTTAGTCCATGCAAATAATAAGACAGCTTACAACTCGTTTTTCGATTATTAAAGAGCTTCTTGGGTTTATGTGGAAAGAAAAATTATGGTGGATGATTCCATTTGTCATACTTCTTCTTATCGTAGGACTACTTCTTATTTTCACCCAATCCTCTCCCATTGCCCCATTCCTTTATACAATTTTTTAAATACACTTTAGCTTAGTGATTTTTTTGCAAGTACGCAATTAATCAAGCCTCTGATAATATTTTTCTAAAAACAGGTTCGAGCAACTTGTCAGTATCATAATTTTTAGCAAACCGAAGTGCATTCTTGCTATAAGCTTTATAAAGTGATTTATCAAAAAATAAGGTTTTTATACTTTTATACCAATCGCCTGCATCAATAACGCTAAATCCAATTTTATTCTTATCAATGAGAAGAAATGAATCATTAATTCTTGTGCTAATTATTGGCAGGCCTGCTCCAATATAATCAACCAATTTACCAGTTAGCCCCTTGTTCATAAATGAATGATCGGGAGCGTTGGCATCGGATGTTGTAGCATAGGAAGCTATGCCTATTGTGTATTTGGCAAGAATAGTGGATGTTAATATATAATTATCTAGGACTCCTCTAAAAAAAATTCTATCATCTAGATTAAGTGCTCTGATTTTATTTCGAATAGTACTTTGAGTATCTGTTTTGCCATATATATCTAATATAAATGATATATTTTCTTTCTTGAGTCGGCTTAACGCTTCTAGTAGTTGGCTGAAATTGATCGTTCCATAATCAATTGATCCTGCATAAACTAAGGAATATGGATATTTCTTAATGTTTCTTTTTATAGACTTTAGATCTATGGTGGGTTTGATAGCGAAATGTTTATAAGCATATTTTCCTGTGGGATCAACTTCCTCTACGAATTTATTACTGAACGCAAAAAAATAATCACATGTAACATAGGAGAATTTAGTTATATATTGATAAATAGCATTCATAAAAACATTCGAGAATCTTTTTTTAGAATAATCAACATTGTAATAAGCAATTTTATCGATACGCAAAAATATTTTACTAAGATAGGTATGAAAATAAGCCAGTGAGTCAAAGCAAATCGCAAGATCTATTTTGGGAGGGAGTTTAAAATGTTTGTACCAAAGAATTAAGCCATATATGCCTTCAGATGGATACTGTATTGCTGGGGGAATTTTAAACATAAATTCTTTTTTTCCATTGCATATGACACTTTTCTGATTGTCTTTAGGCGCCATGGGATGAAAGATCGCATATACTTTATATTTATCTTTAAGATATTTGTAGAATTTATTAGGTGGTCCGTGTACTGTGCTAACATGAGAAACAAGTAGGACGGTTTTCATAGGTATAAAATATATCTTATTCAATCCGATATAGTTATCATAGTATATACTATACGACAATACTATCTATATCCATATCCAGCATTCATTAAAAATGAATCTCTAGTAATCACATATTTTTGACACCTCCTATTCTGTTTAAGAATAATATATATTTAATTTTCGATTCCAAGGAATAAAGAGCAATATTGCTTTTCCTTGCAATACAATATCAATTTACATATAATATTATGATAAATTTTTCGTTATCATTAGTATGAACATTCTTGTTACAGGTGCTGCTGGTTTATATGGAATCCACTTAATTGATCAACTGGTCAAGGAAAAGGATGTGAAGCATGTCATAGGATTTGATAATTTTTCCCGCGATTTTTTAGTAAAAGATCCATTTATTCAGTCGAAAGAATTAAAAAAGAAATTCAAATTTTATAAAAGAAATTATAGGACACTTGCGCTAAAGGAATTAAACTCCTTTGATCTTGATTTTGTTGTGCATTTGGCAGCATTTATTTCAATTCCCGAGTCAATGAGAATGGAAAAAGCGTATTTTATGAATAATGAGTTTGGTACATTTCAATTAATTCACTTGTTGCATAGAACGGAAAAAAAGCCTCATTTTATTTTTGCCTCCTCACCTGAAGTATATGGATCTGCAATTTATGCACCAATGGACGAAAAGCACCCGATGTTACCAAGAAGTGTTTATGCGGTAACGAAACTCGCGTCAGAAAAACACTGTATGGCAATGCATGAATGGTATGGATATCCGATAACGATTATTAGAAATTTTAATACATTCGGTCCTAACCAAAATATTTTCGGAAATGCAGCAGTAGTCTCAAATTTTATTGCACGGTCAGTGCAAGGGAAAAATATTGTTATTCATGGTGATGGGCTACAGACTCGGGATTTTCAATTTATAAACGATGCCGTAAGGGCATATGTTTTGACAATTATGAACTCAAAAAAAATGATTGGGAAAATAGTGAATATTGGAACAGGTAAACAAACAAGAATTAAAGATCTCGCAGAAATAATTGTTAAATTAACAAAAGTCAAATCAAAAATTAAATATGTACCTACACGAGGGGCCGATTTGCGTTCGCTAGAGGCAAATTATAATGAAATTCAAGCGCTCGTTGGTTGGAAACCGCAATACTCTTTAGAAACCGGACTTAAAAAAACAATTGATTGGTTCAAGCAAAATATATGAAAATACTAGTTACTGGTGGCGCGGGATTTATTGGAAGATGGGTTGTGAAAAATCTTCTAGAGAAAAAGCATGATGTATTTATTGTCGATAGTTTGATCCGGGGAAATGAGAATAATCTGCATGAATTTAAAAAAAATGTCCATTTTAAAGACTTTTATAAGATTGATATAATTAACAAAAAAGCCCTCGGAAAAATATTTAAAGAAAAATTTGATGTTATTTTTCATCTCGCTTCATCTTGCGATGTCGGGCTTAGTATTGATAATCCGACCGAAACTTTTAAAACAGATATTTACGGAACATTTTTGCTTCTTGAAGAAAGCAGAAAATCAAATACAAAATTTGTTTTTATTAGCACCTGCATGGTATATAATATAAACATCGACATTGCAATAACTGAAGAAAGTCCTACCATGCCTCGTTCTCCTTATGCAGCGGGAAAACTTGCTGGTGAGGAATTAGTATTAAGTTATCAGCATGCGTATAAACTTCCGGTTGTTATCTTGCGACCCTTTAATACATATGGACCATTTGGGTTGTTTGAAAAAGCTCGAGGAGAGGGAGGGGTCATCAATTTATTTTTGAAACGTTTTATACAAAATAATAACTTGCACATCTATGGAAGCGGAAAACAAACGCGGGATTTTTTATATGTAGAAAATTGTGCTGAATATATTGTAAAGATTGGACTTTCCAAAAAAGCAGAAGGGGAGATTTTTAACATAAGCACCGGTCGTGAAACTTCTATCAACGAACTTGCGCGAATTATTTGCAAAAATAAGAGTAGAATAACATATGTAAAGCATCATCACGGGCAAAGTGAGGTAATGCGTTTATATGGAGATATGGCAAAAGCAAAAAAAATAATCTCACCATCTGTATTAGTGCCTCTTGAGAATGGAGTAAAAAAAACGATGCTCTGGCTTTTGAAAAACCGCCAATATTTAAAAAAATGATTGATTTTTCAAAACAAACACTGCTTGTTATTGCTCCTCATCCCGATGATGAAGTTTTGGGCTGTGCGGGCTTGATTGATAAGGTAAAAAAATACGATGGCAAGGTGTATGTTCTCATTGTGACAGTTGGTAATCTGGCTCAATTGGGGGGAAATAAGAGCGATATGAAAATACGTGCGAGGGAAGTGGCAGATGCTATGAAGATCTTACGAGTTGATGGATTTGAAATAGGGTTGGTTGGTAAGAAATATCATATGAAACTAGATACAATATCGCAAATGGAATTAGTTAATTTGATTGAATCAAAAAGCAGTGTTTCGCTCGATAGGGTTCGCCCGTCAATAGTATGTTTTCCATATATTGATTCCTATAATCAAGATCATCGTGCTGTTGCGCAAGCTGCCTTTTCAGCGTTACGACCCCGCCCAAAAAAGTACAGGCATCTTGTTCCTATGGCTCTTATGTATGAACATCCGGATATGGCTTGGTCGATATCTTCATTTAAGCCAAACTGCATTGTAGATATTAGCGGTCATCTTGACAATAAAATAGAAGCATTACAGAAATATAAGTCGCAGCAACATAAAGATCCTCACATTATGAGTGCTGAAAACGTGAGAAGAATTGCTCAAATCCGAGGGAGCGAGATAGGTGTTAGCGCAGGTGAAGCATTTATGCAGAAGCGACTCATTATATAGCTAGTTATTTTTCTTTCTATGCTGATTTGGTTTGTTCTATGATATAATCCATAAATTATGGGGAAAAATAAGCCCGAAATTAAAAAACAAATTCGTTTATTACTTACTAGTTCGCGCGGATATATAAATCTCGGAAGAATAGAATCTCTAAGGAATAACTCCCAATATGATTTTTATATAGTTGGTGTAGATATTTTTGGAGATAAATATAAACTGCCGATTCTTGATGAACAAATTCAAATTCCGGCAGGTAATGAAAAAAAATATATAGGAATGATAAGAAAAATAACTACAGAGAAAATGATAGATGTAATTCTACCCGCTTCCGATGTTGAAGTAGAAATTATTTCTAAAAATAAAAAGTTACTAGAAAAAATGGGAGTAGGAACGGTTTGCTCTTCCTATTCAGTAACTCATAGTGCTGTGAATAAAGCAAGTATGCTGCTTTTCCTCAAAGAGAAAAAAATAGACGTACCGAAGTTTTTCATACCGAAATCAATAAGGGAACTTATTTTGGCTGCAAAAAAACTTGGATATCCAAAAAAGCCTCTTATCGTAAAGCCCGCCTTTGCAAGTGGCAATCGGGGGGTGTGGTTGATAAAAGAGAATTTTAGTAAGGAGCTGTTGCATTCACGCGGAATTCCTCATATCTCAATTGATGAATTTGTCAAACAGGTTGGAAAACTTAAGCATTTCCCCAAAATAGTTCTTATGGAATATCTTTCTGGAGATGAATACAGCGTAGACGGATTAAGCGAAAAAGGAAATCCGATTTATGTTATTCCCAGAGTAAGGATTTCTCCGTTGCCCGGGTATTCACAAGAAGCCCTAATCCATGAAAATAAAGAAGTCAAGGAATATGTCGAGCAAATATGCAGGGCTTTTGGTTTCGATTCAATATTTAATGTTCAATTAAAATATGGTGAAGATGGAAAACCAAAAGTTTATGAGATAAATCCTCGGATTTCAGCAACAGCAGTTGCCAATACTGCAGCAGGAGTTGATCTTTTACTCTTCAGTATTCTTAAGGAGTTAAAAATTACTTACCCAAAAAATATACAACCTAAGAAAATTCGTATGATAAGATTTTGGAAAGAATTTTATACAGATAATTAAATATATGCCTCAACACGCAGCAAATCTGTTTTTTGCTATTTTAAAGTCTTATGGAGTAAGTCAAATTTTTGGAATTCCCGGCGACGAATTAGAAATTTTTGATGCATTAGCTCATAGCGGTATTGAATTTATAACTACAAGACATGAACAAGCAGCAGCATTTATGGCTGAGGCAGTTGGTAAGACTTCATCCGAGCCTGCAGTTTGCATATCAACCCTTGGTCCTGGGGCAACAAATCTTGTTACCGGTGTTGCAGACGCATATCAGAATAGAGTTCCCATGCTGGTTCTTTCAGGTCAATTGGAAAGAAAATTCCGTAAGAATCGTCCGCATGCACATCAGTATATAAACTTATCTCGATTATTCGCACCGATAACAAAAGCGACATATACTGTCTCGAGTATTTCCTCAATGCAGAGAACAATTGATAAAGCTTTACAGATCGCGGAAGAAGGAATACAGGGTCCCGTTCACATTACCCTTCCAATAGATATTATGGAGAAGGAGGTTCGTGGAATATTCATAAAGAAAAAAAATCCACAAATAAAATCTAATACAATTAGCCCAAGCTCAATTAAGAACTATACGAAATTACTGCTAGATTCTTCTTATCCTGTGGCATTTTTAGGAAATAAAGGTAATCACATAGATATATCATTTAGGGATATACTGCAAAAATCACATATCCCTGTCATAACATCTTTTATGGGGAAAGGTAGTTTCTCCGAGAAAGAAAGTATGTCTCTGGGGACAGTTAGCAGACATCTTAATGACCAGCTTAGTCAACTTGTTGAAAAAGCAGATCTTATGTTAGTTGTTGATTATGATTATATCGAAGGTGTACAGCCGGAGATGTTTAAAAATAAAAAGATAATTTATATTAATTCATATTCAGCGAAAAATGACGCATTACTTTATCCTGTTTGCGAAATAATAGGACGTATAGATTTTATTACAAAACGTTTAGCGCAAGAGATGAAATATATTTCCTATTCGACAAAGTGGAATGAGGCTGAAATAATTGAAGTAAAGAAAAAACGTTACCAGCAAATACTTAATAGTCAACAGATGAATAGTATTCCATTTAATCCTTTTAGGGTAATGCAGGTATTACAGCAAATTACCACTGGTGATGAGGTCATAGTATCAGATGTTGGCAATCATAAGCAAGCATTGGGATTAGGGTATAATGCTCGTAGGCCACATCATATTCATTTTTCCAATGGACTATCTAGTATGGGATTCTCATTACCATTTTCTGCAGGGTTGCGATTTACCCTACCTAATGATAAAACAATAATTTCAATTAACGGAGATGGTGGTTTTTTGATGAATGTACAGGAACTGGAAACGATAAAAAGATATAATCTTAATATAAAAATAATCATTTTTGTTGATAATGCCTTTGGCATGATCAAATCTAATCTTCTTGCAAAATATAAGAGAGTCAAAAATTTAGATTTTACTAATCCTGACTTTCACTATCTAGCAAGAAGTTTTGGTTTTCCTTATTTCACAGTTTTAAAGAAAGGGACGATAAGAAAAATAGTACATAAATTCTTAAATACAGAAGGAACTGCAATATTAACGATTCCAGTAAAATATTAATTTTAATGCCTCGCAAGCAAATTGCAAGAGCGCAAAAATTATATGCTTAAAGTAGTTGCTTTTGATTTTGATGACACATTGTATCCAGAAAGCCTTTATGTGCAAGGTGGTTTGCATGCGGTCTCCTCCTATATAGAACATGCATTCCAAATTAGTAGTAATCTTATTTACAGACAATTGCTCACCGAAAAAAATAAGAATCCAAGAGGCAAAGTTTTTGATGCGGTACTATCTAACTATAGCTTCTATAGTCCTTTCCTTATCGAGGATTTGATTCGAGAGTACCGATCTCAAATGTTATCCATTACATTATATTCAGGTGTTAAAAAATTACTTGATTCTCTTAAGAAGAAGTATGTCCTAGCTCTTATAACCGATGGATTAACAGTTGTGCAGATGAGAAAAATAAAACATCTTAAAATAGATGCATATTTTAATTACATATATTGCATTCAAGATGAGGGAGCTCAAAAAGGGAAACAGGATACTAAGTTTTTCCAAAAACTGCTTAATGATGTTTCTATTTCACCGCTAGAGGCAATTTATATTGGCAATGATCCCCAGAAAGATTTTCTTGGGCCAAAAAAGTTAGGAATGAGAACGATTCGCGTATTACAAGGGAGATATAGGGGAGAGGAAGTGATATCTGGGGCGGAGCCCACTTTTACGATACAGAAAATTAAAAATGTAGAAAAACTGCTTAACAATATTAAAAATGAGGATTAAGAGGGAAAAATAATAGTAGAAAAAATTATATGTAGCTTTTTTCAACGAGGTATTTTTTGAGTCCAATGCGCCAATCAGTCATTATATTTAAATTCAGATTGTTAAGGTTTTCATTTCCTAGAACGGAGTAAAGCGGCCGTTTGGCCGGCGTATAATATTCTTTCGAAGTAATGGGCATAAGACTAACCTTTGTATTTGTAATTCTAAAAATTTCTTTGGCAAATGAATACCATGAGCACTCTCCAAGCGCAGCTGCGTGATATATGCCATAGTTGTCGGTTTTTATGAGTTTATGTATTTGCTTGGCTAAATCAACTGTATATGTGGGTGTCAAAAACTGATCATTAACTACTCGTACATCTATTTTCTCATGTGCGAGCTTCAGCATTGTTTCAACAAAGTTTCCGCCTTTTAACGAAGAGCCTTTAAAGCCAAAAAGACCGCTTGATCGCAGGATAAAATATTTTTTACATATATATCTTGTAAAATATTCGCCGGTGAGCTTGGATAAGCCATAGACATTTAAAGGGCCTGGCGAATCAGTTTCTTTATATGGAGTTGTCTTTTTTTTATCCAAGCCAAAGATATAGTCAGTGCTGATGTACACAAGTACACTATTTCGCTGCGAGCAATACTCTGCAAGATTTTTTTGGGCAAAAGCATTTACAAGGAATGCCTTGTCAATATTAGTTTCACAATCATTAACTCGATGGTAGGCAGCAGTATTGATTACAATATCTGGCCTAATGAGATCAAGAGCGTGTTTTGTTATATTTTTATCTACAATATCAATGTCCTTGTGTATCAAGGGGAAAAGCTGCATAGCAGAATCTTTGCTAAAAACCTTTATCAAGTCAGTTCCAAGCTGTCCATTTGCTCCAATAACAGCGATGCGTAATTTACTCATATTCTTTTTAAGACCTTAGCGGGAACACCTCCTGCTATGGTATTTGCTGGAACATCTTTTACAACCACGGCATTTGCGCCTATTATGACATTATCACCAATAACGATATTTCCAATAATCTTTGCCCCTGTGCATATTGTTACATTTTTTCCAATTTTGGCACCTATAGATCCTGGGTAAATGTTTGTTCCCACCATTAAAGGGCCAAAAAGAGTAAGATTCTCTCCTGCTGAGGCTGTATGTGTAATAATAATTCCTCGATAATGTAAATAAAAACCTTTTCCAATTACGACACTCGGATGGATATGAATATCAAAAATGAAATAGTTTATGTAGAAATAGATTGGATATAGGACATACCCTAGATATCGAATAATGAAAAATTCATGGTTGTATAGATATTGCTCGATTCGATAAATACAGATAAAAAACATATTTGGATTATGAAATAAAATAGCAAATTTGAGAAAAATGTTTTTTTGTTTTTTGCCTAGATCGTGGGCATACAAGAATCTTTTCCAGTCAGCGCCAATGGTAGAAAATACTAATATCATAGATATTCCTTTTCGTCAAAATAATTTTTTAACAAGATCAATAATTGTTTTTTCAATTGTTATTTTTGCGGTAAACCCAAATATATCTTTTGCTTTTTTTGTTCCTATTCTATAGGATCGATCTTTTCTATCATTTTGTTCAAAAATGATTTTCGGATTTATATAAAAATACTTTTTGATGGTTTCTTGTATCAAGGAAGCAATATCTCGAACTCTAAAATTATTAAGACCAATATTAAATATTTGTCCTGCTACATTTTGTTTTGGCGCAGTTAATATTCTATAATATGCTTGGGAAACATCGCTAACACTTATTAACGGTCTCCACTGAAGACCCTTACAATAGACTCGAATATGCCCATTTGTAAGCGCACTTTTTACCATAGCATTAACAACAAGATCAAAACGCATGACAGGAGAAAAACCGCATACGGTTGCTTTGCGAAATATTACTACAGAAAATTTTTTATCGGAGAATGTTAATAATTCTTTTTCAGCTTCATATTTAGTGATTGAATATGCGCCGGTGGGAGAAACTTGCGTATTCTCACTTTTAGGGCCATCTTCTTTATCCATTCCTTTATCGTATATGGAAGAACTTGAAGCAAAGATGAAACGCTTAACATTCAATTCTTTTGCCTTTTGCGCAAGAGCAATAGCGGCAAGCGTATTTATCCTTTTTGTTTCATTTGGATTTTTATCAGAAGATGTTTCATTGGAAAACGCTGCTAAATGTATAATTGCAAAGATATTTTTAAATAGCGTAGATTTTATTTTCCTAATATCGCTTTGTATATATTCAAATTTTTTTTTGTATTGTTGAGGAATATGTCCGGAGAAAGGAAGAATGTCGATTACGCGTACAGATAAGTTTTTTTTCAATAAATAGTTTACCAAGACGGACCCGATGTATCCGGACCCACCGGTAATGAGAATCTTTCGCTGAGCTTGTAAAATTTTCATTATGATATAGAATTTAAAGTAACTTTTGGAACATAGAGAATGGCGCTATCGTGATACTTATTGCCTCGCAATTGTTTAATTTTATTAACGATTTCTTTATAAAAATTCCACGACATAATAATGATATAAAGATTTTCTTTTTCTTCTTGTAAGATTTTGGGAGATTTTATTGAGATATTTCTTCCCGGCGTAACAAGTCCCCATTTGAGAGGATTGTCATCAACGATGTATACCAAATTGAGCTTGAAATAATTAAGCATAGTATTTCCTTTGGCAGAGGCGCCATATCCGATAACTCTTTTCTTCTTTTTTTTAAAATCCAAAACAAGCTTGCGAAGACGATTTCGATTCTCAACTATGTTTTTGGCAAAGTGTTTGTAGGTTTGAATATCGAACAATCCACTTCCCTTTTCCTTACGTATAAGCGCAGTTACCTTTTTCGAATGCTTGCTTACTCCTTTTTTGAGGAAGAATCGGATGCTGCCTCCATGGATAGGGGTTTGGATTAAATCAACAATGTGGAATCTCAAACGTGAGGCAAGCGTAGCAAAGGAGTTAACCAAGAAATATGAAAGGTGTTCGTGGTAGATCGTGTCGAACTCATTATATGTAATCATATTATTGCCATAGGGAAACTCAAGTATCAAAATGCCATCATCTTCCAAAGCCAAGGAACAAGCGGCGAGAAATTTATCAATTCGATCGACATGAGCAAATACATTGGTTCCCGTAATAAGATTAAATTTCTTTCCAAGCTTTTGAATTATTTTTTTGCTCCAGTAGTCGACAATTACAGGAATATTTTTCCTAACAGTAATTTCTCGTAAATTTTCTGCCGGATCAACTCCATAGACATCGCATCCAAGTTCTTTAAAAAATTCCAATTGCGTTCCATCGTTACAAGCAATATCTAGTACGCGTATCCTCTTCCTTTTCACTCGGGCTACAGCGTCTTTTGCCAACTCCCCGCAATGATTTCGGAAAGTTTCTGTTGTGCCGCTGACATAGAGGTAGTTTTTAAACATAAGAGAGGGTTTTATAACTACACTAAGCATGCTATGGAAGCAGTTTTGACATAGCATTACTTCAAGCGGATATTCTTTTAGTTTATCCCCCTTGCGATAACTGTTTGCCAAGGGTTGTTTGCCCAAATCAAGATATAATAAAAGATTTTTAGCGCCACAACAGCGGCATGTAGTTATTTTTTTCATAGAAAAGATGGATTTCTTTTATATTCCTCAAAACTAATTCCTTCTTTGTCGCGGTTTGAAAGTATAGGGTCAGTAATTGGCCACTTTATGTCTAAATTCGCATCGTTCCAGAATATAGCCTTATCTGCAGATCGTTTATATGGTTTTGTAAATTTGTAGAGTATTTCAGCGGAATCAGTAAGAACTGTAAATCCAACAGCAAATCCAATGGGAATATATAGTTGTTTTTTGTTTTCAGCGGTCAGCTCAATTCCATACCATTTACCAAATGTTGAAGATTTTTTTCGTAAATCTACTGCTACAAAAAAAATATTTCCTTGAATGCAACGAACAAGTTTTTCCATAGGAGCAGTTGCATCTTGATAGTGGAGTCCTCGTAGTGTTTTATTTTTTGATTTAGAGTGTACTTCTTGAAAAAAAGTGAGATTAAGACCAGACTTTCTAAAATCTTCTTTATTCCAAGATTCAAACAGGAATCCTCGATCATCCTGAAAGTAGTCAATTTCTACGACAACCAAACCCTTAAAAGGAGTTTCTATAAGCCTCGTTTTCATCCTGTCAATTCTCTCATATCGTTTCTTATGATACAATATCTTGGAATTTATGGCAAAATCATCTAAAAATCCTTTAGTATCAATTGTTATTCCTTTACACTGGGGCTTGAAACCGGAAAATTTTTCCAGGTTCCTTACTGATTTAAAAAAATACGACAAACTAAAGTATAAGAACTACGAAATTCTTGTTGTGACAGACAAGCCGGTTGTTCCCGCTATTACAGGAAAGAATGTTCGCTGTCTCGTAATGAATGCAGATGATCCAACTACCGGGACAGAAAAACGTGATTTTGTCCTGCCTTTCGTAAAGGGCGAGATTTGTGCTTTTATAGATGATGATGCATATCCAGATCCATACTGGATTACAAATAGTATTTCCTGGTTTAAATATGAAAGAATTGTGGCGGTTGGTGGTCCAGGAGTTACTCCTCCCGAAGATTCATTCTGGCAAAAGATAGGAGGGTATGCTATCGAGTCATACTTTTGCAGTGGCAATATTCAATACCGTTTCTATCCCACATTTGAACGTTTCAGCAAAGATCAGCCCGGGTATAATTTATTGGTTCGAACATCTGCTTTAAAGAAAGTAGGAGGATGGGGGACAACATTTTATGGGGGTGAAGATACAGTTCTTTGTATAAAATTATTAAAGTTTGGAAAAATTCTCCATGATCCCAATGTTATTGTATATCATCATCGTCGAACATTTCCTCTTGGACATTTAAAACAAATTGGTAGCGTAGGGTTACATAGAGGATACTTTTTTAAGAAGTATCCTCAAACCTCACGAGGCTTTTTCTATCTTTTGCCAACGATTTTAACATTGGGATTTATAAGCGGAATTTTATTAGCAGTGCGTTTTTCTCAAGTATTTGCTTTGCCATTTATCTTAGTATTTTTATTTTTTCTTTTGCTTGGTACGATCTCGGTCTATCGACATAAAGTCAATATTGTAAGTTCTCTTATGGCAAGCATTGCTATCATGATGACGCATATGTCATATGGCGCTTTTTTCGTAAAAGGTTTATTAACGCGTCGTTTAGATAAATAGGGAAAATATGAAATATCCATTGCCCAAGATTACATGTTGTGTCAGGACATATAATGAGGAAAAACGTATTGCTGAATGTTTAAGAAGTATATTTAGTCAAAATTATCCCAGACAACTTTTGGAAGTAATCCTTGTAGATGATGTTTCCACGGATAAAACAGTTACAATTGCAAAAAATTTTCCTGTAAAAATTTTAATCAATGAGACTGGTAATGCCGAGATATCGCTGATTAGGGGCTTTAAAGAATCAACTGGTGCATTTTTTACAGTTGTCGATGCGGATATGTTCTTTCGGGGAAAAGATTGGTTCAAAAAAATGCTAGAACCTCTCTTGGAAAATTCTGATATATCAGCCGCGTTTACAGGATATCATTCCCATAAAAGGAATTCACTCATCACGAAATATTTGAATCTTGATCCGATCCAGCGGGACCTAGTGTATCAAATTCTTTCTCCAGGGTTTAAGGAAGTAATTAGTGAGGAGAAGAATGGTTATTACATCTGTCAATACTCTGTCAATAAAATTCCACCGCAGGTTCATGGTCTTTATAGAAGCGCTATTTTAAAAAAAGTACTCGTTAATGAGATAGATTATCATGATATGATAAAACTTGTAATGTTAGTTGACAGGGGATATAGAAAATTTGCCTATGTTCCTCAGGCAGGATATTATCATTTCCATGTTGATTCCTTATTGCATCTGTGGAAAAAACGAATCCGAAACATAAAAGAGAGATATCTAGATTTTTATACAAATAATAATCATTATAGATGGTTTGATGTGTCAAATTCTGCCCGCATTAAAAAAACATTTTTTCTTATTCTTGCCACATATTTGATAATTCCATTATGTTTGTTTTCGCTGTTTAGAGCGTTAATGCGAAGAAACCTATTCTATCTTCTTGAGCCTGCAGTAACCTTTGTTATCATAAATGCAATATTATACGCATTTTTATCGGATAAAAGAGGCAGAAAATTTATCATTCTTCAATTTGCTAAAATATTACATCTGTCTAAAAGAAAATCCTAATATGATAAAACAGGCTATAATTTTGGCGGGCGGTCAGGGAAAAAGACTTCGTCCCCTCACATTGACTACTCCAAAGCCAATGATATTATTCCATGGAAAGCCCTTTCTTGCATACATTATAGAAATGCTTAAAAAAAACGACATTAAGGAAGTAATTATTCTAACAGGTTATTTGCATGGGAAAATAGAGGAATATTTTGGAGGCGGAAAGAGATTCGGATTAAAAATAAAATATTCTTTTAGTCCGGTTGAAGATGAGACGGGCGCAAGAATTAGAAAAGCAAAGGATTTGCTGGATAATACATTTCTTCTTTTGTATGGAGATAATTATTGGCCGTTACGGCTGGATCAGCTTTTTGCCTTTTACAATAAAATGAATACGCAGGGTTTGGTTACAGTATATTCAAATACAGATAATTATACAAAAAACAACATTCTTGTTAGCGAAAAAGGATTGGTTGAGGTTTATGACAAGACCCGGCAAACGCCGGGACTAAACGGAGTAGATATCGGATTTTTTATTTTGAAAAAGGATATTCTGGAAGATTTTCCAAAAGATAATTTTTCATTTGAAAAAGTTATTCTTCCGCAACTTGTTTCAAATAAGCAACTGGCAGGATTTTTGACTTATCGCAAGTATTACGGATTAAGCAATCTGGAAAGAATACCTGTTATTGAAGAATTTTTTAAACCAAAAAAAGTCATTCTTCTTGATAGGGATGGTGTAATTAATAAAAAACCTCCCAAAGCAGAATATGTAAGGAATTGGGGTGAATTAAAATTATTACCAGGAACAATAGATGCATTAAAAATTTTAACCAAGAAAAAATATGAAATTATTCTTATCTCTAATCAGGCAGGGATTGGAAGAGGAGTAATGACAGAAAAAGACCTCAAGGAAATTCACGGAAAATTTTTGGAAGTTTGCGAAAAAGAAAAAATTAAAATAAAAGGAATTTATTATTGTCCTCATAATTGGGATGAGGGGTGTTTTTGCAGAAAACCAAAGCCTGGCATGTTATTCAGGGCAGCAGCCGAGCACAGTTTTGATTTAACCAAAACTGTTTTCATCGGAGATGATGACCGCGACGAACAGGCAGGAAAAGCTGCAGATTGTCCAACTATATTACTACATCCAAAACAGAGATTATTGGATATTGTAAGGGGTTTAGCATAAAATATTTCTATTAATATGATTATTTTGAGGATAGCGCTTAGCGCTTTTCGATATTGCGGGGGGATTCAAACTCTCCTTTCATTAAGCCATCAATATTGACTGATCGCCAATCCGTAAATATTTTTTTCGCTCCGGCTTCCAAAAGAGCTGCTATAACAGGCGGTCTATTGTAAACAGGCATTCCAACCGCTACGGACCCGGCTCTTATAGCTGCTCTAATTCCGTTTGGAGAATCTTCGAAAACAAGCTGCCTGCGAGGATTTATTCCCATTTTTTCCGCTGTTTTTAAGTATATATCCATAGCTGGTTTTGGCTCTTTTACATCTTCTCTTAGGATAATTCTTCCTTTTGGAAAAAGTTTTGTAATTCCTGCTTTTTCCATAAGAAACAGCGCCTGGTCAGTGGCAGTAAGTGAACCTGTGGCTACGGGTATGCCTAACTCTATTAATCTTTGCAGTATTCTAGTAAAACCGGGTCTGGGTTTTATGTCATCAACATCCTTGATCCAAAGGTCGTAATACCATTTTTTTCTTTTAAGAATTTCTTCTGTAGTCATGTGGCCATTGCTTATTTCGCGAATTTCTTCTGCAACCTTGTCGTCGGGACCGCCAATAAAATGTGGGATTTTTTTCAATACATCTTCAAGATCATCAAGATTTATTGTTACTCCGGCTTCGGCAGCCACCATAACATGGGCATTGTGATGGACAAATTCTACATCTATTACGGTACCCTCTAAATCAAAAGCAACTCCTTCAAATCTTTTTGAAGTCATTTTTACATTTTATCTTAACGATAGTATATTTGCAATTTACTGATTGTTCCTGAATATGATATAATTAACAAAGTACAAATAGGAAATATGACTACTCCAAAAAATAAAGATACGAGGCCACAGGTTGGGGAGGAAACCCAATCCTATACCTTATCTTTTGAAGATTATCTGGCTGAATTAACAAGAAGCCTTGGTACAATTAATAAAGAAAGAATTAATCAAGCTATAGATATATTGATTCAAGCATATATTGATGATAAAACAATATTTATTTTCGGTAATGGCGGATCTTTGGCTGCAGCTCACCATATGGCAACTGATTTTATGGAGTTGTCTCTCAAGATTAAGGACCAATTAAAAAATCAAGGGCGTGAGTATAAAGTTCGTGCTCTTTCGCTAACACCTGAGTTGTTTTCATATGCTTTGGATGATGGGGAGAATCCTGATTGGGCGCAATCTTTTGTGATGGAGCTAAAAGGGCGAATGCAATCAGGAGATGTTCTTATAGCAATATCAGGCAGTGGGGAAAGTCCAGATGTTTTGCGTGCCCTCGAGTATGGAAGAGATCATGGAGCCAAATCAATTGGACTTCTTGGTTTTAGGACGGGTGGGAAAGCTGCGGAACTTGTTACTTGCCCTATTGTTGTCGATAGTAACAATTATGGTCCCATAGAAGATACGCATTCTGCATTATTACATATGATTACTGGTGGGTTTAAGAGAAGAATAATTGAACAACCTATTAGTAAAGGAGGAATATAAAGGTATCTAAAATTGTATGATTATTTCGAGGACGCCATTAAGAATTAGTTTTGTCGGGGGAGGAAGTGATATTTCTTCTTTTTATCATCATGAACCCGGCGCTGTTGTCTCAACGGCAATTAACAAATACATTTACATTGCAGTAAATAGACAATTTGACGGAAGAATTCTTATAAATTATTCAAAAACAGAAATTGTTACAAAAATTTCCGATATAGAAAATAATTTGGTAAGAGAAGCGCTTAAATTAACAGGGGTAAAGGGAGGGATTCATATAAACTCAATAGCAGATATTCCATCTGAAGGAACAGGGATGGGATCATCCAGCTCATATGTTGTTGGACTTTTAAATGCGCTATATGCATACCAAGGGAAACATGTAAATGCTGAAAAATTAGCAAGACAAGCATGTCAAATTGAAATAGATATATTAAAAAAACCTATTGGTAAACAAGATCAGTATATCGCTGCTTATGGCGGATTGGAATATATAAAGTTTAATAGTGACGATTCTGTTTATACTGATCCAATTATTTGCAAAACAGAAACGAAAAAGATTCTTGAAAAAAGATTACTGCTTTTTTATACAGGTATTACGCGATCATCTGACCCAATTCTGGCAAAACAAACAAGCAATATGGCATCTCAAATTGAAAAGAGAAAAATTATGACAAAAATGGTTCATTTAGCAGGAGAAATGCATGATGCATTAAATGAAAATAAACTCGATAGTTTTGGTCGATTGCTTCATGAAAACTGGATACTAAAGAAACAAATGGCAGAAGGAGTAAGCAATCCTAAAATTGATAAATGGTATGAGGCAGCATTGAGAAATGGAGCAATTGGCGGAAAGCTTTTGGGAGCAGGCGGAGGAGGATTTCTTCTTTTCTATGCTCCTGAAGAAAAACATAAGAAAATTATTAGCACTCTTTCAGGCTTGTCCTGCCAAAAATTTTCATTCGAACCCCAAGGAAGTAAGATTATTTTCATTGACTAAATTGTGAAAAAGAAAAAAAACCTCCTACTTAATCCAAAAAACTTTATAGGAGACTATATACTTGAGTTAACTCGTTGCCTTAAGTCTTTGGATAAAACAAAAATAGAACTTGTTATTGATGTTCTTGTTGATACATATAAAAAAGACAGGAAAGTTTTTATCCTAGGAAATGGCGGAGCCGCGTCTACCTCATCTCATATGGCTTGTGATTTAGGAAAGGGAACATTGCAAAGAGTATACGATAATACGGAAAGAAGATTTAGGGTTATTTCACTCACCGATAATGTGGCTATTATGACAGCTTTTGCAAATGATTTAAGCTTTGATGATATTTTTGTTCAGCAATTGAGAAATTTGGTCGAAACGGACGATGTTGTTATAGCTCTTACCGGAAGCGGAAATAGCCCAAATGTTGTTAAGGCAGTTGAATACGCTAGATCATGCGGGGCGAAAACTATTGGAATTTTGGGATTTAAAACAGGAGGAAAACTTGGGAAAATGGTGGATTATTCAATAATTGTTGATAGTAATCATTACGGTCCGATTGAAGATATTCAGCTGACTCTTAATCATATGATCGCTTCATGGATTGCAAAAATTAAGAATATTCATGATGGAAACGAAGAACTAAGGAACGAAAACAAAGCAGTTCCATTTAAAGATTGATAAGCCTATCTAAAGAGATAAAAATACATGTCTGATAAAGAAAATGATTTATTGCTCTTCTTAAATTCTTTAATGATGGCAAGAGTAGGAAATGAAAAATACTGTTTTTTATTAGGATAAAAATGAGAAATAATCTTGTTATTTAATACATTTCTTAAAGCTTTTATGGTAACTTCTATGCTTTTGTCAAAACCAATAATATAATTTTTAAATAAAGAATTATTTTTATTTAACGGAATACCCTCTTGATAAACGATATCTCCTTGGTCAATGTTTTTAACCATATAATGAATGCTTACGCCAAACTCTTTTTCATTGTAAAACATAGCCCAGAAAACAGGTAAAACTCCGCCATATTTTGGCAAAAGAGCAGTATGCCTGTTGATGCAGGCGATAGTAGGAATTGCCAGAAGTTCATGTTTGAATATTTGTCCTCCTGACGAAATAATAATATCAGGATGCAGTTTTTTAATGTAAGCGATGTGATTATTGTCGTTAACATTGTCTATTTCTACGAAGGGTATTTTGTGTACGCGGGCAATGTTTTGTATAGAATAGTTTTGTTTGATATGCAATTTATCAATAATGCTTTTGTATATACTTAACAAGGCAATAGTTGCAAAGCCCATAAACCCCCATAACATATATTGCTGATAGAGTAGTTTAAGAAAATTTTTCCGGTATGTTTCTTTAATGATACTTACGCCAGCTATGATAAGCTTTTTATTAGAGATATTACTAAGTATTCCTAAAAAATAATAAGGGTGAAAAAGATTTTCATCGGTAAGAATAAGGTATATTTGTTTTTTCATTGTTCAACTCCCTTAGCTTTTAGATATTCTATACATGTTTGGAAACGAAAATTCGCTAATAGGTATTCAAACATATTCTTAACAGGTATTTTATAGGGAAAAAAAAGTGGATTCTTTAAAAAATTTTCTTGCTCATCGGGTATATATTTCTTAGACTTTGATTTTGGGATAATCAGCTGCCAGTTATGAATAAAAAGATTTACTACATTCTTCTTTTTGCTATATTCAGATAATTTTTTCGCATAATAATTTTTTTTTAGAATGCTCCAGAAATAGCTTGATCCAAAAGGAATTCCAAATAGAAATAAATTTTCTAAAGATATGCTACTTGGAAATGAAATATCAGAAATGCTTGGGTTGTAGGATTGATTTGCTACGGACACGGGCAATTCATAGATGCCATCAAAATTATATATATGTCTTGAATTTCCATAAATGGATGAAGAATAAAGAAAACCCCAGTCTTTTAAAATATGGTAACCTTCTTTGAAGAAAACAATATTTGGTGCCTGAAAACCTTTAACATTATACTTACATAACAAATTCCTTGATGCCTCAAGTTCCTTTTTAAGAATTTCTTCATGAGTAATATAGCTGTGTGAATAGCCATGCCAACCTATTTCATGACCTTCTGCTTGTATTTTTTTTAGCAACCCTGGGCATAATTCTTCTAATTTAAATACAACAAAAAAAGTAATTTTTTGATTGTATTTTTTTAACATACCTAAAACAGAATCTAATACAGAGGTAATATAGCCATTATCAAGTTCCCGAAGCTTCTGATTTGATAAAAAAAATTTATTGATTTTTCTTGACACCACCCAAGATTCAAAATCCATACAAAGGAGGTGAGAAAAGTCATTTTTTCCCATAATTACCTTTCAACAAGAAACTATTTTCTCATTATTACACAGTAGCTATAGGCGAATCGATCATCATGATCAAAAATATCGATAATAAAGCCAAACATATTGGTAACAAAAAATATAAATGGAGAAACCAAAAACAAAGCAATACGTATAATAATTGGTCCCTCGGCTATTTTTCTTATAATATAATGATTAATCATTGACGCAATGGTTGTGCCAAAATAAGAATATGTATAAATGTGCTCAATAGTAAAACCAGTTCGTTTCGCCAAATATTGGTACCCGCCTTTAGTAAATCGATAGAAATCTTTTTCTATACCTCCATGATCCCTGTATAAAAATGGTGTACTTGTAATACAAAGGCCGCCTTTTTTTAATACTCTATGGGCTTCTGCAAAAAATCGTATCGGATCTTCGATGTGTTCCAAAACAGAATAATTATAATATATGTCAAATGAGTTTTTTTTAAATTGAAGATCTAGCGCATTACATTCTACATCGATTCTGGCTTTATCTTTAGCCTTTCCGTAAAAGATACGCGTTATCATTCCTAGTGATTCAATTATTTTTGCTTGTTTTGCGAAGTCTTCATCCCAACTGGAGTAATCAGTAGCGATATATTCTTTTATCTTTTTATTTAATTGTAAAGCCCGTTCTTTTTTAACGCAGTTTCCGCAGCCGGTCTCAAGGACCCTTCCATAGAAATATGAAATAAGTTCATCATTTTCAGCGTTTGCTTTTAGCATACTAAGCCAATGTGGGTAAAATGGGGTATTTACCAAGAATGTAAAAACGGCACGAAACATATACCTATTATATTTCTAAACGCATTTCATCGCAACTAGACAGAAGTGGCGGGATAAAATTGGAAAAGTGCCTGAGGAGTTTTACTTTTAATATAATCTATTTAATGATACAATTAGGTTTAAGTCAATGCAGGAAAATTGAAGATATGAAAAAAATAAACTTGTTCGAGCCATATTGGACAAACGAAGACCTAAATGCCGTAACAGATGTTATTAAAAGTGGTTGGTGGAAAGAAGGACCGATTTGTAAAAAGTTGGAAGAAGAATTCTGTGCGTATACTAAAGCAAAGTATGCAATATCAGTAAATAGTGCTACTGTTGGATTGGATTTACTTTTTAAAGCATATGATATTAAAAACGGAGAGGTGATTATACCCGCACTTACCTTTATCACAACAGGACTTGTTCCCTTATATAACAATTGCAAGGTTATATTTGCTGATATAGACGAAGCAACACTAACAATTGATCCAAGAGATGTCGCGAAGAAAATAACTTCTAAAACAAAAGCAATTATAGTACAGCATCAATCGGGATATCCATGCGATTTAGATAGTTTTGAACAATTTAAAAAAAAAGGTATTTTGATCATTGAGGATGCTGCTCATGGCGCAGGCTCCTTTTACAAGGCCGAGCATGTTGGCAGTCGAAATCCGTCTGCTTTTTCCTTTAATGTAGTGAAAAATATTGCTGCGGGAGAAGGTGGAATTGTTACCACGAATGATAAAAAAATAGCAGAGAAAATGATAGCATTACGCTGGTTTGGCATAGATCAAATTGCATGGAAGAAGGAGGGAAAAAAGCATTTATGGGATTATTCAATTTCTATGGTAGGCTATAAGTATCATTTCAATGATATTTTTGCCTCACTTGCCCGCGTGCAATTAAAAAGGCTTAATAAAACAAATAAAAAAAGAAGAGAATTGGCTCAGCGGTATAATGATAATTTTTTAAATAGATCCCTTCCTGTAAGAATTTTGCTTATAAATTCCCCGGATATAATCTCCTCTCGTCATCAATATATTATTCGGGTTGACGAGAAGCATAGGGACTCTTTAATTAATTGGTTGACAGACCATGAAATAATATCAGGAGTACATTATAAACCGATAAACCTATATCCGATTTTTGGTGGACATGGACATACTCCTGTTACTGATCGAGAATGGAAGAAGATGATAACTCTTCCTCTTCACCCAAAATTAACACTTGATGATATAGATTACATTTGCGATATAATAGCAGCATATTATAAGCAATAATATTTACAGTAATACATCGAGGTTTTATGCTTTATCTTGTTGGGCTAATTATCCCTCTCCTCAGCTACTTGTTTCAGATTTATCCTCGCTTTATTAATCGTTATTTTGGGGTGGATGTATGGTCTAGAATGCTTGAAGCAGATTTTATTCGAAAAAATGGACATAAGATTCCTATGGAAAAAATTAGTGATGGGTATATTATTGAAGGATATTTGGATTATCCCCCTGTTCTTCCATGGCTTTTATCATTTATTCCAAAAAAAAACTTACTATCTCTACAGGGTTTTATAGCTCCGCTGTTTGATGTCATGCAAAATATCTTCGTTTTTGTCATAGTCCTGCAGCTAACGGGTAATGTTCAAATCGCCCTCCTTACGCAAATCGTCTACGCTACCATTCCTCTTTCGGTGTTGGAAAATAGCTATCTTACTCCAAGGTCCCTAGGCTACGTAAGTTTTACTGGCGCACTTTATCCCTTATTGTTATACTCATTGGTACAAAATCCGATCTATCTTATTATAGGGTTTTTGTTTACGCTTCTTTGTTTTTTTAGCCATAGATTTGCAACACAATCACTTCTCTTTGTTTGTGTCTTTTTTTCCATTATCGATAGGAACATTTTTTATCTTGTCGTATTTTTTACCGCTATGCTTACCGCTATCGTAATAAGTAAAGGTTATTACTTACGGATTCTTGAAGGTCATATCGCAAATATTTACTTTTGGGTCAAAAACTATCAATTTCGATTTGCACATCAGGTGCGTGGTTTGGTAAAAAAAAGGCAGAAGTGGGATTTTGTGAGTTTGGTATATTTTGTTTTGGGTAAGTTCACTCCCGTGACGCTCATTGGAACAAATCTTTGGATTGTAGCCCCGGTATTCTTTCTTCTGGAAAAACTATTCAGTTTTGGCATTATCCCAGAACATATACTTATGGAGCCACTCTATTTTAAAATGTCTTTATGGGTGATATTTTTTTATGTTCTTGGAGCGCTTGTTTTATCAATTCCACATCTCCAACCTATTGGGGAAGGGCAGCGATACTTAGAAATGACACTTGCTCCGACAGCGATAGTGACAGCAGTAACATTTTTTTCTCTTTGGGGCACGGGGTATGCTATTATCGTAACCGCTTGTCTTGTCCTTATCCTTTGTACGAATGTTGCTCTTACCTTTATCTCACAGTGGATGGGGATAATTCATGATAAATATAGAAGCCTTCACAAGGACATGCGGGGAGTTTTTGCATTTATTAATATGCTCAAACCAGCCCCACGAATTCTTTGTATTCCTCACCAAATTACGACAATGGTTGTGTACAACACAAAAGCAAACGTATTTGTCGATATTCAAGCTGGGACAATGCAAAAAATTTCAGAAGTTTTTCCGATTCTTAAACAACAAATACCAATACTGGCAAAGAAATATGGCCTCGATCTCTTAATTCTCAAAAAACACTATGCTACAATAGAAGAACTAAAGCTAGATAAAAAATCTGTGATTTTTGAAACCGAAGAAACACAGGTTATTCGATTATGACAAAAAAGATAATAATTCTGGGAGGGGGGGGCATGTGTATCGATATTCTCGATACGATGAATGAGCTAGGTGAATATACATGTATTGGGTTTCTTGATGATGATAAGGAAAAATGGAATAAGACATATCATGGTGTGCGTGTTTTGGGACCGCTTACCAAAGCTAAAGAATTTGAGGATGTCTACTTTGTCAGTGGTATTGGGAACGCAGATAATTTCTTAGAAAAAAAAGATATTATTGAAAAAACAGGAATATCTCCTGAGCGTTTCATATCTATTATTCATCCTACAGCGAGTGTCTCAAAAATGACTTCAATTGGAGCCGGTACTGTGGTGTTGCAGCATGCTACCATTGCATCAAACGCAAAGATAGGGAATCATGTTTTAATCATGGCCAATAGCGTTATTAATCATGACGTTACCGTAGGGGACTATACATTTGTTACAGCGGGTGCGTGTATTTCAGGCTTCGTGACGATTGGCCAACTCTGTTATGTAGGAACAAACGCTTCAATTATAGGCAGGGTTACCATTGGAAAAAAAGTACTCATTGGTATGGGAAGCGTTGTATTGAAAGATATACCGTCCAACAGTGTATATGTTGGCAATCCTGCCAAGTTTTTACGAGCAACAAAATGAAATACGCTTTACCTCTCATTTTCCACTGCCTTAATACATCTAATCGAGTTCAGACAAGAACTTAGCAGGAAATATGCATAAAAAAGTCTTTCTTTATACCTGCGTTATCTTTTTATTTTTCATCCCCTTTTTCTGGACAAAACCAGGTGAACTTAATATCGGCGGAGACTTAGGGGGCACTTATTTTTATGATCCAGTCAATTTTATTAAGCATTATGTTTTATATGGACAGACCCCTTTTGGTACTGGCATTTTAGATCCTAATTATTATTTTTTGCCCTTCGTATTACTTGTTGCATTACTCAAGCTGTTTCTTTCATCTTCTGTTATTAATACTCTCCATACGAGTTTAATTCTTGTTCTTGGCTTTCTTTCAACATACGGCATTATAAAAGAGCTTATTCCGTCGAAAATGAATAAAATCAACCCTCAAATGATGGAAATTATATCCGTGCTCACAGGTATTTTCTACATACTATCTCCTCTTTTTACAATCTATAACAGATATGTTCATCCCATATCAACGCTTGATCAGATATTTCTGAATCCACTTATATTTTATCTCTTGTTAAAATATATCCTAACAAAAAGCTATAGATATGTATGGATTTTACTTGTAACGACGTTGCTTTTTTCACATAATTTTTCTTATACCGCCGCTCCGCCCATTTTTTCTTTTTATCCATTAGCTTTTACTTTTCTGGCATTATATCTTGTTGTAATCAGAAAAAAAAACGTGCCAGTAAAAGGATTAATTATTCTTACTTTATTTTTTATCGGACTTCATCTTTTTCATACTGTTCCGGAAGTTACAAATCTTTTCGATTCGGGATCAACTATTAATGTTAGAGTGTTTAGCAATAAAGAAAGAAATGAAGCAACTCTTACGTATTTTCAAAGTGTTATAGGATATACCAGTCTTGCTAAAAATATACTATTACCTTCCCCAGATAATCCCCGTTGGCTTATTTTTTCTTTCATAAGTTCTCTTATTATTCTTCTTGGTTTTTTGAAGAATCGATTCAAGTCAAGATTATTTTTGCTTACAGGATTATTTTTTTTAATCACTCTTTTTCTTATTTCGGCAAAAGTTGGATATTTAGGAATTAAATTCTATGAATTATTTTTTCTTTACGTGCCCGGATCTGCGATGTTTCGCAATTTTTATATACAGTGGCTATATGTATTTTCTTTTTTTTATACCTTACTTTTTGGACAAGCGCTTTTTTTGATTTTTACGAAGCTTACTCTGTCCAAACAAAAACTTGTCGCTCTATTACTCCTTATCAATTTTATCGGAAACGCATGGGTTTTTATTAAAGGAGAGTCGTTTAATCCTATACACGCACAATCAGCAAATGTGGGAGAACATGTTATTATGGATCCCCAGTATGAAAAAACACTCTCTTTCATAAGGACGTTACCTGACGATGGCAAGATACTTCAATTTCCTTTTAGCGATTATGATTATCAAGTTGTACATGGTATCAACAATAGCGCATATGATGGCACTTCAACGATAGGACAATTTACAGGAGTAAAAGATTTTGTGGGCTATTGGCACACAGTCCCATATAGCAAAGCATTTCTTGAGTCAAGTAAAAAAAAGGATTACGAAACACTAATGAAAATCCTTGGGTTTTTAAATATTCGTTATATTTTTTATAACTCAGATCCAAATATTTATGATACGACTTTTGCTGGTCGACCGTTTGACTATGTAAGGCAATATCTTCCGAAAAGTCAAAAGGAGTACAAAGAATTTATAAAACCTTTGATAAGCGAAAAAATATTTGAGGCTGGACATTATAAAATCTACTCTACCGTTGAAGAATCGTATTTACCCCACATGTATATACCAATTGAAACGGTAAAATATGATTATGATTCGCAATATGATAAGTATTATGACGCAGCATCTTCTTTTGCTACATCAAGCGCAATAATGAAAAATTTTAAAAACGAAGAAAGGATCGTATATGTAGAAAAAGATGAGTGCATAAATAAACCACTTTTGCGTTCTTTTTGTGGGAAAGACACAGTGCGCGAAAAAGCTGTACCGCAATTATATTTTCAAAAAATTAACCCACTAAAATATATTGTAAAAATTACAAATATTGAAGACTCATTTTTTCTAGTTTTTTCTGACGCTTTTCATAGAAAATGGAAACTTTTTCTTCGACAAGGTAATGTTGTAGAGCAACACGACTTAAAAAAATACTTTGATGGCGATATTAAAGAAGGAAAATCTTTGAATATTTTTTTGAACCGACAAACTTTTGAAACATTAGGATTGCCAAGCATACCGGAAACACAGCATCTTAAAGTAAATGCTTTTGCAAATGCTTGGTACATTACACCTAAAAATATAGGTATGAATCATGAGGCTATATTTATACTTGAAATGACTGGCCAGCGTGTATTCTATATTACACTAATGTTATCTCTTATTGTATTCAGTGGGTTTTTCGTTTGGGGGATTGTCCTTCTTCTGAAAACCTTCGTTAGTTTTTTTATTTCGTTTTATAAAATTACCCGTTCCTAGTTATCACTTGTCGTTTGATATCTCATATTTTATGTTACTTGAGGATCATTTTTGGATAACTGCATGACAAATGAGTCTCCCATGCCTATTTTATCTAAAAACCACTCTATAGGGAAAAAAGCCGCAGCCATAAACAAATTGCTAAAAAAATTTCCTCTTCGCTTGAACAAATCATTCGTTAAGTATTGCAGAGATCCTACTAATCCGAGCGCAGAGGCATATTGCATTGAATGTACTTTAAACTTATATTGCATTACGGCTTTTCGCAGTGTTTGATGAGTAAAAATAAAAAGGTGTCTTGGGGCATCAAGACTGCTCCAATACTTACCGAAGATTTTTCGGATTGGGCTGTCAAAATTTGGCGTACTCAAAAAAACTTCACCTCCAGATTTTAACTTTTTGTAGAGAATTTGCAGGCAAGCCATCGGATCGCTTACATGTTCTATGACATGATATAACCGTATAACATCAAAGTAATTATTGGGGTAGGCGTTGATAGCTTTATATGTTCCTATTCGCAAATGTTTAAGTCCACGTTTTCTGCCAATCTGTATAGCTTTTTTATCAATATCTATTCCATAAACATCCAATCCTAAGTCTTTGAGCAATATGAGAATATCTCCCGTTCCGCATCCAAGATCGAGTATTCTTCCCCCCTTTCGATATTGAGGAATGGCAAAGTTCGTATTTGACAGGTAAGCCAGAATTCTACTTAAAAAAGTAGGACTATAAGTATTTTTTATAATGTATTCCCGTATGGTTCCCAATAAACCGCCTTTTCCTTTTTTATCATATGCGAAATAACCCTGTGTGGGATAATGCCGTCGTAGCAGATCTTTGTTCGGTTGGGGATCTAGGAATACTAAACTGCAAGATACGCATTTTTTATATGTAAAATTTCCTGGAAGATTGAACATTCTATCGGAAGTGGTATAAAGCGTAATGAAATTTGTAGATTGGCATAAAAAACATCTGCTAATTTTTTTCATTTTCTTGTTGAAGCGCGATACTTCGCATTATAGCATAAGAAATTCGATGAGTGAATCTTTTTCCTTAGTAATAAATGTAGTATAATACATAAGTATTTATGTCCAAAAAAATACCTTCAAGTAAAAGATTTCAGATCGCACTCCTATTGCTTTTTTTTGCCGGGTTTATTTATGATGTATTTTTCATAATTCCTGCTTTTACCTTGGTATCAGACATACGGTTATTTTCGCTTTTATTGCTCTGGATTTTTCTTAGTAAAATATCAGGTTTTAACAGTATGGCAACACTGAAGGTGCTCGTGGGTTTTCTCTTGGTGATGTTTTTCCTCTTTATTTCTTCTCAAACAAATCCTGCTGTAGAAAGAGTAGCGGCATGGTTTTACACATTTTTACTAATAGCAATTATTCAGCAATTTTTTGAATCAAGAAAACGAATTTCTCGGTAAAAGCGATAAAATACCTTTGGCAATTTGAATATATGAATCTAAGTATAGTGGTTCCGCTTCTTAATGAGGAGGAAAGCTTGAAAGATTTTTACAGACATCTTTCTTCGGAAATATCAAAACTTAAAACAGATTTTGAAATTATTTTTATTGATGATGGGTCATCTGACGGGTCACTAGATATGCTAAAGGAAATTGCAAAGAATAATAAGCAGATTAGGGTTTATTCATTAAGAAAAAATGAAGGAAAAGCAGAAGCTCTTACTTTGGGTTTTCAGAAAGCGGAAGGAGATTGCATAATAACTCTGGATGCGGATTTGCAAGATAAGCCCAAAGAAATAAATAAACTTTTGGAAGAATTTAAAAAGGGTAAATGGGATTTGGTTTGCGGATGGAGGAAAGAAAGAAAAGATTCGATAGGAAAAGTGTTCTCCTCCAAACTTTTTAATAAAATTGCTTCGATGTTTTGGGGGCTAAAACTCCATGATTATAACTGCGGGTTAAAGCTTTATTCCAGAGAAGCTGCAAAAAGCCTAAGTCTTTACGGGGGAATGCATAGGTTTATACCTCTTCTAATTCACGATCGGGGCTTTTCCATTACGGAAGTTGCGGTAGAGCATGATGAAAGAAGATATGGGAAATCAAAATACGGGTTTTCCAAAATCTGGAAAGATTTACCCGATATATTCACAATGCTTTTTTTAAGCAAATACAGTAGGAGACCGTTTCATTTTTTTGGAGTTGCAGGCGCGTTTTTGATTGTAATAGGCATTGCAATATTGGGATATCTTACTATTCTCCGAATATTGGGAGAAACCATTGGTCAAAGACCGCTTTTATTTTTTGGAATGCTTCTCGTAATTAGTGGTTTTCAGTTATTTTTTACAGGATTTTTAGCAGATTTAATTATTAGTATATCTTCCAAACAGCAAAAAGATACTTTTCTTAAATATTCCAGCACAGATCTGTAGGAGCGTTACTTTTCTCCTAAAATCACTATCCAAGGAAATGGAACTCTTATTTTTTTCACTCTTACTTTATTTTGAGTTAAATATCTTTTTAAACTCAAGGGGCTCCAATGATTAATATGTCCTACATCATTTCCAAATCTTGAGAGATTTTTTCCCCTCAATAAATTACTAAGCATAAATAGAGGTTCGTTGGGTACGCTTATAATTAAATATTTTCCAGAAACCCTCAATATTTCCTTAAGAGCTTCTGATGGTTTTTCTAAGTGCTCAAGAACCTCGGTACAAATTACAAGATTAAATGAATTGTCTTTATACGGAAGTTCATAAGTAGATCCTTGTTTAATTATTAAGTTTGGAAAAAGCTTTTTACCTAGCAGAATGGCGTCTTTTGAATACTCAACTCCTTCTATTTTTTTACCAATACCATTTTCTTTTAATTTATCGATAGTAAATCCTTCTCCGCAGCCCGCATCAAGTATTGATTCTATCCCTAAGGGTTTAATCAGGGAAATTAAGGAAGAGTAAAAGTTATTTATTAAGAATTTCTGGATTGGGTTTTTGCTTGTATGCTTAACGAAATTGGTGGGAAGTGCGGGTTTTGTCATTTAATAGGTTTTATGCAATAATTCATTATAGATAATACGAAATGAAGATACAAGATATAGCATTTTTTGCGGTTCTGGCTTTATTGGTACTAAAGCGTAATCCAAAACTTACGGTTACTGTCGGAATTTTATGTTTAATATTGTCAATTCCTCTTTTTTCCTTTTGGATTTTCTTCACCGCAGAACGGCTAACCTGGTACGCCGCAGCCTTTTTTCTTTTGGCAATAGTTTTTTATTTATTTAATTTGAAAAAATATGAGGACAGAAACTCTTAATATAGCAATTCTCCCCTCAGATGAAGTAATGACTCAAGCAATAGCGATGAGCAAGAAAATTGCAAATGAAATCGAATCAAGATTTATTCTTAATCCAAACTCCTTAATCCCACATATAACCGTGTATCAGGCTCAATATCCAATCGGAAATATGGACAAACTGAAAAGTATTGCTAAAGCTTTGTCTGTGGAGCGGGAATTATTTGAGATAAAGCTTGAAGCAATAACTATCTCTCATGAAACCTTTTTGTTCTGGAATTGCGAAAAAAGTCAAATTTTGCAGAATCTTCAAAAAAAGGCAGTTGAACTTGCGAATCCTTTAAGAGGTGGTCTTATTCCCGCTTCGCTTGCTGACGTAGAAGGTTTAAGCAAGGGGGATAGGTATGACGTAGAACATTATGGAGCCCTACTTATAGGTTCAAGATATGAACCACACATAACAATTGCAAGGCTGAATAAGAAGGAAGATGCGGAAAAAG
>Ga0209542_10001558_pt1 | contig 53628 bp, 52 predicted proteins | sample RifCSPhighO2_01_FD_184028 | JGI IMG/M metagenome (GOLD analysis project Ga0209542, IMG submission 184028) | Soil microbial communities from Rifle, Colorado - Rifle CSP2_plank highO2_0.1 (SPAdes) (version 2) | ecosystem: Environmental > Terrestrial > Deep subsurface > Rock core/Sediment ... | reverse complement strand
TACGCCAATTCAAGGCACCAGTGCCGATATAACAAAGTATGCCCTTATTTTTATTAAAGAAGAATTTGAAAAAAGAAAGCTAGATGCTTATTTAATTCATACAGTTCATGACGAGATTGTGGCGGAAGCTAGGGAAGATCAAGCGCAAGAAGCCGCAAAAGTTGTCGAAGAACAAATGATTAGAGCTGGAGAAAAGTTACTTAAAAAAGTACCCGTCAAAGTTGATGTCAACATAAGCGATTGTTGGGAAAAACCTTGAAGGAAGATGTTTGACAGGTAATTAACTAACCTATAAAATTAATTTAATGAACCTCCTGCTCGCAAAATTTCTGATCCCGCACAGTGAAAATAATCACCACCCTCATTTAATCAGACATAACTTCCTTTCTTTATTTTGCTTTACGCTAATTTTAATCCAATTTTTAGGGAACTTTTTTTTCTATGGACAAGCGAAAGTTTTAGGATACGCTACTAATATTGTTCAGAGTGAACTTATAGATTTAACCAATCAGGAAAGAATAAAAAACGGGCTAAAACCTCTTAGGGAAAATCCTAATTTGAGTCAAGCAGCGGCCTTTAAAGGAAAGGATATGTTCGAAAATAATTATTGGGCCCATATCTCTCCAAGCGGTATGACTCCCTGGAATTTTTTTTTGAAAGTTGATTATAATTACGAATACGCCGGCGAGAATCTAGCTAAAGATTTTGCTACTTCAGCTGGAGTAGTTAATGGTTGGGTGACTTCCGTTTCTCACCGGGATAATATTTTGAATCCTAATTATCAAGAAATCGGAATGGCGGTCCAAAACGGTGTTTTACTAGGCAAGGAAACTACTTTAGTAGTCCAGTTTTTTGGTAGTCCCTTAGTTAAAAGTGCGGAAAGTACTTTTTTCGGAACACCTAAAACCATTTCTGGTGAAGTAGCCAGCGCTTTGAAACCAACGGTTTTACCTTCGGCGAATCCGACACTTCCCCTAAATGTGGAAGCGCAAACGCTTCTAACAAAAATTAACAGTTTAAGTACCTCAAAAATGCTGACTTTAGTCTTAATTCTAATACTGGGCTTAGTCTTTATGATTGATACGCTGGTACTTTGGAAAAAGCGGATAAGAAGAAACAATAGTCACTCTTTTCTACACGCACTGGTTTTATTTATCCTTGTCGTTCTAATTTTAAGTAGTGGAGGAACCGTACTTTAGTATGAATTTTGCAAAACACATTAGTCAATATTTTCTAATGATCTTAATTTTTCTGCTAACGATATTTGTGATCACCTTTGTGTCTAGTATATTTTGGCGGTTTGTTTTGGTTTTCTCATTAGCGTCTCTTTATTTTGGTTATGGCGTTTATCATCATCATGAAGAAAAAAACCTGAAGCTGTCAGTTTTTTTGGAATATTTATTTGTTGCGATTATTATTTTCTTAGTTTTATTCTCCCTTTTTCGTTAGATTTGAGCAGTTAACTTGAAAGAGTTTTTTTATTCTGTTAAAATTGCGACTGTGGAAATTAATTTTCGAGTTGGTGATAAAATCAAGATAGTAACAAGAGTAAAAGAAGGTGACAAAACCAGGTTACAAAATTTTGATGGTATCGTTATTTCTTTAAGAGGTAAACCCGAAAATAAAATTTTTACTGTCCGAAAAATAGCCAAAGATGCTGTCGGGGTGGAGAGGATTTGGCCCGTAAACTCACCGGGAATAGAAAAAATAGATGTAGTTAAAAAAGGAAACGTGAGAAGAGCTAAGCTTTATTACCTGCGTAAGAGGATCGGTAAAGAAGCAGTTTTGGTTTAAATTTTTAAATGAAATCGCCAGTCTCCTTATGCTAAATAAAAAAGACCGAGGTGATTTTGGTGAAAAAATAGCGGATTCGTATCTCCGGAAAGAGGGTTATAAAATTTTAGAAAGAAATTTTCGAAGTAAACATGGTGAGATAGATATCATTGCCCAAGATAAAGATACCTTAGTTTTTGTTGAAGTAAAAACCCGTCTGGGTGATAAATTTGGTTACCCGCAAGAGGCAGTAAACCAATGGAAACTAAAAACAATTGAAAAGGTGGGTCAGTATTTTCGCTTACTTCACCCCAATCTGCCAGAAGCGGAAAGGATAGATGTTGTTGCAATAACAGCAGGCCTTTCTGGTAAGGTGGAAAAAATTGAGTTAATAAAGAACGCCAGCAACTAATTATTCCGCGAAGATAATTGCGTTTGGAAGTGCTCTTCCCGGGCCTACTTTATAAGAACCACGGTAATACAAGGCACTAGAACCGCCACCATCTAAGTTTAAGGCTATTTCTGCTCCTAAAGAAACGAAAATTGCTCCTAAATCAGCCACTGTCGCCCCCTTTGCTACCACCAAATAAAGTTCATTCCCTCTAGCGCCAATGCCACCGCGGTTTATTTTTGCATTCCTTTGCTTATCATCAAGCTTAGACTCGTTTACAATAAAAGCGCCACCATTAACTAAAGCCGGAAAATTTCCCATCGCCGCTGTAAACCCACCAGGATAAGAATCGGAACGGACGAAGAGTGAAGGCCGATTACTTCCCCCAAAAGCGAAGATTGATCTTTCAAACCAAGCCAGTTTCGACTCGTTAATCATTTTATTTAACCTCGTATTAAGAACTGGTAGGTCGTAAGAACCTTCTTTACCAGCGCAGCTAGCATAATCAGGAGGACAGAAATAGCTTCCATTTATTGCCGCAAAACCGTTATTTTGGCTGACGTACGTACTGAGAGATTTTGTAACGCAGTTACCGGCGCAATCAGAGTCATTACCAGTGTCAGTAATTATTCTTAATCTTGGATTACTTAAATCAATAGTTACTAGGTCAATAACAAAATCGCCGCGGCTTGTAGAAACAGTTCGACTCTCGTAACTAGAATATTGGTCTTTTTGTGATTGGACCGAAGCCGTTGCTTTTTGCGCTTCTGCTTTTTTCTGCGTTTCGAGGGCGACTCTTTCTTGCTCTTTTTTGGCTGCCAATAGCGCGTCTAGTTTAGTGTTAAGAGCGGCAAGTTCTTTGTTAGCGCCACTGTATTCTTCAAGATTTATTAGTTCTTGAATCGTGGCGAATTTATTCTCGATTTCACTAATATTTACTCCTTGTTTTTTGTAGTTATCGGCTTTCTCAAGAGTTTTATTTTGAAATTGGGCAGTTTCTGTTTTTTCGGAAGTATCAAGAGCCGTGAAAAGAGAGCTATCTAGGTTTTTTTCAGCTACTGTTAATTGGAATTTGGCCAAAGGTATTTGTCCTTCAATAACCGATTTTTTGGCTTCTTCGATTTTTGCCAGAATTTCCGCGACGTCAATCCCATAATCTTTATAGGCAGTAATTTTTTCTTGTAGATAATTTATATCTAAATTTGCTGCCTTTGCCTCAAACAAGTTTTTTTGAGTAATTTCTAATTTGACTCTCTGTTTATCTAGTAAATAGTTGTATATTAAGATGAGACTCAAAGTAAAAAAGAAGGTAGAAAGAAAAACATAAATAATTTCTTTTTTGTTCTGGTATATAAAAGCTTTTAAATTGCCCACTAATTAAATTCTAAGAGAAAATTTAGGATAAATCAAACATTGAAAATTTGAGGGTAATTTGATATCATTCCAATAATGGGCCCGTAGGTCAACGGCAGACCGCCAGCCTTTTAAGCTGGGCGTTGGGGGTTCGAATCCCTCCGGGCTCACCAACCTTCGCTCGTAGTTAACCCTCCGAGCTTCGGTTGGCAGGCCACCTTTTAGTAACGATGCTATTGATTATATGCTAGCGAAGGTTGTCCTCCGAAGCTTCACGCAAAGGAGGACTTCTCAGTTATAACTAAATAATTCAATGTATTACGTTTACATTCTAAAACTTTCAAACGACACCTACTACACTGGAATCACTGATAACTTAACTGAAAGAATTAGACGTCATAACAAAGGAGATGTTCCCCACACTAAAAAATTCAGATCTGTTGAATTGGTAAGTTACGTAGCGTTAAGATCAAAAAATAGGGCGTTGGAGTTTGAGAAATACCTTAAATCTGGTTCTGGAATTGCATTTAGAAACAAAAGGTTAATCTAGCCTTGTGCGTAAGTAGGACTTGTCCTCCGTAGCTTTAGCAAAGGAGGATGCCATTTTAGCATTTTTGGGGAGCTTAGATTTCTTTAGGAAGCTGAGCTTCCTTTAGTGTAAGATACAAAACCCTTGACTTAGATGATACAATCCCATAACAAACTGGCTGGTGCTGGTTTGAATTCAAACGGAGCAAGGAGGAAGAAGATGAGTGTCTCCCAAGTAACCTACCCAATTGTCGCTGCCCTTGTGAAGGCAGAGGGAAGGCTGGGTGAGAACCGTTGCTGGGTTCCCAAGAGTCCTGAACAGGAAGCCTTTCTAAGGGAAGTCTTCCACGAAGTTCGGGACGAGGTGAGCCAAGGCATCAGAGGCCTCCAGAGCAGCTACTCCCTCGCAGGCAACGAGCTGACCATCAGTGGGGTTCTCGACCTTCTGGTCAAGTGGGTCGAGAGAGGGACTACGACCCCAATCAGGCGTGACGGGCAGGAGTGGGAAGGAGTTCGACTCTCTGAAAAGCGGGCGGGGGTCCGCTTTCTGGTGTCGGACATACACCCACATCCAATCGTCGTCCTTCCTACTCAGTCCGACGACACCCTGTACTTGACAATGCTGGATGAGGTGCCGCAGGAAACCCAGCTCAGAGCTCTGGCTACCTCTCTGCTCGGTCAGAAGAATTGGCGTACCGACGAGTACGGTGGTGTTCGCTTCCCGATGGTGGATCTTCGCCACGACAACGATGTTGAGTGGCTCGTGGGGATTGAGACCATCACGACTCTAAACGAGCAGGAGGTGCCCACCTGGCTCATCAGGGCATCGCAGGAGACGAAGCTACGGATGAACGAGGTTGGGGCTCACATTAGGAGTGAGTTCCGAGGGACCGTTCTGATCGGTGCCAGCATTAGCCGCGAGAAGCCCGACTACATCATCAACCGCCCGTTCCTTCTGGTCTTCACTCGACCAGGCCTGAAGCAGCCTCTAACTGCTCTCCACATCACCGAGGAGGAGTGGAAAAACCCAGGAACGCTGGACTTCGATTAACGAGGAGGTGTCGGGTGACCGAGATGCTTCAATGTCCAGGGGGATGTGGAGTTGAGCTCCCAGAAGATGATCTCCGAGCACAGATAGAGCACATGGAGCAGAACCATCCAGAGATCATCAAGGAGAGACTCCAGCGAGAGGGGCTTTGGAATCGGCAGAGTAATGAGCCGATGTACCCAAAGCCCAACGATCCGCTCGCTCAACACTAAGGAGACGAGCGAAACTTCGAGACCGTACACAGCCAGTGTGCGGTCTTTTGTTTTTTACAAATAAGAATACTTGTTTAACAAAGGTCGAATTTCGTATAATCCAGATAACCTAAACTGCGTCACGAACTCTTTGAATCTGAACAAGAAAATCCGTCTAACCTTTCGCCCCAAGATATTTTTCGAAATAATCTTGGTAATGGATAAAGGTGTAGTAAAAACCAGTGTGTAGCGGTTTTGGCAAATTTTTCAAGGTAAACCACTGTAGCTCATCAATTTTTTCAGGATCGTTGTTTTTTACTTTTTTAGGATCAACTAGAATAAAAAAAGGAACTGCTAACCAATGGGTTTTCCTGCCATTTTGGGTTCGTAGTATTGAATGAGCAGGGAGTTGCTCTTGAATAACTCCACTGCAGCCGTACTCTTCTTTAACCTCTTTCAATACATTTTCTTCCAAAGTTAAACCAAATTCAAGCTGGCCAGATCCAGGATCCCACCTTCCAATCTCGTCTCTGCATTTCTGGCTTCTTCTATGTAATAAAAAATTTCTTCTACCATCATTACAGTAAAATGGGGTGGTTACACCAATGTAGTTAATGCCCGGGACCATGTCAGGATTATATCAAAAATAAACCAACCAAAAATATGGGTTAAAGTTTAAAAGGTTATTGACATAAGGTTTTAAAGCCTTTATTCTTTTTAAGATGGATCAAGAAAATACAAAAGAAAATTTAGTTAGCGAAAACCTCCCAACAACGACACCAGCGGAAACTACTATCCACGAGCAAGATGGGACTAAAATAGAAGCGAAAAAAGCTACTGCTAATAGTACTAAGATTATTTTAGCAGTCGTTGTACTTTTGCTTTTAATTGTTGGAATCCTTTTTATTGGAAAAGCTAAACAAGTCCCAACACCAACAGAGCCGGTCAAACAAGAAACAAAAGAACTTTCTTTGATTATTGAAGAACCAACCGACCTTGCGATCGTAGAAGAGAATAAGGTAACTATAAAAGGTAAAACCGCTCCAAAAGCAATCGTTTTAGCTTATACAGATGAAAGCGAAGCTTCAGTAGAAAGTGATGCCCAGGGTAGTTTTAAGACAGAGGTCGATTTAAAAGAAGGAGTTAATGAGTTAGTGGTAACTAGTTTCGGTGATGATGGTCAGGAGAAATCAGTTTCAATGTCAGTTGTATATAATCCTTAACCTATGAAAAACTTAAACCTTTTCTTAATAGCAGTGTTGATTTTTATTCTGGGGTTAACCCTAGTTAATTTTACCCTTGCCCAAGGGAAGAGCAATCAAGCAGTTGGAAAATCTATTTCTGAAAGCAAAAGTGATAAAGCAATAATTGGAAATTTAGGACAAATTAAACCTGAAAAAATAAATGTCGAAGAAAAGGGAAACGGGAAAAATGTTGAGGTTTCGATCGATTCTAACACTAAAGTTATAAAAGAGGTTGGAAAAAAAGTTCAGACTGGATTAAGAAATCTTAAACCGAGAGACCTTGTGGGAATTATTGCAACTCAAAGTGGTAAGGGTAAAAAGGCGCTGGTAATTTTTGCCAAAGACGCAACCGTTTCTGCGCAACTTAAAAGAAAAGCTGTTCAGGGAATAGTTTTGGAAAATAATTCTGGTACTCTAACGATTGCTCACCAAACCCAACGTTCTCGTAAGAATATTGTTCTGACTGATTCCGACACGATTGTAAAATTTAAATCAACAATAGCCAGTGCTTCCGCGATTGCAGTTGGAGATAGAATTGCAGCAATGGGGTTACCAAATAGCCTTGGTCAGTTATTAGCAAGGCTAATCCATATAATCCCCGGAAAAGCTAGTGGAATTTTACAAAAGTTTCCTTTAGCCACACCTACGGCCACTTCAACAGCCACTCCTTCAACCCAACCGGCAACAAATTCGGCAACTCCTTAAAGCATGAAAAATAGGTTGAAGACGTGTCTAAATTCTTGAGCGGAGGTGCCTTTTCGTTACTAAATTTTTTTCGGCTAAATAAATCATTTCTCGGCTGCTGTTGAGATTATCTAAATCGACACTAACTGAATTTACTCCTAGGGTAACCAATTTTTCGATTAGATCATTATCTGCAAAATGGCTGTTTAAATTAATTAATGTAAAAATTTTAGCTTGACGTAGCTTTTGTAGGTAATTTTCAGTCGCGTTAATAATTGCCTCGTTAATTTCCGATGGATTTATTGAGGTTAAATCATTTGTTTCAAAAATTGAAGTAACCAAACTTTCAAAATTTATCATTATACCGTCAATTTGAAGGTCAAGAAAACCATTACTTAAAAGGATGTTAGACAAAAAATCAACCGTGAAAAAAATTTTAAAGCTTGGTGATCGGTGAAGACCAAAAGTAGAAATAAGCTGTTTTATTTTCAAAAGTTCTTGAGGTGTCTTACATAAATCCACACTAATGGCCAAATTATTGTGATTATAGACGTGACGTATTTTTTTAATAATTTTTAAATCATCTTCGATTTTACTCTCCTGAGTTTCTAAATTATAGATTATCGGCCTGGGATTAAAATTCTCGCACAAAAAAGCGAGCATAGACATTGAGTCTTCTTGAAGACTAGATTGAAAATTAATGATTGCTCCGTCCGCATTTTCTTTAAAGGTATCTAGGGGGGAGTCGTAGCCTAAGTTAAGATAAATCTTGGTAGCGGTTTTTAAAAAATTTGAACCGAATTTTGCTTTGTTACCTTCCATTGTTTTTAATATGTCCAATCCTCTTTTGCTAGGAGCACCCCTAAAAATTTTTCCATTTGTAGCATTTACAGTTATCAAAAAATTTGGCTTTAAAATCTTAGTGGCTATTCTTGTACCAACAATTGCCGGTTTTCCATATTTTCTAGCTATTCTGGTGGTATATGAGTTAGAACTACCGAGATTGGTAACAATACTAGAAGCTTTTTTAATCGCAAATATGAAATCTTTATTAATATCATTTGTAACTAAAACCTCACCCTTTTTTATTTTTTTTAAATCATTTGGATTTTTTATAATTCTTACATATCCCCAAGTTATTCCTTGAGATACACCAGTGCCAGTCAATAAAACGGGTAATTTATTTGTCAAGTTAGAGATAGGTTCTTTAGATTCTGCTCTCTTAGTATTAATTTTAGTAATATAGATTTTTTCGCTCGCTAATACCCATTCCAGTGTCGGAGGGAAAAGAAAACGATTTTCGATTAATAAACTTAACTTTGCTAGATTCAAAATTTGCCCATCATTTAATTTTTGTTTATTTTGATAAGCTTTAGATACTGGGATTTTCTCAAAATCATTTTCAATTCGAATAACTTGAGTTTGCTGAGAGTTTAGTTTCTTATCTATTATTTCTAAGTTTTTTTTAGAAACAATATAACGATCCGAATTTGATGTTTTACCGTTAGATGGTAGATGTCCCCAAACAGCTTCGATACTTACAAAGTGCTTATTTTCTTTTGATGGTGGAAAAAATAAAAAACCAGAAATTTCCGGATCTATTAATTGTTGAATAATTAAACCAATCGGAATTTTGAGAGGATTAATTTTCTTCTTTAAAAAAAAATTAAGTGATTTTTCCTCAAAAATCATTGCCCAAAATTGGGGAATTTTACTATTTAATTCGCTTTGCGGAAGTGAGATATCTGGATAATCATTTAAATAATAATCTAAATCGTGGGAAACGGAAAAAGAAACATTTATTTTTCGACTACCCAATTTTCTAAGATTTAAATTAACATCATCTTTAACGGCGCCAACCAAATCAGCCGATGAAATAAATTCGGTTATTACTTTAGAATCATTTTCTTTTAATGACCTGGCGATTTTTTCTTTTAGTGACGAATTTTCTAGGAAATTTTGAAAAGCATTTGTAGAAATTACAAAACCGTTTGCTACACTTGCGTTTAAGTTAATTAACTCGCCCAGAACGGTAGCTTTTTTCCCAACCAAATCTATATCCTCGTCTCTTACCTCATTTAACCGGTAAACGTTCTTCATAATAATTTTTTGGTTAAGAAAATTATAAACTTTTACCGACTCTTAGTCCAGCCCTTTAGTGTCTTTCGGTCAAATCCTCTTGAATTTTTTTTAAAAGATTTGAGGCTAAATCCTTACCACCCAATCCAAAAGCAAGACCACCAGCTAGGGCTATCATGGCTACCGCTCCGGTAAATAAGATTCTAATTAAATCTGAAGCTACTCCTAACTGCGTTAGCGCGGCTAAAATCGCAAAAATAATTATACTCCAGCGAGCTACTTGGCCAGCCAGGTTTGCGGCGTGGGCGCCTGTACCAGCCGTGGCTGCAACCACAAAATCTCTAGCGAAACGAGCGAATATTGCTCCAACTACTACAATAATTACCGCGATCAGGACATTAGGTAAATAGAGCAATAGCGAGTTTATTAAGTTTCCTACTTGTTGCAATCCTAAAATATCTAACGTAGGAACTAGAAAAACTAGAATTACAAACCATTTCAAGAGCTCTCCTAAAACTTTAGTGGTTGATAGCTCTTTATCGGCCTTTTTTAGAGCAAACGTAATCCCGGTCGGGGCAATAAGAGATTCGGCATTAAATAAATTTAATACCTTGATCAAGAGGTTTTTAAGAACAGCCCCTAAGAAAACTCCGATTAAGAAGATTACGATTGATGCTAGAAGATTAGGCAATATAGTCGCCGCTCCCTGAAGAGATTCGGATACAGCTGAACCTACTGCATTCACAACATCTTGCATATTTTCACCACCTTCCCGAAAAAAGATTACTTAGCTTTTTCTTGGAATTTCTTTATGATATCACCGGCTGTATCTTTACCAGCCAATCCGAAACTCAAAGCTAAACCAGCTAATAAAGCTAGGAAAATCCAGCGGATTAATTCAAAACCTAATCCCAATTGAAGCAATGCGCTAATTGTAGCAAAAGCGACTACCGCTAAATAAACTACATTAGCAATTGTATGGGCTGGATTTGTACCAACAATAATTGCTACACCTTGGACAAGTCGATGCAAAAACCAAGCAAAAACAAATCCCAGTAATAAGTAAATAGCCGCGATTAAAACACTAGGAATGTAGTTTAGAAGTTGGGAAACAACGACGTCAGCTCCACTAATTTCTAAAGATTCAACTGCTGGGATAAGAAAGATAATAATCGAAATCCAGCGCGCCAGTTCACCTAAAAATTCCGTCGCATTCAAAGCCTCATGAGACTTAGTTAATTTCTGATATGTTCCCCAATCTGATAAACTTTTTTCCAAACTAATAGCTTTGGAAATCTCAACAATAACTTTTTTTAGCAGGGATCCGATTACGAGACCTACAGCTAAAGTAATTATTGAAGAGACGATATTTGAAAAATTAGTCCCAAACGATGAGAAAAATTTGGCGATTGAGGATGCCGAAAGATTATAATAGTCCTGTAGTGTCAATTCTATCACCTCCTTGCTTAGATTTTAATTAAAAAAAATTTAAACTAATTCCTCTATTTTAGTTGATATAAAAACCTTTTTATTAATCATTCTTTAGAATTGTTTAAATAAAAATCTTAGGGTTGATAGAATATCAATAAATCAGATTCTTTTACTATCAGACTAACACCGTTTTTTTCTTTTGTCAATATTGAAATTTTAGTTTTTCCCAGGGGTATGAATCACGACCAAAATGGCCATAGCGAGCAGTTTCACGATATATAGGCCTACGTAGTTGCAGACCGTCAATTATTCCAGGAACTGATAAGTCAAGAAGATTCCAGACAAAATCTTCAATCAATTTTAGGGGTTTTTTCTCTGTTCCAAAAGCCTCTATTGCTTTTGCGATTGGTTCCTTATGACCAATAGCATAAGCGACTTGAACTTCAACCTTATCGGCAAGGTTAGCGGCCACTATGTTTTTGGCAATATACCTGGCTGCATAAGCTCCGGAGCGATCAACTTTTGTTGGATCCTTTCCCGAAAAAGCTCCGCCACCAGAGCGGCCAAAAGCACCGTATGAATCTACGATAATTTTTCTTCCCGTGACACCACTGTCGGAAGCCGGTCCGGGGATAGTCCATTTACCTGCGCCATTTATAATAACATCTTTTTTTCTAATTTTATAACCAAACTTAGCAAGTGCGGGCTCAACTACTTTTTTGAATAATTCATTTTCAACCTCCTTCTTCGTTACTGTTTCTTTATGCGCGGCTGCTAAAACAACTCTCTCAACCGAAACTGGGCGTCCTTTTTCATATTTTATTGTTACTTCACTTTTACCATCCGGTCTTAAGAAGGAAATTTCTTTTTTCTCTCTAACCTCATCTAACTTCTCAACTAGCTCTCGAGCAATAGAGATTGGAAGGGGCATTAAATTAGCAGTTTCGCGCGTTGCAAATCCGAACATCATTCCTTGATCACCGGCACCGCCTGTTTCAACACCAACTGCAATCTCTGGACTTTGTTCGTGTATTAGGGTAATAACGGGTGATTTATAGCTAAAATTATACAAACCATTGGTATAACCAAGATCTTTAATAACCCCAGCCGCAATTGCCTCGTAATTTAATTTAGATTTGGTTGTAACCTCACCCGCTAGAACTACTTGGTTTTTAGTGACCAATGTTTCTACGGCTACTTTCGAATAAGGGTCATCAGTAATTGCACAATCAACGATACTATCCGAAATTTGGTCACAAATTTTATCGGGGTGTCCACTCGCAACTCCCTCAGACGTGAAGAGAGAATAGTTCATAAAATTACAAAACCTCTGCTAAGGAGAGGTTTTCGGATTACTGCTTACCTTGCAGTCATATCTCTTCAAAATTTGAAGAAAAGCACCCATCTCCTTAGGGTTGCTGCCCTCCGTAGCTTTACGCGAAGGAGGGGACTCTTGATATATAAATTCAGTATAATTAAATGGTTACTTGCTTGTCAAGATATTTTTAGTTAAACTAAGCTTGTGGAAACTCTAAATTTTTCTCTTGGCGCCAGTCTTTTAGCGGTTTTTTGGGCATTAGTGCTTGGCTGGAAAATTTTACAAAAACCAGCTGGTTCTCCTAAAATGCAAGAAATTTCTACATTTATTCAAGAAGGGGCTTTTTCGTACTTAAAGCGTCAATATACAATTATCGCCTTAGTTGGATTGGTAATTTTTTTCCTTCTTTGGTTTTTATTAGGAAATAAAATTGCTTTAGGTTTCGCTGTGGGTGCTTTTTTTTCGGCTTTGGCGGGGTTTATTGGTATGAGTGTTGCGGTTAGGGCAAACGTGAGGGTTACCGAGGCGGCAAAGAACGGTTTAGCACCGGCTTTAAATGTAGCCTTTAACGGCGGAGTCGTAACCGGATTGTTGGTTGTAGGGTTAGCGCTTTTTTGTGTGAGTTTTTTTTATCTCCTAACGGCTGATCTTAGAAGCTTAATTGCTTTAGGATTTGGCGGTTCGTTAATAAGTGTTTTTGCAAGATTGGGTGGTGGTATTTACACAAAAGGGGCTGACGTAGGTGCGGATTTAGTAGGTAAGATAGAAAAAGGAATTCCCGAGGATGATCCTCGTAATCCAGCCGTAATCGCTGATAATGTCGGTGATAATGTCGGAGATGATGCTGGTATGGCCGCTGATCTTTTTGAAACATACGTGGTTACGATTGTAGCGGCGATGTTTTTAGGTAGGCTTGTTTATCCAAATTATCAAGGTGCGGTAATTTACCCATTGGTTCTTGCCGGAGTAGCAATTCTAGCCTCAATAATTGGGACATTTTTCGTTAAACTAAGAGGTAAAAACATCATGGGAGCACTTTACCAAGGATTGATTGTTAGCGGAATTTTGAGCGCGGCTGGTTTCTTTTATGTTACTAGCAAATTTTGGGGTGAATTTGGTAGTACTCTGCCAATATTTTATACTAGTTTAGTTGGTCTTATTGTCACTTTTGGTTTGTTTTTAATTACCGAATACTTTACTCAGAGTAAATTTAAGCCGGTCAGACAAGTAATCGCCTCTTGTGAAACAGGCCACGCTACCAATATAATTGCCGGTCTTGCTTTGGCCTCGAAATCAACTTTTTTACCAGTGATTTTAATTTCTCTGGGAATTCTAATTTCGTTTAATCTAGCTGGTATTTACGGAATTGCTGTAGCCGCGGCTAGTATGCTTTCCTTGACTGGTATTATCGTTGCGATTGATGCATATGGTCCAATTACTGATAATGCTGGTGGGATAGCCCAGATGGCAAATCTAGGAGAAAAAATTCGCGCTGTTACGGATCCTTTAGATAGTGTTGGTAACACAACTAAAGCAATAACAAAAAGTTACGCGATTGGTAGTGCGGCCCTAGCTTCTCTGGTATTGTTTAGTTCTTACGCAATCGATTTATCAGTTTTAGGAAAGGTCTTTACTTTTTCAATTTCAAACCCTAAGGTTTTAATCGGCTTATTTATTGGAGCTTCTTTACCTTATTATTTTAGTGCTCTTGCTTTGGAGGCGGTTGGGAAAGCGGCTAAATCAGTGGTGGTGGAGGTAAGAAGGCAGTTTAAGGAGATTCCCGGAATTTTGGAAGGGAAAGCAAAGCCTGATTACGCAAAGGCAGTAGAAATCGTCACCGCTGTCGCCCAAAAAGAAATGATAATACCTGCCCTAATACCGATTTTAGCGCCGATTATTGTCGGTTTTACTCTCGGAGCTGAAAGCTTAGGAGGACTGCTCGTGGGTACAATCGTCACCGGTGTGTTTATCGCAATTTCGATGACAACCGGTGGAGCGGCTTGGGATAATGCTAAAAAATATATTGAAGAAGGAAATCTTGGCGGAAAGGGAAGTGAGACTCATAAAGCCGCGGTGACTGGAGACACAGTCGGTGATCCTTATAAGGACACCGCCGGTCCAGCTATAAATCCAATGATAAAAGTGATCAATATCGTTGCCCTGCTACTAGTACCTTTCCTTTAGTCTTTCTGAAACCACTAAGAAAGCTTTGAAGGCTATTTCCACGGTTTCCTGGATGTTTTTTTCGGACGTATTAATAACTAAATTAAATAATTTTTTGTTTCTAAAATCGCCACCGCCGTATAATTTCTTGAATTGAAGTTCTATCTGAATACTACGTTCCTGTACCTTATCTTCAGTTTCTTTGTGAGTGTGATCGCGTTTTAAAACTCGCTGCAGAGAAATTTTTTGGTCACATATTAGCAAAATCTTATAAACATTGACTAAATCCCTAGCTAGGTAGCCTTGATAATGTCCTTCTACCACTAAATTTTTTTCCTTTTTTAATTTTTCCATGACAGTCTTATCGATTTTTCTCTCAAATTCAAGCGGAACCGCTAATTTATTCCATAAAGGAATACCCTGTTCAAGGTGATATTGGCGAAAGAGGCTACCAACACTCAAAAATTTCCAATCCAATTTTCCAGCTAGCTTTTGGGCTAATGTAGATGTTCCACTACCGATTTCCCCAGAAACAACAATATTATTGAAAAGTATTTTATTCATATTTTTATTATATTAGGTTTTTTAGAAAACAGAAACCGACTGGTTGACTATTGTCTTCCAGTCGGTTTGGTGCAGGTCCCTTCGCAGTTGAAGCAGCAGGGTTTACTGCATAGAGTGCAAGAAACTGTGTACGAGCAGCGCTCGCCACAATGGCCGCACTCTTCAAACTTGCGAGGCATTGTTTTCCCCTTCCAGGAGTCCCAACTCCCGCCAGTACCCTTCTCTCTCTACAGCCGATAGGTTCCAGCTGGTCAGGATCACTGCGGCTGGGACAACCTGGCCGAAGGAGATAATCCAAGATATGAACCTACGAAACATTGAAATTCCTTTCTCTGGATTAAGATGTAATTATTATACCACAAAAAAGTCTTCTAGTCAAGTACTATGAGATATAGTTTGGAGAGCGTTTTTATTTTTGGGAGAAATATTGGTGGCCCCAACGGGAGTCGAACCCGTATTTACACCTTGAAAGAGTGGTGTCCTAAGCCGTTAGACGATGGGGCCGCGGCAAATCCCGTCTGAAGTGAACATATTTTACCACAAATTTAGAAAATTACCAAAGTTTAATTATTTGTTATAATCCATCTTAATGGAAAAAAACTTGAACGATAATATTGCAATTATAACTGGAGGATCTTCAGGAATTGGTAAAGCAATTGCGAGAGAATTAACAAAACAAGGCGCAAAGGTAATAATTGCCGATTTGAAAACCGGTTACGATATTAGTGATTACGAAGATATTGATAAATTATTACGAGAAGTAACGAAAAAGTATAAGAAAATTAACATCTTAATAAATAATGTCGGGGTTGGAAGCGGTCAAAGAATTTTCACAACCTTGACTGAAGACCTTGAAAAAGTATTTAAAACAAACGTATTCGGTCCTTTCCTACTTACTCAAAAAGTTGGCCAAATAATGAAAAGACAAAAAGAGGGAAACATTATCTTCATAACTTCAATCCATCAAGATATTCCTTTAGGGGATATCGCTTATTCGTCATCAAAAGCAGCAGTGGCGATGATGGTTAAAGAATTTGCCCTTGAACTTTCCAAGTACAATATTAGAGTAAACGGAATTGCCCCTGGGGCTGTTAGATCACGCCGAGAAATTGATAAACGTTTTCCTTTTGTGCCTCTAAAAGGGTTGCGGGGCAATGTAGAGGATATTGCCGCTTCCTGCGCTTTTTTAGTAAGCGATCAGGCTAAGTATATTACTGGGGAAATAATTTTCGTGGATGGAGGATTATCTTTAAAAAGCTTTGGTTAAGTAGTAGTTTCCGGCTTTGGAATATTTCTTCTGAAGTGGCGTCTCTTTACTTTTAATTGGGCAAGCGCTTTTTGCAGGGTAGCCGCAGTTGCCGCAAATTCCTCTTCGGAAAGCCTTTCTTTTTCAGCTAAAGCCGCTTGGGCCCTTTTTCTAGCATCTTCAGCGGACTTTTCATCGATTTCTTCAGCCCTTTGGGCTAAATCGGTCATTACGGAAACCTTATTTCCGGAAACTTGCGCAAAACCACCGCCACTAGCTAAAACAATAGTAGTGTTGCCTTTTTTTAAAATCAATTCTCCGGGAAGTAGACTCGTCACTAAAGAAACATGTCCCGGTAATACCGTAATCTGACCATTAGCGGTCGGCAAAGAGACTTGGTCGATCTCTTCTGAATAAGCGATTCTTTCCGGAGTAACAATTTCAAGTTTCATAATAAATTACTTTTTGACTTCGTCAATTGTGCCTTTCATATAAAATTCTTGTTCATCGATAGCGTCGGTTTCTCCATTTAAGATTCTTTTAAAACCGCCTATTGTTTCGGCGATTGGTACGTATTTTCCACTTCTTCCGGTAAAAGCCTCCGCAACAAACATTGGTTGGGATAAAAATTTTTGGATTTTTCTGGCTCTTGTCACAATTAGTTTATCTTCATCAGAAAGTTCCTCGATACCTAAAATTGCAATAATATCGGTAAGTTCTTTGTAGCGTTGAAGAACCTTCTGGACTTCTCGGGCGGTTTCGTAGTGTTCTTTTCCGACTATATTAGGGTCCAGAGCCCTTGAATTAGAAGCTAGTGGGTCTACCGCCGGGTAAAGACCTTGTTCGGCAATGCCTCGCTCCAAAACAATGGTTGAATCAAGATGAGCAAAAGTTGTCACTGGAGCTGGGTCAGAATAATCATCTGCCGGTACGTAAATTGCCTGAAGGGAAGTGATCGACCCCTTTTTGGTAGAAGTAATTCGTTCCTGAAGAGCTCCCATTTCACTTGCCAGCGTCGGTTGGTACCCAACTGCAGAAGGAATTCTTCCTAAAAGTGCCGAGACCTCACTTCCAGCTTGAGTAAATCTAAAAATATTATCAATAAATAAAAGAACGTCTTGATTTTTTTCGTCACGAAAATATTCAGCCATTGTTAATCCAGTTAGACCGACGCGTAATCTCGCTCCTGGAGGTTCGTTCATTTGGCCAAAAACTAGAGCAGTTTTATCAATAACTCTAGACTCATTAAGTTCGCGATATAAATCGTTTCCCTCTCTGGTTCTTTCCCCAATACCAGCAAAAACAGAATAGCCGCCGTGTTCAGTAGCAATATTACGAATCAACTCCATAATTATCACTGTTTTACCAACGCCAGCACCTCCAAAAACACCTATTTTTCCTCCCTTAATAAAAGGAGCAATAAGATCAATAACTTTAATACCAGTTTCCAAAATTTCCTGTTTGGTTTCTTGTTCAATTAGAGACGGTGCTTTTCGATGAATTGGGTAACGTTTACTAGTTTTAAGGCTGCCTTTATTGTCAGTTGGATCTCCGGTAACGTTAAAAAGCCTTCCTAAAACCTCTTCTCCAACTGGGACGGTAATTGGTTTTCCGTTATCGATAACTTCTTGTCCCCTTCTTAAACCATCAGTTGGGCCCATGGAAATAGTTCGGACGATTCCTTCTCCAAGATGTTGCTGAACTTCCAAAACAAGACTGCCTTGTGTCTTCGGTAGGGTCACTTCAAGAGCATTGTAAATTGCCGGCAATTCACTTACTTTAAATTCCACATCGACAACCGGTCCAATAATTTGCGAAATTTTTCCTTTATTCATAAAAATCCTATTCTAAAACCGCCGAAGCGACCGAGATATCCAAAATTTCCTTGGTAATCGCTTCTTGACGAAAACTATTATACGTTAAAGTTAAGTCATCAATTAATTCATAAGCGTTTTCCGTCGCGTTTTTCATGGCTATCATCCGTGCGGAATGTTCACTAGCCTTTACTTCAAGCAGAATTTGGTAAAGCTCCATTAAAATATATTGTGGTAGGATTGCTTCTAAAACTGTATCTGCATCAGGTTCAAAAAGGGGTTCCTTTGTTTCCAAAAGTTCAGCTTCTTTTATTAAACCTTCTAGAATTTCTTGATTTAAGATTGGTAGGAGTTTTCTTACACTAGCAACCTGCTTTAAAGTAGAAACGAAATGAGTGTAAAGAACATATACCTCGTCAAATTCTTCCTTTAAAAATCCACTCGTTACAAAAGCGGCAATTGGTTTAACTGATATGATTTCTGGTTTTTCCGGCAGCGAGAAATCCGCGATTAAATCTCTTCGTGTTCGAACAACAAATTGCCGGGCTTTTTTACCAATAGTGATAAATTTTATATTTCCCAACCGGGAATCTACTTGTCTGAATAAATTACTGTTTAAGGAACCGGCCAGACCCCTATCGCTCGAAAAAAATATTAGGGCGCTTTTTTGAACTGCCCTTTTTGACAAAAGGGGATGGGTTTGGGGATCGATTCTATTAGCAATTGAAATTAAAACCTTATTTAAAAGAAGCGAATACGGCTTGCCGGCAACGGCTTGATTTTGAGCACGTTTCATTTTAGCAGCGGTTACAAGTTCCATAGCGTGAGTAATTTTAGCGGTGTTTTGGATTGATTTAATTCTTTTTCTTAAATCCTTGGTATTAGCCATAGTTTATTTAAATCCCTTTTTGAATTCCGCGACGGCTTTTTCCAAATCCTTTATATTTTGTTCATCGAGGTTTTTTCCTTTTTTAATATCGGTAAGAAGGTTCGCTTCTTTAACTCTCAAGAAGTCAAGAAATCTTTCTTCAAAGTCCTTTATTTTTTCGATTGCCACATCGTCCAAATGGCCGTTTGTCACTGCCCAAATAATAATGGTTTGATTTTCAACACTGATAGGTGAGTATTGCGGTTGTTTTAACACTTCCACTATTCTTCTTCCTCGCTCTAGTCTGGCTCTTGTAGTTTCATCTAGATCACTTCCAAACTGCGCAAAAGCCGCTAATTCACGGTATTGGGAAAGATCCAGTCTTAGTGATCCGGCGACACTCTTCATGGCTTTTATCTGGGCGGCACCGCCGACACGAGAAACCGAAAGCCCTACATTTACGGCTGGTTTTACACCAGAAAAGAAAAGGTCACTCTCCAAATAAATTTGTCCATCAGTAATCGAGATCACGTTGGTGGGAATATAAGCAGAAACATCCCCAGCCTGAGTTTCAATTATTGGTAGGGCAGTAAGAGAACCGCCACCATTTTTCTGATTTAATTTTGCCGCTCTTTCTAATAAACGACTGTGAAGATAAAAAATGTCTCCGGGGTAAGCTTCTCGACCGGAGGGTCTACGTAGCGTTAAAGAGATTTGTCGATAAGCCCAGGCATGTTTAGAAAGATCATCATAGACTACTAAAGCATCGATTCCTTTATCCATAAAATATTCACCAATAGCACAGCCAGCGTAGGGGGCGATAAAGGTTGTCGGTGCGGGATCGTCAGCAGGAGAGACGACCACAATTGTGTGTTTGATAGCCCCATATTTTTTTAGAGTATCGACAACTTGAGCTATTTTTGAGGCTTTTTGGCCAATAGCAACGTAGATACAAATACAATCAGAATTTTTTTGGTTAATAATTGTATCAATGGCAATTGCACTTTTACCTAAACCTCGATCTCCGATTATTAATTCTCTCTGGCCTCTTCCAATTGGGATCATCGAGTCAATTGCCTTTAAACCAGTTTGAAGTGGTGTATTTACCGACTCTCTAATTACAACACCAGGAGCAATTTTTTCGATCGGGTAAGATTTAACCGTTTTTATCGGACCTTTGCCATCTAAAGGATTGCCAAGAGGATCTATAACCCGGCCAATTAAATTTTCGCCAACTCCAATCGAAAGAATCTTACCAGTTGTTTTTACGTAGTCACCCTCTTTTAAAAGAGTGTAGTCTCCAAAAGTAATAATCCCTACTTCCCTTTCTTCTAAATTTAGAGCTAACCCAAAAAGATTATGGGGTAGTTCAACCAGTTCGTTATAAGCAACGTTAGAAATACCCTCGGCTTTGACTACTCCATCACCAACTTCGATAATAGTCCCGATATTTCTTTCTTGATAGGTTATTTTTAATTCTTCAATCTCACGTTTTAACTCACCTAAGATATCTACCACTTAAAGTCTCCTTTATTTGATTTATTTTTCCTTCTACTGAAAAATCCCACTGATTATCTCCAATTGTGATTTTAATACCACCCAAAAGTTTCGGATCCGTTATTAAAGCTACTTCTAATTTTTCGGTGCGTTTTTTCCCAAAATAATTTTTAATTTTTTCAATCTGACCTTTATCCAATTTGTCACTGGATTCAACAACTGCAATCCAATCTTTAATATAGTTCTTTATTAGTTTAAAATATAAACTAGATATCTTTAAGGCTTTTCTTTTGAACGTTGCTTTGAGAAATTTCATATTTTGCTTCATTTTTGAAATAGCTAGTTTCTCATCTTCAAAACTTTTTTCAAACAAAATTCTGGCTATTTTCAAGTTTTCCTTATTTTCCCTTTTCATTCTTTAATTTCACTTAACGCATTATTTACTAATTTCTCCTTTTCCGCTTTCTGAAGAGTTTTAGCAGTTACTTTTTCAGTCACCAGCACCACAATATCGACGATTTTTCCTTTTGCTTCACTGATCATTTTTTGTTTTTCTAGTTGCAAAGCACTCTTAGCTCTTTCCAGAGTACTTTCAATTTCTTTATTAGTTTCTTCTTGCAGCTGCTCTGAGAGAATTTTAGCTCCTTCTTTAGCGTTCTCAATAATTCTAGAAGCCTGCAGTTTAGCGGTGTCTAATATTTTCTCCTGTTCTATATTAGCTTCGACAAATTTTTTTTGAATCTCCTCGGCTTGTTTTAAAGAAGTCTCGATCCGTTTTTTCCTCTCATCTAATACTTTCAATATCGGTTTGTATAAAAACCTTTTGAGTAGAAAAAGTAGTATTGCAAAATTAATTATTTGGGCTAATAAAAGAATCGGTTGAATTCCGAAATCTTTAAAAATTTCCATTATCTTAACCTCTAAAAGCTAATACAAGGGCATAAATTGCAATTGCTTCGGCAAAAGCCATACCTAAAAGCATTGCTGGTAAAATCTTACCTTGAGCCTCGGGGTTACGACCGATTGCTTCCATTGCCTTCATACCGATCAACCCAATTCCAATCGCCGGACCAACACCGCCTAAAGCGATAATTAAACCACCAGTTAAAGTAAATGTCATCTAATGCTCACCCCCTAACGAATGTTTTTCAGTTAAAATCACCATAAACACTAATGTCAAAATTGAAAAAATCGCTGCTTGAACAAAACCTACTAAAAGTTCTAGTCCCAGAAAAGGAATCGGTAAAATAAAAGCAAATAACCCCGAAAGAGAAATAAGAAGTGCCTCACCCGCGAAAACATTACCAAATAATCGAAAGGACAAGGACAAAAGTTTTGTAAATTCTGCGATTAATTCTAATAAGCCTACAAATAAATAGATGGGATTGAAGGAAAAAAATTTTTTAAGGTAATCTCCTATTCCCAAAAAACTAACCGAATAATAGTGAGTTAAACCAAGAGACACAAGAGCTAAGCTAAGAGTCGTATTTAAATCACTGTTTGCCGATCGCAAGAGAGGAACGAAAACCTCTTTTTTATTAGTATGTTCAAAAAAACCAATCGTTCCAAAACCTGGTAAAAGACCAAGATAATTTGAAACAATTATAAATAGAAAAAAGGTAGCGACGATCGGGAAAAAAGTTTTTGTTTTGTTTCCAGCCAAATCTTCCACAATATTATATAAGAATTCAACCCCCGCTTCGAAAAAATTTTGAATATTATTCGGGAGTAATTTTACATTTCTGCCCACAAAAAAAGAGCTTATTATCAATATTATTGAAACTACCCAAGTAGTTAAAATTGTATTAGTTATTGGTAAGTTAAAAACTTTGAAGATTGTTTCTGCAGATAAATGTATTTCCATATTTTGATTTTAAAACCATCCACTTATTCTAGCAAAAAGGCAAAGGTCTTACAAGATCCTGTAACTAAATTTTTAGATAAAGGGTAAATTTAAGATTTTTAGTGGATAATTAAAGTAATTTCACCTTTGATAGGGTTTTTTTTAAAATGTTCGATAATATCCTCGATATCACCTCTTAAATATTCTTCGTGTAGTTTAGTTAATTCACGAGCGACTACAGTACTTTTATTTCCTAATAAGTCTTTCAACAATTTTAAGTTTCTTAATAAACGCTTGGGGCTTTCGAAAAGAATTATCGTAAAATCAAGATCAGCTATTTGTTTTATAATTTTTGTTGCCTTGCCTTGTTTCTTTGGTAAATAACCTAAAAAAATAAATTTATCGGTTGGCAGTCCAGAGACTACCAAGGCCGCCAGAGCCGCCGAAGCACCAGGAATTGATTCAATTTTTAAACCTTGGGTGATCGCCTCCCTAATTAATTTAAAACCCGGATCGGAAATTGTGGGTGTTCCCGCATCTGAAACTAAAGCTAAATTTTGACCCTTTTTTAAAAAATCGATTACTTGGGGGATTCTTGCCGACTCATTATGTTCGTAAAAGGATAGTAAATTTTTTTTGATCTTAAGAGATTTAAGTAGAATACCAGTTCTCCGAGTGTCTTCAGCTAAAATTAGATCAACCTTTTGTAAGGTTTCGATTGCTCGGAGACTAATATCACCTAAATTGCCAATTGGTGTTGAAACTATGTATAATATACCCATAAATTGAGAGGCAATTCTACCACAGATTTTTACTTATGTTAAACAAATTAAAAAAAATCTTTTCTAAGATTGGACCCGGAGTTATAACGGGAGCTAGTGATGATGATCCTAGTGGCATTATGACCTATACAATTGCCGGTTCTTCAACAAAATATGCCACTCTTTGGACCCCTCTTTTTACTTTTCCTCTTATGGTAGCAATACAAGAAATGTGTGCCCGGATCGGGCTAGTTACCGGAAAGGGGTTAATTGGAACGATGCGGGGGTCTTACCCGAGGATCTTGATCATCGCTTTAGCAATATTAATGGTTATTGCAAATTCAATTAACGTGGGCGCAGATTTGGCCGGAATGGCTTCTTCAGCGGCTTTGATTATAAATCTACCGGTTTTTCTCTTGGTAATAATTTTTACGGTTGTTACACTTCTATTTATGATTTACTTTCCTTATCACGTAATCGTTTCCTATCTTAAATGGCTTACCTTCGCCCTTTTCGCTTATATTTTGTCTGGCTTTTTAAGTTCTCCGGATTGGAAGGAGATTTTTTTAAGAACTTTTATCCCCCAAATACAGTTTGATAAAAATTTCATCACCATCCTTGTAGCCATTTTAGGAACGACAATTTCGCCATATCTCTTTTTCTGGCAGGCTAGTGAGGAAGTAGAGGAAAAACTTGAAACCGGCGAAATTAAAAAGGAGAGAAAAATTCAAATCGTTACTAAACATGAACTTAAGAAAATGAGAGAAGACGTCACTGCCGGGATGTTTCTCTCAAATTTGGTAATGTTTTTTATAATTGGTACCGCCGGCTCTGTTCTTTATAGTAGTGGAATTACTAACATTCAAACTACCGCCGAGGCAGCGCAAGCTTTAAGACCATTGGCTGGAGAAGCCTCATACTTACTTTTCTCACTAGGAATTATTGGTACTGGACTTTTAGCAATTCCAGTATTAGCGGGAAGCGCTGCTTACGCGGTTTCAGAAGCTTTTGGTTGGAAAGAAGGTCTAGATAAGCACTTTCAGCAGGCAAAGGCTTTTTACGGCGTAATTATTATCTCATTATTAATCGGAATTATCATAAATTTTTTAGGAATAAATCCGATAAAAGCTTTATTTTTTGCGGCGGTTATTTACGGTATAATCTCACCAATATTGATTGCGGTCATTATTCACATTGCTAATAATAAAAGGCTTATGGGAGAAAAAACTAATGGTCTTCTTTCTAATATTTTCGGCGGTTTAACTTTTATACTGATGGGCTCTGCCGTGCTTATCTTATTTATACTTTAATTAATATATTTTCTGACAATTCCGATAACCCTACCCTGAACGTTAACGTTTTTAGAAATAATTGGATTCATAGAAGAATTTGCCGGTTCCAGACGGACGTGATCGGCTTCTTTAAAAAATTTTTTTAAAGTGGCGAAATTATCATTAAGTATAGCCACAACGATATCCCCGTTTTGGGCTTCATTTTGTTCTTCGACGACTACGTAATCACCGTCCAAAACCCCAGCATCGATCATAGAATCGCCTTTCACTTGTAACACATAAGTTTTTTTGTCCCCGACCATATCCGCTGGTAGAGTAATTGTTTGGGTTGGGTCTGGTATTGCTTCGATGGGCGTTCCTGCAGCTATATAACCAACAAGCGGAATTTCTACACTAGGATCAACCCAACCAGCCGCTCTCTGATCTACGACTTCAAAACCCCGGTGATTACCAGCGCCTACTTTTTTTAGGATTCCTTTTGCCACTAAATTTTGGATATGTTCGTGAACTGTTGCCGGCGAACGCAGGCCCAAACCGTCGCAAACTTCAGCAAGTAGGGGAGCATAACCGTGCTTTTGCATATATTGAGTTATAAATTGGAGGATATCACGTTGTCTTCGGTAGAGGACTGGTGTCATAAAGTTTTATCTATGATTTATTCGTATTTTTATAGATTTATTGTCGTTTATTTTTCGGCCAACTGTCAAGCCGTAACAAATATATCAAAATAGATCGCTTCCGCGCTCTGCGTCGCTGACGCTTCTAAACTCAACCAAGCTTGACAAGTTGTAGTTTTTTAGTAAAGTTTCTTTACCAGCAGTTCTAGCAACCAACTGTTAGATCCTCGGATCTGGGTCCTGGGCGCCTGGTCGTAAGAGCAGCGCGGCCTAAGTAGGTTCGAGGAACACTGTTGGGATCCCATGGCGTGTTGGCCTAATCTCAATGGGTTCATTACGCCATGGGTTAGCCGGCGGTCGTTGGGTCTGAAGGAAACTTCGGTTCCTATCTTTGCCAACGGCTGAGAACTTGGGGATAAAGGGGATTCTGGCGTTCTCTCCCCAATAAATTTGGCTGATCTGAAGTGATACAGGCTTGTACCATCCTCAGTGAAGCTGGCAAGAGAGGTTGAGTTTAACTCGACAGGGAAACCAGGCGGGGTTCCACAAGCCTCGTTACCAATAACCCCACTCCCGTGTGGTCCTGGCTGTAATCGAGCATCCGCCAGTAGGTGGACTCCTGTCAAAATGAATTCGTACCGCAGTTAACTGTGTAACCGCTAGTTACAGGGCTCTGGCTGCGGTTTTCCTTTTCTGAACCCAAGGGTCAGACCCTCGAACCTAAATGTCTTTTATGGACTGTTGTTCTTTTACAAATCGTTCATTTGAATTAAAATATTGTTTCTATGGACAAGTTTAAATTAAAGGCACCGTGGCCAGCAACTGGAGATCAGCCGCAAGCGATTGAGAAGTTGGTAGCCGGTTTAAACAAGAAATATCGGTTCCAAACTCTTCTCGGAGCTACTGGTACCGGTAAAACCTTTACTATTGCCAATATTATTGCCAAACTAAATCGCCCGACACTAGTAATTGCCCATAACAAAACTTTAGCCGCCCAACTAGCAGCAGAATTCCGGGAGTTTTTCCCAGATAGTGCCGTTGAATATTTTGTTTCTTATTACGATTATTACCAACCAGAATCTTACGTTCCCCAAATCGATCTTTATATTGAAAAGGACGCTGATATAAATGAAGAAATTGATAGATTACGACTGGCAGCTACAAAAGCATTATTGACGCGACGAGATGTAATAATTGTTGCTAGCGTATCTTGTATCTACAATATTGGTTCTCCCACCGCCTATCGTCAGAGTACGATCACTTTGTTTAAGAATCAAAGTTTGCCGATCGGACAAATAAAAGAGCAACTGATTCGACTTCAGTACGATCGTAATGATTTAGATTTAAAACGGGCTACTTTCCGCGTAAAGGGAGATATTTTAGAAATTTATCCAGCATATGAAGAATTTACCGTAAGAGTTTCTTTTTTTGCCGACAAAATCGAAAGGATTATAAAATTAGATCCAACCAATTTGGACAAAGTCGCAGAAATTGAGGAGATTACTATCTTTCCCGCCCGGCATTACAATGTGCCGCAAGAATTGCCCTACGACCCGTTGGTCGAGATAGAAAAGGAATTCAAAGAATGGAGCGCAAAGCTAAAAAAGGAAAACAAATTAGTTGAGCTACAAAGACTGACAAGTAGAGTGAATTATGATCTTGAAATGCTACGCGAAGTTGGTTTTGTCAAGGGAATAGAAAATTATTCCCGCTATTTTGATGGCCGGTTGCCAGGAGAACCACCCTACACCTTGTTGGATTATTTCCCAAAAGATTTTCTTATCTTTATTGATGAATCTCATATGACCCTACCGCAACTACGGGGTATGTGGCATGGAGAAAGAACAAGAAAAGAGGTTTTGATCAATCACGGCTTTCGACTGCCTTCGGCAATGGACAACCGACCCTTAACTTTTGCTGAGTTTATGCTTAAGACAGGCCAGATTATTTTCACTAGCGCAACTCCAAACGATTATGAGCTTTCACTCTCGGAACAAACAGCAGAGCAGATAATCAGGCCTACGGGTATTGTCGATCCGCAAGTGGAAGTACGACCAGCAGAAGGCCAAATACCAGATTTAATAAAGGAAATTCAAGGTCGGGTGGGAAAAGGCCAGCGGGTTTTGGTCACTACTCTTACCAAAAGAATGGCTGAAGATTTAACCGAGTATTTGCAAGAAAGAAATATTAAAGTGATGTACATTCATTATGAAGTAAACACCTTGGAACGGGTGGATATTTTACGAGACTTGCGAACTGGAAAGTACGACGTTTTGGTCGGAATTAATTTATTGCGCGAGGGATTGGACCTGCCGGAAGTTTCTTTAGTAGCGATACTAGATGCGGATAAAGAAGGTTTCTTGCGCAGTAAAACATCTATAATCCAAACAACCGGTAGAGCGGCGCGTCACGTCGAAGGAAAAGTGATTATGTATGCTGCTACTGTCACTGGTTCAATGAAGGCAGCAATAGGGGAAACAGACCGACGTCGGGCTATTCAATTAAAATACAATCAAAAACACAATATTACTCCGGCGACAATCCAAAAAGCGATTCACGATATCGGTGAGAGGCTTAAGCAGTTGCAACCAGAGGTAGAAGTAACGCAGGAACTAGATCTTTCAAAGGTACCAAAAGATCAAGTAAAACAACTTGTACGTGATTTAACCCGGGAGATGTTAACTGCGGCTGAAAACCTAGAATTTGAGAAAGCCGCGATCTTACGAGACCAGCTACTAGAACTTAAAAATCAAGAGTTGGAAATCCCCAAGACAATTACTGTTGAAGAAGCCAAGGGGGTAAAGTTCTCCTAAGTTTTTTCCAAACCAATTGTGATTTAGCAGAAAGATCCAAGTATTAAAAAAGCTGGTGCGGTCGGATCGAGTTACGCTTCGATTCCTCGAGCGATCCCGCCGCACCTTGGGATATTAGAAAGATTTTCGATAGAAGGTGGTCCCAGGACTTGTGCCGGCGGGGAACCGAGACACGTAGCCCTGGGACCGGAGAAGGGTTTGGGTGCAAGAATACCTCGCGGGCTTAGAAGGCTTCCTGCACCCTAGGATCAGTCGGGGGTCGCTTACCCTTCCGATCCTGATGCCAAACGGTCGAGGGCTGGTCGACCGTGCTGGCCTAGATTAATCCCACGTCGCGTTAAGCTTCGCGGGAGTGATTGGCAGAGTCGCTGGGTGCCTCTTCCGACCCCTTCAGACGGAGATTTACCAGCGAGCCCTGATCGCAACGGCTCACAATTGGGGGCAGGTGAGACCGTGTGACGACCAAGTTTATAGAAACCCTTCGAGCTCTAAAGCCCTAAAGGAGGATCTCTCCCGCGCTTGCCCTGTTGAACTGTCAGCGTGCGCCCGCGGTTGCCATGAAACAGCTTTCCCAGGGCACTAGGGCAAGCGCTCGGAACGGGAAGCTGCGGTGGCCAAGCCTCGCGTTCGCCTAATAATATAGTAAGCAGCAACCTTTTTGTCAAACTAGCATCCAAGGTCTTGCAAAAATTTGCAAAAGGGTGTAAAATTTTTCGGTTTCTTGGAGCAATTTATGACCGATAAGATTACGATTAGAGGTGCTAGAGAACATAATCTTAAGAACATAGATTTGGAAATTCCGAAAAATAAATTGGTTGTTATTACCGGTGTTTCAGGGTCTGGCAAGTCATCCCTCGCTTTCGATACTCTTTACGCTGAAGGGCAGCGTCGTTACGTCGAGTCACTTTCCGCTTACGCCCGCCAATTTTTAGGCTTGATGGAAAAACCAGATGTGGACCAAATCGAAGGCCTCTCACCAGCGATTTCCATAGATCAAAAAAGCGCCCCGAAAAACCCCCGTTCCACTGTTGGCACAATTACGGAAATTTACGATTACATGAGACTTTTGTGGGCAAGAATCGGTATACCTCATTGCCCAGTTGACGGGAAAGAGATAAGAGCCCAGACGCTGCAGGAAATTGTGGACCAAATCGCAGGTCTGCAAACGGCAAACGGCAAACAGCAAACAGCAAAAAGGATTTTGATACTCGCGCCAGTGATAAAGGGGAGGAAAGGGATTTATGAAGAGGTTTTTGAGGATTTAAGAAAAAAGGGTTTCGTGCGGGTAAGGGTAGATGGAAAAGTTTACGAAATCGATGAGGTCCCGTCTCTAAATCGATATAAGATTCACGATATTGAGGTTGTAATCGACCGTCTGGAGATACCTGCCCGTCCGTCAGGCGGGCCAACCGATAAACAAAGGCTTACCGAATCTGTAGAGACAGCTTTGAAAATTGGCGAGGGATTGTTGTACATAAATATTAATAAAAAAGAGGATAAAGTGTTTTCCGAAAAATTTGCCTGTCCAGATCACGAAATGTCTCTGCCGGAACTCGAACCAAGAACTTTTTCTTTCAATTCACCACGAGGTGCTTGTTTTACTTGTCAGGGAATTGGAACAAAATTAACAGTCGACCCAGATTTAATAATTCCTAATAAAAATTTATCAATCACTGAAGGCGCAATATTACCATGGCAGCGTATCTTAGCTCAGGATACTTGGACTACTAGAAGGTTAGAATCACTAGCAGGCCATCTTGGATTTTCTTTGCGAGAACCCATTAAGGATTTACCCAAGAATGCATTGGATATTATTCTTTATGGTTCAGAAGATGAAGTTTTTGAAGTTTCGGGTCGGAATCGCTTTGGTCGTTATCTAACCTTTCATACCACTTTTGAAGGAGTGATTCCAGAAGTGCTACGCCGCTACAAAGAGACGGAAAGTGAATGGACTAAAAGGGAAATCGAAAAATATATGCGGGAAGAGGTTTGCGAAACCTGCCGTAGCACCCGGCTTAAAAAAGAAGCCCAGTTTATCACCACTGCGGGTAAATCCATTGTCGAAGTGTCACGGATGTCGATTGCGGCCGCAGCAAACTGGTTTTTAAGATTGGAACTCTCGGGAAAAGAAAAGCAAATCGCTGCCCAGGTTCTTAAAGAAATAAACGCCCGGCTGAAGTTTCTCTCTGACGTTGGTTTGGATTATTTAACAATAGAAAGAACAAGCTCTACTTTAGCCAATGGAGAGGTTCAAAGGATTCGTTTAGCCTCTCAAATAGGTTCTGGTCTTTCGGGAGTTTTATACGTACTTGATGAACCTTCGATTGGATTGCACCAAAAGGATAATTTAAAGTTGATTAACACCCTTAAAGAACTACGTGATTTAGGCAATACTGTGATTGTTGTAGAACACGATAAGGAAACAATTGAAAATGCCGATTTTGTGGTAGATATTGGCCCGGGTGCCGGAGAAGAAGGTGGAAGAATTATCGCTACTGGAACCCCAAAAGAAATTATGAAAGTAAGGGAGTCATTAACTGGTCAATATCTTTCTAGTAAGAAAGTGGTGATGGAAAAAAGACAAGTTAGAAGTGGAAATGGTAAATCTTTGCGAATAATTGGGGCAGCGGCGCATAATCTAAAAAATATAAACGTTGATATTCCGTTAGGAAAATTTGTCTCTATCACCGGTGTATCGGGAAGCGGAAAATCTACTCTTGTGGAGGACATTTTATATAAAGCCCTTGCCGCTTATTTTTATAGAGCCAAAGAAAAATCAGGTAAGTTTGAGAGAATCGATGGTCTTAAGTATATCGATAAAGTAATCGATATAGACCAATCACCTATTGGCCGAACCCCTCGCAGCAATCCAGCTACCTATACGGGCGCGTTTTCTTATATTCGTGAGCTTTTTGCGAAGACACCGGAAGCCCGAGTTCGTGGTTACAGGACGGGCCGATTTTCCTTCAATGTTAGGGGAGGTAGGTGTGAGGACTGTCAAGGGGATGGAATAGTAAAAATTGAAATGCAATTCCTTCCCGATGTATACGTTACCTGTGAAGTCTGTGAAGGTAAAAGGTATAATCGAGAAGCATTGGAAATTGGGTATAAGGGGAAAAATATCTCCGAAGTACTTGATATGACCATAGAGGAAGCAGCAGTTTTTTTCGAAAATATACCGGTAGTTTTAACTAAATTGAAGACTTTGAAGGATGTTGGTTTAGGCTACATAAAACTAGGACAACCAGCGACCACTCTTTCGGGTGGAGAAGCGCAAAGGGTCAAATTAGCCACAGAGTTATCCAGAAGAAGTACTGGCAAAACCCTTTATATTCTTGATGAACCAACTACTGGTCTTCATTTTGCTGATATTGAAAATCTGCTGTCAGTACTGCACAGGCTTGTTGATGTTGGTAATACAGTCGTGGTTATCGAACATAATCTTGAAGTGATCAAAACTGCTGATTGGATCATTGATTTAGGTCCTTTTGGTGGGGATAGAGGGGGCGAAATTGTCGCCGAAGGTCCAGCTACTAAAATTGTCTCTAATCAAAATTCGTTTACTGGTCAGTATCTCAAAAATTTTATTTAAAAGCAGTTGATTTCTCCCCAAATTTTGTTATAATATAGCTATCAGTTTTCACTACAATATAGTTGTAGGTATGATTTCCAAAAAAGATCTACTAAATCCTAAAAACAAAGAAGAAATTCCCACCATTCTTTTACAAGCGATTAAAAACACTATCGGTGATGGCCTAATTTTATTTGATAAAAAAGGAGTCTTTATTTTCTTAAACGAGGCTGCAAAAGAACTGCTTTTCGTCAAAAAAGACCCAACTAACTTAAACAGACGCGAAGTTATCAAAAATAGAAAAAAATATAACAAATATTTGCTGGAATATTATTTTGATCCGATTAAAACTTTTGAAGGAGTTGTAAAGGTCAAAGAATCTTCCCGTGGGAATTTAATAAAAATTAATTCCAAACCACCAAGATTTTTAGAAACTACCTATATACCAATTTGTAATAAGACTAACGAAGTAACTGGAGTAATCGCAAATTTTAGAGATGTAACAAAACTAAAAAAACAAGCGGAACAAATAAAAGGCCAATTGCAAATCGCTACTGAACAAAAGGAAAGATGGACGGCAATTTTTAATAATGTTGAGGAGGGGGTGTTTGTTTTAGATAAGGATTCGAGAATCGTCCAGTTTAATAATAGTTGTGAATTGATGAGTGGCTACTCGGAAAAAGAAGTTCTAGGGAAAAAAATTCATAAAATCTTTAAATGTCATGATATGAAGGGAAATTATTATCCAAATTTCTCTTTAATAGATAAGGTTTCTTTAACAAAAGAAGCTATTCCCTATGATGAACATCTTCATACAAGCAGAGACGGAAGAGAAATTTGGGTTGGGGTTAGTAAAACGCCGATACTTAATGAAGAGGAAGAAATTGAACAAATAGTTGGAGTTATTCGAGATGTTACAAAATTAAAAGAAATTGAGAAAGCTAAAAGTGAGTTTGTTTCAATCGCTTCTCATGAATTAAGAACTCCTTTAACTGTGATCAATGGCTACTTATCCCTTCTTTTAAGTGGTGACCTGGGGCAAATGGGTGAAATTCAAAATAAATTGTACCATTTAAATATTATTAACAAAATTTATTCGGAAACAAAACGTTTAAGTGGTTTAGTGGAGGAGCTTCTGAATGTAACCAGAATTGAGGAAGGAAGATTGAAGGTCGATTTGAAAAGAACTGACTATAACGAGCTTCTAGAGGAAGTTGTCAATGAGTTTAAACCAATTGCTTCTTCAAAACAAATAATTTTAAGTCTAGAAAAACCCTCCTTTTATCAAAAAGATTTACATATATATGTTGATCGAGACCGTATAAAGGAAGTTTTAGTAAATTTAATTGATAATTCAATAAAATACACTGGAAAAGGTGGTAGAATTCTTCTCTTCCCTTCGGTAGAAAACAGCGAAGTTATCACTAGTATCCAAGATACTGGTATCGGTATCGAACCTAAATTATTAAATCGCATTTTTGAAAAGTTTCAACAAATTCCGGGTAGTTTCCTTAAGGAAAATAGAGGTACAGGACTCGGGCTTTTTATTGTTAAAAGTATTCTTGACCTTCATCAGGGTAAGATTTGGGTAAAATCTTATCCAGGCAAAGGTTCGACCTTTACCTTTACTCTTCCCGCAAAAATAACATCCCAATATTGATAAGACCCTAAAAATTTGTTAATCTAGTAAGAGTAGGAGATTACCATGAAAGAAAAAAAGATAAAAGTTTTAATAATTGAAGATGAGAAAGAGGTTTCCGAACTTTATAAATTAAAACTTACAATTGATGACTATGATGTTATTACGGCAACAAGTGGTCAAGAAGGTCTAAAGAAGGCTTTTAAAGATAGTCCTGATCTTATTTTTTTAGATATTAAAATGCCAAAAATGGATGGTTTCGAGGTTTTGAAAAGATTGAGAGAGAATCCTAAAACAAAAAAAACCCCAGTGGTAATTCTTTCTAATTTTGATGAAGAAGATATGGTTGAAAGGGGTTTAACGCTTGGTGCTGACGAATATCTAATAAAATCCCAATTCACTCCTGAAGAAATATCCTCCAAAGTCCAACGCTGGGCCAAAGAAGAATAGTTTGATGAAACTACTAAAAATTTCTCTACTCTTTCTGCTCGTGGTATTTATCTTTCCCCAAAAAACCTATGCTAGCGAATTTTCCACTGAATATGAAATAAACTATGATATTTCTAAAGACGGGACTGCCAAAGTTGTTCAAGAAGTTATTCTAAAAAATCTTACTTCAACATTTTATGCCCCTGAATACGTCTTAAATATTGGTTCGACTAATGTCTCCGACGTCCAAGCTAGAGATTCTACCGGCACTCTTAAAGCAAATATCCAAAGTGAGGATATTTCAACAAAAATTAACGTTAGTTTAGGTGATAAAGTAATCGGCTTAGGTAAAACGTCAACCTTTACAATAAGTTACACTGTTAAAGACTTTGCTAAAAAACTTGGGAAATTATGGGAAATAAATATACCTAAAGTTTCGACTGATGCGGAAATTGGAAGGTACAATGTGGAGTTATCAGTTCCGAGAGAATTTGGCGAGATTCATTATCTAACTCCAAAACCAAATAAGACCGACGGTCGAAATTTTTTCTTTGATAAGCTAATTCTAGAAACCGGAGGTATACGAGCTGCATTTGGCGAATATCAAATCTTTAACTTTGATCTTACGTATCATCTTTATAACCCTAATTTGATTAATGGTTTTACGGAAATTGCCTTTCCGCCTGATACCACCACCCAAGGTATTGAATTTAAATCTATCAACCCATCTCCTGTCTATATAAGAGAAGATGAGGATGGTAATTATCTTGCCAGATATAACCTTGGACCCAAAGAAAAATTAGATGTTAATATTACCGGTTTAGTAAAAATAGTAGATCAGACTAGAAAATTGCAATCAATAAGAGATTGGGGGGAAGATGAACTTAAGAAATATCTAAAGGCAGATAAATTTTGGGAAGCAAATAATCCAGAACTAGTAGAGTTAGCTAAAAAACTTAAAACCCCTAAGGCTATATACGACTTTGTAAGCACTAATCTTAAGTATAATTACGATAAGATTAATTCTCCAAAAATCGAGCGTCTTGGGGCACTTAGAGCTCTTAAAAACCCAAACGAAGCAATTTGTATGGAATATACTGATCTTTTTATCGCTTTGGCTCGCGCCGCCGATATTCCCGCCCGAGAATTAAACGGTTTTGCTTATACAGAAAATAGGAGACTGCGACCAACTACTTTAAAATCTGATGTTTTAAGCGATGTTTTACACGCATGGCCCGAATATTACGATCGAGAAAGAAAAATCTGGGTTCAAATTGACCCAACTTGGGGCTCAACTACCTCTGGCTTAGATTATTTTGATAAACTGGATACTAATCATATTGTTTTTGCCATTAAAGGAGTTTCTTCTGAAAAACCAACCCCAGCCGGAGCTTATAAAGTAGATAATCTAAAGGAACAGGATATAAAAATTTCTTTCAGCGATCAATATTTAACAACAAAAGCAGACATTGATATTACAGTAGGCGAAAATAAGTTTATCTCTGGACTTTCTTCTAGCGCAAAAATACTAATCGCTAACCGTACCCCGCGCGGTTTTTTCAAAAGTACTTTAAAAATCTCTTCGGACGATGTGGTTTTAATTACCCCTAGCCAAACCTATTTGGGAACAATTCTCCCCTTTGGGAATAACACTGTCGATACAAAATTTAAAAATATTGGCTTATTCAAGGCCAAAGAAGCAAAATTAAAAATTACAGTTTCGGGAACCGATGGCGTAAACCCTTTTGAAATAAACAAAGAAGAAGTTCTTTATTTAAAACCCTTTTTCGCTTCAACCACAACCTTAATAATAATTGGCGCCTTTATCTTAAGTTTTGCGATTTTAGTTTATATATTGATTCTAGAATTTAAAATGCTTTTTGCTTCGAAAGAGGATAGAATTAAGTGATGTCGTTAGAAAAATTTTCGAATAAGCTTGGGGTTTACATTTTAAAGGACAAAACTGACAAACCTATTTATATTGGTAAGGCTTTAAATATAAAAGGGCGTCTTAAAAGCCATTTCAGAAGTACCAACGTAAAAGAAAAATCTCTAGTCTCGAGAACTTCAAAAATAAATACAATTTTGGTGGAAAGCGAAATCGAAGCCTTAATTTTAGAAGCTAATTTAATCAAAAAATTTAAACCCATTTTTAATACTTCTCTAAAAGATGATAAAGATTATCTCTATATAAAAATCCCAAAAGAGCCGTTTCCAAGAGTTTTAGTAGCAAGAAAGCGGGACCTGAAAAATTCAAAAATTTATTTTGGTCCCTTTCCATCTACCTCAAGTGTTCGTACGACCTTGCGAAAATTACGAAAGATATTCCCCTTTAGATTTTGTAGGATAGGCCAGAAACGAGCTTGCCTCTCTTTCCATTTAGGATTATGCCCGGGTGCTTGTATTGGAAAAATAAACGAAGAGAATTATCTGAAAAATATCAGTAATCTAATTAAATTCTTAAAAGGTCAAAAAGAAGAGCTTTTGCGAAAATTAGATAATCAAATGCAGAAAGCCTCTAAAAAAATGGAATTTGAGGAAGCTAAAAAAATAAAGCAAACAATTGATGCGCTCCATTATGTGACCTTGAGCAGATCTGATATAGGAGACTATTTAAAAAATGGAACTTTAGGAAAAGATTTGCGAACCTTTGGCCTAGAGGAATTAAAAGAAGTATTACATTTAACAAAAATACCTGAAAAAATAGAAGCGTATGATATCTCTAATTTTGCTGGTAAGGAAAATGTAGGTTCTATGGTCGTATTTGTAGACGGGAAACCAGAAAAATCTCTATACCGGCGTTTCAAAATTCGGGAAGTAGAGGGTATTAACGATTACGCATCTTTAGAGGAGGTCTTAGAAAGGAGACTACACAATACCCGAAGTGATGCTTCATTCTCGCAGCTACCTAATTTAATAGTGATCGACGGAGGGAAAGGACAATTAGGAGTAGCTGTTAAAATATTAGAAAATTTGAATTTAAAAATTCCGGCAATTGCTTTAGCTAAGAAGGAGGAGAAAATATTTATGCCAAACCGACCCACTAGTTTGAAATTAAAACTCGATTCAGCTAGTTTATACCTGATTCAGCGTTTGCGAGATGAGGCCCATAGATTTGCTATTTCTTATCATCGACTATTAAGAAGAAAATATTTTATCCCAAGAGTGGAAAAAACATCTTTAAGGGAGGTAAAAATAATTAATATAAATGAAAAAACTAATTAGAGGGTTTATAATAAATTTTTCTTCTTTTTGGTTAGTTATGTATTCATTTCCGGCTTTTAATTACGAAGCCCCGACTGATTTATTTTTACCGGCTTCAGCATTTTCCTTCCTTTCTTTATTTATAAAACCCCTGCTTAATATAATTACCCTGCCTCTGAATTTTATTACCATGGGTATGTTTTCTTGGTTAAGCGCCGTAATTACTTTATATCTAGTTTTCGTATTGATACCCGAAGTTAAATTTAGCGGTTTTGAATTTTCTGGATTGAATATTAGTGGATTCGTATTGCCTACTTTCTATATTGGTAAATTACTAGCCTTAAGTTTCGGCTCTTTCCTAATTAGTCTCACTAGCGCAATAATAAGGTGGGTCTTTTTCAGATGAAACTTTAAGTAAAGTTGTAAACCACCACTACCCGTGTTAAAATTCAAATTCAAATGAGAATTATTTTGCTTTTCATTCAACTTATAAGTGCAATTCTTTTAATTGTTTTTATCATAATGCAGGCTAAAGGGGTTGGTCTGGGTGGTGCTTTTGGTGGGGAAGGAACTTTTTACCGAAGTCGAAGGGGAGTTGAAAAGATTCTTTATTTTGCAACCATCACTACTTCAATCATCTTTATGGTTATCTCGTTGTTATTAGTATTTCTCTCCTCCTAAAGAAAATGCTAACTAATATAAGGTTTTTGCTTTTAATAGGTATTGGATTATTAAAAAGACACTCCAAAAATATTTTAAAGTTTTTTTCCTTTTTAATTATTTTGTTCGTTTTTAGTTGGTTCTTTTTAACAAAACAATTAGTAGCCGTTTATGAAAAGTTAAGTGTTCCTTTTGTACGGCCAAAGATTGTTGAAGGGGTAATTGGTAAACCCCTTGCCCTTAATCCGCTCTTTACTCAAAACGATGCCGAAGTCGATATAACCTCTTTGGTATTTCGTGGTTTAACTAGAGTTACCTCTGATGGATCCTTTGAACCTGACTTGGCAGAAAGTTTTTCGGCTGAAAATGAAAAAGAATACCTTTTCAAATTAAAAAAAGACATTTACTGGCACGATGGAAAAAAATTTACGGCGGCGGACGTGATTTATACCGTAAGAGCGGCTCAAGACCCAAACCTAAAAAGCCGCTATTTCGATAGTTTTAAAGACGTAAAGGTAGAAAAATTAGATGATTTTACAATTAAGTTTATCTTAAAAGAATCGTTTTCCCCTTTCCCAGGAGTTTTAAAGCTTGGAATTATCCCGGAACATATCTCTTTAAAAAGATTTAAGCCTATCGGTACCGGTTCTTTCCGAGTTCTCGGGGCAAGCCTCCAAAAAGTCACTCTTACTAACGGAAAGGTCAATTTAATTTTTAAATTTTACCCAAACATACAACTCGCGCTCACCGCTCTGCAACTTGGTGAGATTGGGAGTTTAGGGGGATTAGGATCAGAAGATTTAAAACAAATAAAAGATTCGCCTCATTTAAAAATTTACACTACGCGACTTAATAGCCGGTTTGTGGCTATTTTCTTTAACACTAAAGCCGCTAGTTTAAGTGAAAAAGCAGTCAGAAATGCCCTTGTTCTGGCTACTTCGAAAGAGAATATAGTTAGCGAGCTTAATATTAATAAAGAATCTATCGTGACTTCGCCAATACCTAAAAGTTCTTGGGTAGGAAACAATTTTGAAAAAAAACACGATTATAACAAGGATTTAGCGGTGAGTACTTTGGAAAAAAATGGTTGGGAGCTTGAAGAGAATGTTAGGAAAAAAGATGGTAAGGAACTTGCAATCAAAATAACCAGTATTGATAATCCTGATCTTTTAAAAATAATGGCGCTGGTCAAAGAACAATGGAACGAACTTGGTATAAAAATTGATACGAGAGTATTAACCGGCAGTGAATTACGCGAAAAAATTATTCAATCAAGAGAATATGAGGTTCTTATTAGTACCCAAGCAATCGGCGCCGACCCAGATCAGTACGTTCTTTGGCACTCTACTCAAACAGAGCTAGCAAATATAACAAATTTGACTAGCGCAAAAGTAGACAAAGCTCTTGAAGATGGACGCACAATTAGTGATAAGGAGATACGTAGAAACAAGTATTTAGAATTTCAGAAATTACTGATAGATGAAGTACCGGCCGTTTTTCTTTATTGGGTTGATTATAACTACGTGGTTCCTTCAAAAATTTCTGGGGTGATCTTAAATGATTTGTTATTACCTATAGATAGATTCAATTCAATAAATAATTGGCAGATTAAAAGAAGGCTAATTTAGATTATTATATTTTAAACTTTGGTAAGAATAAACGATAAGGGCCTCTGTTTCACCTCTACGATCGGGAGTTCCTAAAACTACGGTTAACAAATCGTGTCCTTCTTTTTCAATCAAAGAAACTAAAGAAAGTTTTGAATCCGGAGTGAAACCGGGTTTTATACCTTTGAAACCAGGGTAATTAACCATTGGAGAAGTATTATTTAAATAGAAATATTTGTGATTTTGATCTTCATCAAATTTTGCCGCTACAAAGTAATTTTTGGTTTTGACTATTTCTCCAAAAATATGGAATTTATTCAAGGCGTACTGACTCAAAACGGCTAAATCATAAGCACTGCTATATTGATCGGAAGAAAAATCAACATCCAAACCAGTAGAGTTTATAAAATTAGTATCATTTAGACCCAAACTTTGGGCTTTGCTATTCATTAACGAGACAAATTCTTTCTCGCTACCGCTAATTCCTTGCGCTAAAGCAACGGCGGCGTCGTTTCCAGAAACAAGAAGTAAGCCATAAAGTAAATCTTTAACCGTTAGTTTTTCGTTGGGGTATAAACCCATTATATCCGGTTCCATTCTGGCAGCGTGATCTGATACAGTAATAATTTTGTCAAGACTAGAATTCTCTAAAGCAACGATGGCGGTCATTATTTTTAAGGTGCTTGCCACCGGAACCCGTAAATGAATATTTTTTGCATATAAAGTTTCGTTGGTTGTTAAATCTATTGAAATTGCGCTTCTTGAATACAAAACCGGTGGAGGAGCGTTGGAATTAAGTGGTTTTTCTTTCGGAAACCAATTATTTTCAAAACCTTTTGTACTTTTCTTTGACTGAGGGCTTTGCGAGAAAGCTGAAAACAGCTTTTCCCTAAAGAACCCTCCTTTAACTAAAAATAGGACCGCGAAAATAATTATTAAGAAAATACAAAAAAATATTAACTTTTTTTTATTTCGACGTTTGGATTCTATTTCCATGCCCACAAATAATGATTCTAGCAAGAGCGCTCTTTCCTTGCAACCAAATTCAGATTCTAGTAAAATAGCGGAACACACGCCCCTGTAGCTCAGCGGATAGAGCGGGTCGGTTCTAACGACAAGGTCGGGGGTTCGAATCCCTCCAGGGGTACCACGGGCCAGTAGCTCAACGGTAGAGCAGCTGCCTCTTAAGCAGCTTGTTGAGAGTTCGAATCTCTCCTGGCTCACCAATTTTTTTATCAATTTCATCATAGAAAAGTAAAATGGATTTCTATCAGAGAATTGTAAAACCGATATTGTTCAGTGTTAATCCAGATATAGTCCATGAAGTCGTTACTACGATTGGTTATACACTTGGTAGAAATACCTTGGGGAGAACCTTAGTTGGGAGACTTTATCATTTTGAACACCCATCATTAGAAACGGAAGTTTTTGGCATTAAGTTTAAAAATCCGCTCGGTATTGCTGGTGGTTTCGATAAAAACGCTCGTTTAATCCAAATATTACCTTTTGTGGGTTTTGGCTTTACGGAGGTGGGCTCTATAACTGCCCGTCCTTATCAAGGCAATAAAAGGCCTTGGAATACTCGTTTAGTCAAGGATCAGGCGCTGATTGTTAATTACGGTTTAAAGAACGAGGGAGTAGATATACTAAAGAAAAGAATTCTTTCGCAAAAACGTTTCGTACCTCTTATCATCAACATTGCCAAGACCAACGACCCGATTATTAAAGGTAGAGACTCAATCGAAGATTATTATGAGACTTTTTCCAAACTTGAACCTTTGGCTGATATTGTTAACATCAACATTAGTTGCCCAAATAGCGGTGATGGTCAGGCGTTTTGTGAAAATTCTAAATTACTTAAACAGCTGTTAAAAAAAATCGCTCAAAATAAAATTACTAAGTCTGTAATTCTAAAGTTAAAACCAGATTTAAGCGATCCTATCTTGAACGAAGTGTTAGAAACATCCTTAAAATATCCTTTTATAAAAGGTTTTATTATTTCCAACTTAACCAACAATCGGCATTTATTAAAATATACTAAACCATCAGAAATTGCTCATCTTTCCGGAGGATTATCCGGCGAACCTCTAAAAAAGTTATCTAATCAAATGATTAAAAAAGTCTATCAAAAAACTGGTGGTAAATATCCTATTATTGGATTGGGAGGAGTTTTTACGGCGGAAGATGCTTATGAAAAAATATGTTTAGGAGCTTCTTTAATTGAACTAGCTACAGGTTTAATTTACGGAGGACCATCGATTATAAAAGAAATCAAGCAGGGTTTAGTAAGACTACTTGAAGAAAATAACTTTGCTAATATTGCTCAAGCAGTTGGCAGTACCGCCTATCACTAAAGATTTATTAAGTGAATAGTGATAATATATTTAAGTTACGTTCTATGTGTTTAGCAACTCCGGTAAAAGTTATAAAATTAAATAAAAATACAGCTTCAGTTGATGTTGTGGGTGAGGAGAAGAAGGTTGATGTTAGTCTATTAACAAATATTAAGATTGGCGACTATCTTTATATGAGCCGTGGACTCGCTATTAAAAAAGTAACTAGAAGTGATGCAAAAAAAGTTTTAGAATTGATTCGGAGTTGGAATGCAAAATCCGCTTAAAAATAAAGGAAGTCTGACTTCCAAAGGTTTACTTTTAGTTTTGAGCACTGCGTTTATCAGTGGTTTTGCTATTTTTATCAATAAACTTGGTGTTAAGGAATTTAATCCTTATCTTTTCACCTTCTTCAAAAATCTTCTCGTCGCCGGTTTTCTAGTTGGTCTACTCTTAGGACTGAAAGAATTAAAAAATCTCAAAAAACTCACTAAAAAAGATTGGTCGATTTTGGCAATTATCGGACTTGTAGGTGGCTCTATTCCCTTCCTTCTTTTCTTTAAAGGCTTATCGCTTACAAATGCCGCCAACGGCGCCTTTATTCACAAAACCATGTTTATTTATGTTGCCATTTTGGCTGGTTTATTTTTGAAAGAAAAAATTCCCAGCCGACTTTTAATTGCTGGTGCATTTTTGCTTATGGGTAATCTTTACTTTCTAAAATTCTTACCAGTCGGTATCCAGCAAGGCGATTTACTGATCCTAACGGCAACAGTTCTTTGGGCGGTAGAGAACACCATTTCAAAATACGCTTTAAAAACTCTTTCGCCAAGAATCGTTGCTTTTGGCCGCATGGGGATTGGTTCAATCTTTATCCTTTTATTTTTAATCTTTACCGGTAACATCGGTTCGGTTTCTAAACTAACTTCGCTACATTTCCAATGGATTTTAATTTCGGCAGTAATCCTTTTTGGCTACGTCACTACTTGGTATACAGGATTGAAATACATCAATGTTTCGACCGCCACCGTGATTTTACTTTTGGGCTCTCCAATTACTTCGCTTCTAACCTTTATTTTCCAAGGCCAAGGCTTTACCCAAACCCAGGCCATTGGATCAGTTCTTCTTGCCTTCGGGGTAGCTTTAGCAATCGGTTTTGGGACACTTCGGCAATTTGTTAGGAACCTGCCGAAATTAGTTTATGAATCAAGGGCTTAAAACCGCCGTTTCCTATTCTTTACCATCATACCAGCTTGGTTTTTGTGGTCCCCAGGAAGAAAAGTATAAGAAGATTCTGCAAAAGTTCGCGGCTGGAAAAGGAGTTGAGGAAGAATTAGTCAAAGAAGCCTTAACTCGTTTTGAAGCTCCTTATCCTTACTTTAAATTAATTGCCAAAAGCAACGGCATAGACGACCCATTTGCTGAAAAAGTAGTTAAGGCGATGTGGGTGGGAAATGAGTTGTTGGACAAGGTCAAAACGGAAGATCTCCGCACTTTGGTTAAGACCGATTTCGTCAAACCTGGTTTACTTACAAGACAAGAAGCAGGAAAACGAGCAAAAAAGGTTCCAGACGGTGCAGTGCCGCACCACAGCTTCCATGTTCTTATATTGGGACCAGTTGTCGGCAGAGTTGATTTAAAAGGCCCGCTTTTGGATTTATGTAGGATTGGGTGGGGAAAGGTGATAGAGTTCAAAGTTCAAAGTCCAAAATTAAAAATTAGATATAAGCCATTGGTTTTGGGGAGAAGAATGAGGCTTGGGGAAGAGATTGAGAAAGAAATTAACTGGGATAGAAATATTGTTCCTGAAGTAAAGATCGGTGGTTGGGTTTCTTTTCATTGGGGAGAAGCCTGTGAAGTTCTTACAACCTCCGAAGTCAAAAACCTCGAATACTACACCCAAAAAACAATCGATTTAGCAAATCAAAATTAGCCACCTCAAACTTGACATTTAACCTATAGTTTGGTATAATATTGTCACTTTTTCAAGCTAAACAGGATTACTAGAAAAGGCATCTTATAACTAGATAGAATACTCTGCCTGCTTCTTGCAATTTAGCCTTGAAGCTGTTATCCTTTTTCGTTACCAGGTGTCTTTTTAAGTATTTGGGTACTTTGAAAATTCACCTCCTGGTTTATTGCTGCTAAATTTGCTTTCAAGAATTGAAGGTAAACAGAGCAGCAAGAGTATAACTTCTAGAGGATAATTAAAGAAGTTGTGGGTAGAGAGTACCCACAAAGGAGGAGAGATGAAAACCATCCTAAGAGAGCACTGGGCCGAGATAGTCATCTATGGTGGGCTGCTTCTAAGCGGCGGCCTGATGCTTCTCGGCTTCATCAGCCTTGGGCTGATAGCGCTCGTAGCCTGGTCAGACACTCTAGCCCTGCTGAGCACGGTCGGTATCATGGGTGGCTACCTGGTGTTCGTGTGTTTCGGGGCGGTCGCCAGGTTAAGATCTTAGCCGAAACTATTGGGTTTGGTCACCCGCTGCCATCGAAAGAGCGCAGCTTAAGACCATCCCCAAGTTAACGATTAGATATCGTTAGTTTAGGAGGAAAAACGACCTATCCATCCTTCGTTTAAACTACGGAGGACAAGGAGGTCGTTTTTCTTTTTCCTTCGACTTCGCTCAGGACAAGTTATTTAGTTTGCAAGGCCCGTTCTTGCATAACCGTAAAATCCTAATCTCAATCTTGACAACCAAACCGAATACAGTTATGATGTATACACCATGAGAAGGACCCAACTTTATCTACCGGAAAGAATCCATCAAGAATTAGCCAGAAAAGCCTCCGAGGAAAAAAGAACTATTTCTGATCTTACCCGCCAACTTCTTGAGGAGGGTTTAAAAATCAAAAAAACTAAAAAAACTGTTAATTCTGCTTCCTTTCTTCTGAAACTAGCCGAGAAGGCGGAGAGAAGAGGTTGGTCTGGACCCAAAGATTTGTCTAACAAGACGGATAAATATCTCTACGAAAAATGATCTTTATTGATACAAATTTTTATGTTTCTTTAGAAAACAAAGCCGATTCAAATCACGAAAAAGCAAAAGAAATTCTTAACTCTCTAATCCAAAAAGATCCCCAGTTTTTCACCACTACTTTAATTTTATATGAAACAGTTACCGTAATTTCACTTCGCGTGGGAAGGGAAGCAGCGATTTATTTTAAAGATAATTTTGATCCGGCAACGAGGGTCTTGTGGCTTGATAAAGCTATAGAAACTAAAGCCTGGAATCTGTTTAGGAAAATTAAAGACAAAGATGTTAGCTTTGTTGATTGCTATTCTTTTGCTTTATTAGGGGAATTAATGGTGAGAGAAGTTTTAACCTTTGATAAAGATTTCGCCAAGCAAGGTTTTCAACTTTTAGGTTTGTAAATTTTTAATGTACTGAGCAGGTAATGCAGGGGTCGTAGGCGCGGACAAGCATTTCGAGAAGCTCCATTCTTTTTTCGCGGGCTTGACTATCAGTTTGGTCTAAAACAGCTTGGGCAGATTCTTCCATAGAACTAAGGTTTTGGACGGTTGGAGTGATAATATTACACTCGGTAATTAAACCTTTTGTATCAACTTCAATTTCGTAATAAAGCCCGCCGCGCGGTGCTTCTACCGCGCCGATTCCACGAGAAGCCTTAGTTGGTTTATATTCCTTTGGTAGCTGTATCGTTTCTCTATCAACGCCGTTCTCAATCAATTCATCCAAGATTTCATTTGCTTCTTGAACAAAGTGATAAGTTTCAATTGCTTGAGCAAGGTTATTGTGATACGGGTTTTGGAAATTCAAAGAAGCCTCTTTAAAAAATTCGCGAGCTTTACCTTTCAAGAAATTTCCTTGAAGGTTTAGACGAGCAAGCGACCCAACCATCATTCCTTTCCCTTTGTGATAACCAAATTTGGCTGTTGAGTACGGCTTAATTTCTTCTTTAATCACTTTCTCGAAATCAGCAGATTTTTCCTTTAGCTTTTTATTAGAGGTAATATATTTAATATCATAGACCTCGTAAGTTTTTCTGTTAACTTGCGAAAAAAGGGTAGGATTGGCTTTGATCTCTGGATAGTTTAATGAGGAAAAAAGATGAACGGTACTTTCGGCTGCTTCCAAAATTTTCTTTGTTTCTTTTTTAAGTTTTTTTAGGGTTTCTGGAGAAGGGACTTTATGAAAGCCACCAGCAGCGGTTGAGGTTGGATGGATACCACGACCACCAATAGTATCCGCAATTAGGTCTGATACTCTTTTCAACTCTAAAGCTTGATTGAAATAAATTGGATGAGTCTTGATAACTTCCAAACCAGAATCTAAACCAAGGTAATCTGGCAACGCCAAAAAGTAAAGATGGAGCACGTGGCTTTGGATCATTTGAGCATCCATCAAAAGTTTTCTCAAAAGAACGGCTGATAGAGAGGGTTTTAAACTCAGCGCATTTTCGACCGCCTTTATAGCCGCCAAGTTATGGGCAACTGGGCAAACACCGCAGATTCGTGGCGTGATCCAATAAAGTTCTTCTACTGGCCGGCCTACCACCATGCCTTCAAATAATCGCTCTCCTTCATGCACTTCAAGGACGGCTTTATTTTTGTCCCAATTAACGTCCAAGGCACCGTGACCTTCAATTTGCGCAATGAAATTATGGTTTTGCATTTTTCTTGGATTTACTAAATAATCTCGCGTATTCTGGAGTTTTCTTCAAAAACATCGAAAAATATCTCTCTACATCTTGCGAATCAGAGAATTTATACAAGGTTGTCAAAAGGTTATCAATTTGGGCACCTTCTTTTATTCCAAAACAGCCGTAGCAAGGGGAGCCTCCCGAGATACAAATCGCACCACAACCTCCTTGGGTAATCGGCCCAAGACAAATCTTTTTCTCAAGCAGCCGGCACGGGTTTCCAGCTTGTTTGCATTCGAAACAAACCGAATAACCGCGACCTTGCGGAACCTTGCCGGCCAAAAGTTCGGCCATTACCCGCAATACTTCTTTTTTCTCAACAGGACAGCCATGAATCAGATAATCAACCTTAACGTAAGCGGTAAGCGGAAGAGCATCTATTCCCCGCGGTTTATATTTTTCGCCGTAGATTTTTTTATACCAAAAAGTGCGTGCTTCCCGATCAATTATTCCAGGGATTCCGCCCAGCGTGGCACAGCTTCCCAACCCAATCAAAAACTTGGTTTGGCCTCGAAGAAACTTTAAAGTATCGATTTCATGTTGGGTAACTGGGGTTCCTTCAATCAAAACTATGTCGTACGGTCCATCGTCGGCTCTTTTTTGAGCCAGGCGCCAGTTTACAATTTCTGTTTCTCCAGCAAGCTCTAGCAGCTTTTCCCGCAAAGAAACTATAGCGACCTCGCAGCCTTCGCAATCAGTAAAGTCAAAGATCGCTACTTTTGGTTTTAATTCAACTCGGCTCACCATAAATTACTAGTCCCAATTTCCTTGCACCTGATCGTAATAAAAAACCGGCCCATCTATACAGACGTATTTATCAGCGGTGGTACAATGTTGGCATTTACCGATTCCGCAACTCATTCTTCGCTCTTCGGAAACAAAAATCCGCCGGTCGGCAATTCCAAGGGGCCGTAAAACGTTTTCCAAGGCAGCCGTCATCGGTCCTGGACCGCACATTGCCGCCACTGTGTTAAGAGGTTCAATTTCGATTTCTTTAGTTAAATCACTTACTAAACCCACATGACCTTTCCAATCTGGTGTTGGTTTATCTACCGTCAATATCACTTTAATGTGTTTCCCCCAACGCTCATAATGATCCTTGAAGAGAATGTCTCGCGGTGCAAGGGTCCCATATAATAAATAAACCCTGCCAAAACTTTCGCGGTTGGCGATAATGTACTCAATTAAAGCAGCAATCGGGGGTATCCCACAACCACCGGTTACCAAAACTACGTCTTTTTCGCGAAAAAAATCTATTGGGTAACCCACTCCATAAGGACCACGTAGAGTCATCTCGTCGCCTTCTTTAAGGGCGTGCAAGGCTGCCGTCACATTGCCTACTTTTCTTACTCCGATTTCAATAAAATCTCGTTCAAATGGTGCGGAAGAAGGTCCAAAAGGGGCTTCACCGTATCCCCAAAGTCCAGCTAAGATAAATTGGCCAGGATTAAAAATTAAACCGTCTCTATTCGCCGGGAAGTCCCAACCAACGCTTTTTAAACGAAAAAGTTTTACGTTGGGAGACATCGCCTTAAGTTTTATTATTTTTACTTTTTTTGGATGGAGCGGGTTTTCCATTAAAACTTTCTCGCCGGCTGCGCTGTCTGAAACTTTGTCACTATTTCTCCTAAAACTTTTTCGATGTTGATTCCGGCAGGGCAATATTTTTGGCAGCGCCCACAGGCTACACACTGGGCTTGCCCAAACTCTTTGTAACCTCGAACAAATTTATGGTAAAACCAGTTGTAATAGCGATCCTTTTGGGTTGATCGAAAATTGTGGCCTCCAGCTACTTGGGCAAAACCAGCTATAGTACAGGCATCCCAAACTCGGCAACGGCTACAAACCGAGCCGTCAAAAGAGGTCTTATCTTCAGTGGAAGTACAATAGCAGAGAGGACAAACATAAGTGCAGATTCCGCAACCAATGCAAAGTTTCCCAAGACGTTCCCAAATCTGGGAATAATTTTCTCTTGACCAATCTACTGCTTTGGCAAGAAGCTCGCTATCTAAGAGCATTTTTTCTAATTTGGTCGTAGGTTCTCGTTTTGTAGCAACTTTCTTAATATCCTCTTCATTAAAAAATTTAAGGTCAGCGATTTCCCTCCCCTTTTTAGTAAGAGTAATCGCTCGGTAGGCAGTCGGGGAAACTTTTTCCAAAATCAAATCTCCTCCTGATGGCACACCAACCTTTTCATTAGATACTGCTATTAGAGTAGAAGCCTCCCTTCGGTTTAAATAAAAGGTATCAGCTGGTTTTTTACCCATTATTTGGTCTAAGTAGATAATTGCGGCTAGGTCTTTTAGACTAAGGCCAAATACTACAAACTGCTTTTCAATCTTGGTTTCGGTGACTCTGCCGTTCGTAACTTTGAAGATCTCATCTTCGGGCGGTAAGAAGTAAATTTTAGGAGGTAGCAACGTGGTTTTATAACCCAATATAATTTTTTTTGGATCGGTTATCTTATCAAAAATAATTTCTTCATTTTTTGAGACAGGGGCAAAAACATCGTCCGACCTTTTTAAATGATTCAAAAGGCTGAAAATGTGATTTTTGGGAATCACTTTAGACATTAATACTATTATAACAAATTTTCTACGTAATAATTTTGTCAAGACTAGAATTCTCTAAAGCAACGATGGCGGTCATTAGCGAGGTGACTCTCGAAGGTTTCGGTCTCTACCTCATCAACCTGTCGCTGGAAGAAGCGGAGATCGAGGCTCAGAACAAGTCGGATCAAGGAAGCATGAGGGGGGTCATAAAGCGGCTATTGTTCTGGAGTTTGTTTGAAAATAAGAGGGAGCAGTTAAGAACTGATAAATTATTTAGAGTTGAAATTAGAGAGCTCCAAGTCTGAATAGGGAATCATTCAATAGTAACTTTTTGCATTAGGTCGCCAACTTGGATTTTATCAACAACATCCATTCCGTTAACAACCTTGCCGAAGATAGTGTAGTTTTTGGGTAGAGGGGTGGGGGAGAGCATTATAAAGAATTGGCTACCGTTTGTATTTTGACCAGAATTTGCCATCGCGACAATACCACGGTCGTAATCCCTTGTAACCGGTTCATCCTCAAATTGGTAACCAGGATCGCCAGTACCATCGCCGTTGGGGTCGCCCTAAAGGACTTATTTATCAACCAAAAGGTTGAGTTTGATTTCAGCTTAGAAGAGACAAAGATATTATTCAATAACTTCTATGGGAACAGTGTCAATCCCCGTCTATCCCCTTATCCTTAAATCTCAAGTTAATCTCCTGGCTTCCCTTGAGTCAATATTCTTTCCCCTTCTGGTATTTTTTCAAATTTTACTTTGTCTAAAGTCTTCACCTCTAAATCATCCATATTGATATCGTAACGAGTAGGCTGGCTTGCAATGTGATGCTTCTTACCAGTCTCTAAATCCAATAAGTAAATTTTGCCTTTTCTCTTTAATGATTCTATTAGTTTAAAAGTCTTTCCGAAGTTTTGTTTTGGATACTTTTTCATCCAATAATCAGCATTCCTTTTTTTGGCTGCTTGTAGAATTGGTCTAACTTGAATCCAACCAAAAATAATTGCAGCAAGGGCACCTAAACCAACAAGCACATTTTGAAAAACACTAAACCAGTAAAGCCAACCTTCTTGTCCAAAATAACGAACTAATGAAGAAGGGGTTGATTCCATAAAATTATAAACTATTTTAGCTTATTCACTAAATTTTCTCCTTCTTGTGCTAAGGCTTTATCTAATTCAATTAAATTCTTCTCTTCAGCTGTAAAATATTGATTTGCTTCCATTCTGGCGATTATTCTGTTTGAAATATTTATCCTCTGGCTGATTAGTGCAATTATTCTTTCGTAATCGGTTTTATTGTTTTCATATTGGGAACCGAAACTCCTAGTACGTTCCCAGCTAGGAAGTACAGAAATAAGATTTGACCTCAAATTTTTCCAGCTATCAATATCAGCTTTTGAATAATTAGGAGACTCATATCCACCAAAAAGCTGAACAACCACAATAGTTTTTCTCCCAGTCAAATCACCTTCATGTGTCGCAATGCCTATGTCTTGAAATTCTGGGTTCAAAATGTTTTCCCTGTGACCTTTACTCCGCATCCAGCCCGCAACTACTTGAGAGGAAGAAAAGTAGCCTTCAGCAAGGTTCTCACCTTTTGTTACATTCCAATAATTTGCTTGTCCGATAGCCTCTACATAAGTTAAGCCGCTTTTAGTCGCTTCGTGGGCAAACTCGTCAAACTCTATTATCTTTTTGGCCCTCTCTAAAGCCGCTTGGTTTAATTTTCCATTAAGCCTAAAAGGTTTTAACCCAACTTTTACTCTTTCTTCGTTTGTTAGCGTAAATATCTCGTCCACCTTGATATTAGGTTGAGGCGGTACATAGGCTGGCCTGTTAGTGGAATCGTTGAAAGTAATTTTGTTATTCAAAAAAATGTTAGCGACTACCACCAATGCTGAAATTAAACCTAAAAACCATATAGGAAACAGAAAAAATAATATAAAGCAAACGTAAATAAATTCCTTTAAAGGTCTTTTCTTAACAAATAAATTTTTCTTATCTTTTAGTAACGACCTGATATACCTACCAAGAAGATAGGAAGGCAAAAATCCGACAATAAAAAACACCTTCAAGATTATTGGGAGTCTTTTTGCTATTAAGTTAAATTTATACGTCATACTTTCCGACACTAATTGTAAAGGACTTATTCTTAACCAAAAGGTTGAATTTAATTATACCCTTAATAATGTTCGGTTTTTACACTCCTCATTCAATCTCACAGCAAATTTCGCCTAATGAAGTAACGATTCGGTATTTACTTTTGCGAGGGTTATCCTTAGTTGAAAGAAATAACCCCAACATAAATTTAAAAGAATGGACAGGAATAACTAAATCGGATTTCTTAGTATATTTTTGTTTTGGTTGGTACCGAACTAAATCTATAAACCTTCCGACAAGATGATAACCCTCTAAATTCTGTAGCTTCGTCAATGGAGTATGACTTATATATTGACCGTGCCTTTCGGGGTCTTTATAGCCTAGCCCTCTTACTATTTGTACCCTTTCCTCACTCCAAACAGATTTAGGCTTATTCATAGTGTGATGGGTTCTTAACAGAGAACCATCAGGTTGCAAGTGTATTGTTATATGTTCATCTTTATAAGGCAGGAATCTTATTACTACCTGATTACTTTTATCGGTAATTTCCAAAGCTGGCCTGACAATATTGCCGTGATGGAAAGAAACTAACATGGGAATTTTTCTGATAAAATACTACCAAAGATAGTGTAGCTTCTAGGTAGGGAGATGGGGGAGAGCATTATGAAGAATTGGCTGCCGTTTGTATTTGGACCAGAATTTGCCATCGCGACAATACCGCGCTCGTACTCTTTTGTAATCGGCTCATCCTCAAATTGGTACCCAGGTCCACCAGTACCGTCGCCGTTTGGGTCGCCGCCTTGAATAATAAATCTTTCTTCCCGGCGGTGAAAAGTAAGGCCATTATAAAAACCTTCTCTGGCAAGGAAAATAAAGTTACTAGTGGCTTTTGGGGTTTCTGAACCGAAAAGTTCCATAAGAATATCGCCCTTTGCTGTTTTTATTAAGGCGCGCTTATTTCTTAGTTCACTTTCCGTCAAAACACCAGGAAATTTATCGTAGCTTCTCATAAGCATTGGTTGGGCAGATTGGGTTGATTCCTTTATTTGGGTTGTTTCTTTTCTTTGGTTAGAATTCAGGAAAAATACAAAAGCACCAATGATGACAAAAAATCCTACTAACCATAAAACTAATTTCATAAATTAGGCAGTGGGGTAGGTGACTGAAGGTTTTTTTTCTCGTGAAAGTTTGGATTTTCTTGAAAATTGGATCTCTTCAAAAGCAACTGGTAAAACCTCATCAATGTGTTCAACGAAAATAAATTTTAAATCTTTTTTAGTTTTAGCGTTAATTTCTTCTAAATCCCTTTTATTATTCTTAGGCAAGATAATAATGTTTAACCCGGCGCGGTGGGCGGCAAGCACTTTTTCTTTAACTCCACCGATTTCAAGAATTTTCCCCCGAAGGGTCATCTCTCCAGTCATACTAACTTCTTTTCTTACCGGAACTTTCAAAATTGCACTTATTAAAGCGATAGCCATAGTAATTCCGGCACTAGGTCCATCTTTGGGTATTGCACCGGAGGGAACGTGAATATGAACATCTTTATCTTTGTAGAAATTTTCGGCTATCCCAAGTTCAGAGGCTTTTGAACGGGCGTAGGATACAGCTGCTTGGGCACTTTCTTTCATTACATCACCTAAATGTCCTGTTAAAATTAAATTTCCCTTACCGGGCATAAGAGTAGCTTCGACACTTAATACGTCCCCACCCGCCTCTGTCCAGGCAAGTCCAGTGGCAACCCCGATTTCATTTTTCTTTTCCACTACCCAAGAATAAAATTTTTCAGCACCAAGAAACTTATTGACTATACCTTTTGTAATTTTTAGAGATTTAATTTTATTATCAGCTATTTTTCTAGCAACCTTACGACAAATTGCGGCAAGTTCTCTTTCCAGACTCCTTACCCCGGCTTCTCGGGTATAGTAGCGAATTATGTATTTTATAGTTTCGTCAGCAAATTGTATTTGTTTGTTAGTCAAACCATGAGCTTGAAGTTGTTTTGGAATTAAAAATTCCTTTCCAATGTGAAATTTTTCTTCCTCAGTATAACCGGGAAATTCGATTACCTCCATTCGATCCCGAAGTGCAGGAGGAATTGTATCTAAAATATTGGCAGTGGTAATGAACATTACGTTAGATAGATCAAATGGAACCTCAAGATAATGATCGCTGAATCCACTGTTTTGTTCAGGATCTAAAGCCTCGAGTAATGCGGCGCTAGGATCTCCTCTAAAATCAAAACCCAATTTATCGATTTCGTCCAACATAAATATTGGGTTCTTAGTACCCGCGTCTTTAACTCCTTGAATAATTCTTCCTGGCAGCGCACCAACGTAAGTACGCCGGTGACCTCTTATTTCAGCTTCGTCCCTGATTCCACCTAAAGATACTTTGACGAATTTACGATTTAAAGATCTCGCAATAGATCTTCCAATCGAAGTTTTACCGACTCCTGGAGGCCCAACAAAACAAATTATTGGTCCTTTTATTTTTCCAGTTAGTTTTTGTACCGCCAGATATTCAAGTATTCTTTCCTTAACTTTTTTCAAGCCATAATGATCTTCATTTAAAATTTTCTCCGCTTCGCTAATATTAATCTTTGATTCGCTTTTTTTACTCCAAGGCAGAGCCACTAACCAGTCTAAGTAGGTACGTAGGTAGGAAACTTCAGGAGAAAAAGGAGGCATTTTTTTAAGACGATCAAGTTCCTTAAGAGCTTTAGTTTGAACTTCGGCAGTCATCCCGGCCGCTTTGATTTGTTTTTCTAAATCAGCAAATTCTTCCTTTTCTTCTCTAATCCCAAGTTCTTTTTCGATAGTTTTTAGCTGTTCCCTCAAGAAAGCTTCTTTAGCACCTTTTCCAATTTCTTCGACAGTCTTATCTTGTATTTGACGGGCCGCTTTTAGAATCGAGATTTCTCTCGCTAAATACTGATTAACCAATTCTACTCTCGCTCGGTAATCAGGAGTTTCTAAAAGTTTTTGTTTTTCACTTGATTTAAGATCTAAATTAAAAATAATTAGGTCTAGAGTTCTTAAAGGGTTAGAAGTATCAAAAATAGCGGGTAGGATTTCAATCGGAATTGCTTTGCCTAGGGAAATACAATATTTAAATTGTTCAATAACCGTTCTAGAGAGTTCCTCGAGTTCGGGAGTACTGATATATATTTCGGGTATCTCCTCGACTTTAACTTCAAAGAAATTTTCTCGGCTGTTAAATCCTAAAATCTTAGCTCTTGTTTCGCCTTCTACTAATATATTAATTACGCCATCTGGTAATCTTTGAACTTGAGTTATTTTTGAAATTGTGCCGATAGTGTAGAGGTCGTCTTCGAGAGGATC
>Ga0209542_10001557_pt1 | contig 53645 bp, 52 predicted proteins | sample RifCSPhighO2_01_FD_184028 | JGI IMG/M metagenome (GOLD analysis project Ga0209542, IMG submission 184028) | Soil microbial communities from Rifle, Colorado - Rifle CSP2_plank highO2_0.1 (SPAdes) (version 2) | ecosystem: Environmental > Terrestrial > Deep subsurface > Rock core/Sediment ... | reverse complement strand
CGCGCGGCGCGCGCGGGATGAGGCCGGTGCTCGTTCGCCAGGCGAACATGGCGGAGGTCGCGCCCTCCGTACACTGACCCACGGCCATGCAGGCCCCGCTGGTACAGCACTCCTCGCCCGTCTTGCAGATGCCGCTCGCTTCATTGCAGTTCCGAACCTCGACCCGGTACCCGTTCGACGTGAGCCCGGACGTGGACGGCCTCACGGTCACGGGGCCGGAGACGGCGCCCGTCGGGATGGCGGACGCGATCTGTACATCGGCCCACGGGGTCGCCGTCCCGTTCTTGTTCTGGAAGAACGTCACGGTCCCGGGACCGGAGGTGAACCGTTCACCGTGGATTTGGACCGTAGTGCCGATGGGGGCGACGGACGGGGTCACGGCGCAGATGCCGGGAGTCGCCGGGTCGGTATTCACGGCGAAGTTGACCTGGTTCGACGGGGGCGTCCCCGGCGTCGGCGTTACGACCCTGACCGTGTAGCTCCCTGGATCCAGCGGTTCGTTCCCGCCTTTCGTGAACGCAGGAGGAACTTTCACGACGATGGACGTGTCGCTCCAGAACGCGAGCGAGCACGAGGGCGGAAAGTTCGTGTCCGCGAGCGCTTCTTTCCCGGTCGCGACGTCTTTGAACATGACCGAGCCCACGCTGTCCGTGAAATTCTTTCCTGAAATCGTGACGTAGGTCCCGATCGGACCGGCGGCGGGCGTGATCTCCGTGATCTCCGGCGGTCCGCCCCCGCCGCGTTCGATCACCCGGACTCCGACCGGATTGGATGTTGCACCGGAGACTGTGATCGTGACGGGATACGCTTTCTGGGCGACGTTCGGGATGAGCGCCTGCGTTTCCTCGTCCGTCCAGGACGACGTAGAGAGCGTCTTCTCGCCGAAGGTGATGCCCGATGCGGTGGTGCCGAACCGTTTGCCGATGAGCTTGAAGAGCGTGCCGGCCGATCCCACGTTCGGGTCCGCGGCGCAGATGCCGGGCCGGACCGTGTCGTTCACGAGGAAGTCATTGATGTACGGATTCGGGGGCGCGTTCGTGGCGTCCGCGAGGGCGCTCTTGTTGTTCGTGAGACGGATGGGTCCGGTCTTGGCTCCGGGCGGCACTTCCACGATGACCTCGGTCGGCGACCAGGGATTCACGCCGTACGCCACGCACGCCTGTGGCACGACCGCGTCCGTGCCCGGATCGCCGGCAGGTCCCAGGAACCGAACGGTGCCGTTCGTGCCGAAATTGACCCCCTTCAACGTGACGTACGACCCTTCCGCTCCGTCGTTCGGCGTGACGGACGTGATCGTGGGCTGCTCCACGCAGATGCCGTTCGAACACACGCCGGACGCGCACTGCGTGTTCGTGGTACAGGACCCGCCGGAACACGCCCCGCAGTACTCCGAAGAATTCACGTCCCCGCCGCAATCAACGTCCGTCTCCTCCGAGTCCTGGACCCCGTTGAAGCAGTGCGCCGCGCGAACGATGACGTTGACCGGATCACTCGTCTTCACCCCCGTGTCAACGTCGTACGCCGTGGCCGTGAGGGTCCGCTCGCTCCCGGCTGCGATCCCGGCCGTGTCCCACTGCACCCGCGCGTCGAATTGCTGCGGAGACGATCCCTGCGGCGCAGCGTCCCCAATCCCGATCGTCCCGTCCGCGAACGTCACGTAGGCCACCGCCGTCTCGTCCGTGGCGTACGCGCTCACGTCAACCAGCGCGTCCGCAGACACCGGCTGTCCCGAGAGCGGGTAGGTGATGGCGACGTTGGGCGGCGTCACGTCCACGGTCGTCCCGCTCTTGAACGCGCCCTCGCAGGACGGCGCGAACCCGCCGCACGTGATCTTCTTTCCGCTCGTCGCTTCGAGCGTGGCGGCGACTTTCACGCGGTAGTCCGTATCGTCGTCGAAACAGCGGCGGTCGGCGTTCGGGTCCGGACACGGTTGCGTTGGCGTAAACCGGACGACGGTTCCGTCTACGGTGACGGTCCCCGGGACCTGCGTCCCGTCGGTCTTTTCGACCGTGATGGCGCCGGCCGCTTTCGCGCTCGCCTCACTGACCGGCTTGTTGAAGACGATCTTCACGACGATCTTCTTCGTCGTCACGGTTCCGCTCGGCGTGATCTGCACGATCTTGAAAACTTCCGCGCCGCCCGCACCTCCGAATCCACCGCCGCCGCCCGGTCCGCCTCCCGACACCCCTCCGCCTCCGGTTGTCGCAGAAATGAGCCTGTCGATCACGAACCGCGCGATGGCCCAGGAAGACAACACGATGATGAGACCGATGATCGCATTCCGGATGTACTTCAAGGCCGTCTGCGTCTTCTCGGCGTCTCCCCCGCTCGTCATGTACAGGAACCCGGCGTAGATGATGAGAACGACGAGGATGATGCCGACGAGACCAAGCGCGACGTTGATGATCCGCGCCGCGATCACGCGCGGGTCGGTCGACGGGAGCTTGACCGTCCCGCCGATTTCCTCAAGTCCTGTCGCGAGCTGCGCGTGCGCTTCCGGGAACCGGGAACTGGGAACCGGGAGCGTGAAGAGTCCTGCCACGAACGTGGCGGCGAGAAGGACGAAGATCACGCGTCGGATGGTCATACGTCGGATGCCGTCGCTTTCACCAGTGCCTCAAGGACGTACTTCGCGAACGCCCACGAGGACATGATCATGATGAGACCGATGATCGCGTTCCGGATCGTGGCGGCGGCCGCCTTCGTTTTCTCCGGGTTGCCGCCCGACACCATGAACCGGAACCCGCCGAGCACGATCATGACGAGAGCGAGGATCCCGAGGAGTTCGAGCGACGCATTCACGAGCCGTACCGCAATCACGCGCGGATCCACATCCGTGAGTTGCAGCACGCGGCTGATTTCGAACATGCCGAGGTCGAGGTCCATAGCTATGGTCGGAAAACACACTCGCCGTTCTGCCGCTGGCTCTGGCAGCAGTTCGCCCCGCCCGGGCCGATGGGGCAGCTTGGGCTTGAGACCGGATTGAAACAGTTCTGGTACACGTTCTGGATGCCGGAACGGAGGAACGGGTCGTACTCCGTGCTCGAGGCGTACATCCGGTGATCGAGGAACCCAATGGACTTCACGGCCGGTTCCTCCGGCTTCGTCACCGTTTCGTTCGTGGCCGTGAGGAGATCCTGCGACGTCTGCCACCAGAACGTATCCGCGAGGTCCGTGGACTCGCCAAGCGGGTCAATCGACGCGTTGTCCGTATTGAACGTGGAGCTTCGAAGGATCGAATCGAACCGGGCCTTCACTGGTGCGAACGGATCAATGTTCGACTGCCCCGGATCATCCGGATTGTGCGGCGGTTGCGTCTCTTCGAGCGTTGGGGGCACGAGATTCACCTCGTTCGAGGTCCCAAAGGCCCACGCGTAGTCATCCGCGCCCGGACCCTCGGCCTTGTCATTCCCGTTTCCGTCGAGGGAGTTCCCGACCACGTCCACGACGCCGTCATATCCCGACTGGAGGAACTGCGCCTGCGGACCCGTCCCGTCGAGCGACGCCGCGTGCGTGAGCACGTCGATATTGGCGCCCCCCGGGAGGCAGTAGACGTCGTTGCCACACGAATTTCTCCCACAGAGGTCGGTCGGGATGAACTCGACCGTACGGTACTGATTCGAAATCCGATACTCACCATCGAGCGGTGACGTATTCCCTCCTCCCCCGGCATGTGTCTCCAGATTGATAAACCCCTGTCCCTGGTTCACGAACCCGGTCGCGGCCGTCGGATCAACCGCTTCGTTGAATTGCACCTGAACGATGATGTTGCGGACGTACGGCGACCTCTGGTTCGGCGGTGCTGGCGGGATCACGGACACAATTTTTGGAGGCGTGAGATCGAGGTACGTTCCGGTCTCGAAGTTCCAGCAGTACGCGCCGCCGTTCGGACATCCTGACAGTCCGCCGAATGCCTGATCGCCGTTCTCGAGGAGCACGCCCGTCTTCCCGCCCATGAGCTCGACGGTGTACCCCACGTTCACCGTGGTGCTCCCGAGGCACCCTGCGCCGCTCGGCACACAGTCCGCCTGCTTGAAGAGGAACGTCTTCCTGTCTTTCGTAAACCGCACCCGGATTTTGTTCGTGGCGAGCGCGCCCGCCACTCCCTCGCTCGTCCGGAAGAGCTTCAGCGCGTCGTCGTTCAACCCTTCTGTCACCGTGTCGTCCGTGAGATCCCCGGGCGTCCCCTTGTCGTCATAGTCCTTGATGAGCGAGGAGAGCTTGATCGGTTTCTTGAAGGTAATGATGACCGGCGTGTTCCGGGGCACATTCAAGGCGTCTCGTTGCGGAAGGTGGCTCTCGATGATCCCGCCGCCGAGCGACCCGGCGCCGCTCTGGAATCCGCCGAATCCGGCGCCGATGCCGGACACGCCACCGCCGGGTTGGGTCGCACTGATCAACGCATTCAGAATGAAACTCACGATCGCCCACGCGGACGCGATGATCACGAGCCCGATGATCGCGTTCTTGATGGTGTTCTGCGCTTTTTTGACTTTCTCCGGGTCCCCCGCCGACGTCATCCAGAGGTACCCGGCGTACAGCATCAAAACCAGGAAGATGACTCCAAGAAGACCAAGAAAAATGTTGATGATCCGGCCGATGATCTGAATGAGATCAGAGGTCCCACCGATCCCAGCGGCCGCACCAGTCTCCGTGAGCTGGCCCGCGGCTGTTTGAGCCAATGCAGGCGCCGTTGTGACGGCGAGCGCGGTCGCGGACAGGACGACGAGAGCGACCGCCGCAAGTATCAAAAACGTAATCCGAGGTGGAGCGGAGTTCTGTAGCGTGGCGTGGCGTTCGTTCCGAAGCATGGGACGGAATGTTCGCTGACACTGACTCGGTCGCGGGTTACGAAGGAGCGAGCAGGCGCTGGACGACCTCCCGGACGGCATTCCCGTCCGCGCGACCGGCCACCGTCTTCATGGCGACTCCCATAACCTTCCCCGTCTCGGCAATGGACGTGGCTCCGATCGACTCGATCGCGTCCTTCACGATCCGTTCGAGGTCTGCGGCTGGAAGCGCTGCCGGAAGATACTTCTGGAGCACACCGAGCTCCGATCGCTGATGCGACGCGAGATCGGCGCGACCGGCCTTCTCAAAATCAGCGAGCGCGTCCTGGTACTGCTTCACGAGCGTGCGGAGCACGGCATGCGTTTCGTCGTCCGAGGGCGCGTGGCCGAGGTCAATCTGTTTGTTCTTCAAAGCCGAACGAACGAGCCGGAGCGTGGAGAGCTCGAGCTCGTTCTTCTGCTTCATCGCCGTTTTGAGATCGGCGTCGATCTGTTCGAGGATCATTTTGTTCCTTGTCATTCCAGAGGAAGGCCGTTCGACGGCCGCACCGAGGAATTAGTACCGGCGTGTCCGTTTCGGTTCTTCCTTGAGCTGACCTGTTTTCCGGAGGTACTCGTACTCTTCGCGCTTCGCAACCCGGAACAGCGCGCTGCGGTGCCGCTTCGTTTTGCTCGGGTCCGATTTGTGGAATCGGATCCGTTTCGTCTGGATCCCGCGTCCGCTCTGCTGGTACCGGCGCTGGAACCGGCGCAGGAGCGCATCGAACGTTTCGCCTTTCTTGCGTTTCACTTCGGCCATGGTGACATTCAACTCCTTTCAAGAGTTTGATAATGGATAGACGAACCGTGAGGGACCCGAAGCCGGGAAATCCTCATGGCTCTGCGGAAAAGAGTACCGCGCGATGTCACAAACGTCAAACCTTATGGATTACGAAATACGAATCTCCTACGAATATACTAAATTACGAAATTCAATTTCGTAGATTCGTATATTCGTAGGAGATTCGTATTTCGTAATCCATCCCTTACTCTTTCCCGAGCTTCTTCTTTATTTCCTGCACCACCTTCCGCGCATCCACGATTTCCTGCGTGCCCGCGTCCATGTCGCGAACGATGGCCGTGCCGTCCAAGACTTCCTTCTGACCGATGATCACGGCCCACTTCGCCCCCATCTTGTTCGCGATTTCCATCTGCGCCTTGATCGCTTTCTTCGAGAGCGCTTCTGCAGCGCGGATCCCGCTCCCCCGGAGTTCCTCAAAGATGGCGAACGCCTTCTTTCTCCCCTGCTCGCCGAGCTGGGCCACGAATACGTCGCGCTTCTCCGGCGCGCCGAGGTCCGGCATCGCCTCTTTCATGCGCGTGACTACGCGTTCGATGCCGAGCGCGAACCCGCACGCAGGGACCGGCCGTCCGCTCCCCAGAAGTTCCGCGAGGCCGTCGTACCGGCCTCCGCCGCCCAACGCGAGCTTCGCCACGTCCGCATTGTCGGACACGGGCGTGACTTCGAAGACGGTCATCGTGTAGTAATCGAGACCGCGGACCAGGTAGGGGTCCAGTTGGTACGACACGCCCGCTTCGTCCAAATATTCCAACACCTGCATGAAGTGTGCCTTCGAATCCTCGTCCAGCCAGTCCATGATCTGCGGCGCCTCGGCTTTGAGCTCCTGCATCTCGGGTTCCTTGGAGTCGAGGAGGCGGAGCGGGTTCTTCACGAGCCGCTTTTTGTCGTCTTCGGACAATTTGTGACGCTTCGTGCGGAAGTACGCCACGAGCGCGTTCTTGTAGTTCGCGCGGCTCTCGAGCGTCCCGATGGAGTTGATCTGGACGACGGACTCGACGCCCGCGTTCTTCAGGGTCTTCCAGGCGAGGAATGCCATCTGCGCGTCGAGCACCGGGTCGTCGTCGCCCAGGCTTTCGCACCCGAACTGCCAGAACTCGCGGTAGCGTCCGGACTGCGGACGGTCGTGACGGAACATTGGGCTCCAGTACCAGAGCTTCACGGGCTGCGGCCGGTTCAACATGCCGTGGTGGATGTACGAACGCATGATGGGCGCCGTGCCTTCAGGACGGAGCGACACGTGTTCGCCGCCGGCCGTGTCGAACGAGTACATCTCCTTCTCCACGATGTCCGTCTGCTTCCCGACGCCGCGGACGTAGAGCGCCGTCTCTTCCAGGACCGGCGTCTCGATCCGCTCATACCCGTAGTCTTCGGACAGCTGCTCGGCTTCACGGTAGAGCTTCTTCCAATAGGACGCCTCGGCGGGCAGGATGTCGCGCATGCCCCTGATGGGCTGGATCGGCGCAGGACCTTTCTTCACCGGTGCGGGCGCCGGCGTCACGTCGGGTTTCTTCATGGGTTGGGGTTTCATGGGCATATCGAAATCGTTAGAGGCTGTAGACGGGCTTCTCGAACACCTTCCATCGGTCAAATGGCCAGCCGCGGAGCCACACGCGGCCCACGATCGCCACGCGCTTCACGGCGCCGAAGTAGCGGGAATCGAGGCTCGCCGGGCGGTTGTCGCCCATCACGAAGTACTCGTCGCTCTTCAAGGTGACGGTCCGTTTGCCGGCGGACAGGTATTCCTTGTCGAGGTACGCCTTCTCGTCGAGCGTGATCCCGTTCGGGTACCGGTCGTTGTAAATTTTCACGGTCCCTTCGGACACTTCGACGGTTTCACTCGGCAACCCGATCACCCGCTTGATGAAGAACTGACTCGGGTCCGCCGGGTAGCGGAACACGATGATGTCGCCTCGGTTCGGATCCTTGTACCGGTACGACAGCTCGTCGATGATGAGGTACTCGTGGTCGAAGAAACTGTTCTCCATGCTCGCGCCTTTCACGTAGAACGGCTGGATCAGGAAGTACCGGACCGGAATGATGATCGCGAGCGACACGGCGACCACCTGAATGAGCTCGAAAAAAAACGCCAGCGCCGCGTTCCCTGCGATGGGCGCGCTCCCCTCCTGCGGAATTTTTCGTTTCCAAAACGGCATGCGATGAAGTGGACGCTATCTTAGAATGAGTCCGCGTTCCTGTCGAGGGACCGTATTATGTGTCAGTAGGTCAGTACATGCGGCCAAAGCATGTCCTGAGCAACGCCGAAGGATTCCAAATACCAAAATTCCAAAAATCCAATGTTAGGGAAAGAAGCGTCCCAGGGGACGGAAACCGACGTTCCCGTGCGGCCTGACGAGCCAGCTGACGTACGAGGCTCCGCCATGGTCGGAGTAGCCGGAAATCAACCGCCCGCCGGACCGCAGGGTCTCTTTCTGCCATTCAGCCGTATTCGTGGTCCCCCATTCAGGATGGTGGATGTTCGCAAGCACGTTCCAGACGATGGCTTCCGTGAGTGAGGCTTGGCCTGGCTTAAGATCAAGGGCTTTGGCGAACGCGTTCATGACCTCCGGCTTAGTAAAGTCTGCGGGCGACAGGCCAAAACGCGATTTGGCGTCAAGCTTCGTTGTTCGATCGTACGCGGTTTGACTGATCAGCCCCCGACGGTTCAAGTCTTCGAGCACAGGCGCGAGCGGATCGTGGTCGTACATCTGGGCACCTTTTTTGGCGTAGTCGGGCTTCTGCCTGCCATCCACGAGCACCCAGGCGCCTGGGAGCAGGGTGGCGTCTTTCGGGAGGGTGCCATTCGCGATTTCCTCGTAGAACCAATGCTCTGGCTTCTTCTCCCACCCGGGGAAGTCAGCGTCTTCCGTCATGTCCATGGGAGGGAGGTAGTGGAGCTCGAAGCCCATCGTCTCCCAGTTCTTGATGCGTTCCGGGGTGATCTCCCGTGGGAGGGGCGGGACGGTGATGGATTCACCGAAGAAGGCTTTGAGCTTGGCCGCTTCCTGCTTCATGAGCGGAGTATTCAGGGATTCCACCCTGGCCTTCTCTTTGTCTGACAGGCGGATGGGCGTCCAGTTCGGTTCTGCGACGATAGGTTTGCGCTTCTCCTTTGCCATTATCTTGCGCATTTCTTCTTCTGCTTCTCGACCAAGAAACTTGCCGATAAGCTCGGCGTCGTCTTGGAGGCGCTTCTTGGGAGGCTCGAAGGGGTTCTCGAGCGAGTGGAAGGGAGGGGGCATAGTCGGTACGCTACCTGATGGTTCGTCAGAGCGCTCGCATCGTCAAGGAGATGATCAGTGTACGACGAGCGCCTGGTGATCAAGGAACCCCGTGCGCCACACGAACTCCTTCCACGTCTGCGACCGGAGGCCCGTTTGCGGATCAATCAGGTACACGCGCTCGATCTTTTCCGCGGACCCTCGATATCCGGCAATAACGACCGTGTGTTCGTAGAGCGCCGCGTTCACCCGACCGCCGTCCGGACCTGACCAGGAGAGACGGCGCGGACGCGAACCGAGCACGGACCACGCGATGACCGGGTGACCGGCATCAATCGCGCGGACGATGGCGCGTGCGTCGTTCGCGCGGATGCGCGTGGTGCTCGCATAGAACGACGCGAGTTCGGCAATCGGGCCCGCATGGACGCCGTAGCCGGTTCCGGGCATCTTCCCGTCAATGTCTCCGACAAACCCCTTGTCCGGATCGCCCCACGTGAGGCGTGATCCGACCTGGCGCTTCGACGTGGGATCGACGCGGAGCGCGCCCATGAGAATATCTTCCGACACGTTGGTCCCGATTGCGTGGAGCGCGGACCGCAGCGACGCGACCTCACACGAGAGCGCGTGCTCCTGCTTGTGGAACGGCACCGCGAGCATCTTCGTGGCGCCTTTCGGCGGCATGAACGATGCGGCCGCGAGCGCGACGGACCGTTCGGTCCCCACGCGGAGGGACGTCCACAGCGATCCCGGCAGGTAGACGGAGAGCACGAGGAAGAACGCCGCGACTCCGGTCACGAATCGGATTGGATGCGGGTGATGGCGGCGGGACATGGGTGGATTGCTTGAGTGCTTGAGTGCACGAGACCTCTCGCACTCAAGCACTCAAGCACTTTCAGTTCTTAAGACGAGGGGTGCGCGAGCGCCGCGATGGCGCGACTGACCTTTCTCCTGAACCACCACCGTTCAATGCGCGATGCGGCAATGACCGTGAAGCCGGCGACAACCGACTCGGTCGAGCCAAGAAGCGCCAACACCCACCCGTTGTGGACCCACCCCGTCGCGAGCGTGAAGACGAAGGCCGCGAGAATCGGTGACGCGAGCGCGCCAGCGAAGAGACCGAGGCGCGCCGGATTCGTGAAGTCCTGCCGTAACGCCATCTTCCAGACGGACTGGCCGGCCGCGAGACGGAGCTTGCCGGTCGCAACAAGACGTTCATAACACTGGCGGTACATGCCGATGGACTGGACGGCCGTTGTGAGTGAGAGCGCGACCGCGGACAAGCCGAACACGGCGCCGGCCCAGCCGATGTAGCCAGCTTCGATGAGCGGCTCGACTTGAAAGGCTCCGTACGTCGCGAGAACAAGGACCGGAACAAGGATGCGTCCGCGTTGTGCGAGCTGTCGCCACGTGAACCCGGAGCCCCGGAGCGCGAATAGCTCCGCGATTTCCGTGACGATGTCGTCCGCGCTCGCGGCGAACACCTTGCCCAAGCCCCGGAGCCAGCCTTCGAGGAAGTGCGCGATGGGACCGACGACGACGAGCGCCTTGATGATGGATTGCGCAACTTCGGTCCGCGTGTGTGCGTTGTCGAACACCACGCGGTGCACGATCGCGTCGATCGCGAGCGGGTACAGGTCTTCGTTCACCTCGCGCATGAATTCCTGTTCCTGGCGCGTGATGCACTGGTTCTTCAGGTCCACGAGGATGATCTTGCGGAATTCAAACCGCTCGGCCAAGACCGTTCGCGCCTCTTCGTACAGGTTCACGCCGTCCTCCTCCGCGCGTTCCAGCTCGTCACGCGTGAAGACCGGGAGTTCCTCGTCGCGCAGGAGCTTCGGGAGCCACGGGATGACGGTGTTCTCCTGGGTGAGTCGCGACAGGCGGTCCACGGCCGTGAGCACGCGCTCGGGCGTCTTGTCCACGATCCGGACGCCGATGCCGTACCCGCGTTCAAGGAGGACGCGGAACGCTTCGAACCGCTCCGGCCGCGCGGCGAGCACGTACCGGATCTCGATGGGAATCACGTCCGCTTCCGCGAGCTCGGCCGGGTTCGTGACGACCTTCAAGTGGTACCGATCGATCGGCGACGGGCGCTTGAACGGCGCGAGCCAGGAAAAAAACGATGGCATGTGTCATCTATGATAGCACCCTCTCCTGTCATCCCGAGCGAGCGAAGCGAGCCGAGGGACAGTTTTTCAGCTTTCATCATGTTCGAAAACTGTCCCTCGGCTCCGGGCCGTCGGACGGCCCTACGCTCGGGATGACGCTTTGACATATGATAGCACGGGGCATTGACGGAGCCCGCGTTTGCTGTGAGACTGTGCTCCACATTCGTATGAAAGACCTGCGGCCGGCACCCATTGTCGACTTTGACTACGTGGACGCGCACCGAGCGTCGCTCGGGACCATCGTGTGCACGTCCGGCGGGTACGACCCGATCCATCCAGGACACATGAGCTGCATCGCGGACTCGAAGCGGTTCGGCGATACGCTCGTGGTGCTCGTGAACGGCGACGCGTTTTTGACGGCGAAGAAAGGCAAGCCGTTCCAGGACCTCGTGACCCGCTGCCGCATCGTGTCCCACGTGCGCGGCGTGGACCTCGTGGTCCCCTTTGAGGTCGAAGGCGACCAGACCGTCACCGAAGCGTTGCGACGCTTGAAGCCTCACGTGTTCACCAAAGGCGGCGACCGCGTGGACGCCGCGACCATCCCCGAGTGGGACGTATGCCGCGACCTCGGCATCCGGGTCGAGACCGGTATCGGCGAACCCAAGCTCTGGTCCAGTTCGGAGTTTCTTTCAAAGTGGAGTTCGAAAAAAGAATAACGTCCCGCCTGCATGCAGGCGGGACGTTATTTCATGGTGGACGTTGGTGGGCTCGAACCACCGACCTCACGGATGTGAACCGTGCGCTCTAACCAACTGAGCTAAACGTCCGAAACTTCGCAAATTGTGCGTGGATGGTACACACTATAGACATGCCCGGCAAGAGTCGAGGTATGACCGTTAAACGACTATTGACGTCCGCAGCTAAAAAACTCCAACCCCGCCGCATCACGTGCCCTGCGGATCGGAGCGTGGGCTGGCTCGAAGCGGAGATCCTGCTTGCGCACGTCTTACAAAAAGACCGCGTGTGGCTTGTGGCGCACGAGGACGAGCCTGTGCATGACCGACCCGCACGAAAGTTCCGATCGCTCGTTGCGAGACGCGTGAAGCGCGAGCCCATCGCGTATCTGACCGGTCACAAAGAGTTTTACGGACGGGATTTCGTCGTCGGACCGCATACGCTCATCCCAAGACCGGAGAGCGAGCTCTTCATCGAGCGACTGACAGCGACGCTGAAGCGCGACGGAAACTATCTCTTCTGCGACATCGGCGCCGGGAGCGGCGCAATCGCCGTGACGCTCGCGCTCGAGTTCCCGCGCTCGCGAGTGGTCGCGACCGACGTGGATGCGCATGCGTTACAGACCGCGAGAGTGAATGCCGCTCGATACAAGGTCGCGGGACGGATGAGTTTCATCAAAGAAGACCTACTCGGTCGCAAGGTCCGACACGAATTGAGACCGTCAACGCGTCCGCTCGTCCTGGTCGCCAACCTCCCCTACCTCCCGGACCGGGACAAAAAGCGTCTCACGGGCGATGTCGTGGACTATGAACCCGGCCGCGCGCTCTTCGCAGGGCCCAAAGGCACGGAGCTCATCGAACGACTCTGGAAACAGATAGCGGATCACCTACACCCCCTCCCACGCGTCATGCTCTTCGAGTTCGACCCTCCACAAGCCGCGAGGCTGAAGGCGCTCGCGAAAAAAATGTTCCCTGGGGCCAGGGTGAACATCATAAAAGACCTCTCACAGAGAAATAGACTCTTAGAAATCACGCGGTCCGTGTAGGGGCGACCCGGTGGGTCGCCCCGACCGTTATCACTGACGCTCTCTCGTCCTGTTCGGGGCGACCCACCGGGTCGCCCCTACGGGCACCACGACGAGAATCGCGTTATGTAACCTTCACCTTCGCCCCCAACCGTCTCAATTTCCCGAGAATGTTCTCGTACCCGCGTTCCACGTGTTCAATGCCGGTGATCTTGGACGTGCCCTGTGCGATGAGCGCCGCGATGAGGTAGGAAAAACCCGCGCGCAGGTCCGGGATATCAATGTTCGCGGCGACGAGCGGGGTCGGGCCGACGATCACGGCGCTGTGGCGCTGATTTTTATTCTTGTACCGGCACGCTTTGCTCCCCAGACACTCCTTGTGGAGCTGGATGTTCGCGCCCATGCGCGCGAGCGCCTCGGCATACCCGAACCGATTCTCGTACACGGTCTCGTGGACGATCGAGACGCCTTCGGCTTGCGTGAGCAGCATCACGAACGGCTGCTGCCAATCGGTCATGAACCCAGGGTGGACGTCGGTCTCGAGCGTCGTGGCGTCGAGACGAGCGGGGCCGCGCACGCGGATGCCGTCTTCCTGCACATCGAACGGCACGCCCACGCGACGGAGCGCATTTAAGAACGACAGCATGTCTTCCTGCTGCGCGTCCTTGATCGTGACGTCGCCGCCCGTGACCGCGGCGGCCACGGCGAACGACGCGGCCTCGATGCGGTCGGGGATCACGCGATGCTTCGCGCCGTGGAGCGACTCCACGCCTTCGATCATCCACGTCCGGTTCACGTCCAGACTGATGATCGCGCCCATCCCCTGCAGGAGCTTCGCGAGGTCCACAATCTCCGGCTCGACCGCCGCGTTCTGGACCACGGTCGTGCCTTTGGCGAGCACTGCCGCGAGCATCACGTTCTCCGTGGCGCCCACGGACGGGAACGGGAGTTCAATCACCGCGCCTTTCAAACCATCCGGCGCAGAAGCGACGTAGACGCCATTGCAATCGATCGTGGCGCCCATCTTTCGAAGCGCTTCGACGTGAAAGTCCACCGGACGCGCGCCGATCTTGCAGCCGCCGAGCGCCGGGATCTTCGCTTTCCCGAAACGCGCGAGGAGCGGCCCGAGCAAGAGGATCGGGATGCGGTTCTTCCGGCTGAACGCTTCCGTGACCGCGAACGTCTTCAGTTTCGACGCATGGACAGTTACGCGTCCTCCGGTGCGGGTGACTTTCGCGCCTAGGTGCTTCAGCATGGCGAGCGTCACTTCGACGTCGCAGATGTTCGGGACGTTCGTCAATGTCACGGGCTCGCTCGTCAACAAAGACGCGACGAGCTCCTTCGTGGCCGCATTCTTTGCGCCTGAAACACGCACCTCACCTTTCAGGGGAGTGCCGCCGGTGATGGAGAGATGACGAGGAGACATGAGGGATGTGTGCTTGAGTGCTTGGGTGCGCGTGCCGCTCGCACTCAAGCACTCAAGCACTTTCCGTACCACGCACTACGGACTCACGGTATCAAATACCGCAGCGTTTGTAATCACAGAGATCCACGTCTTCCCCCGCGCGAACGGGACGTCCAGACCATCCACCGTGAAGAACCGAATGTGTTCGCCGGCCGAACGGGACCACGTGGCTTCCTTCTTCTCCCCGTCATGGAACACGAGCGCCTTCCCGCTGCCGGTCGTCCGGAGTTTGAGCCGCCCAATGTCGTCTAAGACGGTTGCATCTGTGAGAATCACGACGACATTCTTCACGCGAACTTCCGTGCCGTCCGCATCCGTGAGCGTATCGCCGTTCCGATAGCGGACGTAATCGTTCGTAACGTCATCGTACACCCACGACGCCCGGTACGCGCCGTCGTACGGGACCGTGATGCGGTCCACGACCGCGCCCTCGCGCGTCGAGGTCGGAAACTCACGGAAGAACCAGTGTGTAAAGTCTCCGGGCTCATACGACTTCCGGTTCGCCGCTCGCACGAGGAGATCGGACTTCGTGAAGACGTTGTGCGGTGCAGCGCGGCGTGGCGACCTCCAAAACGCCCAGCCGTTCCAGTACTCGTTCAGGTCGCGAAAATCCTTCTTCGACGCGATGAGGTCTAACGACGCAGGACTCCCGCCCACGTGCGCGTACATCGCCTTGAGCCCTTCGGCCCATTCCACGAAATATGGGCGCGCAGAGCGGACCGGACCGATTTCGTCCACGGTCGTGGACGCGTCAATAAAGAGGAGATAGCGGGTGATGCTCCCTTCAACAGGCGCTTCGAACACGAGGTCTGCCCGCGCAGGGCCTTGGAGTGGCCACGCGTCCGAACTATTTTCGACCATCACGCCGATAGGCAGGAGATTCGTAGACGACGGGTGGACGAGGACGCCGTCCAATGCGCGTGGCGCGAGGTCACCCGTCGACGTTGCGAGTGTCGGCGCCACGAACGGACCGTTCGATACGACCGCCGCAGGTTCACGGAGCGCGAACCACAGGAACGCCACGGAAATCGCCAGTAACAAAACGGCCCCGGAGAGGACCGCTGACCAGGACCGCACCACGCGATTCAGAAACAAACTTGCGTGCCGCGACGACGCCTCCAACAACTGGTCGGCCAGCCGTTTGTAATCCATTACTTCTTCGCGTTCTCCGGTTTCGCCGCAGGAGCTGCCCCGGGTTTCACGGCCGCGCCGGCCGCAGGAGCTTCCCCTTCCGCCAGAGCCTTTGCGTCCGCTTCCGCCTTCTTGAGTTCCGCTTCGCTCTTCACGGCCGTCACGTCACCGAGCTGGGACTCTTCGAGTTTCTTCAACTGCTCTTCCGTGAGCGGAGCTTCGACGGTCGCAATCGTCTGGCGCGCGTCGGTAAGGACCAAGACGCCCTTTGGCAGGACGAGATCCGCCACGGTAATCGAATCGTCGAACGATTTCAGCGATGAGATGTCCGCCTGAATTTCGTGAGGGAGGTCTGCCGGGAGGCACTGTACCTCCACCGCATCCATGGTCTTCACGAGCGTCCCGCCGAGCGCCTTCACGGCTTCGGATTCTCCCGCGTACTTCAGGGGCACCGTCGCATGCATCTTCTCGTCCATGCGAACCTGGTGGAAGTCGATATGGATCGGCTGCATGGTGAGGTGGTGGAGCTGCACGTCCTTGATGATGGCTTTGACCGGCGCCTGCGTGTCGATCGCCACATCCACGAGACTCGAAGAGCCGGCCTTCGCGTAGACCTTCCGGAACTCCGGAAACGGAATGGAGAGGGCGCGCGCAGGAACCCCGTGGCCGTAGATCACGGCCGGGATCTCATTCGACGCGCGGACCTGCGTGGCCTGGCGGCCCAGCTTCGTGCGGGACGACGCGGTGATGGTGAGGGACTCCATATTCAGTGGCAGGAGGGTACGAAAAACCGGCGAGACTGTCAAGCATTGGATTACGAATTACGAATCTCCTACGAATATACTAAATTACGAATTCAATTTCGTAGATTCGTATATTCGTAGGAGATTCGTAATTCGTAATCCATCAGGTTTGAAGTAACTTTTGCACCACCTCTCGGCTTTTCGATTCGAGGACCTCGTGCGCGGCCACACAGTCGTTCGCCGTGATGGGCGCCACGTCGTGCATACGGAGCGCGTCCTGCGCCTCCATATCCGTCACGAGACCGACGGAACTGATGCCATGTTGATTCTCAAGAATGACGGCGAGCACCGCGTGGCGGCAGGACGCGCACGTCAAATGAAACATCCGGGACGCTCCCTGCGCCCCGAGGAGCCGGATCGCGCGATCCTCATACGCCGTCTGGCATAGCGGACAGTGGGCGAGGATCTTCGGCGCGGAGGGGGTGCTCATACATACGGACTATAGCAAGCGCAGAGAATGGTTACAAATTACGATGGATTACGAATTACGAATCTCCTACGAATATACGAATGTACGAAAATGATTTCGTATTTTTGTATATTCGTAGGAGATTCGTAATTCGTAATCCATCAAGCAAGCGTTCTCCTACGCACCGCCACGCTCTCCGCGATGCCGAGCGCGAGCGCCATGGCGAGGAGAAATGACGTGGCGGCGGACAGGAACGGGAACGGGATGCCGGTCACGGGCATCACGCCCAGGTTCATCCCCGCATTCACGGTCACGTGGACCAGGAAGAGGGCGCCGATCCCGAGGATGACGAGCGCGGCGAAGTCATCTTCCGCTTCCGTGGCGATACGGGTGAAACGGTAAAAGAGTAAGCCCATGAGCCCGAGGACGAACGTGATTCCCACGAATCCGAGCTCTTCGCCGACGACGGCGAACGTGAAATCCGTCGCTGCTTCCGGAAGGAACCGCAATCGCGCCTGCGACCCTTCCCCCACCCCTTTGCCTAAGAACCAGCCGCTCCCGATCGCGATCTGCGCCTGGGTGACGTTGTAGCCGGCGCCGCGCAGATCGAGCGCGGGATTCGCGAACGCGAGGAACCGCGTGCGCTGGTACGGCTTCAGGAGAAATGACCAGGCGAACCCGGCGATGACCGAGCCGAGCAGGACCAAGACGACAGCGTTCCGCCACGAGACCCCCACGAAGAGGACGAGCGCGGCCCACACCGCCACCATCACCATGGCCGACCCGAAGTCCGGCTGGAGAAGGACGAGGATCGCATAGAGCGCGGTCGCAAGGAAGCTCCCCGCGAGCGCCTGCCACGGGATGGATCGGTGGACGTAACGCGACAGGTACGACGCGAGGAACACGATAAGGCAGAGCTTCGCGACCTCGACGGGCTGGAACGACAGTCCTCCGAGCACGAACCATCCCTTGGTGCCGCGGATCGTCTGGCCGAAGACGAGGACGGACGTAAGCAGAGCCGCCCCGATCCCGTAGATCGGAATCGCGAGGCCGCGCAGCTGGCGGTAATCGAGGAATCCCATGCCCACGATGATGACGACGCCGATCGCCGCCCCGACGAGCTGCTTCTGGAACAGGAACAAGCTTGATTCGGGACGCGAGATGCCGATGCCGTACATCACCACGAGCCCGACCGAAATGAGGGTCAGGACGGTGAGCAGCATCACCCAGTCCAGTCGGACGAATGTGTGGGTCCAGCGCATGCGCTCCGTTGTACCTTCCTTATGGAGACGAGGGCAAGTAACTGCTTGAATCGAGCAAATTCACGACCGCAACGACTTCCGTGTCGGAGATGGCGCCGGGCAATCGGTCGAACCAATCGATGTTCACGGCGCGCGACTCCCCCGCCTTCACGCGTTCGAGCGTGATGGACGTGGCGGCGACGGGTGTCTGCGCGCGTTTCAGGACCACATACAGTTTCACATTCCAGTATCCGTACGCCGTGGGATTCACAAGCGTGAACGACGTCCGCGAATATTTTTTACCGGCTAATTCCAAGTTCGACACGTACGACGCGTTGCGAGCCTCAAATGCGTACCGACGCGTGGCCCACGCCGCGTAATCGTTCCCGGCGACGGCCGGGTCCACGCGGTGCCACCGGATATTGTCGACCGTGAGGATCCCGCTCCGCGAGCCTTTCGTCGCCGGCTTGAATCCGAACTCCCCAAGGTACGTCTGTTCCCCGGGAAGAATGAACCCGCTCCGCGCGGGCGTGATCTCGCCGCTCACGTTGAACCGGTACGTGTACTCCGCCCACCAGTCTTTGTTGCCGTTTGAGACTTGGACGACGAAATCGAGACGGTCGTCCGTCCCCTGGAAGACGCTCACGGCCGACGCCTGGATGCTCTGCGGGCGGTTGCTCTGGAGCTGGGTCGCGATGAACTGGTTCTGGGCGATCTCGCTCGAGATGCGCGACTCGCGCGGGTATGAAATGGCGTACGCATCGAGCAACCCCCAGAGCGCCACGCTCCAGAGGATGACGTTCATGCCGATGAGCGACCCGTACCCGATCTGACGTAACAGGATGCGATGGCGCACGTACACATTGGCGAACTTGAGCTCGCCCTCCGTGAACCCTCCTCCGATGCGATTTTCAGCCATGGATGCGACTATGATAGCACGGGAGAAAAGTGCTTGAGTGCTTAAGTGCATGGAGCTTCTCGCACTCAAGCACTCAAGCACTTTTGCTCTCTTGTATCAGTCTTGATTAACCTTTAAGCTACCTCCAGTTTTATGGCTCCAAAAGAACCAAAGAAAAAGGCAGGCGCATACGGCGCGGAACAGATCACGGTCCTGGAAGGACTCGACCCGGTACGCAAGCGCCCGGGCATGTACATCGGGAGCACGGGCCCGGACGGCCTGCATCACCTGGTATGGGAAGTGGCGGACAATGCGTTCGACGAAGCAATGGCCGGCCACGCGAACGAGATCACGGTGGCGCTCCTCCCTGACCGCAAGATGTCGGTGCACGACAACGGTCGCGGGATTCCGGTCGAGACCCATAAGCAATTCAGAGTCTCCGCGCTCGAGCTCGTGATGACGAAGCTCCACGCCGGAGGTAAGTTCGGCGGGGACGAAAGCGGCTACAAGGTCTCGGGCGGACTTCACGGCGTTGGCGTGTCCGTCGTAAACGCGCTATCGGACGAATTGACCGTGGTCGTAGAACGCGACGGCGGTGAATTCACACAGACGTACGAGCGCGGCAAGCCGAAGGGCAAGGTGAAACAGATCGGCAAGAGCAGGAACCACGGCACGTTGGTGACGTTCCGTCCGGACGCGACGATTTTCAGCTCGCTCGAATTCGACCTGAAGCGCATTTTGGACCACTTCCGCCAGCAGTGTTACCTCACGAAAGGGATCAAGCTCGTGGTGACGGACGAACGCGAGAAGGGACGTCGCGACGTGTACGGGTTCTACTTTGAAGGCGGCGTTGCCTCCTACGTGCGCCACCTGAACCACGCGAAGCAGGCCAAACACGAGAACGTGTTCTACGTGGAGAAGAAGATCGAGAAAGCCGAAATCGAAATCGGACTTCAGTACACCGAGGACTACCAGGAAGCGCTCTACGCGTTCACAAACAACATCTGGAACCCCGAGGGCGGCATGCATGTCCAAGGCTTCCGGACCGCATTGACGAGGGTGCTCAACAACTACGCGCGGACGAAGGGGTACCTGAAGGAGAAGGATGACAATCTCACGGGTGACGACGTGCGTGAAGGGATGACGTGCGTCATTTCCGTAAAAATTCCGGAACCGCAGTTCGAAGGGCAAACCAAGGCGAAACTCGGCAACCCCGAAGTGCGCGGGTATGTGGAGACGGTGATGTCAGACGCGTTCGCCACGTACCTTGAAGAGCACCCGCGCGACGGCGAAGCGATCGTCGGAAAATGCGTGCTCGCCCAGCGTGCTCGGGCAGCAGCGCGTGCGGCCCGCGACACGGTGCTGCGCAAAGGCGCGCTTGAAGGATTGACGCTGCCGGGCAAACTCGCCGATTGCTCATCGAAAGACCCACACAGCACCGAGCTCTACATCGTGGAGGGCGACTCGGCCGGAGGTTCTGCAAAGCAGGGCCGCGACCGCGAGTACCAGGCCATCCTGCCGCTCAAAGGGAAGATCCTGAACGTGGAACGCGCGCGCTTGGACAAGATGTTGTCGAACGAGCAGATCAAGAACATCCTGATTGCGCTCGGGACCAACATCGGCGAACAGTTCGACATCACGAAGCTCCGCTACGAGCGAATCATCCTCATGACCGATGCGGACGTGGACGGCGCACACATCCGCACGCTGCTCCTCACGCTCTTCTACCGCTACTTCCCCGAACTCCTCCGGACCGGCCACATCTTCATCGCCAAGCCTCCCCTCTTCCGCCTCCAAAAAGGCAAGGCAGTCCACTACGCATATTCAGACGAGGAGCGCGACAAGATCGTGAAGACGTTGCAGACCATGAAAATCGTAGGGGCGGACCCGCGTGTCCGCCCCGAACAGGAAGAGATGGCACCCGCTGAAAGCGAAGAAGAAGGCGTCACGAAAGTCTCCGGCATCACCATCCAGCGCTACAAAGGGCTTGGTGAAATGAACGCCGAGCAGCTCTGGGAGACGACGATGGACCCGAAGACGCGCACCATGAAGATCGTCACGATCGACGACGCGGCCGCGGCCGACGAAACGTTCGATATTCTGATGGGTGCGGACGTGGCGCCGCGCAAACGGTTCATCCAGACACACGCGAAAACGGCGAATTTAGACGTGTAAGACTGTCCCTTGCAATCCTCCCCAACCCCTGGTATCCTCTGCATACCAAACCCCTGCCGGGGTTTTTAAGACCCGACGATCTGACGTCCAGACGTCCTGCAACACAATGTCCAACCCCATCACCTCGATCCGCGACTACCTGCGAAGTTCGATCGGCGAACTGAAGAAGGTCACCTGGCCGTCGCGCCAGATGACGATCCGCTACTCGCTGCTCGTCATCGTGGCGTCGGCGGCGCTCGCCGTGTTCTTCGCCGCGCTCGACTTCGGACTGTCGCGCGCCGTGACGATCGCGCTCTCGCGGAAGAACGCGGTCGAGACGGAGCAGCCCGTCACGCCGGACGTGACGCCGCAAATCGAAGGGACGCCCACGCCCATCCAAGTTGAAGCGCAACCTGCCGGTTCATCCCCTGCGCCTGCCCCTGACGAGGGCGGACTCCAACTCCCGCCGATTGAGTCTCCAAAGCCGTAACGCTCTGTACGACCTATGCCTAAGCAGACAGTCCAGTACGGACGCCGCTGGTACGCCATCCACACCTACTCCGGGTACGAGGAGAACGTAGCCGAGAACCTACGCACGCGCGTGGCCACGCTCGGCATGGGCGACAAGATCTTCAACGTGCTCGTGCCAACGGAAAAGAAGATCAAGATCAAGAACGGGAAACGGAAAGTCGTGGAAGAAAAGATATTCCCAGGGTATGTGCTCGTGGAGATGACGGTGACGGACGACTCGTGGTACGTGGTGCGTAACACGCCGAACGTGACCGGGTTCATCGGAACCGGGACGACCCCGACCCCGCTCTCCGAAGCGGAAGTGAACGCGATCCTGAAGCGCAAAGGCGCGGGCGAAGCGCCGGAAGTGGAGATTGACCTCATAGCCGGCATGGCCGTGCGCATCGGCGACGGACCATTCAAGGGATTCGAAGGAAAGGTCATCGAGATTGACGGCGCGCGTGGGAAGGTTAAGGTGCTCGTCTCCATGTTTGGACGAGAGACGCCGTTGGAACTCGACTTCACCCAGGTGAAAAAAATATAGACGTGTGAAAACATGGGCTCGTGCGCTTCTCATGAGTCCATCATTTACACGAACTAAAAGTGCTTGAGTGCTTGAGTGCGAGGAAATTTCGCGCACACAAGCACTCATGCACACAAGCACTCAATCCCTATGGCAAAAAAGGTAAAGACAATCATCAAGCTGCAAATCATCGGTGGTGCCGCCACCCCGGCCCCTCCGGTCGGTACGGCGCTCGGCCCCCAGGGGCTGAACATCGCCGAGTTCTGCAAGAAATTCAACGACGCCACGGCGCAACGCCGCGGCGAGGTGGTGCCGCTCGTCATGACGGTATACGAAGACCGCACGTACAGCTTCATCCTGAAAATCGCGCCGGTGGCCGAGATGCTGAAGAAGGCCGCCGGGATCACGAAGGGCTCGGGCAAACCGCTCCAGGAAAAGGTGGGCAAGGTCACGAAGGCCCAGATCCGGGAGATCGCCGAAAAGAAACTGCCTGACTTGAATTGCGCTACGGTCGAAGCCGCCATGCGGCAGGTTGAAGGCACGGCCAAGCAGATGGGACTGACCGTCGTCTGACAGACACGAAGACCTTCGAGGAAGCTCGAGGGTTTTTGTTTTGAGTGCTATAATATCTGCCTATGGACAACCAACCACAGGGCGCGCTCGGTCCACTGCCGTCCGCCCCCAAACCCACAACGCCACCGCCGCCGGTCCAACCGCCAAAGGTCATGCCTGCCTCGAGCGGAGTCGAGAGGACGTCTCCGAACGGGCCGATGCCGAAACCGGCCATGCCGCCGAAAGACAAACCAATGCGGGCCGAAGGAATGAAACCTATGATATGGGTGCCGGTTGTGCTTGCGATCCTCATGGTCATCGGGTTCACAGTCCTCTACTTCCGCATCGACGTGGTCCAATCCCAGATGAAGACGCTGGGCGACAAAACCTACACGGAACTTGAGGGGGTCTCTGGCAAACTCGACGGCCTCGCCCAGGCGAACCAAACGCGCGATGCCCAGATGGCCGAGCTCAAGACCGCGCACGACAACTTGCTGCTGGAAATCCAAAAGCTCGAGGCGCAACTGGCGCCCACTCCCACGACCGCAACCGGGACCACGCCGTAGCCTGAACGACCCGCCTCTTGACCCCGAGGCGGGTTTCGTTTAGAATCACGCCACTAAATCCTTAGCGTGGGACCCCGTCAGACGGGGGTTTGCACCACACAAGACCTATGCCGCGTTCCAAGCGCTACCAGGAGCTAAAAAAGCTCATTGATCCGAAGAAGCTCTACGCCCCAGCCGAGGCGATTGAGCTCGTGAAGAAGACCGGGTCCGCCAAGTTCGACAGCACCGTCGAGTGCCACGTGAACCTGGGCATTGACGTAAAAAAAAGCGAACAGTCCGTGCGCTCCACGCTCGTGTTCCCCCACTCGATCGGGAAGACCAAGCGCGTGGCCGCCTTCGTGACGGGTGAAAAAGAAAAGGACGCGAAAGACGCCGGCGCGGACCTCGTGGGCGGCGAGGAGCTCATTGATGAAATCGCGAAGACCCAGAAGATCGACTTCGACGTGGCCGTGGCGACTCCCGACATGATGCCGAAACTCGCCAAGGTCGCGAAGATCCTGGGTCCGAAAGGCCTCATGCCGAACCCGAAGACCGAGACCGTAAGTCCGAACGTGAAGAAGATGGTGGAGGAACTGAAGCGCGGCAAGGTCGCCTTCAAGAACGACGCGACCGGCAACATCCACCAGGCGATCGGCAAGGCGTCCTTGGACGCGACGTCGCTCCTCGAGAACTTCACGATCCTGATCGACGCCCTGAAGAAGAACAAGCCCGCCACGGCGAAAGGGACGTTCATCAACAGCGTGACACTGACGTCCACCATGGGCCCGGGGATCAAGGTAGACGTGTCGGGAATTTAATGTTGAATTTCGAACTTCGAATTTGGATTTTTGAATTTCTTCCGTTAAGGTAGGCCGGATTATGGCAAACCGCCCCGGCGCGCTCCCCTACCAGATGATGAAAGACATGCTCCAGGCGGGGTATGTGGAGGGCGCGACGGACGACGCAATCCAGCCGTCGAGCTTGGACCTGACCATCACGGACGAAGTGTACCGCATGCGGGGGTCGTACCTGCCGCGGCCGGGAGAACCGATCCGCGACATCATCGCCCGCGGCGCGCTCTACACCGCGAACCTGGACCTGCCGCTCGAACGCGGCGGCATCTACCTCATCAAGCTCAAAGAGACGCTGAAACTGCCGAAGTCGATCCATGCGTCGGTGAGCAACAAGTCGTCGTCCGGGCGCATTGACCTGCGGGCGAGACTCGTTGCGGACGGCCTGCCCCGCTTCGACAACATCCCGGCGGGCTACGCGGGTTCGCTCTGGATCGAGCTCGTGCCGAAGAGCTTCCCCGTGCGCCTCCACGCGGACGATCGCGTGAACCAGATACGTTTTTTCTCCGGCGAAGCGAAACTGAATGCGCTCGACCACCAGTTCGCGTACGACAAGCACCGTCTCCTTCGCGACAGACGCGGACGCCCCATCGCGTCGAACGAAAATATCGTGCAGGACGGCGTGACGATGACGATTGATCTCGTGGGCGAAGACGGCCCCGCCGGCACTGCCGGCTGGACAGGCGACGTCATCGGCTGGCGATCGCACCCGGGCGCCTGGAACGTACTCGACACCGCGAAATACGACCATGACCCGCGCGAGTTCTTCGAACCCATCTACCAGCCGCGGAACGGCGAGCTCACGCTCACGCCCGGGACGTTCTACATCCTCGCAACCAAGGAGCGCATCGTCGTCCCTCCGCATCTCGCGGCCGAGATGGCGAACTACGACCCCTCGAAAGGTGAGTTCCGAGCGCACTTCGCCGGATTCTTCGATCCCGGCTTCGGCTGGCACGAGGAAGACAAGGAACGCGGCAATATCGTGGTCCTCGAAGTGGAGGCATTTGGCCACGAGAGCGTGCTCCGCGACGGCCAACCCATCTGCCTCATGGCCTACGAACGCATGCTTGCGACTCCGGAAAAGATCTACGGCCAGGACCTGAAGTCGAACTACGCGCGCCAGACCGGCCCCCGCCTCTCCAAATGGTTCAAGACCGGCGCAGACCACGGACCACCCCTCGACGTCGCTCGGGGCAGGCTCTCCACGGACCACATTGTTTCCCCTCCACCCGCATGGGATGATCTCGGTCGCTACGATTTGGACTAGAACATGCCCCACCTCATCATCGGCTTGGTCGGCACGGCCGGCTCGGGAAAAAGCCATGCCGCCTCGTACATGAGCAAACGCTACGGCGGACGCATTTTTAAATTCAGCGAGTACCTGTCACAGGTCCTCGACATCCTCGCCATTCCGAAGTCTCGGGACAATTTGATCAAGCTCTCCGTGGCCCTCCGGAAGGAGTTCGGCGAAAATGCGCTCGCCTACGCCGTGGCGCGCGGGGTTCTCTCGACGGAGCCTGTCCTGAGCGAAGTCGAGGGACTCGAGACAGGCATGACTGGCGGCGCCACGCTCGCAATCGTGGACGGCATTCGCCGCGTGGACGACGTTGCCCCGCTCGAACCGCTCCCCAATTTTGTGCTTGTCGCCATTGACGCAGATCCCAAACTTCGGTTTGACCGCATGAAGCGTCGCGGCGAAAAAGCGGGTGAATCGCTCCTCACGTGGGAACAGTTCATGATGGAGGAACGCGCGCCCACCGAAGTCACGATCCCGGAGGTCATCAAACGGGCGAAAGTCCGCATCGCGAACGAAGGGACGGTCGCGGAACTGGAAGCGAAGATTGACGATCTCATGAAACATTTCGACATCAAGAAAAATTTGTCATTCCGAGGAACGGAGTGACGAGGAACATGATCGTACGAATCACAAAAACCGACCCGCGCGCCGTCATTCCCGCGTATCAGACGGACGGGGCGGCCGCGTTTGACCTCGCTGTCATCGAAGACGCGACCGTCGCGCCCAAGGCGTCTGCGTTCCTCCGGACCGGACTTATTTTCGGTCTCCCGCCGGACCACGTGATGCTCATCTTCCCGCGCTCATCGCTCTATAAAAAGACGGGTTTGCGGCTCGGCAACCAGACAGGCGTGCTGGACGCCGACTACTGCGGTCCGAACGACGAATGTCTGATCTACGTGTGGAATCCCGGAGACGCGGCGGTCCACATGAAAGCCGGCACGCGTCTCGCGCAGGCGATCGTGCTCCAACGCGACCGCGTGACGTTCGAGGAAGGCCCGGCGCTAGGTGAAACGCGTGGCGGCTGGGGCTCAACAGGGTAAACTATCGACTATCGACTATCGACTATCGACTATCGACTATCGACTATGAAAGCGTATCTCGATATCGTCCGCCGCATTTTGGACCACGGTGAACGCAAAGAAAATCGCACTGGCGTGGACGCCATCACGGTCGCGGGCGCCATGTTCGAGCACGACATGGCAAACGGGTTTCCGTTGCTCACGACGAAGAAGATGCCGTTCAAGACGATCCGCGTGGAGCTGGAATTTTTCATCAAGGGTCTTACGGACAAAAAATGGCTCCAGGACCGGCGGTGCACCATCTGGAACGAGTGGGCGAACCCGAAAAAAGCGCCGTACGGCCACGACGAAGCGTCGAAGAAGCGCATGGCCGAGGAGCGTGACCTTGGTCCGGTCTATGGGTTCCAGTGGCGGCACTTCGACGCGCCGTACGAGAACTGGGACACGGACTACGCGGAGAAAGGTATTGATCAGCTGAAGACGGTCGTGGATCGGTTGAAGTCGAACCCCAACGATCGCCGGATGATCGTGATGGCCTGGAACCCCAAGGCCCTGCCAGAGCAGGCGCTCCCGCCATGCCACTACGGCTTCCAGGTCACGGTCGTGAACGGAAAACTGAATCTCCTCTGGAACCAACGGTCGGTCGACACCATGCTCGGCCTCCCCTTCAACATCGCGAGCTACGCAGTGCTCCTCCATTTGCTCGCGAAAGAATCCGGACTCAAAGAAGGACGGCTGATCGGATTTCTCGCCGACACGCACATCTATGTGAACCACGTGGACGGCGCGAAGCAGCAGCTTGCGAGGACGCCGGAGACCCTGCCGCGCATCGTGACCGATCCCTTCACCTCCATCTACGACTGGACCGGTGAGCACACGCGGCTCGAAGGGTACGAGCCGCAGGACAAGATCGAATTCCCGATCGCCGTCTGATGTACGGGCGCACTGCGTGCGCCCCGACCGAGACACGTATGAGTATCACGCTTATCGCCGCCATCTCAAAGAACAACGTCATCGGGACGGAGGGACGGTTGCCGTGGCACATCCCCGAAGACATGAAGCATTTCAAGACGTTGACCATGGGCAAGGTTGTGCTCATGGGACGGAAGACATGGGAGTCCATCCCCGAGAAGTTTCGACCTCTGCCCGGTCGGACGAACGTCATCATCACGCGGCAGCCGGACTATCCTGTCCCGACCGGCGTGCAGACCTTTCAGTCGACCGACGACGCCCTGAAGAACGACGTCATGGTCATCGGTGGCGCAGAGATCTACCGGCAGACCATCGACAGGGCGGACCGCCTCGAAATCACGTACGTAGACCGCGTGATCGAAGGAGACGCGACGTTTCCTGCGATTGATCCGTCCGTCTGGAAGGAAATCGCGCGCGAGGACCGGGACGGGTTATCATTCGTAACCTATGCGCGACGACAATAAGTTCATCCAGATCGACGGCATCGACGGCTCGGGCAAGTCGACGTTGCTTGCGGCCGCGCGCGCGTGGGCAGAGGGACGAAACCTCAAAATCTTCGACGTCGTGGACTGGAGCGAGCGCGAGAAGACGCTCCCGCGTCTTGAAGATGTGGGAGTCGCGGACGTCCTCCTCGCCGCCGAACCGACGCACGCCGGCATCGGCTGGGCGATCCGGAATGAAATCATACGGAACGACACGCCGTACGATGCGGCATTCGCGTCCCACGCGTTCGCCTTGGACCGCGGCGTCCAATACCGCCGCCTCATCCTCCCCTTCCTGGCCGCGAGACCCGGGTGCTGGGTGATCCAGGACCGTGGGCTACTCTCGTCCCTCGCCTACCAGCCGTTGCAGTACGAGACGGAGAAGCGGGAACCGGGAACCGGGAACGGGGAACCGGTCACGATCGAGTGGCTCTTGACCCTACCCGGAAACAAGATCGCGCTCGAGCGCGTACCGGACGTGTTCGTGTTCCTGGACGTGGACCCAAAGCTCGCGCGCGACCGGCTCGCAGGTCGGAGCGACAAGAAAGACGACGTCCGCTACGAGCACACCAAATTCCAAACCGCGCTCGCCGAACGGTTCAAGCGCCCGGACGTCACAGCGCCATATACCTCCCGCGGCACGCGCATGATGGTCATCGACGGCGGGAAGACGAAAGTCGACGTCGCTGTCGACATGACGCGGCTCCTCGACGAGCTTTCCTCCTAAAAGTGTCATCCCGAGCGTAGGGCCGTCCGACGGCCCGGAGCCGAGGGACAGTTTTCATTGGCGCGAGGTTACGAAAACTGTCCCTCGGCTCGCTTCGCTACGCTCGGGATGACCTTGAGGAGGAGCGCTCGTCCTCATAACCTGCTATCATCTCCCCATATGCCCGCCCCCCTCACCTCCGCCGGAGCTCTTATCAAAGACTCATGGCAGCTGTTCGTGAAAACATGGGATACCACGGTCCGGTACTCCGCGTGGCTCATCATCCCTGCGGTCCTCACGCTCGCGGACCTCGCGATTCCCGGGAACCAGGAGTCGCTCATCGTCCTCTCCGCCGTCGTCCAGATCGCCGTGGCGATCGCTGTCGCGATTTGGGTGTCCATTGTCCTCTACCAGGTCACGCTTGCGCTCGATGCCGGTTCAAAGGTGACGGAAAAGACGACGGCCGACTGGAAGGCGTTCGTGCTCCCCATGGTCCTGATCGGCGCTCTCCAGGGGTTGGCGACGCTCGGCGCGCTCCTCCTCTTCGTCCTCCCCGGCATCTACGTGGGCGTCCGCCTCGGCTTCTCGCAGTTGACGCTCTTCTCGAAGGGCCTTAAAGGGCGTGCCGCGCTCGCCGAATCGTGGACGTTGACCAAGAATCGCTTCTGGGCCGTCTTCTGGCGCCAGATCGCCGCTGGATTCGTGTTTGCCGTGCTCATCATGATCGTGACGACTGCCGCCGTCCTCCTGGTCGGTCTCGTCGCTGGCGGCTCGAAACTCGGAGTGCTCGTGGATTCGAAGAGCTTGAGTCCGGTCGCCGGCGGCATCCTGGGCCTCGTCCAGAGCATCATCCAGGCGGCGTTCATTCCGCTCATCGTGATTTTCCAGGTGAAGCTCTACAGGGCGCTCGACAGGACGCGGGCGTAATTCTTGCTCCTCGTTCATGGCTGCGCTACTCTGCCTGCCATGCCCTACGCTCCAATCATCGGCCTTGAGATCCACGTCCAATTGAAGACGGCGAGCAAGATGTTTTGCTCGTGCGCAAATGTGAATGATGGCGAAGCGGAGCCGAACACTGCCATCTGTCCGGTCTGCACGGGCCACCCGGGCGCACTTCCAGCGTTGAATCGCCAGGCGCTTGAATACGCGGTCCTGGCGGGCTTGGCGCTCCACTGTCGCATCCCGGACCGCGCCAAGTTCGACCGGAAGAACTACTTTTATCCGGACCTGCCCAAGGGGTACCAGATCTCGCAGTTCAACCTGCCGGTGTGCGCCGAAGGGACGTTTGATTTTGACGTGGCGGACCAGGATCCGCCGCGGAACCGCGTCCGCGTGGGCATCACGCGCGCACACCTCGAGGAAGACGCGGCGAAAAACATGCACACGCCGGACGGGAAGAGCACGCTCGTGGACTACAACCGCGGGGGCACGCCGCTCCTTGAGATCGTGACCGAGCCGGACTTCAAGAGCCCGGCCGAGGCGAAAGCGTTCCTCCAGGAGTTGAGGCTCCTCCTGCGGCGCATCGGGGTCTCGGACGCGGACATGGAGAAAGGCCAGATGCGCTGTGACGCGAACGTGTCCATCATCCCCATCGGACAAGACGGACTCCCGACGCAGGAGACGTTGAACCCAAAAATCGAGGTCAAAAACGTAAACTCGTTCCGCGCGGTCGAGCGTGCGCTCGCCTACGAGATCGAACGTCAGACCGACCTCTACGAGTCCAACACCCCGCCCGTCACCGGCGCGACGAGAGGGTGGGACGAGAACAAAGGCGCGACCGTCGAACAGAGGACGAAAGAGGGCGCGGCCGACTATCGGTACTTCCCCGAACCCGACCTGCCGCCGGTAGACCTGGTCGCGCTACGCGAAAAAATGCGGTCGCGTCTCCCCGAACTCCCGGACGCGACGCGCCGCCGCATCATGGACGAGTGGGGATTCAGCGAGTCGGACGCGCGATTCTTGATCTCAAACGAAGGCTGGGCCGACTACGCCGAGCAGGTCATGGGCGAATTGGGAGGCTGGATCGAGGCGTCGGACGACCAGACGAAAAGCGGCGGCGACATCGTGCAGGAGCGCAAGGCGAAGCTCGCCAAGCTCACCGGTGGATGGTTGACGTCGAAACTCGCGGGACTGCTCGCCGAGCGGAACAAGACGATCAAAGACCTGAAACTGTCCGCCGAAGACTTTGCCGAGTTCATCCACCTGCTCCTCGCAGGCGAGATCAACAGCGCGAACGGGTTGCGGCTCCTGGCACTTATGGCCGAGACCGGACGCGATCCCTCGCAGCTCATGGAGGAACATAACCTGGGTCAGAACATGAGCGACGCGGATCTGGAGCGCGAGGTCCGTCGGATCGTGGACGCGAACCCGAAACAAGCGGATGAACTCCGCGCCGGAAAACAGAACGTCCTCATGTGGTTCGTAGGCGGCGTCATGAAAGCCACGGAAGGTCGCGCGAATCCGGAGAAGGCGAAGGAACTCGTGAAAAAAGTTATCGGCGTGTAAAAGCATTACCGTTTATCCACACTTGACGTGTAGTTTTATGTTTGAGACTGAATGGAGATGGACACGCAACAAAGTATGTCTTCCCGAGGGAATGGCCCCACTAAGAGTCATCCCGACCGAGGCGCGTCCGACGCGCCGAGTGGAGGGACCCCTTTCCCGTTATACCTCATCACTGCCGGAACAGCGTCGCGCATCGGCTCACTCCTTACCCGGGCAGAACGGAACGAACGCGGTTTCTACGTCGGAGAAGCTCATTGCTTCCTTCAACCCGAAATGAATCAATCTGGCCCCACAGTTGTTACGGAAAAGGGGTCCCTCGACTTCGCTTCGGCCGTAGGACGGCCTTCGCTACTCTCGGGATGACACGAGGGGGGATGACACTTTTATGATCCCAGCCACTCCCCTACCATCTCCACCGCCTCATCCTCGCTCTTCGCCCATCGGATGCGCGGGTCGCGCTTGAACCAGGTCCACTGGCGCTTCGTGTACTGGTGTGTGCGGCGCTTGATGAGCGCAATCGCATCGTCCTGCGTGATTTCACCGGTAAGATATCGAGCGACGTCCTGATACCCGATGGCGGAGAGACTCGGGAGACTCGCCTTGTACCCGCGGCGGAGGAGGCTCCGGACCTCGTCGATCAGCCCCTCCTCCACCATGTTGTCAATGCTCCGGTCAATGCGTCGGAAGAGCTCATCCTTCTCAAAACGGATCCCCACCTGGAACGCATCCACGAGCGGCTCTCCCTGCGTACGCAGTTCGGAAAACTTTTTCCCCGTGTACGTGACGACCTCGAGCGCGCGGATCACGCGGCGCTTGTTCTTGAGGTCCACGACCCCGGCCGCGCCCGGATCGATCGTGAGAAGGAGGCGGACCAGCTCGTCGAGCGGCTTCTCTTCGTACGCCGAACGCAACGCCGGTTGCGCCGCCACGGCCGGGAAGTGGTAGTTGTCGATGAGGGACGAGATGTAGAGACCGGTCCCGCCCACCACGATGGGCAGCGCCTCGCGCTTCGCCATGCCCTTCACGGCGCGGAGCGCCGCTTCGCGCCACTGCGCCGCGGAGTACGTCTTGTCCGGCGGCAGGAAGTCCATGAGGAAGTGCGGCACGCCTCCCACGAGGTACGTAGTATGGCCTTTCCACTTCGTCCGCTTCCCCGCTGGCTTCCCGGTCCCGATCGTGAGATCGCGGTAGATCTGCCGCGCGTCCGCATTGATGATCTCGCCGCCGAATTCCTTGACGAGACGAATGCCGAGCGCGGTCTTGCCGGACGACGTGGGGCCCACCACAAAAACCACGCGCGGGAGCGCGTGTCGTTTGGTCGGGACCTTCTCTGTGATGATCCTGACCAGTTTCCCGATATCCAACGGTGACTGCATAGCTATCTCCCCATTTCGAGTTCGATCTCCATCAACCTGTTGTACTTCTCCACGCGGTCGGACCGTGACAAGGACCCGGTCTTGATGTACTCGGACCCGCACGCGACCGCGAGGTCAGAAATCGTCGTGTCCGCCGTCTCGCCGGAACGGTGCGAGATACTCGTGGCCCACTTGGCCTTGTGCGCCATCATGATCGCGTCGACGGTCTCGGTGAGGCTCCCGATCTGATTCAGCTTGATCAGAATCGCGTTCGCCGCGCGCTCGGCGATGCCGCGACGGAGCCGCTCCACGTTCGTGACGAAGAAGTCGTCGCCCACGATCACGGACTTCTGCTTCAGGACGGGGACGGACTTTTTCCATGCCTCCCAGTCGTCTTCCGCGAACGGATCCTCAATCGAGATGAGCGGAAACATGTCCTGCCACAGCTGAAAGCGCTTCAACTGCTCTGACGCAGTGAGTTCCTTCCCCTCGGTCTTCCAGCGGTAGACCCTGTCGCGCTTGTCGTAGAACTCGGACGAGGCGACGTCGGTCGCGAGCGCGATGTCCGTGCCCGGACGGTACCCGGCCTTCCGAATCGCCTGGATCAGAAGCTGGAATGCGCTCTCGACGTTCTTGAGCTTTGGCGCGAACCCGCCCTCGTCTCCGACCGTGGTCGTGAATCCCTGGTCTTTCAGAATCTTCGCGAGCGCGTGGAACGTTTCGGCGCCCGCGCGCACACGTTCAGACATTGAACGCTGACGAGGCACGATCATGCACTCCTGCACATCGAGCGACCAGTTCGCGTGCGCGCCCCCGTTCAGCACGTTCATGGTCGCAACAGGGAGCGACGCGGAGTGGACGAAGCGGTACGTCTCGCGGAGCGACTTCCAGAGCGGGATGCGGCGGTGGATCGCGAGCGCCTGCGGGACTGCGAGCGATGCGGCCAAGATCGCATTCGCGCCGAGACGCGACTTATTCGGCGTCCCATCAAGCTCCAGCATCACATGGTCAATGTCCTCTTGCCGTTTTGCGTCCGTGCCTTTCAGGACGCGCGCGATGTCGGTGTTGACGTTCTTGACCGCTTTCAGCACCCCTTTGCCGCCGTACCGTTTCCCGCCGTCCCGCAGTTCCAACGCCTCATGCGACCCCGTGGACGCGCCGGACGGGACCGTTGATTCGGCGGACGCGCCGGACGAGAGCGTCACACGGCAGGCGACCGTAGGGTTGCCGCGTGAGTCGAGCGCTTCGCGCGCACGAACCGAGGAAATGCGAGAGGAACGAAGCAGCATAGGTCGCCATTGTAGCACGCGTGGCGTTTTGCCATTATGATGGGACGGATTCCCATGCCAAAGCAATCCTTCGAAGGTCCAACGGCCTCCCCCGAACGACATGTCCGGCGGGTTGAGGGAGGAAAGGCAAAATCCTTCGATGAGAGCAAACCTGAGATGACGGAAGAAGAAATGAAGGAGCTGTTGGAAAAATATCGCCTTGAAGCGCAAAAGTTGGTTGACTCCTACAAGAACTTCTTCCTCACGTTCGCGAAAGACATCTCCCCCACATTCAAGATATCGAATGCGTTCTTCATTAATCTCGAGAACGGTCAGATACATCTGGACATCCGCTGGTTCGCCGAGAAACAGTGCACACGCGAACAGATTCTCTGGGCCGTGCTCCACGAACTGTCGCACTTTCGAGACCTGGCGCGCGACCCGTACGGCATGCTGAAACACTTCGATGCCATCCGAGCCCAGGCGAAAGGCACGGGTGCGCGGATCATGAAAAAATTCGAGGCCGCGTTCGGCGACGAACATCCGGAGGTGATGGAGCAATTGAAAAAACGCAAACCAGTGAGCAAAAAAGACCCGACCAAGACCATGAACGCGGCCGAACAGACCGCCTACCGCATCCACCACACCTTCTACAACATTTTCGACGACATCTATGTGAACCATTTCGTGGCGCGAAATGCGCCGCGCTATTCAAAAGGTGAAAAAGCGTCAAAAGAAGTGGAGCGCCTCTACCGAGAGAAACTGTTCCCAGGAACCGACTACGCGGACAAACCGCGTCACCTTCAATTTCTCTACGCACTCCTCCGAGGCGTTATGGTGCCGGACGAAGAGCTCACGCTCGCTGACGATGTTGAAGAAGCGCTCGAACGGACCGTGACGCTGCAGGGGAAATCCTATCGGATCCACGACCTCATTCAGCAACAGCTCATCCCACGCGCCGGACGGGACAACGTCGCGCGTCAGCGATATTTCATCATGAAGAAGACGCTGGAGCCCATCTTTCTGAAACTCTTATACAAGGACCTCGATGAATGGGAACCGCAACTCCCCCCTCCTCCGAAGGAAGGTGAAGGTGAGGGTGAGGGTGAGGGTGAAGGTGAGGGTGAGGGTCAAGGAAAGGGAAAAGGTGAGGGAAAACCATCAGGTCCGTTTGACGGAGACTATGATGAGTTCGATAAGAACTCACCTGACCAGATCGACGATGCGAACATTGAAGATTGGGTGAAACAGACGAAAGAGGACCAGAGGGCGGAAGAAGCGAAACAGGCGAAACAAGGCGGTCCCGATCAAGAGATCGGACGTGGACCCGGACCGGTTGAGAAACCCTTGTCGCCGGACGAGCGTGAGTTTCGCCGGCTCGAAGGCGAGGTGGCGCCGTACTTGGACGAACTGTCGCACCTCTGGCGCCGGATCGTGTTCGGGTCGTCGCGCGGGCTCGCGCGAGGGATGGAGGGATATTACGAGACCGGCGAACTGGACGTGGAGGAAGCAATCAAAAAATATCCGGAACTGGAACAGGGAAAGTTCAAAGAAGCGCGGGTGATGCAACGCATGACAACGAAAGAAACGCTTGTAAAAAAACCCGAACTCATCCGTGTGCGGCTGGTGGCGGATACGTCCGGGTCCATGTTCGAGGACAGTGGACAGAAGTTTGAAACACTCAAACGCACGACCGTTCTCCTGCTCTCATCGCTCCGGGAATTCAACAGCTACTTGAATCTCACGCGCAGGCAAACAGGATCAAAACTCACGGTTGATACGGAAGTACGAATCTTTGGGAGTTCCTCGCGACTGGTCAAGCCGCTCGACGGATCCCGTGCGGGCGGCACAGACGATGGCGCAATGATCAATGCCGTCTCCCAGCTGGGACAGAATCTCTCCGGAACGGCTGACTCAATTCCCTTCTCACACATTGAACAATCACTCACACCGGCTGATTTGAAAAAAATCAAGGAAAAAAGGATCCTGGAAATCGTGTTTGAAATCACGGACGGCGGAACCGGAACGCCCGAGGAAACGCGAACGATCGTGGACAATTGGACGGACGAAAAAGGGATCGTCGTGCGGGCATTCCAGATCGGACGCGTCGGTGAGATTGAAAAACAACTATTTCATCAGGTCTGGAATGACGGAAGGGCAGAACCACGCGGCGAAGTCGTAGGGACAGACCTTTCCCGCCTGGCTCCGGCCATCACACTCGCACTGAAAAAATACCTGGGCGATGTGAGTCTGTAAAAAGTGTAACGCCCCCGGAGAGTATCCGAGGGCGCTTGAGAACCTGTTTCGACGTGATGAAACATGGATTCCATCGCGTCTTGCGACGTGTACTGTCAGGGTCTACCCCCTTCAGCACGACGCGCCATTGCACGAGTGCAGTTCCGAAAGGTTCGATGCATCCGCGTTTATCGTCGTCCCGGTTTTCCGTATCGTGTCACTCTGCTGTGGCTAAACAGAGAGGGCCTATACGACCAAGATACGGACCTAAAACTGGACGAATTCGTACGACTCGCGCGTCATCCGCGGGCATGGGTGTGGCTAACCCATGATTTTTCACGCGTGCATTGATCGGACTGCACCCGTCATAAATGAAATAGCAGAAGGGGCATGACAGTGGCCTTTCGTCTGGGAATCCAGACACAATGTACGACCGGAAACTTTATCACAGATTGCCGATTTTGTCAAGTCCCCCTGACAAAGAAAAACCCCCTCAGTTGCCTGAGGGGGTTAGAACTTGGACCGACACGCCATGTCTTGCAGCACGGCGTTTGGTGTCAGCACCAGTCGGTTTGGGGTGGTGTCTTCCCCGAGACGGCTTTTGACCCCCGCATTCTCGAGCTTCAACTGACTTTTACATCAGGAGCTCTTGAGAATTGGGTCGGATCCCTATGTGAAGGATCCGCTTCAGCGTTTACATTCCGTATGGCTAACGGAATGAACCAACGGACGGATCGGTGTGGCTAACCAATCGCGTACGTAGCTGCGTGGAGGCCAGGGGGGTCATCGTGGTCGGTCTGACCATAAGACATGACCCTGGCCGATTTGCTTTTGGAGGAGCCGACCTCCCCCGACACGTAGCGTCGGGTTGCACCTCACTGGGCTCGAGACGAGAACAGTGAGCTGTAACCCACGGAGAGAGTGAAGGGCCCAGGGTTTTACGCCTGGGCCGGGAGTTTTGACGGGAAAGATATGCGGCCGTCTTACGCAGGGACATCTGGCACAGTCCCGCTTTCAGCTGAATCGCGACGTTGTGGCTAAACGCGCGTTCCGGACGGTTGAATCAGGGTGTGGCTAACCCGGATTCATCCGCAGCTGTATCCGGCTGAATCAGGGACGTTCTCGCGTCCCGACCAGACCACTGTCCACCGTCGCCGGCTGTCCAGTGGCTCAAACGTGCATGGGCCTTGAGTCATTGCTGACCTGGGGCACAGCACCTTCGAATTGATTGGTCGTGAGACCCTTCTTGACCAGCAGGCGTGAACCAACTGGACCGGGAAGAATATCACAGATTGATAATTCTGTCAAGCCCTCGCAGGACATCTCATGCAAAAATGGCTTCATTGAGCAAAAATAGTCACATCAATCACATGGACATACAAGAAAATGTGGCGGTTGACCGTTCTTGGTAATGCTATACTGTGGCGTACATATGCCGCGTCCTCCCGGACTACGCATGGAAGCGCCAAAGAGCCCCGAACAAGAGGGCATTATTAATAACGTCCGGTTCGTACCGATCAAAAAGAAGGATGGGACGCTGATCGGCTGGCGGTCGTCGCGCGCGAACATGAAAAGCCTGGAACTCGCGCCGGACTCCCCCATCACGCCGGTTGAAAACGTGAAGTATCAGGTCCAGGCGGTCTCTGATACGGAACCCGGGGACCCGATGAAAGGGAAGCTCGTCGTGACCATCGTGAAACGCCAAGGCAGGCTGCTCACGGCGGACGAGTGGAAAGAGGTCGAAGAGACGGTTCAGAAAGCCGAGGTTCCGATGCGGAAATCCAAGGCTGCCTCGCGTGAAATCTACAAGCTGACCGGGGTTCCACGGAAAGCCCGATCGGAACCCGAGACGCGCACCGAGATCCTCCAAAATATGGAAAATGTTGCGGATCAAATTATTTTCCAGACGGCCGAAGATCGCGAAAACGAGTTGGAACTTGAAGCCGAAAGCATCCTCGGTGATCCGCTCTCGGCAGAACGCGTACTGAAAGGGTTCCGGTTAAAAAATCTCGCGAAAGCGCTCCGAGAACATCGGATAGTACAGCGCACCATCGCAGAACACCGGAAGGAAGAGGTCCACATACTCGCATCAATCAAAGACGCGCCGACCGCCACACAGCTCGAGGTCCTGAACGAAATTCGATCAAAAATCGCGGTTCAAAAGGATGAGATCGAAAAAATGACCGGCGCGAATCCGGAGGCGTTCTACGGTATCCACCTGTCTGCATTAAAAGAGTACAGACATCAGCTCACGAGGGGGCGCATTGTCGAGACGCCGTACGTGAGGGAGAAAGCCGACGACGTGGTGACTCACATCCTAGCCGGAAAACCCGTGCTCATCTATGGCCACCTCGGAAGCGGGAAAACCGAACTCGCCATGCACGTGGCGAAGAAGTATCTCGGCAAGGAAGCGCTCGTCATCTGCGGCTCGAAACATACGTCACTTGCCGAGCTCTACGGTCACCAGATACTCGCGATCGATAAGATTGACAAAAAAGATCTGGATTCGTTCATCAACGACGTTGAGCGGAAGTACGATACATGGGTCGCCGATCATAAAAATGCGACCGACCAGGAAAAACACCTCGCACACGACCGTATCTTACAGACGTATCTTACACACGCGAAAGGCGGGACAGTTTCTGATTTCTTCCTGGGGCCCATCTACAAGGCGATGGACGAAGGCCGACCCATCATCATTGATGAAGTAAACGCCATCCCACACGAGGTCCTGATCAGCCTGAACCACATTCTCACGCGCCGACCGGGCGAGACCGTGGATGTTCAGCAGGATTCGGGTCGGAAGATCACCATCAAGCCCGGGTTCGGAATCCTCATGACCGGCAACCTGAACCAGGGCGACGACCGATACGTGGACCGCCAGGACATGGACCCTGCCCTACTCTCGCGTCTGTACAAGCTCGAGTATGACTACCTGCCGCAGAAAACAGTCGGTACTGTGACGGAAGCGGATCCGAAAGACGAACTCTTCACGCTCCTCGTTTCACGCCTCATGGACAAGAACGGCGACATCACGGTGCCGGACGGATCCCTTTCACAGCTCTGGAAGCTCGCCAAGGTCGCGCGCGTGACCCAGGATCTTTTCGCCGGCCATGAGGTGCAGGATGCCATGTTCAAGCAAGGTCGGGACCGGCCGCTAGCCTACTTCTTGAAACAATCAGTACTCTCCATCCGCTCACTCGACAACATCATCACCCAGTGGCAACGGGAAGGGTACAGGTATGAGCTTGACGAGTACATCTGGAAGGAATTCATCTCACAGTCCACGGACGTCACGGAACGCGCCTTCCTCTATCAGCTCTTTCACGACCGGTTCGGGTTTTTCTCCGGCGACAAGTGGGACCAAAACCCGGACTACGGTTCAGGAGGAAGAGTGACCGCATTCCGCATCACCTCCCCGAAGCTTTCCGCCGCGAAGATCGAGACGACCGGACCGCGCACAACAGTCGAAACGATCTTCGGCCATGGCCCGGAGCGGACCTCGTGGCCCTCGTTCGACGTGGCGGAGGAAGTGGAAGAGACCACGACGCCCGCTGAAACGCCGGAGACGGGAACGCATGAAGAGCAGGAATCGGTAAACGAATTGCTCGCTAGAAATGCAAAAACGAATGAAACAATTCGTGCGTTACAGCAGTACATTTTAAACAATCAATTCTTACCGATACATGCTGTCAACGACTGGTTTCATGACGAAATAGAACGAAGAATGCAAGCGGCATTCCCGAATATATCACCCCAGGAAGCTGAAGAACGCCTGAAAAGGGCGAACATTCGTATTGAAGATCGTGAAAGTGAACAGGTTGCCGTCTCTCAGAGTACCGACCGTGTTCTTTTTAAAAAACGCATAGTGGATGGTCAAATAGTAGGATTCGAGGATGAAATTGCACTCATGGTGAGAAACGTGTTCGCCGGGTCACGATCAAAAAGCACCTTAAAAAACCTGGATAAAATTGGACTCTTTGGATTGTAGCGGGCGTCACCGCACCTCAAACGTCACGCTCACGTTGGAGACCACGTCCTGCTGGCCCGGTTCGATTTGCGGCGGAGCCGCGGCTTCCAGGGCCATGTCGGCCGACTTGGCGTAGTACGGCATTGGCGGCGGCGTAGGCCCGCCGGACTCCGAGAAGGTCACCACCTTCACGATCGTGAGTCCGAGCTGGCCGACCAACACGTCCGCCTTCTTTCGAGCGTCCGCGATGGCTTTGAGCCGCGCTTCGTCTTGCAGGAGCTTCGGTTCGTCGATCGTAAACGAGATGCCGCCCACCTGGTTCGCGCCCAGTTCCCCGGCCTTGGCCAGCACGTCCCCGACCTTGTCGAGATCGCGGACTTTCAACGACACGTTCTGGCTCACTGTGTACCCCACGATCGAGGAGCGCCCGTCCTTCCACTCGGTCCTCGGATAGATGTTGTAGTTCTCGGTCGTAATGTCTTCCTTGGCCACGCCCAAAACTTTGACCGCGTCAATAATCGCGTTCATCTTCTTCGTATTGTCGGATTGAGCGGCATTGACCGTGGACGCGTCGGACTGAACGCCGAGGCTCACGCGCGCGATGTCGGGTTTTGTCGAGACCTTGCCTTCGCCGCCCACGGTGATCGTGTCGCGGTCGCGCACGGCCACGCCGATGCGGTAATGCTCCGCGTACCCGTTCCACGCTTTAATGCCGACGAAGACCGTGAGAGCGACCGTGAGGACGCTCAAGAGACTGACGAGAGATTTTGGGAGGTTCATATGGGTTAAAATATTAGCACTTCTTTCGTGATGTTGGACCGCATGCGGACCCGTGTTCCTTCTTTGAGTGGACGACCGCTGGAATCCCCTTCTTCTGGGTACCGGATAAGACAGAGAGACCCGGGAGCTTCCCGCGTGTCGCGATGAACTCGAGCATGGCGCCGCCGCCGGTCGAAATGAAGTCGAAGTACTCCGACATCCCCGTCCGCGCCACGACCGGAAGCGTGTCGCCGCCGCCGACGACGCCATAGGTCTTCCCCCGTGACCTCGCGGCGATCGCGCGGCCGAGCACGAGCGAGCCGTGCGAGAACGCCGGGAGTTCCGTCACGCCGACCGGACCGTTCCACACGATCGTCTTCGCCGTACGGATATCGCTCGCCCATGCGCGCATGGTTTCCGTCCCGATGTCGCCGATCACGTCCTGTTTCTTCACGGCGGACAAGGCGACGCAGCGCGGCCGCGCGCCCGGCGCGAGCTTCTTCGCGACACAGACGTCTCCAGGCAAGACGAGCTTTGGATGGCCCATGATCTTCTTCGCGTCGGAGACGCCTTCTTTCTCGATGTACGACGCGCCGATGGGCATCCGCTTTGCGGTAAAAAACGCGTGCGCCATGGCGCCGCCGACGTAGACCCTGTCCGCCGTCTTCAAAAGCGACTGAATGACCGGTAACTTAGTCGTCAATTTCGACCCGCCAATGAAGGCAAGGTAAGGCCGCTTCGGTCTCTCGAGGAGCTTTCCGACCTTCGAGACTTCTTGAAGCAACGCCGGCCCGGCGAATGACGGGAGCGCCTTCGCGAGTCCTGTGACGGACGCGTGCGCCCGGTGGCACGACGCGAACGCGTCGTTCACGAATGCGTCAGCGTGTTTTGCGTACGCGGCGACCAGTTTCGGATCGTTCGTCTCTTCGCCCGCCTGGAACCGAACGTTCTCAAGTAGGACGACGTCGCCAGGTGTGTAGACGTCGACATCCCGCGCAAACTTCTTCCTGCCCGCGTCGCTCGCCAGGTCCACGTCCATGAACGTTATGGGAAGACCCGAATGAACCTTGACCAGCGTCGCGAGCGGTTTGGTCGAATACGTCTTGTCGCGACCCTTCGGCCGCCCGAGGTGCGTGAGGACGAACACGATCGCGCCCCGCTTCCGCAGATTGAAGAGAAGCGGATACGACCGCGTGATCTTGAGCGACTCTTCCTCGCCCATCTCACCGGAGTGCGGGATATTCCAATCCACGCGGACGTAAATCCGGAGACAGCCGAGGTCTTTGCCGGGCGGGAGTGGACGCAATTTCATCGTCATTTCAGCGACTGACCGACCATCACGGCAATTTCGGCAAGTCGGACCGAATAGGCCCACTCATTATCGTACCAGGCGAGCACCTTCACCATGTCCCCGTCCACCACCTGGGTGAACGGAAGGTCCACGATGGCCGAAGCGGGATTCCCGACGAAATCCGACGACACCAGAGCCTCCTCGGTGACCTCAACGATCCCCTTGAAGGCGGGGCTCATCGCGGCTTTCTTCAAAACGCTGTTCACCTCCTCCTTGGTCGTCTTCTTTTTCACGAGGAAGGTGAAGTCGGCCAACGAGACGCATGCCGTCGGAACTCGGATGGAGATGCCGTCGAAGAGACCTTTCAGTTCCGGGATGACCTCCGTGGTGGCGATTGCCGCGCCCGTGGTGGTGGGGATGATATTCTGGCCGGCGGACCGCGCGCGCCGCAGGTCCTTGTGGGGTCCGTCTTGCAAGACTTGATCCGCGGTATAGGAATGAATCGTAGTCATCATCGCTTTCTTGACACCGAACGCGGCATGGATCACGGCGGCCACGGGCGCGATGCAGTTCGTGGTGCAGGACGCGTTATTGATCAGCTTCGACTTCCCTGCGTCCTTTTCATTGACGCCGATCACGTGGGTCGGGACATTCCCGCCCTTCGCCGGCGCGGAGATGATCGCGCGCTTGGCCCCGGCCTTCAGGTGTTGCGACGCGCCTTCTTCCGACGTGAAGCGGCCCGTGCACTCGAGGACCACGTCCACCTTCATCTTTCCCCACGGGAGCTTCGTTGGGTCTTTCTCGGCCAGAACCGGGATCTTCTTCCCTTCGATGATGAGATTGGTCGCGTCAGATGAGACACTCTTGTCCCACGCGTGGTACGTGGAATCGTGTTTCAGGAGGTGCGCGAGGGTCTTTGCGTCCGTGAGGTCGTTCACGGCCACGACGTCGAACCCGGGTTTCCCAAACCCGGCCTTGAACGTGTTCCGGCCGATCCGGCCGAATCCATTGATGGCGATGCGGGGCATAGTGGGCGCATTGTAGCACCCCTGGCCCATGTATGTTACTTCGACGCCAACACGTTGATCGCGGCCTCGAGGACCAGGATGCGGCTGTAGAGCCGGACGAGTACGAGCGCAAACCCGAGCGACATGAGCGCGAACGACACGCCGATGATGGTGAGCCAGCTGTGGTGCTGGGACACGGTGTGGAAGATGTGCGGCGTCAATGTGTCCTTGAGACGTTTGACGAACTTCGGCATACAGAGAGAAAGTGCGAGGGATGAATAAAAAAGAGCCCCTCGATGTGCAGGGAGTATAGCACGTATCCACACTTGACGTGTGGTTTTATGTTTGAGACTGAATAGATATGACCTTGCGAACATTAACGTCATCCCAGACGAGTGCCCCGCCCATGTGTCATCCTGAGCGTAGGGCCGTCCGACGGCCCGAAGCCGAAGGACAGTTTTCAAATGCGTTAGGCCTCCTCGACGAGCCCTCCAAGCTCTATCTCGCATCACTCATCGAACGGATGAGGACACCGGTTGACTATATGTACGTGTACATCCTGGCAAGTGACATCGGAGTGCTCTATATCGGGGTGACGAATAATCTTTACGATCGGGTTGTCCAGCATAGAATGAAACTGAATCGTGGCTTCACAACTGAAAAACAGTGCACGAAATTAGTCTATTTCGAAATCCATGACACGCCGGGAGAAGCAATTGAACGTGAAAAGCAGATCAAAGGCTGGAGACGGGAGAAGAAAAAACGACTCATCGGGTCGCTCAATCCGCCTTGGATTGATCTGACGCTATTCCTGCCACGATCAGACGAAGATCTAGATGTCTGAAAACTGTCCCTCGGCTCCGGGCCGTCGGACGGCCCTACGCTCGGGATGACGCAGTATCGAAAAACCCCGCCTGAGGCGGGGTCCTTCTCTATTCACGAACGGACGGCGTGGCCGACAGTAGGAACCGGCAGAACCGCGCGATCACGATCTTCTCCCCGATCGTCGCGATCTTCTCGTTCACGAGCTGTTCGATGGTCTTCGAGTCGTCTTTCACCCAGAGCTGCTTGGTAAGCGTGACCTCGGCGTACCACTTGCCGAGTTTCCCTTCCACGATCTTCGCCCGGATGTCTTCCGGCTTCTTCGCGAGGTCCGGTTCGGCCATGAAGGACGCACGCGCTTTCTCGACTTCGCCTGCAGGGATCGTCTCCGGAGATACCCAGACCGGGTCGGTCGCCGCGATCTGCATGGCGATGTCGTGCGCGAGGTCCTTGAAATCCTGCGTGCGCGCCACGAAGTCGGTCTCACACTGCAGTTCGACCAGAGCGCCGACTTTCTCGTTCGAGTGGACGTACGCGTGGACGACCCCTTCGGCCGTCTGCCGCTCGGAGGACTTCTTCGCGGCTTTGGCTGCTCCGCTCTTCCGGAGGACGTCGACTGCCTTCTTCATGTCGCCACCCGCCTCTTCGAGCGCCTTCTTGCATTCGACGATGCCAGCGCCTGTCATGGCACGAAGGTCTGCGACGATTTTTGCGTCGATCATAGTGATGCGGCTGCTTTTTCTGTCGGAGCGTTTTGATTCATGAGCGACCCGCCAAGCCGTGCCCGCGCTTTCTCCCACTCGTCACGACCTTCTTTGCAAGCAGCCGAGATGAGGTTCGCGATAAGTTCGATGGATTTCACGGCGTCGTCGTTCGCAGGGATCGGGTACTCGATGCCGGTCGGGTTCACATTCGTATCCGTAATGGCGATGATCTTGACCCCGCGGCGCTGAGCTTCATCGAGCGCCGTCTTGTCCTTCCGGATGTCCAAGATGAAAACAGCGTCCGGGATGCGCATGAGGTCGGCGAGCCCGCCGATCTTGTCGTCATACACTTCCACCTGTTCGGCGAATTTCTGTTGTTCGAACTTCGTGTACTTCCCGAGTTCGCCCTTCTCGAGCTTCCGCTTCAGTTCCTTGTACTTCCGGAGGAGCTGGGCCATGTTCACGTAGTTCGTGAGCGTGCCGCCGAGCCAGCGCTTGTTCACGTACGGCATGGAGGCCGCGGTCGCAGCGGCTCGGACGAGGTCAGACGCCTGCTTCTTCGTTCCGACGAAGAGGACGACGCCGCCACGGGCCGTGGTCTGTTTGGCGAAGGCGGCGGCGCGCTCGAGCGCCTGCTGCGTCGCTTCCAAATTGATGATGTGGATCCCCTGGCGTTCGCCGAAGATGTACTTCTTCATCTTCGGGTGCCACTTGGCCGTCTGGTGGCCGAAGTGGACGCCCGCCTGGAGGAGGTCCGTGAGGGATGGGATAGGTGGCATAGATACTCCTTATTTCCTCTCGTACCCCGGTCGCTGAACCCCGCAATGCGGGACAGGAGTCGCGACCGTTGGATGGATACGATGTGGGATGATTAAGCGCGGAGAGAATAACAAAATCCCTGGAAAATGACAACCCCCGTCCCGCATAGAAGCGAGACGGGGGGTGGAAAAGACCCTTATGGCCCGGTGTAGACGTACCACTGGCAGCCGGGTGACATGCAGTTCGGCAGGTAGTTGTTCGAAATATACAGCTGCTGAACCCGGGTGCCGTTGAACCAGATCGAGTACTGCGTGAGCGGACTGCAACCCGAGGCCGTGCTTGTGCAGGCGTGCGTGCCGTCCGAGAACACGAAGTCGAGCCACAGCTTCACGACGCCAGAGGGCTCGATCGAGAGGCAGCACTCGAAGGACGAGTTCGACGGGTCGCGATCGTCCGCGACCTTGCACACGCCGTCCGTAAACGATGATGCGTCGCCAATGGCCGCATTGGCCTGGACGATCGTCTTCCCGTTCACCGCGTCCATCCGGACGCGTATGCCGGTGACCTTGCATTCCGGTTCGATGGAACCGTCCGATGCGTCGGCGTCTCCGGAATCCGGGGCGTACACGTCCTTGGCGTCCATGGGCGTCACAACGTCCTCCGTGCCCGAGTCTTTCGCGTCCCACGCAACGTCTTGTTCGACGTCGTGGTCCGCGTCTTGGGCCGCGTCGACGTCCGCATCGGCTCGCGCGTCAGCTTCTTCGCCTGCAGCGCCCGCAAGGCCGGCTTGTCCTGCCGACCCTGCACTGCCGGAGACGCCGGCATGGCCACCGAACCCGTCGTTCCCATGATCCGATTTTCCGGAATCGTCGGGATTGGCGTCTGGATCAGGGAACGGCACGGTTTCGAACCGATCTCCTCCGCACCCTCCGATGAGGAGAAATGCCGTCATGAGCTTGTTGAAAGGTCGCATGAGTCCCTCCGTCGAAGTCTCTGTTCCGTCAGTGCGGACCGTCCGCAGTGACAGACATCCAACCATACCGGAAAATCGGCCTCATGTCAACCCGCCCTGACTAACGCAACGCGGCTTCCGCGGCTGCAAGTTCTGCGGGCGTACCGACCGGCATCCACCAGGTCGCGGGGACCGCAGACACGTGGGAGCCCATGGCGATGAGTTCAAGGAGCGCGTGCGGGAGACTCCATTCGTTCGCTTTTCCGGGCACCTGGATGGGTTTCGTGCGGTACCAGTTCCGGTCGAGACAGTACGCGCCTATGTTCACGAGCCCACGCTCCCCCGCCGGCATGCGGCGGAGCTTTGTGAGAAGGCCTTTTTCGTCTTTCGTCCACGCATCCTCTTCTTTCTCGAGACGAGTCTCCAAAAGGAGTACCCCTCGCTCGGACTGGACGAGTTTTTCGAGGTCAACGGCCGAGTAGAGATCGTCCCCGTTCATGATGAGGAACCGGTCGCTCTCAAGGTACGGCTCGACCTGTCGGAGCGCCCCTCCGGTTCCGTCGAGCGGCTGCTGGGAGAGGTATGTAATCTTCTTCCCCTTCCACTCCGTGCCGATGCGATCGCGGATCTGGTCGCCGCGGTAGCCCACCACGAGGATCACCCGGTCCACCTCGCGGGGCAGAATGTCGAGCGTCCGCTCGAGCGACCCCTTGCCCAAAATGGGCACAAGGGGTTTCGGGATCGAGTCGGTGATCGGCCGCATTCGCGTGCCGCGTCCCGCGCACATGATGATGGCATCCATACGTTTGCATTCTCCTACGTTGGTCGTCGAATGACCAATTACTAATTCCTAATTTCTAATTCGCTACGCGAAATAAGATTTTAGAAATTAGAAATTAGAAATTAGACATTTTCGTCGTCGTCTCCGACTTTTCCCTTCTTCACCGCATTAATCACCTGGTCCAGGTCCCCGCCAAGGATCGTCGGGATATTGTGCCACGAATGCTTGATTCTGTGGTCCGTGATGCGGTCCTGCGGGTAATTATAGGTGCGTATCTTCTCGCTCCGGTCGCCCGTGCCGATCTGCGAACGGCGGTTCGCCTCGATCGTCGCGCGCTTCTTCGCCTCTTCGTGCTCCCAAATGCGCGCACGCAAGATCTGCATGGCGCGTTCGCGGTTTTGCACCTGTGAGCGCTCGTCCTGACACGACACGACGATATTGGTCGGCAGGTGCGTGATGCGGACCGCGGAATACGTCGTATTGACGCTCTGTCCGCCCTTGCCGCCGGCGCAGAACGTGTCAATGCGGAGGTCCTTCGCGTCGATCGCGACTTCGGTGTCTTCGACTTGAGGCAGCACCGCGACCGTGGCCGTGGACGTGTGGATCCTCCCCTGTTTTTCCGTGACCGGAATGCGCTGCACGCGGTGGACCCCGCTCTCGAACTTCAAGCGACCGTACGCGCCTTCTCCGGAGACCGTAAAGATTGCTTCCTTGTACCCGCCCGCTTCAGACCGCGACTCGGACACGAGCGCCGTCTTCCATCCTTTCTTCTCCGCGTACCGCGCGATCATCCGGAACAGGTCCTCGGCGAAGATGGACGCCTCGTCCCCGCCCGTACCCGCGCGGATTTCGACGATCACGTCGTTCATGTCGTGCGCGTCCGGCGGAATGAGCGCCAATTCAAACGCTTCGACCGCAGCCGCGAGTTCCGGCTCGATCCGCGCAAGCTCGGTCGTACCAAGGGTCTGCATGTCCGCGTCCCCGGACCCTGCCGCGACGTCCGCGTCGCGCTTGGCCACGAGGAGCGTGGCCCATGCGTCGCCCGTCCGGACGACGTGTTGCGTCGCCTTGTACGCAAGCGAAACCTCGCGCAGCTTCCGTTGGTCGCTGAGCGTCGCGGGTGCGACAATCTTCGCCTCGAGCGATTCGAGACGCGTCTTCGCGTCTTCGAGCGCTTTGGTTAATTCAGACGTGATCATGGTCGTTATCTATGACAAGACTCCCTGAACGGGAGTCTATCACCAACCCGCATCTAAAGAGTCTCGTCCAACCGCGTCGGCTTCTTCTGCGCCTTCTTCGCGGCCTTCATCGCGGCGCGCTTCACCGTCTTCTGCTTCTTCCCTCCGACCGCGGCCTTCGCGGCCTTGGCCGCAACCTTCTCGGTGAACTTCTCCACCCGGCGCGCCGTGTCCACGAGTTTCTGCTTCCCGGTGTAAAACGGATGGCACTTCGCGCAGAGCTCCACGTGGAGCTCCTTCACGGTCGAACCCACGTTAAACGCATTGCCGCAGGCGCAGACGACCTTGGCACTCGGGAAATACGTTGGGTGGGTATCGGCCTTCATAAGCCGCAGAAAGATAACAAAGTCCCGTAAAATATGCAAGACTGATGATCGGTATGCGTACGTCTGACTTCGACTACCACCTGCCCCAGGACCGGATCGCCCAGGAACCCGTGCGCCCGCGAGACCATTCGCGGTTGCTCGTCTTGGACCGCGCGACCGGAACGTGGACGCATCATCACTTCTACGACATCGCCTCATTCCTCCGCCCCGGCGACCTGCTCGTCGTGAACGAGTCCAGGGTGTTCAATGCGCGACTCCATGGTCGCGCCTCGGGTAGGGGCGACGCGGTGCGTCGCCCCGATCAGGCTGTCGAGTTGTTCCTTTTGAGACCAGACGGCCCTCACTGGCTCGCCCTCGCCAAACCCGGACGAAAAATCGCCATCGGCTCGACCATCGCCTTCTCCGACGGGCGGACGTGTGACGTCATCTCGAAACAGGACGACGGTACGGTCACGGTGGACTTTCATGCGCCTGCAGACGACGTCCTCGCATGGACGGACACGGTCGGCGAAATCCCGACGCCTCCGTACGTCGAACGGACGCCGGTGTCACTCGCTGACTATCAAACGGTCTACGCGAAGACGACCGGTTCCGTCGCCGCTCCGACCGCCGGATTCCACTTCACGTCGGAACTCATTCAGTCTCTGAAAGACAACGGCATCCGCTTCGCGACCGTGACCTTGCACGTCGGCCTCGGGACGTTCCGTCCGATCAAGACGGACACGCTCGAGGAGCACGCGATGCATGAGGAATGGTTCGACGTGCCGGAGGAGACGCGGGCTCTCGTGGCACAGACGAAACGCGACGGAGGCCGCGTGATCGCCGTCGGGACTACGACGGTCCGCGCGCTCGAGAGCGGCACGGACCACGGGATGACGAACATATTCATCACACCCGGCTATCGGTTCAAAACCGTAGACGGGCTCATCACGAACTTCCATCTTCCAAAATCGACGTTGCTCGTGCTTGTGTCTTCCTTTGCCGGACGAGATCTCATCCTGAAGGCCTACGACGATGCCATCGCGCAGGGATACCGTTTCTATTCCTTCGGCGATGCGATGTTCATCGCATAAAAAGAAACCCCCGCAAATCATGCGAGGGCGAGAGAAGCGGCGGCACACCCCGGATTTGAGGGGCACGGAGGGGGGACGGACCCTGATCCACAGGGTGTGCCGCCGCCAGACAGTGAAACCCAACAATCGAGTCTCGTCAAGCCCCTCCCCCATGTCATCCCGAGCGGAGGCCTTTCTCTCCGGGTCATTCCGACCGGAGTGAGGCCGTCCGACGGCCGAACGTAGCGGAGGAACCCCTTTCGGTACCGAGCGTTTTCTTTTCGAAAGGGGCTCCTCCGCTCGTCCCGCCTTCGGCGGGACTCGGTCGGAATGACGCTCAAAAAAATCACTCAATGTCCGGAATGTATCGGAATGACGGAACGCCGGTCGGCGCGATCACGATCGCGAGCACGTCGAAGTGGACGTCTTCCGGCAAACCGGGGTGATGTTCCAAAAAGTCCACGATGACCGCTTCCATGTGATCCAGCTTCCGGTTCGTGACCGCCTCTTCCGGGTACCCGGCGCCGAGCGACTTCCGGGTCTTCACTTCGATCACACGGAGGTCCACGCCCTTCAAAACCACGAGGTCGATCTCGCCCGCGCGACACCGCCAGTTTTTCGCAATGACGCGGAATCCGCGTTTCACAAAAAAATCCGCAGCGAGGTCTTCGCCGCGGGCGCCCAGGTCGCGTCTCTCCTGCGTCATGTCACTTCCGACGCGGGAGCCACTTTTCACGTTCTGTACGTTCCCGGTTGCGGCGCTCCTGCGCAGGGATCTCAACCCACACGTACGTGTAGACGCGCCAGAGCCCCCACAGGACCCACGCGAGCCAGAAGAGGTAGAAGAACCGCATGCTCAACACGGGGATGCGTTCGTAGGAGAACCCCCAGAGGAACAACCCGGCGACCCCGCTCCAGAAGAGCAGCGACGCGACCCGTTCGTACGCGCGCTTCATGGGTTTCGAAAACCTCCCTTTGAGCTCGATGATCCAGGCGATCATGCCGAAGAGCACGCATGCCACGAACGCGACCAGGATGAACCGTTCCGCCCATGGCTGGAACGGAACCGGACTGACCGTAAACCAGTACTGGGGCGTCAGGAGTGGATTCATACCTATTGCAGACGCAGAAACTACTTGATCGCCCCCGGTGTGTCAAACGAAAGCGCTGCATCCGTCCTCTGGAAGAGCAGGCCGTAGTGCAACTCCCCTGCTTCAAACTCCTCGATGAATGAAAACTCGGGGATCGCCATGAGCTTCACTGCGTCTTCTTTCGGGACGCGTTGCTCGACCGGAGGTCCGATCGGGGTCGCGATGGTCTTCCATTCGATGATGACGGCTTTCCCGCCCTTCTTCGTGAGGCGCGCCATTTCTTTCACGAGGTTCGGACGATTCTGCGACAGGAACAGGTTGTTCACGAGAAGGGTGAGGTCGAGTTCGCCGTCCGGGATGTGCGTGGCACGGTACACATCGATATCCGACCACACGGGCATGATATTTTCGAGCCGTTCATCCTTCGCGCGGCGGCCGACCTGGTCCAGCACGTCGCGCTGGATGTCGACGGCATAGATGAGACCTTTTGGACCGACCATCTGTGCGGCGGGAAACACGAAGTGCCCGAGCGCACCGCACCCCAGATCCGCCACGCGCATGCGTTCACGGATCCCGACGTGCAGAAGCACCTTCTCGGGGTTGATAAGCTCCGTGCCGGAACGGAGGATCATAGACTATTCGGGTTCTGCTCTCGGGAAGAGACCTCCCAGCGTGGCGTTCAGAAATGCGTCCCACAAATTCGTTGCCACGATAATGCCGATGAAGCACAGGATGAGCCCGATGAACTTGTACATGAGATTGGTTCCCCCGCCCCCGAGCTTGGCGTCTGCCCACTCGATGGGACCGAAGAATTCGATGAATTTCCTGGTGCGGATTACGAAAAACGCGCCCACGGCCAGGATCCCGAGACCGATGGCAATGCGCAGAAAGGGGTTCATATGGATGCAGTATAGCTCATTCTCCCTGATGCTTCGAGTTTGCGACGATCGCGACGAGTAGAATGATCACGATGGCCGAAAGCAGGGCTGCACCTGCGGCCATGATCCCTCCCGTGAGGTCGCGGTCGAGGACGTATGGCTCCGAGTCCGTCGCCGACGGCGCGACGGGGACGCTCTCGTCCCGTTCGAAAGCTCCGATCGGCGGCGGCGTCATTCTGGACTTGATCAGCTCTCCTAGCGCGCCCGTATCCGGCGCCGTCTGCGCGGCAACCGGCACCACGGAGAACGCCGTCGCCTGAACCAGGAAGAGAAAGATGCACACGATGCGCCGCATGGCACCATGATACCACGCAATCAGCGATGCGATGCATGAAAGAGCGGACCGAAGTCCGCTCTTTCATGGACCGTGTGGTGCAACCTTAGCTAAGGGCGCGCGTGTATCGGGACCGGACGAGACTGCCGATCGCTTCGCTCAACCGGAGCGACCGCGTCTTCATCCTGGGCCCGATCGTCGTTCGAGCTGAGACAGTGGCAGGAATGAGGGTCGCTGCGCGGAGGGGCGCGAGCGAGGCCTTCTTGCCCTCGCCTTTCTTCGTGATGACAACGCCTTTGGCTTCAAGGTCTTTTACCTTCAAGCCCTTCTTTATCGCAAAGGCTTCGGTCATCGGCGTCCGAATCTTGCTCGTGCGCTTGATGGTCTTGCCCTTGTGCTTAATCGTGAACGAGACGTCCGTGCCGCACTCCCAGCAGCTGCCCACGTCCGTGAGCGTGAACTGCAGGGCCTCCACGGAGTTCTCTACCGCATCGGAGAGAGAGCTATGATCGGCGGTGAATCCCTCAGGCGGCGTAACCGTGACGGTAATGTCCCAGTCGCCGTCCACCGCATCGAGAACGAACGGATACAGCTCCTGAGTGCTATCCCATTCGATGCTCTCGGGTTCAACGATGTCGAGCAGCGAACCTTTCATCGTCGTCGTTTTTCCCGAAGAGACCTTCCCATTTGCGCTGACGATCAGTTGAAGCGGCTCGTAGTCGAGATCCGGGTCGAAATCGCGGAAGGCGGCGCCGGCGTACTTTTGAGTCACGGGATCCTTCGAGATGGCGAACCAACTGCCATCATCAAGATCATCGAGCCACAGGTCGCCTTCCTCGTCGGTCGTGTCCGAGAGCGCGGGTGCGCATGTGGTGAAGATCTGCTCATACTTGTTGCTTTGGAAGCCGATCGATGCGCCGCAGGAGCCGCTGGTCCGGTCGAAGATCTTCACGATCGCGCCATTGACCTTCTCCTTCGTGGTTTGCGGATGCGAACCTGTGCCGACTTGGTGCCGGTTGAACTTCACCTTATGTCCGGTGAACTCAACGAGACTGTGCAGGAGTCCGGACACGGTGACCGTGGTCCGTGTGTACACGATCGTCCTCACGACCGCATCGTTCAAGGTCGTCGAGATCGTGCCGGAATTGCCGGGCAGATTAATCAGCTTTTGACCCGGCGCGTCCGGGCACCTCCGGGGATTCACGAGGAGCTGTGCGTTCGCCGTGTCGTTGATACACACCGTCCGGCCGGCTCGTCCGCTCGGCCTTGGCACGAGTGCGGTCTTGGTCTGTCCTGCCGGAAGCGTAGCCTGAATGAGAATTGCCGGACGACTCGCTCTATCCTGAATCGTAATGATGATCGTCGCATTCGGCGCTTTCGGTGTCGTGCCCGCGGGCAGCGTCACCGTGTAGGTCCTCCCTCGCGAACCGACCATCGTCACTGTCGCCGAGCCGTCAGGATTCGTGATACAGGTACTGACCGTCCCTCCATTCACTGCAATCGAGGAGCAGATCGTGCTCCCTGTGATCGTCCATGTATACGACGCGGGAGTCGCATCGACGTTGCCGACCTGGTCAATGGCGCGGACCTGGAAGGTGTGACTTCCCAACGAGAGGCCGCTGTAGGTCTGCCCGCTCACGCATGAGACGAAGGCGCCTGCGTCGAGCTTGCACTCGAAAGTGGAGCCAGGCTCGGTCGCTGTGAAGGTGAACGTGGCCGAGGTCAATGTCGTCGGGTTCGCCGGTGACGAGGCGATGGTGGTGTCCGGGGCGATTGTGTCACGGTTCACCGTAATCGAGGCGGTGCCTGTGTTGCCGGCCGCGTCCATCGCGGAGCGGGTGACCGTGTTCGCGCCTTCGTTCGCCAGGGTCGCGGTGAGATCTGTGATCTGGGGGACGCCGTCCACTGTCCAGGTGACCGCAATCGAGGTCTGGTTCGTGAGCGTGCCATCCGCCGGGTTCGTGATGACCACGACCGGAGCGATGGTGTCGAGCGTCACGGTCACGGAGGCCGAGCCGGTGTTGCCGGCTGCGTCCGTCGCGGA
>Ga0209542_10001556_pt1 | contig 53649 bp, 45 predicted proteins | sample RifCSPhighO2_01_FD_184028 | JGI IMG/M metagenome (GOLD analysis project Ga0209542, IMG submission 184028) | Soil microbial communities from Rifle, Colorado - Rifle CSP2_plank highO2_0.1 (SPAdes) (version 2) | ecosystem: Environmental > Terrestrial > Deep subsurface > Rock core/Sediment ... | reverse complement strand
CGTAATATTGATTGAATATGGCGAGGTCCGACCTCCGACAACTGGAATTAATATCAACTCCACTCCTCTTTTTAGAAACAAATAGCTTCGGTGATTACCTTGATTCAGCGGGCGAAGGCCGGGTCTCTGACTTGCCGGCGCATTTTCATCAAAACTTCTTTCAGACTCGCATCCAGTAAAAATTCGCCGGCCTTAATTTTAAAACCGCCGATCAAATTTTCATCCGTCTTTTCTTTTAGGAGCAACTCTCCCGCTTTAATCGCGCCAGCCGCTCTTTCCGTTATTTCCGACATTAAGCGGCCGTCTAACTCTCTGGCTAAAACCAATTCCCCGGAAACAATTCCTTCTTTTTTATGATAATATCGCTCGAACGCTTCGGCGATTTTCCGCGCCAAAGCCGTATCGCGATTTTTTTTCAACAACGCTGAAAAGTTATTCAGGACCGTTACAGATTCTTCCGCTGTCTTACCTTTCACCGCTTCATACAAAGCGCTCGCGTATTGTTGAGGTGAATATTTCATTTTGATTTTTGTCATCCTGAGTTATGCGAAGGATCTAACTTTTAGAGATTCTTCGGTCGCGGACTCCCTCAGAATGACATCGTTGAATTTGTTCCGTAATTTAAAGTAATTAACATTTCTTACAATTCCTTGATTATTCGCTCAGTGAATTTTTTATCTTCCTGCTCCGTAATTTTCTTACCCAAAGCCGCGGCGGCGGCGGCGAACGCCAAGTCCAAAATATCACCCTTTGACTGGCCAATGATGTGCTTGCGCTCGCTTTCGCCCATAGCTTTGGCCGTTGCGATGGTTCTTTCCGCTTCCGCTTGCGCGCTTTCCAGTATGCCTTTTTTCTTTTCTTCGGCGAGGTGCTTGGCGCTTTCAATCTCGCCGTCGGCGCGTCGGCGCGCTTCCAAAACAACTTGCTCGCCTTTGCTTTGGGCGTTCTTTAAATCATCTTCCGCCTGTTTGGCAAACCGCAATCCGTCTTCAATCCTCTTCTTTCTTTCTTCCATCACGCGCAAAAGCGGCTTGAAAACAAAAAAATACAGCACGGCGACCACCACGGCGAAATTCGCCATTTGAGCCAGTAGCAGTCCGGCATTAATATGGAATGTTTCAATCAGCGAATCCATTTTGAAAACTTATCTTGAATTACAAAACTCACTTTTCCGCTAACCCAATCTGTCATCCTGAGCGTAGCGAAGGATCTATTTATTACAGAGATTCTTCGTTTCATTCAGAATGACAATTACGGTTGTTTTGTAATTTAAGAAATTTATTTAATACCGAACGCGATCACCAAAACATAAATAGCGATCGCCTCCGCGAACGCCGCCGCCAAAAGCATCGGCACCAAAATCTTGCCGGCCGCTTCGGGATTGCGCCCAATCGCTTCCATCGCTTTTGAACCGATCCAGCCGATGCTGAATGCCGGAACGATCACGCCGATGGCGATAGCCAGAGCCTTAGCCCACATTACATTTTCCATAATTTTATTGAATTATCGCGAATTACGAAATCTATTTTTCTGTCATTCCCAGCTTGACCCCACACTCAAGCAAAGTATGAAAATTTCTACAATACTTGAGTGTGGGGTTGACTGGGAATCCAGTAAAAGCCTGATAAATCCTGGATTCCCGATTTGTTTGCGAGTCAGCGAGCAACCACAAATCGCAATCCCGTCTTCCTGATAGTATTACAAATGAAAGACGGGGCTCCCGCTTTTGCTCGCCTCGCTGAAGCTTTGGCGAAGCGGGCGGGAATGACAATTATAAATATTTCGCAATTCATACGGATTAAAAATAATTAGTGTTCTTCGACCGATGTGTGTATTGTTAAATAGACAAGAATCAACATAGCAAAAATCAGCGCTTGAATCAAGCCGACGATTATTTCCAGAAACATAAACGGGATCGGCACGCCAAACGCCAAGATCGCCGACATTGAAGCAAGCAAGACTTCACCCGCGAAAATATTGCCGAAGAGGCGAAATGAAAGACTCGCGACTTTCGCCAGCTCGCCGACGATTTCCACCAAGCCAACGAACAGTTTAATCGGATTGATAATTAGAATTGTAATGTCTTTCGTGATTTTTCCGGGAATTTCAATAATTGATCGGATATTAATAAACTTATTCAGATGGCGCCAAACGCCGACGGTCGTCACGCCGATCAAGTGAGTCGCAACCACCCCCACGATCGCCAAAGCCAGCGTCGTATTCAGATCGGCCGTCCCGCCGCGAAAAAACGGCACAAAAACTTTCTCGCCATGTTCCGACACAATCTTGCCGATTGAGCCGATACCCGGCAAAAGGCCCAGCCAGTTATTCAGCAATATAAAAAAGAAAAAACTGGCGATTAGAGGAAAAAAACGCAATGACTTTTCCCGGGAATTGGTCACTGAATCAAAAACTCCGAGTAGTTGCTCTGTCGCCATCTCCAAAATGTTCTGCGCTTTACGCGGAACTACGCCGATCGCGCGCCTGAATACCAAGCCGAAGATAATCACCGCGAAAACCACCAGCCAGGTATTGAGCAAAGAGTTAGTAATATGAAAACCGCCGATTTCAAAAATCGGCTCGGCGAAAATGGTTACTTCATGATAAATTTCAGACGACATACCGTCATCATAATACATTTTTATGCCGCCGAGTCAACCAAATACGCATTTAGTCACCTGTTTGACGATCGTCAAACAGGTGACTAAATTTTGAATTATTTCATTGGCGCTTTATTTCTTGCATTAAAATAACAAAACGGCCTACTGAAACTTCCAGTAGGCCGCAAAATATATTTAACACTTAAAAAGAAAATCGAGGTGGTCTCCGGTCTCCGCTTCTAGGCGCAGAGTGGAGTCGGAGCCGTTGAAACGAACCCCGCAATCAGCGGCTTGCTGTTGAACCGCCGCCATAAATTGCGCGTCAATCGCGCCGACTTTCTTTTTAATAACACAAATCTCTTTCTTACTTTCCGGATGTTGCTGTAGGAGAACATAACTATCCCCCAAACGCGACACCAGGTACTTTTTTAAAACAATTTTTTTCTCGCTCATCGCCTCACCCCCTTTCTTTTTGAATTTTTAATTTACTAATCTGTCATTCTGAACGCAGTGAAAAATCCGTTTTAAAAGATTCTTCGCTACGTTCAGAATGACAACCTAAGATCACAAATGTGCAATATAAATCATTTTTTATTATTTGTCAAATCATATACCGGATCAAGACCGTTGAAACCGCCCGCCCAGCCGGCCTTGGCGGAATCAAAATCGGAGTCCGTTTTAAACGCTTCCGGCGAAGCGGTGTTGCGCCCGCCCAAAAGCGTGCCCAAATGATACGATTGCGGCTTCTCCGCCGGACTGTTCGCGTAGAAATAATCTCGTCTGGAAGAATATTTGGGGAGGACTTTCACGTAAATAGGCACCAGCTCCGTCAAAGCTTCGGGATACTGGCGCCTGTCGTTGTAATATCTCTCCAGCGCGCCCTGGATGTATTTCAGATTCGCTACATGGACCGGGTCGGTCGGGTCGGTCTTCAATATTTCTTCCGTTCTCTTTTTTTCTTCAGCCATCTTGGAGACCGACGGCTTCGCGTTCTGCGGCGCTTGTTGAGGCGCAGGGGCGGAGCGTTTTGACGATCCGTAATAAATTCCGTATCCAACCACGCCCAAAACCAACACCGAGATAATCGCTATCAATATTTTTTTCTTAAATTCGTCCATCTTTATATTATATCACCTTTCTTGTATTATACAATAAATGAAGCCTATAGCCAACAACTTGGATGCCCCAATAGAAAAGCTCAAAGGAGTTTCGGTAAAAATCGCGAAACCGCTCAAAAAGCTGGGCCTAAACACGGCGCGTGACCTGCTCTGGCACATCCCGACGCGCTACAATGATTTTTCTCAAATTACGATCATATCGGAATTACGCCCGGATACCGTCGCTACTATCCGCGCGCGCGTTGAAAGCATAGAAAACGAGCGCGCTTGGCGATCGAGGATGACAATCACCACCGCTTATGTTTCAGACGGCATCGGCCGTGTGCCGGCTGTCTGGTTTAATCAGCCGTTTCTGGTCAGAAACATACGAGCGGGTCACGACATTTACCTCTCAGGAAAAATAGTTTACGAAAACGGCCGGCTTTACTTCCAAAACCCGGCTTACGAATCGGCTGGCCAAAAAAACGACACTATTCACACCGGCCGGCTGGTACCAGTTTACAAAGAAACGCGCGGAATCACTTCGCGCTGGCTCCGATATTTAACGCACAACGCCCTGCCGATGGCTGAGCGCGTCAGCGACCCGATCCCGACCGAAATCATCAGGCGATTGAAACTCACGCCGCTCGCCGCCGCTCTTAAAACGGCGCACTTTCCCAAAACGCTCCAGGAAGCGCAAAACGCTAAAAAACGGCTTGCTTTTGACGAACTTTTTTTAATCCAGCTGATGCTTTTGAAAGCGCGCGCGGAAATAAAAACAGCGGCGGCACCCGAAATAAAAATAAACGTGGAAGCGATAAAAAAATTCGTATCGCTTCTCCACTTTTCTCTCACCGACGCCCAGCGCAAAGCCGCTTGGGAAATATTAAAAGACACTGAAAAAGGCGCGCCGATGAACCGCCTGCTGGAAGGCGATGTCGGTTCGGGCAAAACGGCCGTAGCGGCGATTGCCGCGCTCAACGCCGCGCTTTCCGGCTGGCAAACCGCTGTTATGTCGCCCACCGAAGTGCTCGCTCATCAGCACTTCGCCACCTTTTCAAAACTCTTGGCGCATGAAAATATCAACGTCGTACTTCTCACCGGGAAAACCGCCGCCGCCTTTGACACCGAACTCCAGAGCAAATATCACCCCAAAAAATCCGACGCGCTCAAAATGATCAAAGACGGCCGCACGGCGATGATAGTCGGCACGCACTCTCTCATCCAAGAAAAAATCACTTTTCGCGATCTCGGCTTGGTCGTTCTAGACGAACAGCATCGCTTCGGCGTCAACCAGCGCGCCGCCTTAACGCAAAGATCCGGCATTATGCCGCACTTTTTATCAATGACCGCGACGCCGATTCCGCGCACGCTCGCCCTCACCGTTTACGGCGATCTGGATATTTCCATCCTAAACGAAATGCCGGCGCAAAGAAAAAAAGTCATCACTAAAATCATCGCGCCGGAAAACAGAAACGACGCTTATCAATTCGTAAAAGAAGAGGTGCGAAAAAGAAGGCAGGTATTTGTCATCTGCCCGCGCATTGAGCAATCAGAACAAAATGAAGAAAGCGTCAACCGCTCCGAATTGAGCCGGCTGGAAGTGAAATCGGTTAAAGAAGAATACGAAAAACTGTCCAGGCACATTTTCCCCGATCTTAATGTCGCGATGCTCCACGGGAAAATGAAGTCAAAAGAAAAAGAAAAGATTATGCGCGATTTCAAGGAAAGACGGTCGGATATATTGGTTTCAACATCGGTAATAGAAGTGGGCATTGATGTTCCCAACGCGACCGTGATGATGATAGAAGGAGCGGAGCGCTTCGGCTTGGCGCAATTGCACCAATTCCGCGGCCGGGTGGGCCGGAGCGAACATCAATCATATTGTCTTTTGTTTTCAGAAACAAACTCGTCGAAAACAAATCAGCGCCTTAAAGCGCTTTTGGAATGCGACAACGGCTTTGAGCTGGCTGAAAAAGACTTAGCCATCCGCGGACCGGGCGACTTTGTCGGTGCGCGCCAGTCCGGCCTGCCCGATCTGGCCATGGCCTCGCTTACCGACACGGAACTAATCAAATCGGCGCGCGAAGAAGCGCGAAAACTGCTTGCCCAAGACCCAAAATTGCGCCGTTTTGCCGAATTAAAAAAACAACTGGATAAATTCCATAAAAAAATTCATCTCGAATAGAACTCATCTTAATATCGCCTCTAACCGCGCTTCAACCAACAGAGAACCATTGATCACAAAACAAACCAGCCCTTCGGTCGCACATCGCACGATCGCATCATCTGCGACCGAAGGAGTAAATCGCTTATGCTTTAAGTTTTTTTAATGTGCCGGTTTTACCGATTGTAAAAATCTCAATATGAGAAAGAAGGCTTAAATCGCGCAATTGGCTGATGAATTCTTGCGGCAGTTTGGTTTTCCCGGTCCAAACGCTTTTTTGGAGCATGGTAAATTCTAAATTGCGTAGAGCCGAGCGCAACCAAGCCCGCTTTCTTTTCTTCGCTTCCGGAATGTCAAAAATAATGATTTTCAGTTCATCTTTTTCTTGAATCGGGTACTTTCTTTCCGGTAAGCTCTGATCTTTCCTTCGCCGCAGTTTATGAAGAAGCTTTTTACCGGAAGAAGTAAGTTTAACAAATATTCTATTATCTCTTTCAACATCTTCAACTAAGTCTTCTTTGCGAAGATGATACATAAAATGCTTAAATCTATTTTGATTCTCTTTATTTTGCCGCGCTTGCCCTGCGCGCGAATCACGCTCTTTCCGATATTTGTTTAGAGACGTTTCAACTTTGCGAAATGATGATCCGTAAGGAAGCGAGAACACGAACAATATCTCGTCAATTGCCAATGTTGAGTTCTCCAGAAGTTCAAAAATTTTCAGGCGATTTTCACCTTTCATATATAGTGTATAAATTCGTTTTAATTATAATAATGCGTCGTTACATTATGGTCGCAGATGGTGCGATCGTGTGATGTGCGACTATTAATGTTGAATGCCATGTCACCAAATATTTATTTATATTTAAGAGCGTCTAGCGGGTCCAGGCCGGCGGCGCGGCGGGCCGGCCAAAGGCCGGTGATAATGCCGATGCAGGAAGAGAACGCTATAATCGTCAAGATAAACCAGGTGGGCGTCTGGAAAAGATTCAACGCCTGTCCGCCGAAAGTTTTAGCCAGCAAATTAATGCCGTAATTGAAAATCTCCGCGCTCAAGAAACCGACGGCAATTCCGCCTACCCCGCCGAGAAAACCCATCAAAATCGCTTCGGCCAAAAACAATTTCCAGATGTCAAAATTGGACGCGCCGACCGCTTTCATTATCCCCACTTCCTGCGTGCGCTCAAGCAAAGCGATGGTCAGAGTATTGAGCATTCCAATCGCCGAGACAACCAGCGTGATCACGCCGAAAAGACCGAGCACCAGCTTCACCACGTTGAAAACCTTTTTGGCCTGATCCACCGTCTCGCTCAGCATTGAAACCAAAAAACCCATCTTGAGTATTTTATCCCGGGCCGGATCAAGCAAGGCCGTGTCTTTAACTTTCACTTTCAACTGCGAATAAGGCGGCAATTTCAGCCCGCTGGTTTTTTCTATCGGCAAATAAACAAACACTGACATAGGGTCATCCACCGCGCCCGTCACTTTAAACCTGCCTTCCAACGCGATGGTTTCAATTTCTCCGTTTTCTTTGGGTAAAGAAATGACAAAACTGAGCTCTTTATCCAAAGCCGATTCCGACCCGCCGTCCCACCCGAGCAATTTCATCGCGGCCGTTGAGATCACCGCGCCGGCATTGTTTTCGCCGTCTATAATCCGCCCCGCCTCCGGCTTGATGCCAGTCACCCGCATATACGCCGAGTCAACCGCGTAGATAAACCCGGCCGCCGACGAGCCGCTAAATTCCATCTCGCCGTTAAGCGCCACCATCTTGCTGACATCTTCCACTTCTTCCATTTTACGCATCTCTTCAACCGCGGCGTCATTAATCGCCACTACTCCGCTATCCGCCGGCGGCACGACGTCAAGCGTCAAAAGAGCCTCTTGCGTGGTGATGCGCTCAAACAAAATATTCTGCAAGCCGTATCCAAAAGAAACTAAAAACAAAATCGTGCCGATGCCGACGCTGATTCCGGAGATGGTTAAAAATGTTCTTAACCGGCGCGTGCGAAACATCCGTCCGGCCAATTTAAAAATATCCAGAGCCACGATGTGTTCGGGAAACTTTTTCCCGATCAGCATAGTCGCCGGAGAAGCGTCCGCTCCTCTTAAATCTCTGCCCGGCTTCTCCGCTGTCCGGCTACTGTACCGAGCCAGTGCCAGATATGAAATATTGCCGAGTAATTTCACCGCTAAACCGAAAAGAGCGGCAGGAAACAAAATAATTCTGCCGGCGACTATCGCCGCTGATTCAATCCTTGAAAAAACGCGTTCGGTGATCAGCTGAAAACGGGTAAACCAGATTGTCCGCCAAGAAGGCGCCGCCAAAAGAAGCTGATGAGAAAGCGGGGCGGCCGCGATTTCAAGCGGTTCGCGTTTGAATCCGGAAAGCAATTTTAATACCCGCCGATGCCGGTCGGCTCGCACCGCGCGCTTGAGCGCCAGAGCCCGGCGCGAAAGCAAAGCAAGCAGGAGCGGGATGGCCGTTTTGACCGCGGCCGGAAATTTTCCGCTTGGCGAAGGCAAAAGCAAATTGGGCGTCTTATCCGCGGATAGTATTAATTTTTGCCTGTCATCCTGAGTCTTGCGAAGGATCCCGGAGATTCTTCGGTCGCCGACTCCCTCAGAATGACGATCAGAACTTAAAGTAATTTCATACCTGTCACTTGATTTTTTAACCTGCGCGGCGATAGAAAATCTCAAACCGTTTTCTATATCCGCCTCCTGCCACCCAACCGAACGCAAAGCCGCCCGGATTTCATCTTTGGGAAAACCCAGCTTTAAACAGCGCGCGATGTATTCTTTTAGTTCAATTTGCCAAGACACAATAAAATGTAAATTTCTAATTTCTAAATCCTAATGTCTAATAAAAATCCGAATGCCCAATGTCAAAAATAATCAGTCATCGGGAAATTTAATCATTGGACATTTTATTAAAAATTAGAGCTTAGAAATTAGGAATTATGGCCTTATATTATCTTAATTTCATCACCATTTTCAGTTTAAACAAAAAATTAAAAGCGGTAGCGGCGGAAAGGCCGACGCCGGACAGCGCTTCCGGCAAAGAAAGAACTTTCAGGAACATATCATCGTCAATGGATCCGCGCAAGCGGCCGCCAATCGCTTCATCCAGTCGTTTGATCTGCGTAAAACTTAACGGCTGGCCGTATTCAAAAAGCAAGTATTTACGCAATTCCCCTATTTCCGTCGGTAGCGGTTTTTCTCTGAATTCCGCTTCCGTATGTCGGCGCAAAATAGCGCTTTCAAAAACTAAGTTCTCCAGCCGCCTCATAAAATCATCAGCGCGCTCTTCGTTAAAACCGAGCCCGCCTTCGCGCAAAGGCGAAATTAATTTCCCGCGCAATTCGTGCAACGATATTTTTCCGTTGAGATGCCCGACCAATAGATCCTCCATTTTCTCTTTTAGATATACTTCCGCGACCGTCAAAGAATAGTCCGACAGCGCGTCGGCGAATTCCCGCAGGCGTTTTTCGTTCGCGCTCTCTTTTTCCCGCCGCGCCATTGTTTCTTCCGCTTGAGCCGCCGGCAAAGCCATCTCTTTATTCGCGTTTTTCTCCTCCTTCACCACCCGCCCGTCTCTCATAAACACGATCCGGTCGGCATACGGGAAAAGCGAGGCGTCGTGCGTCACCACGATCACCGTTTTTTTTCTTTGCATATTGAGCGCCGAAAAAACTTCCAGCACGCCTTGCGCCGACTTTGAATCAAGATTGCCCACCGGCTCGTCGCCTAAAATAAGCGGGGGGTCGTTCACCAGCGACCGCGCGATCGCCACTCTTTGCTGTTGCCCGCCGGAAAGTTCCTGGGGCAGACGCCTGATCAGATGCGCCAGTCCCAAGCCATCCAACACGCGCTCGGCCAGTTTCTCCCGGAGCCGGGCCGGCACGCCGCGCCAAATTTGCGGCAAAGCGACGTTATCCACAATGGACAGCGTCGGAATAAGATTGTACGCCTGAAAAACGATGCCGATGGTTCTTCGGTGGAAATCGGCCATCTTGCGCGAAGGAAATTCGGTGATGTTTTGATTGTTCACCAATACCTCTCCGTTGGTCGGCGTCAACAAACCGGAAATGCAGTAAAGCAAGGTGGACTTGCCGCACCCGGACGGTCCGTAAAAAATAACATACTCCTCCGGGTAAATCTTGAGACTGATGTCTTTCAGCGCGTGGGTTTCGCGGGGAGTGTTGATGTCGTAAATCAGATTTAAATTACGCACTTCAACTAAAGGTTGTGTTGATTCCATCTTTTTTTGGTCATCCTATTGCTTTCTGATGCCATTCTCTTTTCTCTGTCATTCCCGCGAAAGCGGGAATCCAGTTATTAAATCTTTCCAATCAGAATTATTTTTTTCAATAAGATCAAGCTTCCATTTTCTATTCCATTTTTTCAATTGCTTTTCTCTTTGTAATGCGACTTGTATATCGCTGGTCATCTCATAATATACAAGATGATGAACAAGATATTTTTTGGTAAACCCATCAATAAGACTTAATTCGTGTTCGGACGCGCGCTTTTCAAGATTATTGGTAACGCCGATATAAAGAGTTCCGTTTCGCTTGCTTGCCAAAATATACACATAATATGTATTCATAATAGTCTGGATTCCCGCCTCCTCTCTGTCATTTCTGTAATCCCTTCTGTCATTCCCGCGAAAGCGGGAATCCAGGAGCCATCAGACATTACTGGATTCCCGCTTTCGCGGGAATGACAGAAATGGGGTATTTCGTAATTCAAAGATAATATGTATTCATAATAGTCTGGATTCCCGCTTTCGCGGGAATGACAGATTTTATTTTTGCATTTTGATTTTTACATTTTGAATTTATTTAATCTTCTCCGTCCAGCGGAAGACGTCCTGGAAATTTTTAATGATCAGGTCAATCACCGTTTCTTTGCGCTGGGGAGTGAGGATAGTCAGGTCGCGCGACTGCGCCGCGTTGTTGGAAGCGTCCACGCTTTCAATCTTGAGCCGATAAGCCGCGCCCGGCTTGAGATCGGTGAGCACGATAACATGATTGAGCTTGAGGTCGTTATCTAAAGGCGAGGTGCGCTCCAGTTCCGGCTTTTTCACCACGCCCTCCTGATAGCTCACGCGGGAGCTGGCCGGCTCGGAAGTCCGCCACGACACGATCGTCTGCACGCGGTCTTTGCCCGACACCGCGCTCTGCGTTTGGACATTGGTAATCTGCGGCGGCTCGCGGTCGCGGGTGGTTTGCAGATTGTACTCCGAGCTTTTTACCTCGTTGCCTTTTTCATCGCGCGAAGCCGTGCGGAATTTATACGGCGTGTCCCTCTCCAGGCCGGTGATCGTCACCGTGTGATTGCGCACCATTTGCTTGTCCGAAAACGCTTCCGTTTTGTCGGTTTTCAAATTCGTGTATTCCACCGTGGAGTCGGAAAGCACGTCCGTGTACCAGGTGATCGTCATCTCTCTTTCTTTCACCGCGTCAATTTTGACGTTGAGCAAGCTGGGTAAGCTCTCGGTGGTGAAAGTCAGGTCGGGCGAGGAAACGACATTGCCGTTTCTGTCCGCGCCGCCGATTTTGAAATGATAAAACGTTCCGGGACGCAGATTCCGCAAAAGCGCGATATGAGAAGCGTTGTAACCGTCGTCGCTTTGGCGCATGCCGTAATCAAGCGACACCCCGTACTCAAGCGCGGTAGTGGCTGGGATGTTGGTGCGCCAGAGAATAGTCGCGGAATCTTTGGTCACTTCTTTGATCTCAACCCCAGATATGGAAGCTTCCTCTCCGGTTTTAAAGCTATAGTCTTTTGATCTCCCCGCCGCGCCGATCAACCCCTTGCTTCGCGCTTGGAAATGATAAACCGTGCCGGGAGCAAGATCCGAAAGCACGACCCGGTGTTCCGTCACCTGCTCTTCCGCGCTGCCGACCGAAATTTTATACGACTCATCGGCTGAAGGCAAATAATCTTTCTCCATCGCGTAAGCGACAATGCTGTTGGCCGGGCGGTCGGTGGACCAAGAAATCACGGCGAAAGAAGAAGTTAGTTCCACCTGCGGTTCAGCGCCGGTGATTTTCGGCGGCGACACTCTCAAAGACAGATCAGCCAGCATCTGCTCCACTTCTTTGGTCAGTTGCGCGACGTCTTTTTGCTCCCCCGCTTTTTTAATGATTGCCTCGGCTTGGCGCGCCGCTTCTTCTTCAACGGTTTTTTGCTTCAATGTCCTGAATACCAAAGTTTTTGAAGTGCCGATATTCCCCCATGCGTCGTGCGACTTGGCGCGCAAATAATATTCCGTGCTTTCCAAAAGTCCGTCCAATACCACCTTGTGCCGCCTGATCTCTTCAAAATTGCCGACTGTCTTCCCAAAAAGCTCCGTCCGGCCGTATTCCACGAACGAACTGGAGTTTTCATCCGTACTCCACGACACGATCGCGGAATTCTCTTTGATATCCGAGATCTCAACTTCGGAAACAAGTGGCGCGGTGCGGTCGCGCTCCACATCGGGCGTATAGCGCGTCACCACGAGCAAATCTTGCGCCGTAGTGGAAAAATTATAAACCGCCGATTGGGTTGAGTTGGCCGATGAATCCGCCGAAACCACTTTATAATAATAAGTCGCGCCGGCGGTCAGGCCGCTCAAAATCATAGAATGATTGATAGTCATCGTGCTGTTCACCGCCGTTTGAGAAGTCAAGCTACTCTGGTCAAGGCCATAAATCACCTGCGAGTCGGAAAGCTCGTTGGTCGTCCAGGAAATCGCGGCGGATGTTTGAGAAGTAAGCCCGGCCGCGACATTGGATATAATCGGCGGAGAAACATCCTGCGCTGTTGAGAAAGTATAATAATTCCCGCTGTTGTTATCTTCGGCGGCGTTGGAACTCCCATCAACCGAACGCACTTTGAAATAATACTTGGCGTTGGTGGTTAAACCGGACAGCGCCACACGGTGTTCGTAATTCGGCCCCGAACCGCCGACTGGCGTGGAAGTGCCGGCCGTTTGAGACCCGGACAAATCGGAATTGGCGCTGTAAATCACCCAGGAATCGGAGTTGGCGTCAGTATTCCACACGACAGTCGCGGAATTCCCGCTGGCCGATACCACCGCCACGCCCGAAATCACCGCCCCCTGCGTCGTGGTGAATGGCGTGCCGGTGGCGTAAGAGCTGATATTGCCGAGCGGATCGGTGGAACGGGCGCGGAAATTATACGAAGTGTTTGGCGTTAAACCGGTCAGCGTCACGGAATGCGCCGTTACCATAGAAGCGACGGACTTGGAACTGGAGTATGACGAATCGGTGGAATAATAAACCGTGCTATTGGAAAGCTCATCGGTCGTCCAGGTCACTGTTGCCTGCGCCGGCCCGATACTGGAAACGGCGACGCTTGTGATGGTCGGCGGAGTGACATCAGTGCCGCCTTGCCCGTCGGGAATATCGGACACCGCGGAAGAATACCGAGAAACATTGCCCGATGAATCCTGCGCGGTTATTCTATAATAATATGTCGTCCCGTTGGAAAGCCACGCGCCGGAAGAGCCATCCTGCAAATAATTGGTCGCGGAATTATTGATAGTGGAAAGCAAAGAATAATTCGTCCCATCCGTTGAGCGGTAAACCTTATAAGAGGCGAAATCTCCCGCTCCACTCACATCCCACGAAATAAACTCGCGAAATTCCGAAAGCGCTAAATTGGAAGTGTCTTGAATGGTCGCGTTCAGCGGAGTCGGCGGAGCGTCGGGCGCGACCTGAACTTCGTTTTGATACGCGTCTTTGAACTTGGCGTAAACCCGCGTCGGCTCTCCGCTCGCGAAAGTCCAGGTCAAAGAAGTGCTGGTCGCCGTCCACGACGCGCCGGCAAAACCGCTGTCGTTGGATACCATCATTTGCGAAGATGAATCTTCTGATAAGCTGATGGCGATGGCCCCCGCCAATCCGTCTTTCGTGCCGTCCACCGTTACCGCCGCCACCGGATTTTTGACATCCAGCGTAAACACGGAAGAAGCCAACGAAGCGGAGTTATTGGCGCCTTCGTTGTCCGTGGCGCTGACCATTATTTTCGTGTTGGTCGCGTAAGTGCCGTTCAACTGCGATTTAGCGTCCCACAAGGCGGAATATGGCGTAAAAGTGCTTCCGTTGACTGTTTTATTATTTAAATCGCTCCAACTCAGATAACCGGAAGTGATCGCCGTCCAGTTGTTGCCGCCGTCTGTGGAATAAGAAAAAGACGGGGTGATCGCGTTGCGCGTAACAGTGCCGGTCGCAGTGTCCACATCTTTGACTTCATAAGCAATCGCCACTTTGCCGTCGCTCGTCTGCTGACTCGCCGTGACATTCTGCAGAACCGGTGGGGCGTTCACCACATAAGTCAAAGTAATATCGCCGAATGTCGGCGTAAAAGCGCCATTAGAAACCATTTTCACTTTATATTGAAGCCATTGGTCATCGCCGCCGTTTTTTAAAGGATGATTGGACGGCAGATCAACATTATTAGCAGACGCAGTAAAGTTATCGGAATCACTTTCAGAATCGTTGCAAGTCGTGGGTCCGCACCATTGCGACCATACTCCCGGCACTCCGCCGGAATTAGGAGCGGAACGAACTTGTATTTTTATATTCGTCCCACTTGTCGTCGTCGCCGTCCAGGCGATTTTCCCCAAAATATTGGTCGCGTCATTTGAATTGTAGGGAGATGAGGTAAGATATACGCTACTGGTCGGATAATAAATATAATTCACCGTTAAATCATCCATCTGTGGCGAAAACGCGGAATCGCTGGTGGAAAGATACGCTTTGTAGCGCAAATACCGGTTGCCGTCCAAAGATGCCGGCACACTGCCGCCCGTGGCGCCGTATTCGTGCGCGCCGATGTCCACCGCGCCCGCGCCCGTGGGCCGCGTGCGGCCGAGGATGTCGGTTTTAACGGCAAGATTCGCGTCTGCCGACAAGTCGGCACCAGCGTTTTTGGCCGCTGTGTCGCCCGAAGCAAGCCGGAAATCGCCGTTGGCGGCGTCAACAAAAGTTACGGTTGTCGCCAAACCGTTGCGATACGAGGGCGATGGCGCGTCTGAAGCGAGATTGGAAATGTTGTAATCAGAAGCGGAATTAAAACCGCCAACAAAACCGTCACTGACATTTTGTACGATATTATTCTTAGCTATAGTATTCGCTCCCCCATTAATTCCAGTTGTCATTCCATTGATTGTATTATTATATAAAATATTTTGAGCTCCAACATAAGCTATAATCCCTGTACTAGAACCGCTAAAATACACGATATTGTTAAAGATATTAACAACCGCTGAAGCGTCTACATTATTAATTAAGATTCCTCTATTGCCGCTTCCGGAAACCGATAATCTGATAATATTATTATTAAATTGCGCGAATTTTAATGTGGCGCTATTAAGATACATTCCGTCCCGATTAGATCCGGAAGTTGAAATAGATGGATCAACTTGCAATCCTTCTACCCTGATATGATCTGCTCCGGTGACTCCAAATGCATCGCCATTAGTTTCTATTCTATATTTCGTATTATCCCACTTCCCATTATGCCGCGCTTCGGGCGTAGTATAAATCTTAATGTAATGCGTCGCGTCGGTCGTCCAGCCGTCTATGGTGACGGCGGTGGTGTCCGGGCTGGTCCAGGAGCCCTCAATCTTGGCGACCACGATTTTGTTTTCTGTAACGAGGTCTCTGGCACCCGTTCCATCCGCGGCATCTTCCCAGGAAGCCAACGAGTTGCAAATACGATTTGTCGTATTACATGTCGTCGCGTTCACCGCGTTCTGCTGAATAGACCATTCCTCCACCGTCACGCCGGCAGGATACGCTTCTTGGTTGAGGTCAACATAATCGCTCGCTTGCCAGCCGGAGTCCGTGTTTTTCGCCGCCACGGCGAATTTCAGAGAACCGCTGATTGGTTGAGTGGATGTCGGATTCCACGAAAGCGCGCCGAAATTCACCGGCCCGCCGAAGTCAATGGTAGGAGATTCATAAGTGCCTGAAGTATTATAGACAGGTGATGAAGAAAACCATTCGTCCGCGCCGACGTCCCACGTCCCGCCTTGGCGGGATGTCCCATCAACATCGCCCGTAAATGTCGCCGACAGATCCGCCCCAGCGTCTTTGGCAACCGAACCGTCCAGAATATGCAGGTCAATAAAATCCGACGCGGTGGAAACGAATTTTACATCAGAAACGCTTTTACTCGTCAGCGAACTCGTCCCCGGCGCCGTCGCGTCGGAGGAAATATTATTGGAGGAGGAATTGTCCCATAAACCGGTATTTATAGCGCTATATGAGGTAGTACTGCTGGCTGAAATGTTATTTTTAAGAAGCGTTGGCCAATTGGGAGGACCGCCATTCACTACAAATCCTTTGGTATTATTATATGCGGTATTGTTATAAAAATAATTGTTATTGCCAGACCCAGTGTTAGCTATAATACCATTAACATCATAGACAATATTATTAAAAATTTTAGAAAGCACATTAGCAAAACTAATTCCGTAACTATCCGGATCTCTGTTGGTTCCATAAATAATGTTGTTCCTGATTGTTGAGTATGAAGAATCATAAGTGCCGTATATACCTTGTTGCCAATTAAGATTATTCATTCCAACCTCCATCCATTCAACAATTGTATATGGATCCGCTACATGCGCTCCCGCATCGCTTCCGGTATATGAAATCTTCGCCCCGGTCCCGGCGACACCCGTGTGCCGGCTGCCCGGCTCGGCGGTGAGCCACATATAGTGGCTAGCATCGGTTGTTGAACCGTCAATCGTCACGCCCGCGGTAAATGTTGAATCCTTATACGCCTCGCCTTTTTCTATGGTACCGAGGGTGGTAAGGACTGCGCTTATGGTTGCTGTTGCGTTGGTGGTGCAGCCGGTTACCACAGCGCTCGCAGCAAACGAGCCGCCGCTGAAATTATCAAGCGACAAATAAATATCGTTAGCTTTGCCTGACACAAAAAATCCTTGTTTGGTAGGCGTCGTACAATTATCCGCTACCCATTCCCCTGCCTGGAAAGTGCCGATCTGATTTGTAATTTTGTAAACATGCCGTGTGGTAAGATACTGGTCTCTTGCGCTTTCCCACGCTTGCGGGGATGGGAAGTCGCGGCTGGCGGTGCCGATGGAATGTGTCATCACCAGCGTCGCGCCGACATCGTCCGCGCCGACATCCCAAGTCCCGCCCTCAAGGCGGGATGACCCATCTATATCCGTATTAAACGCTAAATTCGCGTCTGCCGATAAATCCGCCCCGGCATTCATCGCCGGATTTGCCGTGCCATCGCGGAACTCAAGGTGGAAGTCGCTGCTGGATACATCAACAAACGGCGTAGTAGTCGCGTTTTTAGAATTCGCCCCCGGCGCGTCAGATGCAAGGTCGGAGATATTGTAGTCGGAAGAAGTAAAAGTGCCTGTGTAACCATCCGCGCCACCAATACCGTTTGACTGATAGATATTATTTTTAGCAACCATCGTCCCAGTGCCTGATCGCGCTATACCAGTTTCAATTCCATAGATAGTATTATTATAAACATAAGCGGTTCCCTCCCCAGGTAAATACATCGCGCGATCGGTGCCTGTCCCACCGGTATTATAATTATAAAAAACGTTGTTCCAGACGCGAATGTTCGCGGTGTTTGCCGTATATATGTCAATTGCATACGCTTGGATGGAACTAGACACATTAATGCCATCAAAAATATTATTAGAAATTCTAATGTCAGAATTAATATTGTTAGAACCAATTTGAATAGTATGAGGACTACTTGCCCCACCATTGGCTGTATGTTTAATTTGTAATCCATCCAACCTCACGTATTCTTCATTAATGTAAATAGACTGATCATTATTGACCGCTTCAAGTCTATACTTTCCATTATCCCACTTTCCCCGATGCCTTTCGGAAAGCGGGACATAGATTTCAATATAATGCGTCGCATCGGTTGTCCAACCGTCTATGGTAACAACGGCTGTATCTGCCGCGCCGTCGTAATAGGGCAAGCCGCGCTCAATGGCGTTTCTGCCGGTGGCGGTGATGTCGGCGTTTCTGCCCGCTTCCCACGCGGAGATGCTCGCGTACCACCGGCCGACGGTTCCGCTTCCAGTCGCCGGCGCCAAAACAGCCGGAGTATTTCCTTCGGAATCAACCACAATAATTTTATCCGCGCTATCCGACACTGAAAGCACTTTCCACGCCTTGCTCGCCGAGTCAACAAATTTGTCGTTTTTGAAAATCCTTGAAAGATTCGTGACGCCAAACGCAATTGTCCATGTGCCGTTGCTGTTTGCAGTTACTGTTGAGGCGGTTACCGCGATATTGGAAAGCGCGCCGATGGTGTATTCGTTTATGTGCAACGCTTTTGAAAGCTTCACGCTCCCAGAACCGGTAGTGGTTGTGGTCGCAAAAGTCCCACCGGTAAAGTCGCCCTCGGAAGTTTTCACCACCGACGCCGTGCTAGACGCGATCTCTAAATCTTCTCCCCCGTTAACAGCTACGATTTCAGAAGAGGCGGAAGAATACTGGCTCCAAGCGCTCTGATTAGTCGGATGTATGGCATTATTCCCCGTTGATCCGCCTCCCCAATTCGTCTGCGTAAAAGTATAAGTCGCGCCCAAGACCGACGGCGCGAGAGGCAAAGAAAGATTCACCACCAAGCTCACAACTACCACCGCCGCCACCGCGGCACTGAATGTCCCCAGCGAAAACCATCTCGCTTTCTTGTGTTTTCTTTCATATTCTTCGTATATTCTTACCTTTGGCAGACTTGGGAGCTTCGCTTCCAAGTCACTTGGAAGCGAAGCTCCCAAGTGGTGAGTCAACAACTCATACCCATCCTTGGGCGAGAGAACGACCAAGACAGCCAGCTCCGTCAAAGCCAAGAGAAGCTGAAAAAAGATGTATTTAATTCCGGCGGTTAAAAAAGCAAACGCCCGCGCCAATTCGCGGAACGCTCTCTTGCCTTCCAATTTCAAAACATCATCACTTTCCCGCGACTCTTGAAATAACTCCCGCTCCAAAACTGCCAACCTCTCCAGACAAAATTGGTATAACCGTTTTAGCATTTCTTATTATTATAACACCATAAATAATCGCCTGCAACAGGCGATTCAACTTATAAAAAGGTTACCCAAATCTTTACCCCGTTAGAAGTTTAACAATAGACAATTTATGACCCAAAACAAAGCCGAAGGCGAATTCGCAGAATATGTTACACATTAACAATGACTCGACTGAACTTCTAACGGGGTTTACGGTTAGCTCTAATAGGTGTAACTACTGCCGTAATCGTGTAACGATTTAACTTTATTTACTTGTCAGTTCTACAATCGTAGAACTGACAAGTAAATTTTAGTTTCAAAAAAAATTGATAACGCGCCGTTGCAGGTTGCGGTCGCAGATGGTGCGATCGTACGATGTGCGACCACTTGTCTATCCACTATCTCCACGATCGTGGAGATAGTGGATAAATTGAGCAATTTTTGAATAGTCCCCCCACTTACTCTTTTATCTTACGACCGTAGGGTAAAAGAGTAACGGGGAAAATAAAAAACTATCAGAAATAATTCCTGATAGTTTTCCACATAGATCAAAACAATTATCTATTTGTAAATATCCTTGCGGTGGCCAACTTTAAGAATGATGATTTTATCTCCATCAGCATCAAATATCACCCGATAATTACCGATTCTAAAACGTCATTCTCCAAATCCATAATTATTATACAATATCAGTCATAACTAATTCAATCGTGTCGCCTTTTTTGTACTCGCCTTTGAGAACGCGCTCGGCGATTTTATTTTCTATGGTGTTTTGAATGACTCGGCGCAACTCGCGCGCGCCGAATGCCTGATTGAATCCTTTTTTGACGATGGCGGTCAGCACCGCGCCGTTCACGCGTAAAAGATACCCCTGCTTTTCCAGTCGGGCGCGCAGTTCGCCCAGCATTAGCTCGGCCACTTGTTTTATTTCATCCATCTTGAGCGGCTCAAAAACAATCACGCCGTCAAAGCGGTTGAGAAACTCCGGCTTGAACAAACCGCCTTGCAAAAGATACTCTTTCAGGCGCAAGGAAAGATCGGCCGGGTTGCGCCCGATCGCGACATCTTCGCGGATGAATTCCGCGCCGGCGTTGGAAGTAGCGATGATAATCGTATTCTTGAAAGAGATGTGGCGCCCGAAAACATCGGTCAAGCGCCCTTCGTCCAGAATCTGCAAAAACAAATTCATCACGCTCGGGTGCGCTTTTTCCAGCTCGTCCAGCACCACCAAAGAAAAAGGATGCTCGCGAATGGCATCGGCGAACTGCGCCTCGGTGTCGGTGTCAAGGTTACCGATCAGCCGGCTCACGGAATCGGCCGACTGGTACTCCGTCATATCCAGACGGATCATCCGCTCTTCCGAACCGAAATACACCGCGGCCAGAGCTTTGGCCGTTTCCGTTTTACCCACGCCGGTCGGCCCGAGAAACAAGAATGTGCCGATCGGCTTTTCTCGTTCGCCGATACCGGCGCGCACGCGGCGCATCGCTTCGGAAATCTGCCTGATCGCCGCGTCCTGCCCGATGATTCTTTTGTGTAAAAGCGCTTCCATATTGAGCAGTTTCGCTTTCTCCTCCCCTTCTATGCGCCCAAGCGGGATGCCGGTCTTTCGGGAAAGCACTTCCGTCACATGATCCTGCGTCACCACATTGCCGAAAAGCTTGCGCGTCGCGACATACGACAAAACTTCCGCCAGAAGCTCCACCGCTTTTCTCGGGAAAGGAACGTTTTGAATGAACGCCCCCGCCGAGCTGACCGTTTCCGCGAGCGCGTAGTAAGAAATAAAAAGCCGGTGCCGCCTTTCCAGCTTGGGTGTTACGTCTTCCAAAATCCACATCGTTTCTTCTGGAGTCATTTCCGGCACATCCACTTTTTCCAAAGCGATTGCGACGGATGCCACGCCTTCTATATTGGCGTGATATCCGCGATTATCGGTCAGGCCGACCAGCTGGAATAAATCCGATTGCAAATAAGGCAAAAGCACGCCCGAAATATCAAGCGCGCCCAGCTCCTCGCGCCTCTGGTGGCCGATGAAATTATGCAAATCTTCCAGAACCAAAATAATATTGCCGGCACGCAGGCATTCCTGGAGTATTTTATCAATCAAAGCGACCGCGGTCGCCTGGTCGCGCGCGCGGGCGAGCAATAAATTCATATCAAGCTGAACGACTTTTTTACGCGCCAGTGGCGGCGGACAGTCGCCGATGAAAATTCTCTGCGCCAGTCCGCGCACCACGCTCTTTTTGCCCACGCCCGCTTCACCCACCAGCACCACGTTATTTTTGCCGGATTTGGAGAGAATCGTTTCCGTCTGTTCAATCTGTTTTTGGCGCGCGAGAATATGCATATGATCAGCCGCTTCGGGCGCGTTCACCGACACCGTCCGGCTGTAAGCGCCGAGCGTCGGCGCGTAGCCGTAGGCCCAGTCGTCGGCAATGCCCTTGATCCTTTCAAAATTGCGCGAAAACGGAGCCGGTGTTTCAAATTCGTCGTGATAACGCTCTTCCCACAAAGTAACATCCATTAAGTCTTCGCGCCGAACGCCGAAGTCAAAAAATAACCGCGTAACGGCACGGTCGTTTTCCTCAAGCGCTGAAAGCAAATCGGATATCGCGATGGCGCGGTTGCCTCTTTTGACCGCCGTGCTTAAAGCGGCGCGCAAAAGCGCTTCAAATTCTGGAGTGTACATTTTCTCGTCGGGCGCCAGACGATGCCGGGAATCGGCGATCACCTCCGCGCCTTTGGCGAATTCTTCCCTGCTGATCAGCAAACGCCGGAAAATAAAATCGGTTCTTTGGCTTTGTAAAAGCGCATAAAGCAAAACAGCGGAAGAAAGCCCGATATTCTTTTTGCGGGCGAAACGGATCGCTTTTTCCATCGCCCGCGCCGCGTCAAAGTCAAGATATTCGGCGAGATTGACATCAGACCCAGATTTTAAAAATTCCAGCGCTTCCGCCGGCATCATCGGCGGAAAGACGCGCTTCAGGCGCAGAGAATAAAACATCCAGAAAAGCGCGCAACAAATATTCACCGCGATCAATACCAAAAAAGCGCCGAGCGCCATCCGCTCGCTCACACCGGCCGCCGGGCTCGGGAAAAGCCAGAAAAGCAAAAACAGCGTCGCTAGCATAAAAAGCAAAATCTGCGCCGGCACAATAACGTAAATCGGATACCGCACGGCTTTATGAATTTCGGCTTTATATAAGTTGAACATAACACTTTTTTCTGTCATCCTGAGCGAAGCGAAGGATCCCTAACATCGATTAAATCTTGAAACTTCGGATTAATGCTTTTAATCAAATTTATTTTTTAATCCTCAGCCACCCCCTTTATCTTTTTCTCTGCCACGATCGCTTCCTCGACTGAATTGAAAGTATCGTACCAAACAATTTTATTAACATTATATTTTGAAGTAAATCCTTTAATCAATTTACTTTTGTGTTCAGAAGCTCTTCGCTCCAGATTATTGGTTACTCCAATGTATAGCACAGTATTTTTTTGATTGGCGGCTATATAAGTATAATAATATTTATCCATTAGATTCTTCGCTGCGCTCAGAATGACAAAAAATGTATTTTAATGAAACACTCATTCGCATACATTCGTATATTCGTATTATATTAAGGTAACACCTAAATAAAAAATGTAAACCGCCGTAAACGGCAACACTATCCAAAAAATCAAAACAGCCAGACCGATGACAAAGACAAACGCGTCAAAAATGATGCCGAGCGAGATAAAAATAGTCCGCAGAATAACACCGATGACGCGCGACATCAAGTTGCCGAAAATAGCGTAGAACAATTCCACCGGGTTAAAATCTTTCGGATAGCCGTACCAATAGCGGTGCCACGGAGAAAAAAACGTCCGCGTCAAAAGCGGGACGGAGAAAAAATTAAGACCAAAACGCAAAAAGAAAAACCACCCGCGCGCCGCGCGCGCCGTTGACTCAACAAACAGCCAGTAAAAAAACATTAAAGCGATGTTTTGCCGCATACTGTTATTATACAATATCGGCCGCCGATCGCCAAACTTCGGTTTGCAAAAATCATATTTTGTGGTATTAATATATTCTGTCATTCCCAGCTTGACCCCACACTCAAGCAAAGTATGAAAATTTCTACAATACTTGAGTGTGGGGTTGACTGGGAATCCAGTCTGGATCCCCGCTTTCGCGGGGATGACAGAAAGAAATCGGGAATGACATCAAGCACTTTTAACAAATAAAAAAGGAGGTGAAGCAATGGTTGAGCGGATTATCAATATTCCCAACATCATCACGAGCATCGGAATTCTTGGTGTCTTTGTTTATGCCGCCGGGTATTTGTCCGGCAATGCGTCTCTGGCGCTGGCGGCGCTGATCGCGGTGGTTGCCTCCGATATATTTAACGGATTTCTGGCGCGCCTCTTGTGTCAGGAAACATTTATCGGCCTATTGCTTGATAAAGCGCGCGATGTATTGCTTTTTCTGACCATCGCCGGAAACCTTTGGTGGATCGGCACCCCCGGAACCATTTTTCTATTAAAAGTGGTGGTAATTCTGGAGATAGTCTGGGCGACAATCACATTCGCCACGCCGGCGAGCAGTCTCCCGCACAAAAGCGCCGATCATCTTTTCAATAAGATCCGCCAGTGCGCCTACCTCCTGATCATCGCGTTCGTCATCATTTCCCGGTAGCCATAACCGCCGGGAAACTAAAAAAGCTCTTCTTGTTTAATTCAAGGAAGAGCTTTATTTTTTTATATTTTGATGATATATTTCGCATTATAAATTACTTTAGATTATGGGATTTGATTTCTGTCATTCCCGCCCGCTTCGCCAAAGCTTCAGCGAGGCGAGCGAAAGCGGGAATCCAGTGTGTTTTAAAGATTTTTCTGGATTCCCGATCAACCCCACACTCAAGTATTGTAGAAATTTTCATACTTTGCTTGAGTGTGGGGTCAAGTCGGGAATGACATTAGAAAGCTATTCCTATCACTAACGGGATGAAAAAAGCGCTCATTACCGGCATCACCGGACAAGACGGCTCGTATTTAGCGAAGCTTCTTCTTGAAAAAGGATATGAAGTGCACGGCATTATTCGCCGGGCCAGCACTTTTAACACCGGCCGGATCGATCATCTCTATAAAGATCCTCACGTGAATGGCGTGAAATTATTTTTACATTACGGCGACTTGTCCGATGGAAGCAATATCAGCCGGCTACTGGAAAAAATCAAACCGGATGAAATTTATCACCTGGGAGCGCAAAGCCATGTTCGCGTCAGTTTTGACATACCTGAATACACGGCCGATGTTACCGGCCTGGGCACATTACGGATTCTGGATGCCATCAAAGAAACCTGCATCAAAACAAAATTCTACCAAGCGTCGTCCAGCGAAATGTTCGGGAAAGCGCATGAGATCCCGATCAAAGAAACCACGCTGTTTTACCCGCGCTCGCCCTACGGCTGCGCCAAGGTGTATGCTTATTGGATAACCAAAAATTACCGCGAATCTTACGGGCTATTCGCCTGCAACGGTATTTTATTCAACCACGAAAGCCCGCGCCGAGGCGAAACATTTGTCACGAGAAAAATCACGCGCGGATTGGCTAGAATAAAACTGGGCAAAGATAAAATATTATATTTGGGCAACTTAGACGCCAAGCGCGACTGGGGCTACGCCAAAGATTTCGTTGAAGCAATGTGGCTGATGCTTCAGCAGAAAGAACCGGATGATTATATTATCGCGACCGGCGAAACGCACAGCGTCCGCGAATTCGCCGAGGAAACAGCAAAATATCTCGGCTTTGATTTAGTTTGGAAAGGCAAAGGGCTGAAAGAAAAAGGCATTGATAAGAAAACCGGAAAAACCGTCATTGAAATTGATCCGCGCTATTTTCGCCCGGCGGAAGTGGACATACTGCAAGGTGACTACTCAAAAGCCAAAAAGAAACTGGGTTGGAAACCAAAAGTTAAATTCAAAGAATTAGTGAAAATAATGGCCAAAGCGGATTATGACAATGAGAGAGGTCGGGCTTCCGCCAGCTAACTCCCAGTTGTCGCCAGAGCTATTTGTCTTCGCGAAAAAGAAAGGAATTGCGTAATGTTTTTGTTGTTGGAAACCCGACCTCGCCACATTAGAATTTCCGAGTTAAATTCAACATCCAAATTAAAAAATGGACTTATCTTCAAAAATCTATGTCGCCGGACACAAGGGCCTCGTCGGCTCGGCCATAGTCAGAGCTTTAGAAAAACAAGGTTATGATAATCTTATCCTGCGTACCCACAGCGAGCTGGATCTGCTTGACCAAAAATCCGCGACGGACTTTTTCAAAAAAGAAAAACCGGAATACGTATTTTTAGCGGCGGCAAAAGTCGGCGGGATCATGGCCAATAGAACTTATCCGGCTGATTTTATTTATCAAAACCTGCAGATACAAAATAATATCATTCACCACTCGCATCTAAACGGCGTCAAAAAACTTTTGTTTCTCGGCTCTTCCTGCATATATCCGAGGCTAGCCCGACAGCCGATCAAAGAAGAATATCTTTTAACCGAAGCGCTTGAGACTACCAACGAATCATACGCTATCGCCAAAATCGCCGGCATAAAAATGTGCCAAGCGTACAACAAGCAATACGGAACTGATTTTATTTCCGTAATGCCCACCAATCTCTACGGGCCGAACGACAACTTTGATCCGGAAACCTCGCATGTCCTTCCGGCGCTTATCAGAAAATTCCACGAAGCAAAAATAAACAATCAAACTGAAGTCGTCGTTTGGGGCACCGGCGCTCCGAAAAGAGAGTTCCTATATGTGGACGACCTCGCCGACGCTTGTATCTTTTTAATGAATAATTACGATAATTCAGAAATCATCAACATCGGCACCGGCGAAGACATCTCAATCAAAGAACTGGCGGAGATGATAAAAGAAATAACCGGCTTTACTGGCGAAATAAACTGGGACGCCTCCAAACCCAACGGCACCCCGAGAAAATTGCTTGATGTCGGCAAGCTTCATAATCTCGGCTGGAAACACCAAATAAACTTGCCTGATGGAATCCTATCCGTTTATGAATGGTATCAATCGGTAAATCAGCGATCTTAGAGCGCGCCTCGCGTAAGCTAAATAATAGTTCGGGTATCGGTTTTTGTATTTTCTAATTATCGCGATATTGTTTTTCAGCGCTTCAATTCTTTTCAGAGTGATATTGCCCCCATGCACCCGGTATTTCAGCAAATACTCTTTAAGATTGGCCATCTTGCCCAGAGTCCCCAGCTTCAGCCATAGATCATAATCCTCGCCGATGTTTAAGTTCTCATCGTATCCGCCCACCTTAAGCGCCACATCGCGCTTGAACATAACGCTGGAGTGCGCGAACTGATTTTGAAACAATATTTTCCCGCGGATATTTTCATCGCTCTCCCGATTAAAATATCTCTTTGTTTCTTGGCCATGCTCATCAATCACGATCACTCCGCCGCCGACCAGAACATAATCTTTATTTCTCTCTAAAAATTCATATTGCTTTTTTAATTTATCGCGATCGCTCCAAACATCATCGCTGTCCAACACGGCGACATATTCCCCTCGCGCCAAACTAAGCGCCTTATTCCTTGATTTGCTTATGCGCAGGTGTTCGTCATTTCTGAAATATTTTATTCTCGCGTCCTTTGCGATATAGCTTTTAATAATTTCACCGGTGTTGTCTTGAGACGCGTCGTCAATGATGATCAGCTCCCAGTCCGGAAAAGACTGTCCAAGCGCGCTCTCAATCGCCTTCGAAATAAATCCGGCCCGGTTGCGCGTTATGATTATGATGCTGATTAAATTTTTATCCATTCCGGCGGCAGTAAATTATCGTGTTCTTTTTGATGTTTATTATTCCATTTCTTCGGCGCTATGACTATTTTGCCAGGATTATCATTGAGCCAAGCCGCCCAAAAGCCAAAACTGCTGTTGGCGATTATATCGTGCTTGCACCTCACAGCCAGCGCGAAATCTTCATAATCAGGCATAGCCGGATCGGAAAAAAACACCGGCAGATCCGGCTTGAGATTGTTTTTGCACCATTCAATGTCGTCGGAAAAAACAAACAAAATCGGATTCGCCACTTTTGTTTTTAATAATTCAAACGCTTTGTCGTAATATTCCAGGCCAAACGCAAGATGCTCCGAACTTGTTTTCGGATCGGTTACGTAATCCCCCCGCCGCACCTGAACGCAAACGGAATTCGTATCGCGCATCTTCTCCAGAATTGTTTTGTGTTTTTGATCAACCGGCTCTTTCAATGCCAGCTCTTTTGCCAAGACGTCTTTGATCGACTCCAAATATTTATAGCTCTGCCAGTACCCTTCTAAATATCCATTCTTTCTTCCCAATAGTCCCGGCTCGTACCCTATGTTGTAACGCTTTAATACTATTGTTTTGACTTTCTCAATAACGCGGGACACGATGCCAAACGGATATTGAAGATTCTTTGCCTCATCCGGCCCAGCGAATTGAACGCTGGTGTTGAATTTATTAAGTTTATACTCGCGCCGCGTGTCTTTTTTGTCGCCGGAAAATTCAAATTTGACTTCGGCGTTGTTTTTCACGGCCAACAGCCTGCCAAACGCGTATTGAAACATCTGATTGCCCAACCCGCCTTTTAATCTGATTATGATCATTTATTTTTTAGTATAGCCGCATAGTTTGCGTACTGAAAATTTTCAAGATCTTCCGTGTATGTATCGCAGTCTTTTAATCCATTCCGCATTATTTTAAAAATATTATATGGCTTATCTTCAAAAAATTTAAATACATCCTTTAACAAAATCTTAGCCTCTATGTATGTCCCGCCATATTCAAATTGTATCGCGCCGATTCTGCCTTCTTTTATATACTTTTCCGCTCCTTTGAGCACGGAAAGCTCGTTGCCTTCGGTATCTATCTTAAGAAAAGAAATGTCATCTATATTATTTTTCATGCAAAAAGAATTCAATGTTTCAAATCTGACTTTTTCTACGCGCGCGTCTTGCTTGGATCCATCATCTTTTATATCTCTGGAAAATACGGAGTTTAGCGTTGAGTTATTTATGTAAGTAAAAAAATCTTTTATTTCATTTCTTTCTCCGAGCCCGATATTATAAAGACTGACTTTATTGCTGAAATTTTCTTTCAGCAAAACTTCAAAAGTATTTCTACTCGGCTCAAAGCTGTATATTCGCGCTTCCGGCATAATGCCGGACGCCAATCTTGTCCATTCTCCGATATTTGCTCCGACATCAAAAATCGTCTTGAATTCTTTTTTATTTTTTTTAATAAAATCCAATTCGCCGTTTGTTTCAATCTCGCAATTATTTTCATTTCTGTGATAATCAATGATCTTTTTTGAAAATCTATATAATAATTCAGATTTTGATAAAAATGATATTATTTTTTTCGCTATTTTTCTCATATATATGATTATTATTTTACGAACCAGAAACAGCCGCAGCCATAATATTCGGCGGCGGCCTGTTTTGAGCTAGCACCGACAACCATTCCTCCACTTTCTTCAGGGATCAAAGTAAATTCCCGCAAATTCAAATCAGAAAAATATTCCATAATCTGCTCATAAGAATAAACACGATGCGCGTTAAATTCAACGCGCGGCTTTCCGACAGGGACGACAAACAAAAGATTCCCGCCTGGAGCCAAAACTCTTTTTAATTCCTTAATGGCCTTTATGTCTCCATCCGGATTTATTGCATCGCCATATCTACCCAAGCCGATATGCTCCACGGTGTGCATACACGAAAGAGAACTAACACTGTTATCGCCGAACGGCAGGGACAAAATGTCCGCTTTTTCAACTGACAGATCGTTCAGCTCCAAATTCGGCGGACGGTAATCATAAAACTTAACAGGCACGAAAGCCGAGACAATGGAAGAAAAATACAAACTGGAAGAAATATCAATATGAAACTCCGGATTAATTTCCCTGACTTTCCTCGCCGCCCAGGCAGTGTGGTAAACATAATGCCGGTCAAAACCTGTGGATACGGTCTTGTCCTTAACGCAAGGATAGATATCTTTTAAATTCATGGCGAACCGGCGCTCTTTATCCAGCATTTTAAAACACCAATAATCAAAAATAACCAATGGCGCTAAAACCAATCGGATAATTTTCTTAACAGTTTTTTTACTCATAGCTCATTTCTTTTTTAATAATGTTGATAACAAAATCAGTATACAGCTTTTTACCAGGAGAAGTAAGATGATAGTCGGTGTTGAAAAAATAATTATCCGCGTAAACCGAGTCGCCCGGCTTGCTTAAAAGCTTTATTTTCGCACTCTCTCTCAACAACTTGTCAAACTCATTGATCGCTGCCAGAGAGTTGTTGAAATTGGTTTCGGGATGCGGAGGATAGATCATTAATAACTTCGCTCCTTTCTCACTGAATATCTTATCATAATAATTAAGAAGCGCCACCGTCTCCGATTGCCCGGTATCGAATTTCATGCTACTGCCGGTTAAGAATTCAACATTGGACGTTTTGTATAAATCATCATAAACATCGCCGAATTCATTGAACGCCCAGCGCCTGTAACCGAACTCATTTCCTTTGACTTCAATTTCGCCGCTTGGATTTGCCCGAAAGATTCTATTCAGTAAATAGCGCCGAATTCTCTTTATATCGCAAGTTGCTTCCAGCTTCTTTTTTGAAAAATAATTCAATTCAAGACGCCGATACATAGCAGGATAAAAATCCAGCGCGTGGCACACGACTCCTTCATTTATCTCTTTATCCGACGGGTAATAATGAAATATCGCCGCCACGATATCGCCCGGCCTAAGATCCGGATAAATTTCTTCAAATATGAAAGGCAAACCGAACGCGGCATGCAAACCCATATTGACTACCGGAATTTTAAGTTCTTTTTCTATCCGCTCTCCGTCCAGACCGAAAGGCAAAGCGGAATCGCCGATGAAAATAAGGCGCGGGGACGGCAAACTCTCCAGACGCTTATGCTTATCAACAATGACCGACAAGTAATTATTCGGGTCAAGCTCCCGGCGGCATAAATAAGCGCCCAGCGCGACAGTCAAATACAGCGCCAGCGCCAAAAACAACGACTTTAACAACAAACGTTTCATTAAAATTGAAAATAAATAAATTGCGAATGGTCAAATACCCCGAAAAATAAGATCAGTATAATGACGGCATAATAAACAAACCATCTGAAAAGATTAAAATCCTCTAATACTTTCCGCCAGAATATCGGCTTACTTTCAAATATGATAAGCCCCAGCAAAGCGGCTGAAACGATCATCAGATCTATCTGGGACACGCCCGGCCATACGCCCGACAGCATCCGGGAAAAACTCTCTCTCCGCGACAAAAAAATAAAAAAATGATTAAACTGCCCGCCTATTCCGACAAATAAATTTTCAACTATGTAAGCGGCCTCTCCGATTGAATTCGCTCTGAAAAAAATCCACGCGAAAGAAACCAGAATGAAAGTTATAAATACACCGATATAACGAACCGAATCAGCCACATTCAGATTAAAAGCTTTGATTATTTTATTTTTAAACAATGCCATCGCCGATTCGCCGATAATGAATACGCCGTGCAGTCCGCCCCACACAACATAAGTCCAGTTGGCGCCGTGCCATAAGCCGCTTATTAAAAAAACAATTAAGACATTCAGCGTCCAATATATTTTTGGCACTCTGCTTCCTCCCAACGGTATATAAACATAATCACGAAACCAGGAAGACAAAGAAATGTGCCAGCGCCGCCAAAAATCTCCGATTGAACGCGCGAAATACGGGCGGTCAAAATTATTCATAAGCTTGAAACCCATCACCCGCGCCGAACCCAGAGCAATATCGGAATAACCGGAAAAATCGCAATAAATTTGAAAAGCAAATAAAATTGTGGCAAATATCAAAGGAAAGCCGTGAAAATCAGCCGGACTGGCATAGACTCCGCCGACCAAAACGGCCAACCTGTCGGCAATAAAAATTTTCTTAAATAAGCCTAGAAGCATCTGCCTCAAACCGCTCACCGCCCGCTCGTAATCAAACTTTTTCTTCTCATGAAATTGCGGTAGCATATTCTGCGGGCGCTCAATCGGCCCGGCTACCAACTGCGGATAAAACATCACGTATAACGAATATATCCCGAAATGCCTCTCGGCTTTAACCCGTCCGCGGTAAACTTCAATGACATAACTCAGACTCTGAAAAGTATGAAAAGAAAGGCCAATGGGCAGAATAATCATCAGAACGTTCAGGGAATAATTCCAATGTAAAAGATCGGCGATAGAATTAAAATTATCAATGAAAAAATTATAGTATTTAAAAATAAAGAGGACTAAACAAGTGGATATGATGCTTACCGCCAGATATATTTTTCTTTTGCGGCCTTGTGTTCTCTCTATTAAAATTCCCGCCGTATAATCAATTAAAATAGTAATAAACAGAATCAGGATATAAGCCGGGATAAAGAACATATAAAAAAAACAGCTGGTCGCCAAAAGCCAGACCCAGCGGAAGCGATGCGGTAAAATAAAAAATACCGCCGTGACGATCGGAAAAAAGATTAGAAAACTAAACGAATTAAACAGCATAACCGCTCCCGCCAAACATCTTCATCTTCTTAAAATATGCTTGGCTGAATTTTTTAAATTCAGATACAGCTTAAAATACAGCTTATTGTTTCTCCAGTTTCCGCTCTGGCCGGCTGAAATCCGCCTGCCTTGCTCAATGGTCAAGCCGAAATACTTGTCATAAATAGCCAATAGCTCGCCGGCTTGTTTTTCCAGACTTAAAGTTTCCAAGATATATTGCCTTGGTTGAAAATTCTGCCACTCGTTCTCCACCTTGTTTACAGCCTCGTCAATTTCCGATAAATTTTTTATTTTAACCCCACATCGCTCATCAAAGTAAGCCGCGCTGGTCGTGTTCGCGAAATTATTTTCCGCTTCGGTGAAAACCGCCATTTCTTTTTGACTGGCTATCCAATGGCCCACTCTATCAACATCACAGACTAAAACAGGTGTATCGGTCGCCAAGACCTCTTCTAAGGCTATGCCTTGGCTCTCTTGGCGGCCAAGCCAAATGACGTAGCACGTTTCTGCCAATAATTTTTTATATTCCTGTTCTTGATAATTGCCGTAGTTGATGACCCGATACGCCACGCCCTTTTTTTTTAGTGCCTTCTCTACCTGAAACAACTCCTCTTGCGAGCGCTGTTTAAAATACACCAGAGCAAATTTTTTTATTTTAGGGGACGGCCTAAATTCTTCCGTGTCAATGCCGGTCGGCCATGGCTCAATCGGACAACGATCAAATCCGAAATGAAGCCAAAAATCTTTGACCCATTGCGACGGATGAATATAAACTATCTTTGATAAATCAATATTGCGCGGAACTTGCCTGGGCACGACATATAAATTGGGACCGGCGACAATTTTAATTTCAGGGCTTAGTTTATTTATTCGCGCCAGCGCCGCGACATCATCATGGATCCACAATCTCTCGCAAGCATCCAGCTGTTTATTTATCACATACGGATACCCTAAAATATCCAATCCTTTAATAAAATTATCAACCACTTTTTTCGGTCCGGTGGCGTTTTTAGATAAATATGCTTTTGAAATTATGTTGATCATATGGCTGTACTGTTGCCGCTGGAAAATACACGGCTCGGATCGTATTCCGCTTCTAAATCAACGATGACAGGCTGAATCTTATCTTCAACGCCATGCCTGATATAAACTATGTTATTTTCCGCCGCGTGTCTTAAATTACCGCCGCTAAGAGTGTCGCCGGTTCTCTTAAATACGCCGGCTACTTTAGCAGACAACATAAACTTATCACTGATCTTGACCGCTCTGATACACCAGTCAAAGTCGCCGACAATTCTGAACTGCTCATCAAACGGACCGACTTTATCATATAGAGATCTGCTGAAAATGAAAAATGGACCGCAATGCATTGACCGCGCAAATTCCCGCCTGTTAAAAACCGGCGGTATGATTTTTTTCCATTTTATTAAAAATGGCCGTCCGAAAAATTTCAAATACCATTTGATGATAAACGGGAAGTAAACAAGCTCCGCGTCATTTTCTTTAATAAGCCTCACGGCATCGGCGACCGCGTCCGGATATCTCGCGTCGTCAGCATTCCAGAATCCGATAATATCGTTTTTCGCCAGCGCGACTCCCCTATTCCAGGAAGCGTAAAGCGATTCGCGCGAAACATGGCAAACACGAAGCCAATTCTCGGCGTTATTTGTCTTTACAAACTCCTCTAATTTTTTACACGTGGCGACGGAGGTATCATTGCTCACAATAATTATCTCAAAACCGGGGGCGCGCCCTGAAATATCACGCGCGAAATCTCTCAAACGCGTCAGATGGCCGTCCAGATGTTCTTCCGGCTTATACAAAGATGAAACAAGTGTTATCATTGATTTTTCTCGATCTCCTTTAATAGCCCCTCTTTTGATTTGGAATAATTTTTTTCAACATCTTCAATAGTGATTCCGTGCTCCAATTCATAAAGCTGAAAAAACATCATAAACCTAAAAAAAGAATAGGACATCGCCACCAAAAATCCGAGCGCTCCGCTTCTGAAACCGCTTTTGATATAAATATAGAAATACCGAGCCATACTTATAAGCATGCGAAGAAAATTGAACTTTTTACCATCATTGAATCTTTCCCTAGCCTCCGTTTCGGCATACGTCAAATGAGAAGAAATGAATTTTTTCAAATCATAAGCGCTATAATGATGTATCGCGTATTCCTTTTTACTGGGCAATACCAAAATCTCGTCTTTTGTTCCAAGAAATTTTCCCATACCGTGTACTCTATTGCCGGTGAAATCAACGCAATCTATCATAAAAAACCGCGGAGAATATCCTTTCTGCATTACATTTTTAATATCTCCCCACAAATAAGTATAAATCGGCATCTGGACGTATTTTATTTTGCTTTGCCTTGAAACTTCAGCCATTTTTTCCAAGAGTCGCCTGGGCAATAAATTATCGCTAAAACCCCAAAAGATCCAGTCGGTTCTAACAGTCTGTTTTATAAAATCATGGGTTTCTTTACCTTCCACTATTTTAACTTTAGGCCTTAAGACAATTTTAGCCCCCATTTTTTCGGCGATTTCTTTAGTCCGGTCGATGCTTCCATCGTCCAACAATAAAACATCGCCGTATTTTATAAAGTTACGGATTATATACTCTATCCTTTTTTCCTCGTTATAAGTAAAAATTACGAAAGTTATATTATTTGATTGCATACCCAGTATATCAACTTCCAGAGCCCAACGCCTTCCGGCGATTATGCTCCGGTAAGCGTAAACCGATAAATCTCCGACCCTGTGTTGTCTTTAAATATTTTTCACGGCGTTGGGCATCTATTCTATTGAGACAACCTTCAAAATAAACAAGCTTGAATGGTAGTCTAAATTTTGTTGAAAAGTTAATGCCTTTTTTGTGTTCTCCTATTCTCCTTTTAAGGTTGTTGGTATAGCCAGTGTACCGCTCTTTATCCATAGAGCTTTCAAGGACATATACATAGAAGAACGCACTGGAAGTTGTATTACTGGGCATAGATTTTTTTTCTGACATCCCTGATAATTTTTATCATCTTATTGGGAATAAAAGATATGAATACGGCTAAAAATAAATACAAACGCAAATAAACCGGCGATTTATAAAATTCTTTATAAAGTAAAGATAAATTGCCCCAAGAACAATCCAAATCGTGTCCTTTGGCGCGACACATCATCAAAGGCAACGATCCGGCGTGATCTTTGATCGCCTTATTTGTTATTTTCCGATCATATCCAAATTCTTTCATTTTTTCAAACATCTTAATCAAACTGATCCAAAGAAATAATTCGCCACCATTCTTAACGCGATCGCTGTCGTTTTGCAACGTAAAAACCATCGGATGATTAAAATAAGCGAATCCAGATTTTGCCGATGGAATTATTTTTAAAACCACTTCGTAATAAAGCCAATCATTGGTAAAATCGTTTTTATCCAGAGCTGGAAGCCATAAGTCTCTGCGAAATCCCAACACGCTGAAGATACCGAGACAATATCCGCGCTCCAAAAATTCATTAGGCGAATTTAAAAAAATGGCGGCATTTCCGGGAATCTTTACTCTCGCGAATACGGACAACTCTTTCAGAGGCGCCGTCTTAACGGTGAATACGGCTACCCCGTGTTTTTTTAAAAAGTCAATGATAAACCTCAAACTTTGATTTCCGATCACATCGTCATCGCCCATATACCAGCAATATTCCCCGCTTGCTTTCTCAACAACACTCGCGACATTCAAATCAAAACCGATATTTTCATTGTTTCTGAAATATTTTATGTTGTTAAACTTTCTACAATATTCTTCAGCTAATTCGCGCGTTTTATCCAGCGAGGCATTATCGGAAACAACAACTTCAACATTATCGCGAACTTCGGAATCATTAAACTGCGCGACAATGCTGTCCAGGCATTCTTTCAAATAATGAGCCCTGTTATAAGTCGGTATGCAAATACTTAATAATGGTTTATTCATAAAATTTATTTATAAAAAGAGCGTTTCCCATTGATGCTCCCGGCAATAAATCATCTTTATACAATTCAAACCCGTATCGCGCAAGATATTTTTTTAATTCTTCATAATTATCGGATTCTTTATAAAATTCTTTGAGAGACACTTCGGTATAGATTAATTTGATTTTTCTAATAAAATCACCGGCGGATTGGAAAATTTTTAATTCCATCCCTTGGGCGTCAATCCATAAAAAATCAATCCTTTCAATATTATTAATCCTCGCCCAGTCTAATAATCTAATATTTTTCACTTTGATCGATAAATCAAAACTAACAGCCGCGAATTCTTTCAGATGCTCGTCTGTCGGCTCTAAAAGCGAACTGGAACATCCGTTATTACTGACAAACATTTGCCTTTTATCAACATCGCTGTCGCTGACAGCGAGATTAAAAATATGAATATTTTTGAAAAATCGCGTTTTAAATTTTAACCGTTCAAAAATTTCCGGAATCGGCTCAAAAGCATATATCGCGCCTTTTGGCCATAAAAGCGCCATCTCTACCGTGTCGCCTCCGGTGTAAGCCCCAATCTCAACCACCGCCGGATTTTTTGGCAGTATTTTTGCGATATCTTTTTTAGATATTCCGCTCTTGTCTGACAGCGTCTTGATTTTAAAACGCGCGATAATGAAAACATAATATAGTGCTTTATTGCCAAAAATGATATTTTTCAATTTATCGTTCGCGGCCAATTTAGAAATGATTGTCATCATTTAGAACATAATAAGTATTAATGCCGTCAAATAATGCTTTCTTGTAGCCAAACTGCTTTAAAAATTTATCGTACCCCTTGCCTTCCACGCACAGGACCCTTGCCTTGTATTTTTTCCAATCGTTGCTTTTCAGAACCTCATTTTCAAATCCTTCCGTGTCAATATTGATAAAATCAACGGCGACCAATCCGTTGTCTTCAAAAATTTTTCTCAACGGCATCATTTTGACTTTTTTTGACTTTAAATCATGCCCGCGCTCATCGTACACTTTTTTAGAAAAAGTAAAGCCGGTGCTTTCGGCTGTTGTCGCGTTCGGTTTGAAAAAGAAGTCCGCTTCGCCCTCTTTTTCGGCTATGCCAAAATTTAAATTTATATCTCTTTTCCTTTTTTCAAGAAATAAAAGATAATTATCATAATTCGGCTCAATATTGACGCCACTCCAACCACGATCATAAAATTTCTTCGTTACGCTGATAATGTCCGGGTGATTCGCTCCGACATCTATGTAAACGCCGTTTTGCTTAAATCCGGTCAGAATGTCTATAATCACATCTTCTTTGTTTGAACTATAACTGATTTTATCTTTGCCAAACAAACGAACATATAAAAAAGCCAGCCTGTGATAAAACTGATATCTTGGATTTAATATTCTCATAGAACGCGCTAAACAACACCGCCAAATATAAATTTACAGTAAAAAATTCAATAATGACTCCTTAAGAATTCTTCAAAACATTTTACGACATACTTGAGTATTGTTTTATCCAAGCCTGGATAAACACCAATCCAGAAAGTGTCGTTCATTATCGTATCAGCATTTTTGAGATCGCCAACCGTCCTATATTTGATGTTATAATTTTTGAAATATGGTTGGCGCACCGCGTTGCCGGCGAACAAAAGCCGCGTTCCGATTTTTTTCTCGCCCAAAAATCTCAATAAATCTTCTCTGGTGAATTTTGACGGCTGTTTGACGGTCAGCAAAAACCCGAACCAATCCGGATCGGCTTTCGGCTCCCATTCCGGCAAAATGAAATATTTTTTGAATTTCTGAAACTCGCCGAAGAGATAATCAAAATTCTCATGCCTCTTTTTAATGAAACCGCCGAGCTTCTCAAGCTGCGCCAATCCCAGCGCCGCCTGAATGTCGGTCATCTTTAAATTGTAACCGATTTCGCTGTATATGTATTTATGATCATAGCCACGTGGCAAGTCGCCCAGCTTCCATTCAAACCGCTTCCCGCAGGTATTGTCCTTACCGGTCGGGCACCAGCAATCACGCCCCCAGTCCCTCAACGATCTGATGATTTTACTCAGCATCGCGCTATCCGTGAATACCGCCCCGCCTTCCGCGGTCGTGATGTGATGCGCCGGATAAAAACTGGTGGTGGAAATATGCCCGAAAGTTCCCGTATATTTTCCATCGTATTTGCTCCCCAGCGCGTCGCAATTATCTTCAATCAGCCACAAATTATTTTTCTCGCACAATTTCTTGATCTTATCCAGCTCAAACGGATTGCCGAGAGTGTGGGCGAGGAAAATCGCCTTAGTCTTTTTGCTAATCGCTTTTTTCAAGCTATTAATATTGGCATTGTATGTCCCTAAATCAACATCCACGAGAACCGGCGTCAAGCCGTTGATTATGATCGGATTGATGGTAGTCGGGAATCCGGCCGCCGCCGTGATCACTTCGTCGCCCTTCATCAGCCGGACATCTTTGGGCAACCGGAACGATGTCAGCGCCGTGAGCGCGACCAGATTGGCCGAGGAACCGGAGTTCGCCGTCGCGCAAAACTTTCTGCCCAGCATTCCGGCCAAGCCCTCCTCAAACGCTTTGGCGTATTTTCCTTCCGTCCAATGCCCCTCCAACACCGCCTCAACCATATTTAAAATTTCTTTCTCGTCAAAAATCTTGCCCGACACCGGCACAGGCGTTTCACCCGGAATAAACTTTCTCTTTGGAAACCTCTTTTTATATTCACCGATTATACTTTTTCTCGTGCCTTTTTCCATATTTGATGCTCTTTACAATAGCAAAATAAACGATAACACGCAAATTCAAAAACCTGCAAGTTTTTCTATAATCTCTCCACCTATCTCTTCTGGTGTTTTATTAATCGGCACTCTAACCGCGTCGGAAGGTTCTTCCAACACGCTAAATTGACTCTCTAATAATTCTGGCGCGAAAAAATGCTCTTTTCTTTTCTTCATTCGCTCAAGAATCGTATTACTATCCCCTTCAAGATATATAAAAATCACTTTTTCTTTCCCATCGCCCGACAAAATTTGGCGATACTTTTCTTTCAAGGCGGAGCAGGCTAGCACGGCGCCTTCACCCTTATTCCATTGCCTGATACGCACGGCAAGATTTAAAAGCCATGGGATTCTATCTTCGTCTTCAAGTGGAATAAGATTTTGCATTTTCTTGATACTGTTCTCTGAATGAAAATCATCGGCATCATAAAATTTCATCGCGAATTTTTCCGCCAAAATCTTGCCTACAGTTGTTTTCCCGCAACCTGAAACTCCCATAATTATATATACCATAGCCAATTTATCAATGTTGATTATGCTCCCGCGTATCTTTCTTTATTTTACACTATTTTTTTGATATTTCGTAATCCAAAATAGTTAGCTCAAAAATAAAAAGGCGGATGGTTTTATACATCCGCCTTTGAGTTTACTGCTTTTATTCCTACATAAAGTCTTCAAAGCAGAAGACTTAATTGTTGGATTGTTTCCTTAATCGTTCATATTTCAGCGGCTTTTTAATCTGAATGGCCGGCATCAAGTCCGCCGGAGCTTCAAGAGCTCTCCCCTTGCAATAATTACACGTCTCAAGAAATTCTTTCTCTAAAAGAAAAGATTTTATGCTTTTCTTCATCCCGCGAATATCCGCGTCACACCTAAATCCTTGGATTATGTTTATGTAATCATCCTTGTAATCAGGAACGGCTCTCAACCTAAACGCGTTCGCAACAAACGGACATCTGAAAAGTTTGCCGTCCGATAAGGTAATGAGATTTTTGGCGCAACAAGCGGTAAATATTTCCCTCTTCTGTTCGTCGTTGCGTTGATGGTCTTTTATCTCAGCGCAGTCAGACCAACCCTGAACCTCAAGTATGTGATATGCTATGTTATTCTCTCGCAACCACAAAACTAACTCATTCAACTTTCTTGAAAGCGCTCCGTAGTCCGTGATGATAAATAGCACTTTATCATTCTTCAGGCACTCCAAATGGTTTCTGGGAATAATCGTGCCGTTCGTATAAATAACGATCTTGCGCACTTTGGGTTCATCGATCAATCTTTTTATCACCAGATTGATTTCTTTATTCATGAACGGCTCTCCACCGATGACTCTGAATTCATTCAGTCCGTCTATTACGGCGCAAAATGCGTCTATGGACCGTATCAAATCATTGATATCGCAATCCTTAGGGTCATCATAATACTGCATCAAGTTGGAACAATCTCTGCATTTCAGAGAGCACCGCTCGGTAATAATCAGATCAACGCTCCTCAGGAAAAGCTTGTCGGGATTTAGATAACCGTCGTGACACAGCAAACATGTGCTCACGGTAAATTCCACGAACTCCGTCGACGCGTTAAACTGATATCGCGACAAATCAAAATCTCTTAACAACAAACCGCTTGGATGCCATTTTGAATAACCCAAAGCATTCAGTTGTTCAACCACGTCTTTTATGTCGGCGGCAGCTATTAAAAAAATAGCGTCTTTATACCTAGTCTTCAGCTTTGACGCGAGAAGGATTTCAACATCACAGAGACGCAATCCCGCTTTGCTTATGTTGTTATCGCAAAAAGTTTCAACATTTATTCCCTCTTCACCGCAAGCGTAAAATAACGCTTCGCCAACAGTTCCGACGCCGAATATTATCACAGGCAAACCACTATTCCTTATCTTATCCAACACAAATGCGTTTGACATTGTTATCTCTCCTTATGTTTAATTGTTAAAATGCTGTTTTTTATTACATTACGATATCTTATTATAAAGATTTTGTCAATTTTTTTAACAGACGTAGCCCATTTCAATCGTTTTCTCCCACAATTCTTTATGCGACTCTATTATACTCTTTGGCATTTTCTTAAAAAACTTGCCGTCTTTCGGAATCATGGCAGTCTTACAAAGAAAAACCAAAGAAACGCTATGGCAACGAACACCTTGGCTGTAATTTATCGGAAACAAAAATTTACAGCTTGTCAGGTTGATGCCGAGTTCATCAAAAGCGACTTTCTGTATTCGTTCGTCAAAACTTTCGCGATAGCGCAAAAGTCCGCCCGGAAAATGCCAACCCTCCCACCATTTGTCTTCGCGCCAAGTCAGCAAAATCCCCTTTTTTCCGACAACGACCAATTCGCAAGCGACAAATGGAACAATGCCGCATAAAGCGTCAAAAACCGGCTGGGGCAAACCTTCGTGCGGATTTTTTATTTTGGCCAGCAATAAAACGAGTTTTTTGATTTCCTTGTTAGTAAGCATGTTATTCTCTGAACTCTCCAGCCCAATCCGGACTTCGCATCTTCTTCTTTAACGGGACATCCTTTTATTCTACATCAAATCTTCCAAATTTTCAATAATGCGTTATTCGCGCATTTATTTATAAAAAAGGCGAATCTCTTTGAGATTCGCCTTTCGACTAAACACTGTAATATTCGACGGTTGTTTTCTGAAATGCCTTTTGAATTATAGCATAATTCATATTGTCATAGACATTTCTATCAACCGTAATGATCTTGCCAGCGAGCTCTGTTGAAGCGATGATATTAGTCGGAAGTTCCGACACCACTTCATGCAATGGATTTCTTGGAATCAAACAAATCCTGTCGCCGGCAAAAATCAGATTGAATGGAATGCCGTTTTTTTGGAGATAGTCAACGCAAGGCCATACTTCATCGGATTCCGCATTGCGATGAAAAATAATACCGCGAGCCGGATAGTTATCAAGGACGGTAAATCGTCCTTGTCTGGTTATTGAAGCGCTTTCAATGCTTAGCGCCTTCTTGTGGAATATGGCTTGCAGGTGAATGTGATTCACCGACGCGCCAGCGTGAAGCGCGTTAAAGAAAACGATCAGTCTGTCGCTATTCTTAAACAATGTCAGAGCGTCTTCAAGGAAAGCGCGGGACAGCTCTTGCCGGATATGAGAGGTGGTCGCGGCCTTAGTGAAAACCGGTAACCATAAAAAATGCCCTTCTTTCTCAAACGGAGCGGCGTTATAATACCCGTTCCATTTGTAATTAGGCAATGCGATCTGAATAAGCGGATCCCGCTTCAAAATGCTTAGCTCGCGACCTGAATCCTGGCAATAAAATCGACAGCTGGCCGCTTCGTCCGGTATATCTTGTTGCTTGCCGATACTTAGAATTTTACCCCCCGGCTTTAGAGTACGATAACCGTTGAATTGAATCATAAAACTGCTTTGACCGATCATCTTTTCTTCCACTAGAGCCGGCATCTCGCATCCCGTTTCAATGTTCCTGGCGTAGTATTCTATACATCCATTCTGAAACGTCAGACCGAATTGAATTCTGTCTCTATTAGGCGCTTTGAATTCATTAACGATTTTCCCGCCTCTGACAGCTTTACCCCATGCGTTTGAAAGCAAAATATCTTGCGTAACAGCCATTCTATCCATATCCAGGCCTCCTTTGTTAATTTTTAAGGTTCAAATCAAGCTTTAATACACAGCTTTATTTTTTTACGTGATTGCGGCATAAATAATTGCTTCCACCTTACATCAGATCTTCCAAATTTTCAATAAAAAAGAAAGAGTGGAGAATATCTCCACTCTTTTGCGTTATAAATAAAATTTATTTCCGCGGAGCACTGCGATGTCTGTTTTGACATTCATCCGCTCCAATGTTTTCAACACTTCGCCCGGGTAAAGGCCTGGTACCATAACGATCACAAGGCCAACCATTTCCTCTTTCAAATGATCTGGCGGCACGATTCTTGCGTGCAGGACCGGCGCGAATTTTCCCTGCTTAAACTTTGCCGAATCTACGATATAGGCAATATCGTCTACTTTGCTTAATGCCAGAAGCGCGAGCGTCCGATGACCGGCTCCCCAGACTGCCACTTTCTTATTTTTCGATTTGTAGTCGGCAATAATGCATCGCAAATCTCTGATAAGAAAATCTACGCTTGCGTACTCCTGAGAAAGATCTATCATTCCTCTCTTTTTTACTATCGCAGCGATATCGTTTTCTTCATTAATGATCCGGCAATCCAAAACTTCAAAGCCGTTCGCTTCAAACGCGTGCGTAAGCGTGTTTTTGGTAAAATACGAAATATGGTCCGCCACGAACTCATAAAAAGATTTTGTCTTTAATAGGTAGTCAAAATTCGGCACCGTAATATACCCCACCGCATTAGAGGTGGTGTTATTGTAAATATTGCGTATAACAGAGCCGGGCTGTGGCAAATGTTCAAGATAATTCAATAAGATGAAAGCGTCATACGGTCTGCCCGATATCACGCCTTTATCGCCGATGTAGCCATGAATCATATTTCTGCCCGCCGCTTTGCCGATGTTGACAGACTCCAAAGAGCTCTCAATGCCCGCCGCCTGAAATCCCGCTTCTTTCAAAACATCAATCATCTCACCTTGGCCGGTTCCGACATCCAAAGCCTTTTTGCCGGCTAATCCGAACCTTTCGGTGAATTCTTTCATTTGATTCAACCTGGACGATCTTGATTTATCGGACAATGAAGCGGCGGTGATTACCTCCTTAAAATACTCCACCGGCTTCATCTTATGCTGGACCAGTCCGCAACCCGAACATTGCCATATGGTTAAAGTTATGCCTTCATCTCCCGCAAATTCATTTTCCTCCGGATAATATTGCGCGGCTTTCGGCACTCCTTCTAACCGCAAAATCGGATCGGAAAACAATTCATTTCCGCACAAATGACAGTAATTATTCATTCCGCACCCCCTTTATTAAGTTTTCAAGTTTCTATTGTGAAATTATGCTTATATGCTTATAACAATTCTTGCTGGTTTTGTCAACATAAATCTACCGCGTCCATTTTATCATCTTTGATAAAATATTTACCGCGAAGTTCTTTCGCATAATTCAAAAATAAATCCTGTTTAATGGCATCAACATCCAAACTGTCTTTAATTTTATTGTAATATTCATATAAATCGACGATCGCCGCTTCATGCGAGATAAACTGAAAATCACCGATCTCCGAAAGAAGCCTCTTATTGTTCCCGGAGTATTCAACTCCTATTCCGTCATTCAAAACTTGCATTCCGGTATTGCGGCCGCTGATCTCCTGAATAATGCTTGCGATCCGCACCAGATCGATCGACTCTGTCGGCGTAACGTTGAATATCCTATTTTTTGCTTTGTGGTCTATAAAATATTCTATAATTTTGTATAAATCAGTAATATACAAATAATCGTAAATAACATTTTGATTGATAATTATTGGCAGGCCCAATAAACTCTTCACTATTGAGTTGGATATGAACTTATAAAGATAGCCCTCATATTTTCCGAAAACGCCGAACAGCCGAAGATGAATCAAATTACCGTTATCCGCATCGCGAATATACTTGGAAGTTAAGTATTTGGAATAACTGTGGCTGTCTTTGGGAATATGCTTATCAAAATATTCCTCAATTATTTTTTTATGCCAATAGCTTCTTGCGTATTCGGACCCACTGCCTAAACTTATCATTTTCATTGACGGCGTCAGGTTTCTTTGTAAATTAAAAAACATACGCAAATTATTTTCGCATGTCTCCGGCGGATAAGATTTGCCGATCATTGATGTTGTCGCGCCATGGATAATGACATCTACGCGATTATTCTTAAAATATTCATCAACGTCCTCACTGCTTGCGAGATTAAGCTCGCTTTTTACAGGGGTTAATACAGTATATTTATCATTTGCCAGAAACAGTTCAGTCAAATTGCGACCGACAAAACCTTTGGATCCTGTTATCAGAATATTCATAATAAAAATTACGCCAATTTTTTGATTATATTTTTATGCTTTGCTTCGTGAAAAAAGAAAAAATTCGTAGCTTCCAGTTCAGGACCGATAAAATCAATTCTCTTAATTTTATTATTGACGTATCCGTAACACTGATACCCCAGACCTGACAATAAATTAATTATATCATCGGGATGGTAGCCGAATTTCTTGGACCATTTTCTTAGCATTTCCGTAAAAATAATCGGCTTGTATCTCTTCAGGGTATTAAGTCCGCCCTTAAAAACAAATAATTCCGACCCCTCTACATCGCATTTGATGAAATCGGGGCCATGCCGGTAATTCTCCATAAACTTATCCAGCGTGGTGATTTTACATTCAGTCTTATTTATTTCACGGCGTTGCCTGATATTCGCCATTGAGGAGCTGCCGGTTTCTTTTTTTGTCCAATAAAATGTTTTTCCTCCGGCAACGTCGGAAAAACCGAAATTGAAAGCGGAAACTTTTCGCGCGTTATTGATCAAAATATGTTTTTTTAAATAGTCATAAGTATAGGGAATAGGCTCAAAAGCGCGGATTCTTTTCACTTTTGGCAATAAATTGAAGTTTAACGAATACCAGCCGATATTCGCTCCGATATCAAAAACCGTTGAACAGGAAGAAGCCAGCGACAAAACCAATTTTTTTTCTTGCGGTTCAATAGAACGAAAATTCAGCATTTCAATCGGAATAAATCGGCTGTCAGACTCGTTAAGCAATAATTTTATATCACTGCCCTTTACCGTTATGTATATTGAATCATTATCTATGGTGATTGATTTCACATCAGTCCTTTTTATGTAATCAAAATAATCAAATAACGCTTGATGCTTTTTATGCATCATCTTGATGTATTCGCGTTTCTCCAGCTCGCCTGATAAATATTGTCTGTATAAATCAGATAATTTCATAATAATTTAGCTTACTCCTCAAAACTTCTAACGGTTCTTTTAAAACCTTCCTCCAAAGAAAAATTAATTTTCCAGCCTAATTCTTTTGCCTTTGTGACATCCATAGCGGTACGAGCGAAATTCATCCTTAAATAATTTTTTGACGCGTTTTTTTTCAGAATAACATTTAATTTACGTTCGGGGAACACTTTTTCCGCGAGTAATTTTGCCAGATCAATAATGCTGATTTCCCGATCGGCGGCGACATTATACGCTTCTCCGACTTTTCCCTTCAGCATAATGGTAAAAAACCCGAGCGTGGCGTCGGCCAGATAACAAAAACTTCTCAATGCTTTGCCGTCGCTGAGAATTTCAATGTCCTGATGATTTATGATATTTGAAATAAAATCGGCAAAGGAACGGCCGTCGTCCAATTTCACGCCCGGCCCGTATGTTATCGCCGGACGGATAATTTTTACCGGAACCCCGTATTGACGCATCCAAGCCACGCACATATTTTCCCCCATTCTTTTGCTTTCAATATAACACGACGCGAGATCCATCGGATCTAAATATCCGAAACAATTTTCTTTTGCCGGGTAACTTTCCTCATCCATAAAACCATACACGCCGGTGGTGCTGAAGAATAAAAAACCTTCAACTTTCTTCTCCGCGGCTAAATTCAGTAAATTGTTTGTCCCTATAACATTCGGGATAATTGTTCCCACGGGGTCATTTAAAAATACTCTGGGAGTCGCTTGGCTTGCGGCATGGATTATATAATCAATATTTTCATCAATTTTAATCTTATCACACACATCCTGCGCGATCAAAATCAAGTTTTTATTTTCTTTGTGATGCGAAAATCTTTCCTTGGCTTTTTCGAAATTGCGCACCAATCCCAAAATCCTTATGCCGTATTGCCTAGTCTCGTTAAGATAAAGAAGCGTTTCAACCATATAAGACGGCAAAAATCCCGACGCCCCTGAAATTAAAACGGTTTTGTTTTTAAACGATTCCCACGGCAAATCCGCCTCTGTGATGTATTTCAAATCTGATTCCATTACACTGTTTCTCATAATAAAAATCTATACCAAATCGGCAAAAAAATCAATTTAAAGAAAAAGAAGGCCCGATATTGATAATCGGGCCTTTTTAATTTACTAAATGAGCTTATTCGAGGACAGCGTTCGCTTCCAGCCTCGCTTCAAGCATGGCGATCCGCTTCTCATCCTCGGCTTTAACGCGAGAATAATAACGGCGCTTGCTTTTGAGCCAAAGCAGTTCAAATTCAACCGCTTTCAGGATCGCGTCATCGCCGTATTTCCATGATTCGGCCGGAAACACCACCTTGCGTGTTTCAAATTTGTCAAGCAGTCCGCTTTCATCCAGCTTCTTTATCGCGGGAAGAGCGTATTTGCAAATTCCTCCGCCCAAGCCGGTCCTAAGCCCCCTGTCTTTAATTTTAGCCATCATTTCCTCGCAGACATTATATATGTCCCGCAAGACATTAATAGCCTCACGTCTGAAACCCATGGAAGCCGTCAAATCAACGCGGCCGATAGTCACGCCGGCAAGCAAAGATACATCGGGCAGTGCCAGCATAGCATCAATATTGCGGTAGGTCGTAATTGTTTCAAAATTAACCGCAAACTCAATGTCTTTGGCGTTATCCTTCGGCACCATCTGGCAGATCAAATTCAGATACTTTGACAGCGCGAACGGCGTTTCCGCCATCGGCGCGATAATCCCTTTTACGCCGATTGAAAGCGCGTTGTAAATATCCGTTACCGCTTCCACGCCGCCGATCTTCAGAACAATCGGAAGGCCGACATAAGCGGTAATATCCTTAAGCCGCATCATCTCTTCCATTCGCGAACCCTCGGCCTCAAACTCGGCCTTGATTTCAAAAACGCCGTAATCGTTTTTAAGACTCTTAAGCACTTCCGCCATCTCGTATTCAATCGTATTCATTTATCCTCCTTTCTTGGATTGAGCTTGGCTTGCTCCCGATACCAGTTGATTTTTCTCCAATCAACCGGATAGCCATCCTTTTTGGCTATCTCGTCCGCCTGCGGCATAATATGCCGGTAGAAAAATGAGTCGGAATTTCCGCAAAGACACTCCTGCAGGTAGTCGTAGGAAAACCACTCCATTTCCAGACCGCGACTGACGATCGTCTCTAATTTCTCCTCAAAAAGATTCCCGAAAGTAATCGGGATCCACGGACACGGCATTACATCTCCGTATCCGGTGATGGAAAACTGCTTTTTGAAAGTGAAGCACTTGAAGAAGTAGCCGTTGACGAGCGAGTGCCTCGTCCCCGCGTTGTAGATTTCGGTGAGCTTATCGAGGTAATTATGATCTTCGGTGTTTAGGACTTCATCCTTAGACTCTTTAAACCCTCCTATCGGTTTCGCGTAAAACAGACTGGAATAAACATTGAATTGTTTCAAATATTCCAGGTGTCTGACCAACGCGCCTGATTTAAGGTCGCTTTTCGTGACCACGATGTTAACTATAACGCCCAAGCCGTGTTTTTTACACAATGGGAGAGCGTCTATGCATCTCTGCCATGAACCTTCTTTGCGCCGAAATTCGTCATGATCCGCTTCAAGACCATCAATACTCAGATGGATTCTGTCCAAACCGATATCAACCAGCCACTTGATCTTTTCCTCGGTCAGAAACCATCCGTGTGTATCCATGCTCACGGAAAATCTCTTTGGATCAATGGCCTCCACCAGATCTTTAAGTTCCGGGAAAATTGTCGGCTCACCCCCGGAGATGCACATACTCGTTAAATCCATCGCATCGGCCTGATCAGCGATATTCTTCACATCGGCAACAGTCAGCTTGCGGTGACCCCTGCCGGGCTTCTTAAACGCTTCAATGGAGCAGTGCTCGCACCTGAAATTGCACCGGTAGTCATACTCGAGCTGTATGAATGCCACGCTCTTTTTCTCTTTAATCATTTGCGCCTGCTTCATTATCTTTGCATAGACGCGCGGCTTTTTTTCCTGTAACCTTATTCTTCCTTCTTTTTCTCTTTCTGTCATCTGTTCTTCCATTTTCTCACCCTCCCTTTCTGATTAGTGAAATGATTTCATTAAGTTTTTTTGCCTTTTTGCCGGAAAACCACGAGAAAGCTCCTTTAGGATCAAAGAGTATGCTCTGGCACCGGAAGTTATCGGCCATTGCTATATCACTTTCAGGAACATCTCCCACTACGCAAATTTCTTTCGGCGAAAGTCCGTGATCTTTACACAACAGTTCAAGCATATAAATCTCCGGTTTGCCGACATGAAAATCCGGTAGATGACCGGAAGCCGCGACAACCGCGGCCACGATAGGGCCGCAGCCCGGTAATCTGCGGTTATTCTCCACGGGATACGCCGGATCGGTATTGGCCACTATCAATTTGGCTCCGCGATCTATCGCTTCTAATGCCACCGCTATCTTGCCGTAATTAAACAACGGGTCAAGCCCGATAACTACGGCCGATACCGCCGGATCGTCCCTGACTTTGATATCGCGGAATGCCAGCTCGCTCATTAAGCCATCGGCGCCTATCAAATAAACAGGACTGATCTTGTTTTTCGCCAAATACGCGGAAACCGCGTAAGAAGCGCAATACGTATTCCACATATCCGCTTTAAAACCAAGCCGGTTTAATTTATCAACTATCTGTCGGCGCGTTTTCCCGGAATTATTCGTAAAATAAAATATCCGGAATCCCTGCCGCTCAAGAGCGGAAACAGCCTCTCTGGCGCCTTCCACAACCTTTTCGCCCAAATACAAAGTGCCGTCCAAGTCAAAAACAACGCTATTAATCATTTTATCCTCCTTTATTTATTTTTTAAAGTGCCGTTTATCGTCAAATAAATATAAAATACTTTTCAATTTAACGCAAGGGCGCGAATTTTGCTCCGTCAAAATAAAAAGGCCTGATGAATCTTCAAAAATTATTTGATTCATCAGGCCTTTTGAGAGCTAATCTTCTCTGATATCAGAAATCATATTGGCTTCAAATTCATCCCGCGGAAGAAGCGGGGAAAGATCCTCCAGAGGATTTGATATTATACGGCCGTCCGGCTCTTTTCTGGACGACAACCTCGGAGCAAAAACGTAATCATTATCCAAGACGATTTCGCACAGCGCCGCTCCCGGATTGGATAAAACATCTTTTATCGTTTGTCTCATTCGCGCGGTTGAATCTATTCTGAAATATTTCAAGCCATATAAATCCGCCAGTTTTGAATTATCCGGAAAAGAAACGCCGCATTCGGCATTACAGCCTATCAGATCGCCGTTGAAAAACGATGTTTGGGTCATTTTAATAGAGTGATAACCTTCGTTGTTTAAGATAAATATCTTTACCGGCAAATTGTAGTACCTGACAGTTTGCAATTCTTGAAGATTCATCTGTATGCTACCGTCTCCCGCGAGACAAACAACGTCCCGACCGCTTGCCAAAGCGGCGCCTATGGCAGCAGGCAAATCGTACCCCATTGACGCGCATCCGGAGTTCCAGAAAATACGCTGTCCCTTTTTAACAATGCCGGCCTGAAACAAACCGACGCACGCGGTGCCGTTGCCCGCAACCACAATAGCGTCTTCATCCAGCGCGCTCGTCAATTCTTCCATAAAATGATAGGGATGCACATGCTGTTCGTTCGGCTTTCTGTATTCATCCAAGACTACGGGATATTTTTTCTTGCGCGCTTGGCACCATTCCAGCCATTCTTTATCAACCTTAAAATCTTTAGGAAGTTTTTCCAAAAGCTTGGCCATGAAAATTTTAACATCGGAATGAACCAAAACATCGCCTTTTATCGTCGGCTTGCGCAACTCCGCTTCATCAATATCAACAATGACCTTTTTGGCGCGGCTGGCAAACGAAGGCCAATTGTAGCTTGCCTGCCTGATGTTATTTCTGGTTCCAAGACAAATAACCAAATCGGAATTTTGCAAAGCGAAATTTCCGGCGCGGCTTCCCAGAGTGCCTATTCTACCGATAAAATTGTCTGACTCCGAAGCGATTAAATCAAAGCCATTGAATGTCGCGACAACCGGGATATCAATCAAGCCAACCAATTCCAAAAATTCTTTTTGAGCTTTTGAAATTCTGATGCCATGGCCGGCGATAAGCAAAGGCCTTTTGGCCTTTCGCAGCTCTTTAGCAACCGCGGAAATTGTTTCATCATCCGCCACTGGCAGAGATTCATTTATGCTCACGCTTTTTAACTCATTTTCCTCAATTGGCGCTCCCTGAACATTCAGCGGAATGTCCAGCCATACCGGACCCGGCCTGCCTGAAGTGGCGATGTGAATGGCTTTTTCCAGCTCTGATTTTATTTCCATGGGATCGGTTATCATCTTGGCGTATTTGGTCACCGGCCTGACGATATCTATTATATTGATTTCCTGATCACCCAGCTGGCGCAGATTCAGATCCGGACAAGACGCGATCGTGGTTTTAAACTTTACCTGGCCGGATAGATATAAAACAGGGACCGAATCAAGCCATTGCCCGAGAACTCCGGTCAAGGCGTTGGTTCCTCCGGGTCCGGATGTTACGCTCACAACCGCCAAATCTCCGGATGTTCTGGCGTACCCTTCGGCGGCAATCGCGGCTCCCTGCTCATGCTGAAAACAAACGTATTTAATCCGTTTTTCTTTTCTTAACGCGTCATTCAAGTGCATCGCCCCTCCGCCGGTTATAAGAAAAACCTGCTTTACTCCATAATCGGCCAAACATTTGAAAATATAATCAGCTGTTCTCATATTTTTTCCTTTATTAATCCTTTGGCTATATGCAAAGCGGCGTCGAATACGGCAATTTTGGGCTCTTTTGTCATTTAAATTTTATTTTTATTTTCCCGTATCTTTTATAAGCTTTGAATCGACAATATAAAATAATCAAATTAATCATTTTAAGTTTTGCCAATAACGGCAAAATTTTGCTATTGCCTTTTAACGGCGAATAATTCGGCAAACTTTCTTTAAAAATATCGGAATTAATGATTTTTTTAATTTCATTATAAACTATTTTCCTGTTTTGCTTTGTAATTTGTCGACAAGAACGAATAAAAACAATGATTGTTTGATGAATGAGCGCATGGCCTATTTCCTTATTTATATCAGCTATTATCTTAAAATCAGTGCTTGATTGTTGAAAAAATTCGACTATTTTTTGCTTAAATATAGCCATATCGTGCAACAAGCTATCGCTTTTAACTATAGCCATACTGGCAGTTATATGATTATTTGGCATTGTATATGTATGAAACGGCTCATTAACAAACACGACCTTGTCGGCATATTTTAGATATTCCAAATTAAAAACAGAATCTTCAAAAAGCCTCATATCTTCATTAGCAAAAATATTATTATTTTTAATTACGGATAATTTATATAATCTCGCCCAACAATAACTAATCAAGTGATTGCTGGAATGTTTTAAAAAATGCCTTACATAATCAGCAATGTCTGTTTTTAATAAAATTTTAATTTTATCCATGAACGGCTCGCCATCAGGAATAAATGTAACTTTTTGATTTATAATTTCTCCGTTATTTTCAAGCTTGCAAAAATTGTTCATAACTAAATCGGGTTGATATTTATCATATTCGGCAATTAATGCTCCAAATGTTTTACTATCAATAAAATCGTCGGCATCAAGAAAAAACACAAAATCTCCCGTAGCATTGCGAACTCCAGCATTTCTAGAAGCGGCGGGTCCGCTGTTTTTTTGTGAAATTACTTTGATTCTTTTATCGGCAAAGGCATATTTATTACAAATCGCCTCGCTATTATCAACCGAACCATCATTAATTAATATAATTTCAAAATTTTGATAAGTCTGACTTAAAACACTTTCAATAGATTTTTTTAAAAAATTTTCAGCATTATAAACCGGGACGACAACGCTTATATTTTTTTTCATTTAATTAATTTTTATTTAATTTCAACGCCTATTTCCGATTCCATCACTTTTTTTACTCTTGTTTCTAAGGTTTCCTTAAATCTAATAATGCCGCCGGGCAAATGCCATCCCGTCCCGGAATACCGATCATCTCGCCATGACAAAAGCGTCCGCCCCGAGTCATCTTTTATCAAAAGATCAACATTGACAAGAGGCGTTATTCGGCTGACAAAACGAAATACTTCATCGGGCAAGCCCGCTTGAGGATTCACTATCTTTTTATCAAGAATTGCTATAGCTTCTGCGATATTCATCCCCACACTCACAAAGCTTTGTTTTGACTTTTCTTAGCTTAGTTAAAACATTAGCCTTGTGATTTTAATTATATGCTTTGTAGAATCCCCATACTTTGAATGCCTGCCCGCCATAAGCCTAATACCAAACGAAGCCGCCTTTTCCGAGTAATGGTATATTTATATCGCTGGGTATGCTTCCCTGACAGGCATTGGCAGGCGGGCTTAAGCTTTGTGAGTGCGGGGATTCATACTTATTAAACACGCGGTAAAGAATTGTAAACTCTAAAAATCATAACTAGCAAGACAATAACATAAACGGGACGCAGAACGAACAATAAAGACCCTGGAATAATTTGGAAAAACGGCAAAAGCAACGGCTGAGCCAGAATCAGATACATCAAAATATCGCCCGCGACCGACCTGGCCGGAGACAATAAATTCTTATGGCGCAGACACCACCAAGCCGCCAATAAAATTAAAAGATGAACGCCGTTATAAAACCAGGAAATATTAGGCAATAAAATCAATCCGGCCGACAAAAGCGCCCACTCCGGCAAAATATGTTCCGGATCATTTTTGTTATCACGCTTCAAACTGCGATACAAAAATACAAACACCGCGGCAACCAGAACCAAAACCAATATTAAATAAATCTTCTGCGTGGCTTCAAAAGGCAGATAGACGCGGGTCAGGCGATTGTAAAACACGCCGGCCAGACTATTGCTAAAAATTGACGATGAAATAAAACCGCCGGCAAACGACTTAAGTGACAGAAAAAAATATTTCAGCCAACCCGCGCCCAAGACAAAAGATCCGATGGTTAAAGTGGCGATGGATGCCCAAAAAGCTTTTCTGTTTTTGAGAAACAGATAAGGGATAAATATAAGCGGAGTGAATTTGAACAGCGCCGCCAATCCGACGAATAATCCGACTGATTTGAAATAACCTTTGGCCAAAAGAAAACAGGCGGCGGTCAATAGAAATAAAACAACGACATCGGTCTGCCCCCTCTCCAAATGAAACCAAACAATCGGCGAAAGCGCCGATAAAGCGGCGGCCGCGTATAAGAACATTTTGCCATCCGGAAGCAAGCGGCTTAATAAATATACCGAGACTGACAATAAGCCGATAATAAAAAAAGTGTAAAGATAAAAAGCGGTATTCAGACTAAAAAAAGAAAACGGCACGAAAAGATAAGCCAAAAGAGGCGGGTAAATAAAGCGCGCCGCTCCGCCGGCTAATTCACCCGGCAAAGATTGCGCCGGATTGTTTACGAGATAAAAATTTTCTCCCGCCACCAAAC